>JACCDO010165785.1_pt1 | contig 41568 bp, 22 predicted proteins | sample 7446101 | NCBI WGS metagenome assembly JACCDO01 (sample SAMN15323440, study PRJNA562643) | freshwater metagenome | isolation source: river surface water | place: USA:Blue River Watershed | collected 2017-08-16 | reverse complement strand
TTCACTGCAACGAGGCCAGGTGTGGATATAGATTTCTTCCGGTTTTGAGATCACTTCAAGGAATATCTTCAAGAATTAATAATAGTAGGCATGAGAATCATCATTTAGCTATTTCTTGTTTTTCTTTCACGTTTGTACGGTCACCGTGACTTCCAATTTTAGTTCACAAGCACACCGGTATGATCTCTGAAATTTATGAAACAGTTTAGAAGATATTGGGAACCTTGGAAAATTTTGCCCTATGGATGTCACTGAGAAACTGTATTTAGTGTGCGTATAAGTAGTTGGTATAACGCTTGGCAATATGAGTTCAATTTTAAATAAAAATTTTGTGCTGAAACATGAGAAATATAATGACATATGCTATAGTTTAATACTGCAAAGGAAAGCATTAAAGCAAATAGAACTTGCCACTGATGACGATATGCAGGAACCAATTTCATCAGCCATTCTATTAATTGATTTAGGTTTTAACTCAATTAAATATTTCAAAGATTTGTTTAAAGCATTTCCTGAAATATGGTGGTTGAGTTTAAGTAGTAATCATAATTTGAATGTTATAGGTGATTTAGTATCATCATTTCCAATATCATTATCATTATTTGATATTACAAATAATTATAATCTAAGAATTCCAATCGATGAACTAAATCTTTTGGCTGATAAATATATATTGCGATTTAATGTAATATTTCCATCATTTCATCAGACTATGAAATATGAAAATTATGGTTATTTCTATTCTGATGAATATTCAACTACAAGAAAGGAATACATAAAAGTATTGAATAATATTTGGGTTCTTGATGATGACTATATAATGAACGATGGTAAAAATCTTGTATTTTCAAATATTAATGATACAAGTAGTACGCAGTGGAATAAAACTGCAGCTATGTCGTCTACTACGAGGCAACAAACTATGTTAAATGCCATACAAATTATGCCATCCAATAAGTCAAAAAGAACCGAATTCAAAAAGTTAGAAATCTTGTTTGAGGATTATATCGAACAGGCTAGAATATATAATACTTACATAAACAACAATCACTCCACCGTAAAAATGAAATACATGCCTTCATTCAATTGCAATGTATTATTAGATATGCCTCATTCTTCTAGATTAGATTTATTGATGGTTTTGGCTATCTCGATCGTTATTCCGATTCCGTTAGTATATTTTAATGATGTTTTACTTGCATTATTGTCGCAGTATATGGATACAAAAAATATTTTAGAAATTCCGCATCTGCCGTTATTTGTGAAAACAGCTATAATTGTGTTAATAAAAAGAATAACAGCCAGAGAAATGGAAGAAATAAAGGAAAATAGTGGGAAATTGTTACATAAAATATTATATAGAGAAATTGTTGTAGGTTTTGATGATTACGCAGCTATGCCGACACATCCCACGTACGATGAATACTCTGGATTTCATCATTTGAGGTCAATCAAGAGATATTTAATGGATAAAAAAGTCCTCAAGAGAAGTTTGTCGTCATCTGATTACTACGAATCAGCATTTTCATCAACAGAATCGACAATTGTAACCAGCATTCCCGATATTATTACCAGGTTCAATCATGTTAATGTAATCAAACAGAAGATACTTTCTACATCGGAAAATTATTGGATTGTGTTTGGGGCTACACACGTATTAAGTATAATTAAACGTGCTTCATACAACAGACTGTGTCAAAGTAAAGCAAAAAAAGTACATGAAGATTTGCGTAACATTCTTAATTTGTCTACACTTCAACTTCACCATATATTACCCGTGAAAGAAAGTATTAGAACAAATCCACTCGTGAAATACGATAACTTTGCAAGTAACAATACGCTTTTGTATCCCGAATTCACTGAAGCTAGTAATTCATTGGCGAATAATATTAATGCCCAGCGGTTGCAATCAGAATCAGTTAAAAGTCCTGTTACACCTACAGCATTTAACTTCTATGGGATTGAAGAGGCATCTACTATTGTAAATTCAATGTCACCAGAAAGTAAAGTAATGATAGACAGTAAAGCAATAGCTGCAGCTTTAATTTTGTCGAACAACGCCTCTGAACCTGTTGTAAGAAATAGAATCGAAAAAAAATTTACCATACCAACCACGAGAAAGACATTTACCCCATCTACTTCAGTTGCAAGTTTAACCGCTCAGAGTACCGAGTTTCAAAGTTCTCAACAAGAATCATATAAATTAAAATTGAAAGATTCTGTGAATAATATGTTGGCATTGGATGTTTTGACTCCTCCTGGCACCCAAAAATGTCAACATAGTGATACCAATGAAGTTGAAGTGAAACATGAAAGTGTAGTCCTCGATGATTATAGTATAACTGATTCTGTGTCATTATCAATGTATAGTGTTGTTGATGAAAATGCGGATAGTATTGATTATGAAGTTAAGAATAGTGACAATAAACGTGAAGACGTCATTCCTTCGAGAGATAGAATAGAACAAAAATATTCGCAAGAGACTTTAATAGATTCGCATAGAAGGCTATTAGCTGAAATGGGTACAATTAGAAATTTTCGGAGTAAATTGAATAAAGATGTGCCGTCTAGATTTGATAGTATGAAGATTTTATCTCCAATTCAAGTGAATCCAAGTATAAGTAGTGACAAAATATCCACAGTTAAAACTGATAAAATAAAAACAATTCGTTTTACTAAAAAAATTGAGGAAAAAAAAGATAAAAGCTATGACAACATTATTAAATTTAATCCTCAAATGTCCACATCACTCATGTCAACTTTGTCTATCGACTCCAGTGTGCCAATTGGTAAATATAATTGTATTGGAAACGACAAAATTCCTGCATTTTTTAAAGATATTAAAATTAATAATAGCACAATAGCAATTCATAATATTGCTACTACAAAACTTCGCTTGAATTCTGGTTTCAAATTGAAACCAGATCAAGTTAAAGCGTATGAAATTCAATTTCCTAATATATAATACTACTATTCAACTCCACATTTTAATTTATGCAAGCATTTTGTAATTATGTTGTATTATTGAGAATTTTCTTTTTGAGATTTGCTAACTGAATAATTTCATTTAAAGCAAGACTAAATGAGTTTTGTGCATTCTTCATACCTTTCGGTGGCAGTCCCGAACCAGATACTACTACAACCATTTCATTTAATAAATCTTTAATTGTTTTTTTGGGCACACATTCCATATCAGATAAACCCTTGTCTTCAGAATCAAAACTATCAAAACTGTTTGTATCTAATTCATCTCCATTCTGTTGATTCTCATCACACTCAACTAAACTCAATACATCATCTTTATCACTAATTGCAACCATATACAAAGGGTCAAGCTCTAGTCTGCAATTTTCTACAGAGCGTGTGAACATTGTACCAAGTGTCACACTTGATGATCGACGACTCACTGCTAATTGATACAAACCATCTTTAATATGTTGCTCTATAGCCAACTGACAACTAATATAACTCTGGCTTAATTCAAGGGTACTTAAAAGTTTATGATCATCCATGGTTCTTTTTGACAAGTTTTCTCACATTCCAAAATTTGGAACCAAAATTTCTTGGTGTACACCGGCACTGCGATATTTAAATAAAAGTTCCTAAATTAATTCGATAAAGCAATTTATCACAGACTTCTGAAAGGCACTCCTTACTATTTGCATTACCATAATATTTCTACTTACTTTTTTCTACTTCGCTTGAAACAGGTCACCGGTCCTGAATGGAAATCTTCAGACTTGTTGCTTTTTGAGTATCACTTGATTTCTTCCAATCCACTATCTTTGGTTCTTCAAATGAATACTTATGTACAACAATGAGCCATTTTACGTCGCTTAGTCTAAGAGTGCGAGGAAAGCCATCAGCTTGGGATATAAGTAACGATGCTTGCGTAGTATCATCTCCTGGCTGTTTGACTTTCTTTAACTTGTATAATTTGGGAACTCCTCGTCATGTTATACATTACGAGCAGCCACAACAAGTAAGACAAGTAAGGTTTCAAAAAAATGGGGGTTACGTTGCAGCATTAAGGGCAGGAGTGGTAAGTCTATGGGATCCGGCGAAATCATTAAGACCTTTATTAGGATTAATTCAATATGATATCGCACAAAACATATATATCACTGATATGCAATGGTGCGCTGCAAACAATAATATTTTAGCTACTGGTTGTGATAATGGTGGTGAAGTAAGTATTTGGGATATTCGCACTCCAAGTATTTCTGTTCAGTCTATTCAACAAATGCCCGGAAGCATATGTCATTGTTTAGAATGGTGCAATACAAATAGTTATTACTTGGCTGCAGCAAATGGCAAAAGTTTACTTGTGTGGGATACCAGAATGGTTCCTACTAAATATGAGCTAGACAGTCCAAGAAAAGAAGGTTGTGTATTCTTAGAAAATTTTGATGCAGGTATTAATCAATTTGCATGGACCCAGTTTTCAGGATCTCCAGCTATCGTTTCTAAAAGTAATATTGATACCTTAGAATTATGGAGTATGTCACCAAATCTTGGTGATGTGATTAACAAAGAGTTAACAACCGAATGTGATAATATTGACACTGTGCTAGCAACGCCAGATAATTCTGGTGTTATTATTCTTAGAAGCGGTAAAAATTTAGAAAAAAATAATAAAGATACTGAGCAAATTTCATATTCTATTGATTTATGCCAGTTTCATTCATCGTCAGTCGATGAGACCAAAAAGAATTATTCATCGAAATTTTCAAAAATTGCTAATAGTGATGAGTTCATTATTGGTATGAAGTGGGGATCAAGAGAACAGTCTTTGATTTCACCAGGTGATTCAAACGACGGGAACGAGTTACTATTTTTGACAGAGTCGTCCATATTATTCTCTGTCAAATTGATGAGCAAAAGCCAAAGACAACTTGCATTATATTCTACTTACGAAAAGGACGGAAAAGAAGCAACAATACAAAAGGAAATCAGCGATACTTCCAATAAGATAATCGCCACACCCAAGTACTCCCTTAATTCGTTGAATAAAAGTATCAAAAGCACAGGGTTTGTGACTGATACTTTTAGTCAACCTAATTATATATCAAAAACTATTGCCGGTGCTAGCAAAAATATTAATATGACAAATTCAGTTTGGGATATACTTAACGAAGATATATTATCGTTAGAGGAAATGCTAGCTAACGGCGATCTGGAGCATCTAAGCATCGGCTCTATCGACAAAGGGAAAAATCAAGTTACATTATTAATGACAAAATTACATATTTTTTCGGATAATAAAGTAACAAATGGCTCTGTAGCACTGCAACTTACCTTCAGAGAAAACGCGCTGGATATTGCATCGATTAATATCATAGTACCCGATGAATCGACTGCAAGAATTCTACCACCTGCATTCACAGAATTATTAGAAGTTGAATTGGTTTCTGTCGCAACCAGCATTAAAAATTCTACAAAATCACTTGTTAATTCAATGTCAGCGACATCAGATGTATCCTTTATGAGAAATGACAGAATGATCAGTACCGCATCGACTGAAAGTGATCTCGGATTATTAGTGAAACTTGCACGATCATTTCGGCATCGTGTACTGCAATACTTATGCAAAAAATTGGAATCGATACCATCAAACAAAGTCTCTATATCAAGTTACATAAACGCGGGTGGAGTCGACGTAGATAACGATCGTACTTTGGCAACGAGTGACGACTTATTAATTGATCAATCAGCTTATAAGGTGCCTTGTCCCATATCTTCGGGTGCTCGATTTTGTGCGAATGGACCATTATTGTTCTTTGGTGGAGCTGAATTATATTTAAAAGATATTTCGAATATCCAGAATCGAGAGCAAATGAAATTTAAATACCCTAAATCCTTTGCCGACTTCATGATTGCAGAACATAAAAAGCAAGAAGATGTTATTCATCAATTTCATTCTCCTAGAAATGTAGGTGACAACGAGGAAGAAATTGATATTCAAAGTGACGACGGGTCCTCGGGATTTATAGCGTATAACAAATTAGATCTCATTGCAAATTTAAGAAATAGCAATTCGATGCAAAATTTAAGTAGTAGCCTTAAGCGCGAAGGAAGCGTAGGTTCCACGTTTAGTTTAAGCTCTCAAGTGTCTCAATTAAGCAACTTAAGTGATACGAATGACGCTAGAGTTGACGAAAGTCACAGCGGCGTAATCTCAAGTGATGTAAGTAACAGCAACTACTTATCATCAAAATTTAATCCTTTAGGTGAACCATTTGCATTAGAAAAACTAGAGGAGAATTTGGACATGATTGGAGAATTAAAAAACAAAAAATTACAAGATTCGTTTCTAACTTCCCACCTTACATCATCAAAGCCTTCAATTATTTATGCAATTGATTCGTTCCATAAGAAATTTAAATACTTAGCAGTCAACTATGCATTAGGTCCTTTATATACTACTTATGATAGGAAATCACATATCGAGGCTAACTACACACTAGATGGCAGTAGATCATGTGATGTTGTGATGAAGGGTAGAAGTGCCATGTGTCGCTACAATGCGAGTATAACACCTGAATATAGCATCAAACAACTATGGAATCTTTTAGCTGTTTGTCTAGAATTTCTGTCGTTAAATATTAATGAAAAGGAAGAGGGTGGGTTCGTGTGGAAAGAAAGTACTTTAGGCCAGTCACTACTTAGGCGCATAATAAACTTTTTAATTCAAGTCAGTGATGTACAGACATTGGCAACGGTTATATGTTTGCTAGGGGGCAGTAGTGATACTATGAACTTACTTGTTTCAGATAATTTCCAAAAGGTTACATCTGACTCGAATCATGACAATTTAGAGTTTGATAAGTGCATAATACCGTTGCATAAGGCTATATCATTTGAATATTTTGAGCGTTTGCTTAAGTCGTATGCTACTATGCTATATAATTGTGGCTCATTACTTAAAGCAACAGAAGTGAGTAAATATTTCTATTTTACAGTTGACGTTATCAATGATTTGAGAAACGAATTTAATAACAGAGACTCTTTTGATGACGAGCAAAGAAGTGGCAGTTCAAATGGAAGTAATGAAAACTTTAATGCTTTATCAGAAATGAACCAATCGATGGAAGGAAATAACATTGATTCAAACGTTTACATATGTTCTGTAACTTCTATCGGTGTTAATTGTTATAAATGCAACAAACGAGCAGAAAACACCAAGGGTTCAGCTGCATGGTGTCAAAGTTGTAATTCATATGCACTTAGTTGCTCGATATGTCAAGATATTATACGAGGAACAGCATTATTTTGCACCGCGTGTGGTCACGGGGGACATCCAACACACCTTAAAAAATGGTTTGAACTAAATGCAGAATGCCCTAGTGGCTGTGACTGCCGTTGTTTATTACGAAATTTTAGATCTTCAACTTATGATACTAATGGAAGCGATATTGTTGTTGATACACAAAATGGTAGTGATGATGGCGATTTCTTTGATAGATCGTTAGCAACTGGGGCAATCTCAGATGAAAGTGATGATCTTGATTACAATGACGAGCTGTAAATAGAAAAGAATAGAATTTGTATTCTTGTTTATATTTAATTATGTTACAATGAAAATGTAGTATCAGAATTACCATGCGATTGCCTTCTATACTGCACCTTACCCGCATATTGCGTTCCATCTATATTATGCATAGGATTGTCTTCAATATCATCACCAGCATATTTCATACTACTATCTACTGGTCCAGATGAGAACCTTTGTTCCGTTATTACATTTTTAACCGCTACAGGAGTTACAGGAGCTACAGGAGGCACATAACTCCTATTTCTGTTGTTATTTGCCTGTTGCAACAAAGTTTGTTTAATGGCTCTATTTTTTCGGTACTCGTTATAATAGTAAAAACCACACATAAAAACTACAACCGATATGACGATAATTATGATTGTCATTGATGGAAGAAAACTTGTCGACTCGTCATCTTCAACACTAAGCTTGTAATTGGGATCATTATAGGATGCATTGTATATACTAGCCAATTGATTAAATTGTATGGATCCTAAACCAGTAACTGGATCCCAACTTTCAGTCGAATAAAACCCTGCGTCACAACATGTAGCTACTGTTGTAGAAACAAGTGCACAACACTTGTTCTTACCACTTATTATGTCGTTAAACTTAGATGGAAAACTGTACAGAGTTGGATTCATCCAACCCACCGCTGCCTGACCGTTTGAAATCAAAAAATAATTTAACAAGCTGACCATACCAGCAAATACAGGCGCACTAGCAGATGTACCAAAGATATTATAGGTTACAGAATTGATTACAACTTGGTAATAAACTCCGATAAGCGAAACATCTGGATATCCCCTACCCAAAATATTGAATCCATCCGTTGGAACTTCTGATGACGATAAGTTATCAATGTAATCAGTAATCAATTTAGATTGCCAAGATTTTTGATTATAATAAGTAGAAAAACCCCCACCACTAGTAATATATCCACCTTCGTCCGACTGACATGCTATTTCTGTACTCGAATCCTCTGGTCCTTGGGTTGCACCCACAGCCACAACATAAGGTGAGGTAGCAGGAAACGAAGGAAAATAGCCTGCACCTGTCCAAGTATTATTTGTAGGATAACTACAAATGCTACTACCAGAATCCTCTAAACATGCACAATTCTGCAAAGAAACAGGCAAAGTACTATTGCAATTACAACCTGAATTAGCAACACCATTGTCGCCACTACTAACGATTATCGTAGCTCCTACTGCATTTAGTTTAATTGCTTCAATATTAAATAAATCAAGGGTTGACTGGGTACAGCTTTGCTCTATGGAACCCCAACTAATACTATTCACCAATGACACAGTTGTGCTATTTGAAATATCAATCAAATATTCAACAAATACATTAAGCTTTGAACTAGATGGAACAAACCAAAAATACGTTACCGTATTTTGTGATATTCCCATAATATATTGAAGATCTAAATTACTTTCATCACAATTTATGACAGAATTTATATCACAATCACTTGTTTCACGTCCACCATTTGTTGCATCTAAAGCATCTTGTATTACCAAGTCATTATTTTTCTGAAACAGATTCAAATCATCATTGGACCAAAATTGATTTTTAGTTTCAAAAACAGATTGAGTCATCGAAGAAGATCCTTCTGTTGTAGGTATGTTGTATAAGTACTGTAAAAATTGCGGATAAACTACGCCATCGGCATATACAGCTGATGTTTCTTTATGACGTCGAGGTATACCACTCTTATCATTTAAAAATTTGTAACTATTTGAAGTCATAATAGGTGGTGCATCAGCAATATTAAACACTCCAATAATATGATCATTTATTTCTACTGGTAAGTAATATTCTTTGGCTCTTATATATTTTTCATTAAAAACTGTATCAACCCAATTATAAAATACACAATTAAAAAATTTTTCCCAGGTATGCAAAGATCCTGAAGCTATGATATATTCTCCATTAAGTGTTCTATCTACAATACTGATACCATTAAATTTATTCAAGTATGAAATAACAGTTTTATGCGATGATTGAATATCTAGAATATCATAGACTTGATTTCTGGAAAACCATTTTCTATAATCAGCATGTGCAGGATTTGCTCTATTCATTAAATGCTCTTCTAATAATTCAATATTTTTCTGTTTTACAGCAAAAACTACTTCGTGATAATTAGATCTATCATTATTGCTAACCTGATTCAACACTTTAAAATTATGATTGTGCGTAATTATTTTCTCACGAAATATATGTGAATCAATTGATTCAATTGCGTATGATAAAGCACAAAAGTTAAAAATGATCAGTGTATGCATCCATAAGTAGTACATTTGCTGGTGATGGTTTACTCGACTAACAAACAAGTACTGATCAATGAATGCATGTACCTATTTATTTACTTACTGGCGATGCAAATTTCCTGCATGTCCTTTTTTCTTCAACCAAGTGACGGATTCGTGAGTCCGATGAATAGTAGCATGTTATACGCCGTGTAGACCTGTTAAATTCTTAGATATCCATAGTTGCTGCCAATCCTGACCTTTTGAAATTAATTAGCGAATCTAATTGATTAATTATGTCTGCAAGTTGATGAAACCTGAGCCCCGCAGAGTTCCAAAAATCAAAATCAAAATAAGGGAACACATGAACAACAAAGTTCACTCAAACTAATAGTAAGATTCATTTGATAGTATAAGATGAAAAATAGTTACAGATGAATAGAGTCCAAGAATCATTGGAAGGTCCCAACCCACTGTATGGTGGTCGCGGCTGGTTAAAGTCAAGTAACAATGAACTTCCTTCGGATATAAAAACTACTGGAAGATTAAAGATCGTATCCTATAATGTTTTAGCCGATTGTAAGATGTCAAATATAAGGTACTCTACCACGAAATCATGGGAAAATCGTTGCACCACTTTAATACGAGAGATTCAATCATATGAAGCAGATATTGTTTGTTTGCAAGATGCTGATAAATTTGTAGAATTCTGGCGACCTAAACTTATGAAATTAGGTTATGACAGTGTATTCAAACAAAGGACCAAGTTTTTAGAGTATCATGCGGAAGGAGTGATAATTGCGTACAAAAGGGATTTATTTCAATTATTCAAAATGATAGCAGTAGAATTTAACGATGCTGCAACCATGGATGTAGAAAGCACTAGCGTATTTCGTGAAAAATGTAGATCTGATGATGTAGGATTGTTACTATTTTTACAACCATGGCCAATTGTTCATCGATTTACCTCTGCATTCTGTATATGCAGTGCTAGTCTTTGCGAAAGAGAATCATATAGTGATGTCAGATTGCATCAAAGTGTTTACCTAACAAAGCAATTAGAAAAGGCCAATAGTGAGTTTCAAGTACCTGTTTTTATGGGTATTTCTCTCAATGACTTACCTTCAAGCCCTGCATATCATGTTTTACGAACTGGTCGAACACCTTTGGCAGAGGAAGTACCAAAGCAATGCCCAGTTCCTACTTGTACGGCATTAAGTAGATCTTCTGCTAGAGTTAAATGGTTCCCTCCTCCTAAAACTGGTGCTGATTCAAAAATTATAAAGTATACTATAGCATGGCGTCCTGGTGGATCTAGAACACTCGGATTTAGGGCTACTAAAGAATTCCCTTCTGACGATTGTGTACAATTTACTACATTAGTTGATCTGAAAGGCGATAAGTACACAGTGACTATGGATGAATTGGCATGTAATATAACTGGACTTGCCTCTGAACTACCATACGAATTTAAGATAAGAGCAACGAATGTAATAGGCGATGGCCCTTGGAGCGAAGCATCATTGCCATTGATTTTGCCTAATCCACCTGGTGCACCACCTATGCCGGATTTGGTTTTTCTAAGGGATATTGTTCAAGTTAATGAAATTCGGGAACAAGCAAGTATGGAAAAAAGTGATTGGGATGTTGAAATAGCCGTACAATCTAACCCAATTGCCTCTCAAACACAGTTAACTCCTCGAGATATTCATGGTAGGAGGATGCCTGATGTTCCTCGCGGTAGAATTTTACCTATTAGTTCTAATCCACGCGAGGGATGGTCGGCAGATCTTAATGGAGTGATAACTCCTAGTATTTCTTCTGAAGTGAATAGCATTGAGTTTTTGAAAAAGTTTCCTTTGATCAGAAATGATGATGGCACTTTTTTAAATTATGTCAGTGACACAAATACTGGTAAGATAGCATTATATGATGAAATCGAAGTTAAATCTATTATGATTTCATCAGATAATAGTAATATTCTCGAAAACGCGACTCCAAATCCGCAAGAAAGTATCATCACACCAAGCTTGATATCAGATCCTTTTGGATCATTTAGTCAGTCTTTAAGTATCGAAAATAGCCAGCTTCTTAATGGCGATTTGAGTGTGACAAATATAAAAGATCCTTCAGTTGTTGAAGAGAATACGAATATAGAAATAGAATCCTCTGAAATAATAACAGATAAACCTGCATCAATTGAAATATTTTCTAGTATCAATGATGACTATAATTTTGATAAAGTTGAAGAAATGGAAGAAAAGAAGGCATATGATGCTGACGATATGGGATTTAAAACTAACATAATGATTCCTACTTTTGAATCAAGTAAGGTTGCGAAGTTATTTGATGACGATACGATCCTAGATGCTAAAGATGCCCTGAAGGGTATTGGTAGACCAAATAGGCGTCAAGTTCACAGTTGTTGTCTAGCAAGTGCATATGAATCATATACAAGTGGTGGCGAACCTTATTTTACTACGTCTGCTCCATTGGATGCTGGTGGTAAAGGAGTATGTTGTATGGATTACATTTTTTACTCTAGTAACTGTTGTATTACAACCAGAATTTTAAGTTTACCGCAACTAAATATGTTAAAAGGAGAAACACCTAATGATACAGTTTCGTGTTCAAATAAGTATTGGAATAATCCAATTCCTCCTGTGCGAAGCCTTTTTGTGACTCAATCAACTATTCAAAATACGTTTCCTACATCTCGTGATTCCAAGAATTTAAAAGAATTAATAAACAAAAGTATCATGGCACCTTATAATATAAGCCCTGGAAATAGTCCTGAAAATGGAGTTAATACTTTTTGGGGTGGTATCTGGGTACCATATGTACAAACGAATCAAGGTAGAATAACCAGTTGGTTACCGAATGATATTTTTTGTAGCTCTCATATAGCTTTAGGAGCCGAATTCGAAGTTTTAGATCAATATATTTCAACTCAATGGAAATAAAGGAAATAATGTAAATTTATATAATCTGTTACATAAATGATGTGTTTATATATCTCTCTGTTCCAATTTATTTTAGGATGACTCAAAAGGATATGGTCTTTTTTCTTTATTGATATTGGTATCGTCGTCAAAAAAAGGGTAAGTAAAACTAAAACTTGAATCCTTTGATGCGATAACTTCTAAGTCGTATTTCACTTCTTCTACTCCCCATTTTTCTTTAAAACCACCTAATTCTTCATATTCTTTGATATCAGCAGCAATATGATCCTCAATTCTATGACGAGGAGTCCAACCTAATAACATTTTTGCTTTAGAAGGAGAGGTAATAAATGTTTCTCTACGGAATGGAAATTCTTGAACGCCACTACCGTCCCATTTATCAAAATCCTTAGGCTCATAATACATAAATCTCATATCACTAGCATCATTTCCTAAAGCAGTGTGGATCATTTTAGCTAGACCTTTATAAGATATATATTTGTCTGTCCCACAATTAAATATTTGACCTTTAGCTACGTCTTTGCCCAGTGTTGCGGATATCAAAGTAGAAACATCCTCAATATGTGTCAAACATACTAATTGATCGCCGTGTAATGGTAATGGGGTAATTAATTTTCTATAAGCGCGACCAATAAAAAAATCTAAATATCTTTTACTAGATTTAGGACCATAAATATATTGTGGACGTAAAAAAGTATATGGAATACCGGATGCAGAAACAGTAATTTCCACTTTTCTCGCATCATTTTCTTTTACGGGATCTGTTTCAACTAAAGGAGCTAAATTCGAATTTTTATACATACCTGCAGATGAAATGAACACATATTGTTGTGCTTTAGTATTTTTAGCTATATCACAAACAAATGTCGCATTTGCAGAATTTTTACTCCAATTATCTATGACATAATCAATATTCATTCCGCGCAATTCAGTCAAATCACCGGGATTACTTAACGATGTCTCTATAACCTGTACACCACTTGATTCAAGTTCTTTATACGATGAAAATGGAGGCTTTTTATAGTTGCATTTATCTTGTAGAATTACAAGTTGTAATCCTGGATGCTGTTGCTTTAAAGTTTTGCATAATTGATACCCGATAGTACCATGGCCACCACCCTTATTTTGTACAATTAATGCTTTTCCAGATAAGCAAAAGACTGCCTGAAGGGTACTTAAATAACAAATTAAGTAAAATAGCATCATGCAGAGTAAAAAATGGTCTATTATCTACTTTTGAACCGAGGAATTTGATGTGTCATCGAACCGAAGCTCACAGGGACCGGCCTGAGAGACGGAGGACCAATTTAAATTATATTAAGTTTGCGACGCATTATTTTGATCATAATATTCTCTCTGAGAATTAATATTTAATGGATCTATGTATTAGCAGTGTAATTATCTGTATCTTATTCTGTAATTGGTATATCTATATCCACCTAACTAATTATTTGGGTTATTACCTTTATGTCTACAATCTGTCAACCAATAACTTTTTATCTAGACTGATATCCTGTATTTTATTTTATGTACCAAATTTAAGGCCCTCAAAAAGACTGCATGGCAAAGACCAGACTCAAAATAATAATTTTGCATCTAGTGCGATCAAACTAGCTCTAAGTCTACGAATAGATACAAAAGTATGTCAACCCACGTAGTAGTGAATCCTAAACCCTTCTTGACCAATCTCACCGGCAACCCAGTGATAGTTAAACTAAAATGGGGTATGGAGTATAAAGGGTTATTAATGTCGATAGATTCCTACATGAATTTACAGTTAGGTAATACAGAAGAATATATCGATGGACAGTTTGCTGGTAACTTGGGAGAAGTACTTATAAGATGCAATAATGTAATGTATGTAAGGGAGTTATCTACTTAGCGATATAGATAGAAAGTAAAGTAACTGTATCATATGTAAAATATCCAACGTGTTTTTTTTCTTAAATATAATCATTTATAATTTGCTATCATTACTCTAAGAAATCTTACTTTTCCATACAAAGGTAATAGTACTATAAAAAGGCTGCTAGAAACTAAAGAGTTATTAATTTATTCATTAATATTACAAATATATACGCCCTCAATCTTCGCATCAGTAAAGGTAACAACTCTGAATTGTGGATTAACTTCAGCAATTTTCTTCAGCCATTCATGACAAGCACCACATGGTCGTAATGGATTCATATCCTTTTCTTCAACATATATCGTCTTAAGTTCTGGGCAAAGCAAAGTACTTGCGTCATCTTCAGTCGAACCTATAGACATTAAGGATGTAGAACTTTTAATACTCAAAAAAGGAGTCGTCTTTTTTATAATTGTTTTTCGGCTACCACTGGATTGAAATTCTGAAGGTGTTTTAGGACTCAATGAACTACTATGATCACTTTGCTTTGGAATATTAAATATTTTACGTTTATGACCAACTACAGGACTTGGAGGTGGCTGCATTACTTGACGTATATCTACACTATCATCCATAGTAACAGGTGGAATAATGCGGCACAATTTGGAAGTCTTATCATTAATTTCATTTCCTTTATCTAATACTTCATTGGCACTGTAAACAGCGATCAATTTTAGATCCTGGCGTTTAAGTGTCATGTCATCTGCAAGTGCAGTCCCAATAACATTTCTTTCGGCACATAATGATCCTGTTGGCATGGATACTTCCATATTCGTACCTCGATATAACTTTGGAACGCCATCAGGTTTTTGGACTAACAAAACAGCCAATACTGGTTTTTTAGTCTTTCTTAACCAAAATGAGGTAAGATCATTGTCACAATTACATGTAATTCTAAAATCAGTAATGAACTTAAACATTTCATCTACTACTAACTGAACCAAACTATCAGTTTGAGTTATTTCAACTGCAGGTTCTGTGGATATTTCCTCAAATGAATGATACTCTACATCATCATCACATACATAATTTTCACTCCAAAAAGTTTTCAACTGCCAAAAGTGCATATAACTGGGTTGATAATTTTTCAATGATGCATTAATTGCACTAATTCTAGCAGATGAGCCATCCGCGAATGACAATGTTATCTTCATTGAGTCTCTCCATTTTGAACCTAATGTGCTCGAAAGTTCATCTCTAAAAGAATTAATTATTGGTAATAATTCACGTTTCACAAAGACAATATTTTCATCATAACGAAACAAGTTCGTCATAGAGTGGACGTGAATCACTTCAATCATAGGATATACTTCATTCAAAAAGCGTTTAATTAAAGTTCCAGAATATTTTGTAGAATTATCATTTGAACTTTCATTAGAATCACGCGGAGTTCCTCTTCCAGTAACTAATATAATAATTTTTCTACTATTGTTGCGACCACTAGATTCCATATTATGTAACCATTTTGGTACCAACATTGAAATTAATGGAAAATATACAGAGGTTAAAATACATGATGTTGATTCTTCTTTTTTTAATTCAGGAAAAAGTTTAGTCTCGTCATTTCTACGAAATCGAATGTTTGAAGAGTCTTTTACATGTATTTTTTTTTTGAAATCATATCCTAAAGCAACATTAGATGTAGGATTAACTTGCTGTATATCATATTTATCACTACCAGGACGTAATTGTCTAATAAATTTAGGATGAATACACACGCTAGTACATTCTTTCTCGTTTTCAATGAATTGAATAATATTTTCTGTAATGGCTTTGTAATGATTGAACTTGGGTCGACCACGAATAATACCATCAGTAAAACTATTATTATCATTATTAATATCAAAGACTAAGTCACTATGTGATAAATTATGTAATAAAATTTCAACATTTGATGTGCTATGTTCAACAATATCATCACTAGTAGTGCTTTTTTCATTATAATTATTCATATGACTCGATATAAGTAAGTTAACTTGCTCATCATAAACATTTTTTTCAATAAAATTATGGCTAAGCAAACGCTTTAACTCTTGTAATTTCTCATCTACAGAGGTAGACATTCCAACTGATGAAATCTTTGACGTACCTTTAGCGATATTGATGTTTTTTTTCGAAAAAAAACCTAAACCTGAAAAAAGTATCCTCATAAAGGTATCAATATTAATTGGAATAACATCACACGGAGGCTTCGTGGAAGATTTACGACGTTCACATCCCCAAATTTAAACAATTCCTATAGGTTATTTTCGTCTGATAGAATTTCCTATTTTTTTTAATTATTACTAAGACGAATTAAATAAAACATGTCGTCTAGTAATGAAGGATCATCATCACCTCCTACTCCTCTGATACACAAGTCTCGATTTGAACAAGTTATGGTAAAAACTAGAATTGGCTATATAATAATGCTATCGCTGTCACTAGCATTAATGATATCTACATCGATTGCATTAGGTGGTTGTTATTGGATAATTAAGTTTGATGCAGCAGAAGATTCTGGTTGTGGATCTTATTATTTTAGTTATATGTTACGTGAGGGAGCTTGCCATGTTGATGATTACGGTGCTACGGATGATAGTAATTGTGAAAAATGGACTGATTCAAATTTTTGGGAAGGATTAGATACATATCTGGCTGCTAATGGAGACCATCCTAATTTTAATGACGCTACTACTAATTACATTAATTCAGCCGGATTAGTTTCTATATCAGTAGCTTTTAGTTTATTTATGGGAGTTGTATCTTGTGTTGGAATATTTGCTGAAAAATTTACAAATGAAAATACTATTAAAAATTTTAAAAGAAAACTGCAATTAGTGTACTTTTTTTTAGCATTTATGATGTGGTTATTTATGCTATCGACTTACAGTTTAACATGTAATAATGATTTAACGAATTCACAGTATTGGCTAGACATTGCTACCAGTGGGAATGAATACTGTGTTAATACATTAACTGTTACAAGTCAAGGTGGGGCTGGTTTTGGATTTACAATATTAGCATGGTTGACGTGTTTTTTAGCTATGCATTTATCAATTTATGGTTGCTTTTCATGTGTTGAGATTGAAGAAATTACTAATCCTTTGACAAAATCATTACAAGCATGATAATGTACGATATATATTTTGTATTAGAGAAGAGATTTATAATAAACTTTTAGTTCAGATTAAATTACTTACAAATGCTATAATAAAGAATAAAAATCTAGAGGTTTTAATCTGATTATTTTCTCGACGACGAATTATTCTTATTAGAATATAATTCTTTTACAAATTCTTCAAACATTCCTCTAACATCATTTCCACTTTGAGATGTCGTCAACGCAGCCGTAACTCTTGAAAATAAAGTCGGTGGTTTAAACTTTTCAGACATGCTATTAGATGATTTATGTGCAAATATAATACATTGTGAATCCTTTAATCCATTTCTTTTTACAAAATATTCATACCAATCAGATAATTGCTGTTCTTGTCCAGGAGCATCAGGATTGTATATCAATATTACACCATCAGTATCCTGCATTATTGCTTTCCAGCAAGTTTCATATGTGTGATCTCCAGATGAATCCCATAATTCAATATTTAGAGGTGTTGTAGAACTACTTATTCTAATATCAAACTCCAATATTCTTACGCCAGCTGTAGGTTCATATTTATCCGCCACCAACTTATCACTTTGACCAGATAAATAATTACTGATACAACTTTTACCAGTTTGCTTAGGTCCTATAACTATTACCTTTATTGGTCCTGGAGGCATATTTCTTTAATTATAATATTTCTTTTTTTTGAGTTTCAAAAATTTGACAAAAATAAGGACCCTGGATCTGTTACAATATTTTACATGATTGTTCAGTAATTCTACTCTACATAGTTGTGAACGGTATGATTCGTAACTCTGTATATAGTTAATGTCAAATTGCTTCAATATTGATAAAATGCTGTTAATTTTTTAAGAAATAATAATTGAGCACCTAGTGACTATCAAAAAGGTGACATACCTAGCATACGATGTGATATCTACTTTTTAAATTACAAATCTAGTCATATTTAAAAGAAACGATGGGGTACGGTACCGGTACGTTTCGGTCGAAAAAAAAAAAATCCCAGCAAAACTTCTTGAAGTCTTCTTAGGAAAGAGCTCTGCTCATTCATTCACCTTCGCGTGATTCGCTTTCTTACCAAACTAGCATTTGGAAGTAGACACACTAGATAGAAAATCTCTCCAGTTAATTAAATAATGGATGATACATTTAAAACAGCGCTTAATCTTGAAAGCAGTGATTCCGATGAGAATATCGCAAATATTAGAGAAACAGCTGGTGTTCCATTAGAATTCTTAGCATCAACAAGAGCATTGACACCTAATGATGTCAAGTTGCCTGGCACATGTAATATTGTTGCATTGCGTGAATCTTTCTTATCGGAGGCACCATTTATAACTAGAACAAATAAAAGTAATTGGAGAAAATGGTTAGGTACTAAAGAATACCAAGCTATAATGTCTACTTTATATCATTATACTGTTTCTGCAATATCTGAAAATGGACATATAAACGCTGATAGATTTAATGTTATATGTGATTCACCATTAGTAAGTTTAATATCAACTAGTATGGCCAAATTAATATTTGATTTAACGGTATTAGAAAGAGATGCATTATTTGTAAAATTACCCGAAGTATTAACATTTATGATTGTCAGTGCACTTCATAGTTCTTTACCTAGACACCACAGAGTATACAATTCAGTAAAATTTAGAACATTACTATTAGATTGGTTTGCTGAACTTATATGTGGTATAAGACCATGCAATTTAAAATCGAGTCGTGAATGGATTTTTGCTGATGCTATAGAAACAAGTGTTATCGTTGTTGATAGTAGTTCTAGTAAACTTCTCTTAGATACTATTGGACAAAAAAATAAAGTTAAATTAGATACTATGAAACAGTCAACATATAAAGGTGCCTTATTAGATGTGAACAGTTCAAGAACATCATATGCATTGGGGTACTCTCCCTTAATTTCGTCGTACATGAATAGTTTTGATAATGATTTCAATAAAACAGTTGACCCTGAAGAGAAACCAAAAAAATATGATCCAAATATACTTAAGATAACACTAACACACCCACCGGTGCGTCCATTGCTTAGTACTTTACAAAATGATAATATTATTCGACATGGAAAATGTCGAGAAAAGAAAGCAGATTTAAAGTATGAACGCAGCACTTATAAAAATGCATTAAAACTAAGAGTCACTATTAAAGATGACTTGAGCAAATCAAGGGCATCATGCGCAGCTGATGTAGCAAAAATAAAGGATTTGCTACAAACTCAAATAAGAACATTGAAACGTGATCGTTCAATATTATAAATTTTGTAATTTATTGTATCTATTTCTCACAATACTGTTGTATATCTTTAAAATCGACTATAAGATTTTGCAAACATGAGTCAAATTTTTGCAACAAACTTATTACATAAACTTTTTCTACCATTTTTTCATTTGCAGTAACATTATTACATTGGTTAGTGTATTCAATATCGACTTCAGTAATAATTTCGTTCAATTTACTAATTTTCTTCTTCACAATAAAAGATAATTTAGTAAAGATAAAATAATATTCTTCCATAGTATTTAGTAGACATCTAATTTGATATTTATTAGCATTACTACCCAATAATTCGGAAGAATAATCTTTATCATTATCTAATACATTTATACTAACAATATTTCTATCAATTAACTTTTCATGACCATTCTTATTATCAGATTGTAATAATTCTAACTTTTTCTGTAACAGATTTTCGCTAATATGTAAATTGATCATAGCATTTGTTTTTAAATGTAAAAAATCACGTTTTTTATCAATAAAATTCGCAATATCATCCAAAAACAAATCATCATCACTAGTTGATAATAGAAATCCTTCTTTGGATAACATTGAACGCAATAATTCACAATGTGTTGAATTAAAATCACTCAATAAATCATGCTTTTGTGCACTATTTTGTGACAAAATATCGTGGATCCGTGATTCGTATGTAAATAATGCACTCATGTTCAGTATCAATTCAAAGGTATTATATAAAATTTTAAAAATCCCCCAAAACTTTATCGCCGACAATCGCGAGCGAATACGAATATGATCACTAGTTACAATTAAATTTGTTGAAAATGTCAGATACCAGTATAAATGATCTCATAGTTGATCTTTTAAGCGTAGCTGATAAGTTTAAGTGTAGTGACTATCGCGATAATATAATTAATGTAATAAATACAAAATCGGAGCATGAAATCAATATTGTAGATGATATTGAAATTATTGATGAAAGTTTAGAAAGTATTGCACAGCAATACATAGGTTTAACAATAGCTATAAATAATTTAGATAAAAGTAAAGATATTACAAAATTTAATAAATTAATGGATAAAATTTTATTTGCTAAAGTTATTCAGAGAGATTCAGCTGTATTGTTGATTAAAATAATTATAGACAATTTTATGGTCCTATTATTACATCCAAATATTGAATTAGTTAGTCCATCTACTATATTGGCAATGGAATTGATAATGAGGTGTATATTAGAATGTATAAATATACGAAGTCCGAGCTGTCAGCTCTCACTATTACATCAACATCACACAATATTATATCTTTTAATTATTGCCAATCAAAAAAGCCTTATTAATTGTAACTTTACGATTGCAAATACAAAAAGTAAGCATGAAGAATTGTCAGAGTTACGAAAAATGAACAATAAGTTTAAATGTGAAAAAATTATAGAAAAAATTGACACTTTGTTACCACTATTTGATACAACATTCCGTAATTTATTCAACGACTTCTCATCTGACACGACTATTTATTTTAAATCACTTTGCTTATCAGAAAATTGTATTGAATTAGCCAATAAAATATTGACAAAATTATTTTACAATTTAGATGAAGAAAATATTACCAATATTTTAATTGCTGTTGGAAAATTTTGGCATGAATTAGAAAATAGTAGTAATGTAGATATATACGTTGCTCATATAATTAATAATATTATAAATATGATCAGTAAAACACCAAAGCATAACTTGTCAAGTGCATCAATTGCGGCGATTTTACCCATTAGCTTACGTCTATGTAATAGATTTAGTGTAAACGATCAGATATTAGGACTTCACTTATTGCGAAGAATTCTTGAAGTTTTAACTAGTAGCACAATTATTTCAATATCTTCGTGGTTATTACCCCAGTTACTAGTTTGTTTAAAATCATATACAGGTAAAAATATTTCACACTAAAATTATTTTATCGCTTATAATTGATTCCTTTACTTATTAATTCTAGATTCCATGCCTATGCTGCTTTGCACTCGAATATTGAATATTATTCTAACTTGTTCTTCCTCTTCCACATTTTGTAAGCATTACTATCATACATTATTAGATCATATAGTGAGCTTAAATTTTAATAATACATCAAATTTGCCCCTATATTTTGCTGCTATAAAACTTTGGGATCAATGTCCATTAGAAATATTACTTATCGCAGCAAATAATATAAATGAATTCTCATTAAAGTTATTGAATATATGGCATTTACCCACCCAAGTAATTAGTGCTTATTGTTTAACTATTTTAATTCATCGTTGCGACACAAAGTTGGAATATTTGCTACCAAAAATTATTGTTGAACTTTATCGAGTTATATTATATTATGAAAGAAACCTGTCATTTGATATTGCAGGGAGTTCAAGGGAGCAAATTAATTCATATGTCGCATTCGTTAAACATCTATTGATTTATATTCAACAACTTGATGAAAATTCTTTTACCAAGTTAGTAACAGAAATCGATGAATTCAAAAATATAATATTAATTTAAACAATTTTATAAATTTAGTATATATTGTAATTCATTTTCTATATTTAGTGCAATATTTTCAATAGTTGTATAATTTTTCTCACAATTGTAAATTACTTTACTGCGTTCAAATTCCATTTTATCATTTGAGGCAGAATATAAATTAATATTCTTTTGTCCTTTCTCCTTCATCACATATCGCATATTAGCCAGTTGCGCATCTAATAAATTATTCTCTATACTAACAGATGATACAATTTCTTGCAATTCAACAATACGTTGTGCTAATATATTTGAATCTTTAGCACCTTTATCTTCTAATAGCTTTTTATACGTATTTACTTTTTCATTTAATTCTTTAATCTCAATTTGAGCTTTATCGTTTGTTTCAGCATTTTTGTTCATTAATAAACGCAACTGATTATTTTCGGTCTTCATCAAATCTAATTGTTCTTGCAATATTTTAGCATTATCATAATTTACTACTTGGACATCACTACCAATATCATTATATTCATTTGAAACTGTTTTTTTAATATTTTTACTAAATGTAACAGAATTAGACGTACCAGTAGCATTAGATTCATTATTGTTCAACCGCTCCTCATTAAATGCTATTAATTGAACATCATCATTTGAAACAAAAGATGCGCGTCGTGTTGTTCTCAATGATTCAGATAACTCCTCTTGTGTATTCAAAATAGGTTTCAAAGAACGTCGTACTGAAGATCTTTTTTTTGTTGTTTTATTCGAGATTGCCATTTCATCGTCGTCAAATACTCTTCTTTCAAATTTCATGTTGATACTAGTTCCAACGGGCAATCTTATATGATTTAATCGAGCTTTCAACCTGGATAAAAACCACTTGCGACAAGGTACATCATTTATGGCAACAATAGCATCACCAGGGTTTATTGACGAAACAGAATTCTCATAAAATTCATGAATAATTATATTTTCAAGAACAGATTGAACAACAATTTGTTCTCTAATTTTATCCTCTAACAATGTCATGCCAAGACCTACCCCATCGCCACCTTTGCATACTGAAACAGTATAGTACAATAAGCTACAATTAGACTTCTCGTCTTCTTCGACCTGCAATGCTAACAAACTATTATATGCTTGATTTATCTGAGCAAATTCAGCTGGATTACCCCCACGATCAGGATGATGAGTGAGACTTAACTTTTTATATTGTCTTTTAAGTATTGTTTCAGATCTAGGAGCAAAAGGGTCGATCCCTAAGATCTGACAGCATTTAGTAGGTAGTGATAAACGTTCCTGCTCCTCCTTATGAAGCGAGATAGCTTTCTTTAAAGCATTAAACCATTGTGAACAAGTTACATCATCTGCACAATCTATCACCACTTTACGTTTTTTAGAACCGTCTAGTTGCGCTGTAATTATTTGTACCGCATCTTTAACTCCATATTTTGTATCATTTCGCTTAATTAATTCCGCATCTTTGACATTAATAGTTGTTTTTAGAAGCATCGGAATATCTTGAATTATATCAAATTGATCGTAAATATATAGTGTTTGGTGATCTAATTCAACCCAAATCTTTTCATACTTTGAAGAAAAAAATCTTTTAACCTTCCATGACAACCACCCTTCCATGTTGCTGCTAAGTATTCCGGTTGGATATTTTTTTCCCAAAAATTTTGACAAAAAAACTGTATGTATTTTCTAATACGGTTTATAAGTAAATCTGTTTGTAATTCAAGTTGTAGGTATTAGGTATAGGTTCTAAAGATATTCGTATGGAAAATCGTAGAGGTAATTTGGTCGAAAGTTATTTATACGTTGAGGAGTATCGTTATAATAATATTTATCAAGATAAATTATTTTATGAATGTAGATACTTTATTTCATATCCATTTATTGGATTAAAATGGTTTTCCTCTAAACCAGTCGATGGAAATGATTCAAATCCTATGACTGATTCTTCATCATATGGATGGTTGTACGGTGGCAATATAAGCGTGGACTTTGTTAAATCAGAAAAACAAATTCCAGTGTCAAAAATCATATTTAGAAAAGATAATTCGGTACTACAAGATTACCTATATCCATTTTTAATAAGACTAAGGTGCGGAAAAAATCATATGATAGTCAGACTAGCATGTGAAAGCGAGAGTATGAGATATAAGTGGAAATCAGAAATTAGGAAAGCAGAAATAATTCATTGTTATACTCATTTATGTCATCAACATGGGACCATTCCAACGTATAGTATATACGACTTTATACAAAATTTTCACGTTGAAACTCTCAACCCATCATTTTCATCAATACCATTACAAATCATTATTTCACTGATGACTTCAAATAGATTCGAAATATTCAATGCAGCATTACTTAAAAATATTACATTATCAAATTTAAAATTACACGATTCGCATATTCCGCAAATTTCAACTATATTATTTGCGTCGCCTAATGTGACTACATTTAATATTTCAGGTAATAAATTTACTTGTGCTGGTATCCAAGATATTGGTTTAGCTCTATGCAGCTGCAAATATTTATCAATTTTAGACATATCAAATAATTTAATCGCGGATGACGGTATATTATCTTTGTGCAATATTATAATATCTTTTCAGTCGTTACAAGAACTTAATTTATCGAGAAATTTATTTACTTCCAAATGTCTCAAAGCATTAACTGCAGCAATAACTAGGCACTCATCAAAAATTAAAACGATTAATTTATCTCATAATGAAGTGGGCGATGGCGTAGCTGCATTAGCATCCTTATTAATGTATTTCAAACCGCCTTTAATAGAGAATTGTGATGTATCATTCTGTGGCATTGGACCTCTAGGAATTAGTGAGATTTGTCATGTATTACCCAAGTGCTCCAGTATTCAAAATTTGAAATTAGTTGGTAATACGCTAGATTTAAATTCACTAATACAACTAATGGATGCTATATCGGCGCACAATAATAATTTTTTATCTAAAATATCAATTGATATCATGGATAAAAAATGTTTTTCTGTAGATTTGGGTGGTCTTATTTTAGTCAATGATCGTATAGTTGCTTTGCAGGGAATAAGTACAGTTTTACCGTATATTGATGACAACATTTTATTGAAAGGTGCAACATTAAGACGTATAATTCCTCAAAAATACATCACTAGTATCCAAGAAAAGAGAAAAAGTGGGACTCAAGCAGTGTTGGAAGTACCTATATTTAGCAATAATTGCTTTCAAATTAGTTTTCAAGTTTCAAATTTTATTAAAAACGCAGAAGAATTTTTAATCTATTTGTCTAATACTTTATCCATTAGATCTCACAAATTGAGTATTTTGTCCTGCACAGACTCGAATATTACTAATGGTTTATTTAATGCTATTATAATGCTTGAGCCCTATGAGTATTGTCTCAACATAGGCTCAGATAAAGTTATTTCAAAGCGATATTCTGACGACGTCTCCGTTTATGACAAGTTGATTGAAATTAGGAAATCTGCTGCCTCTGATGAAGTCAGCACAGATATTGTAGATAACCTTAGCAAATTAATACAAACTTCAACGCAACAAGTAAAAGTTTGTGGTAATCCACTCCCAAATGATTCGAAATCAAATATTCTTGCTTCAGTTAAAGTTGGAGTGCCACCTGATGCGATATCCACTCATTTTATTCCCAATCTCTCTCCCATGCATATCAAATTGTCCGATTATCATAGTTCTAATGATTTGGAATCAAGTGCATTAAGTACCATGTTTGAGTCCATGTCAGAATTAAAAATGGAAGTTACACGTAATATGACGTCGCAGAAGAGGAAAGCAACGAGTAAGAGATTTGTTGCAGCAATAAGGCAGTTGAAAATAGAGAATAAACTTGATAGTAGTCAAGCAAAATTTTGGGAAGGAATGCTAGGCAATATTAGATTTCAAGATTTTGCATCAAAAACATTGAAGCTAAATATCGATAAAGAGGGTATTTTTGAAGCAGTTGGTGCTAGAAAAGCATTATGCGATGCATTATTTCGTCGCGATATTCCTGCTGTTGAAACGCTGTGTGTCAATATTTCTGAGATAAATCAGACTGAATCATTATCATATAAGTTAGCGCAACGATTTTTATCTGATATTTCGACTATACAACTGAAATTTAGAATAATTACTTGTGCTTCATATCAAACTATGCAAAGAATAGAACAATTTTTAGTATTATGCGCTAATGTCGGCTATAGTGGCCCAGAAATGTTTGATGCTATTCAACTTCGTCAGCAATTATTGGAGAAAGCCGTGTCATCAAAAGTATACTCCTCATCTGAAATGGATCGTTTGAAGAAAAATGCATATTTAACTAATTTAATGCTTTCTAGGAATATTGATACTTTAAAAAAAACTATAGAATCATCTGAATATTCGAAACTTGGAGACCAAGAAGGAACCCAAAATGTGGACAAGGTATATATTTCTGCAATTAAAATGTTAGATTTATACGCACAATGCGAGAAAAAGTTATGCACAGCAGTTAAAGGCACAGTATTATCACAAATCGAAGATTCACTTGCAGAAGCAGCATATTACAATTTTTATTATCCTGCAGTTGACGACGCAGCAGCATTAATAATTAAGCTTGGGTGTAACTCGCAGTCAATTTTTAGCAAAATATTATTTGGTATGCGTAATGGTGACAAAAAAATGATCGAAGAAAACGTAATTGAAGCTAAACGAGTAGGATTTTCAATGCCAGCTATTAATATGAACATTATCGAGACGATTATTGATAGATACCAAATGCTGATTGAAAAAGAAACTGTTAAGGCCGATTTAATTAGGACAGCCATGGGTCTTGATTGTAGAGTTGAAAATATATCGATTGAAGAAGTCATGAGCGTGCTATATAAAGCAAAATCGCTTGATATGGAAAATGACAATGCATTAAAAGATTTTTTTCAAATTTTCAATTCATTTTTAAAGAAATCAAATACTAAGTTGAATAATTTAACGAAACAAGAAAATCAAGTCTCTGAAATTATCAAAAGTGCCGATCCTTTGAAGCTTGAAAGCCTCTTATCACACCGTGGTAGTTTAAAATTAACTATTAAACTTCCTACTTATGATATATTGAATGATTGGATGACAACCTTACAAGAAGTCGCAAAAGGCGATGAAGGCATTTATGCGGAACAAGTTCGTACATCGCATATTATTAAAAGTGATTTTTTACAGAAGACTGCAAGGTCGGATATCAATTTGAGTAAAGGATGGAGAACACGTTATTTTACATTAAGTGGGGGGATATTATCATATTCTTCTAAAATTGGTGGAGAAGTTAAAGGCACCGTGCGGATTATTGGTGGTAGTGTGAGACGATTAGGCTTGGAGGAGACGGGTGGCCAGCCATTTTGTTTAGAGATCACAGAAGGTCGCGATATTTCAAAAATTCCCAATTATTTAATAGATGAGGCAAAGAAGGCATTAACAAGAATAAAGCATCGTAATATTGAGAATACTTTCTATGACAGTGTTCATGAACGCGATTATGTCAAGTTAAATCAAGTTTTGAAAGACATTGATACTTATGGTGTTAAAGTTGATCCGGAAATAAAGCAGTTAGCAATTGTCACATTTCACGAGTATGAATTGAAAGCGTTATTAGATGACTTGCAGGAAACTATATATTTGGTACCACGAAGGAGGGCTGATGAAATAGTTTCTAAGTTATTAAAATTCAATATTGATATTAACAACGTTGACTTTTTCCGCGCTCGTAACTTAGTGTGTTCAAATGAAGTTAATGAGTGCCTTGTTAGATGCTTGTGGGCTATTGAAAAGAGAAACGAAAAAATATTTAAATCTTCATTTTTTCAATTGACAAACGTTGATCAAAGCCTTATTTCATCTAAGTATCATAGGAGAATAGCCGATATTATTGTTCGTCATGGATGCTCTCGTTATTTCTACGCGTTAAAACTGGGTGAACCAATTAGTGAAAGACTCACAAGTATGCTGCACCACAGTTTAAGCTGTTGTAAGTTATTAAAAGTAACAATTGATAGAGTTAAAACAACAAATTTATTACTATCATTCACATCTGAAACTTCACATGATGATTCCCGATGGTTTGATGAATATTACGACGAGAATAAGTTTTCAGTTGATATAACTCGAAAGCAGTTACCGAAGGCCAATACACACGTTACGAATAAGAATACCTCCTTTAACGAGTTCAAAGATTCATCCTGCTTGAATGCGTTGATGGAAGAGTTTTCTATCTGGGATACTATATTTGACAATTTTTTAAGGGATGCACCATTATCATCAGATATTAATGGTGTAGTTACTCTAATTTTAGAAAGCACGTCGGATAAATTGAATAATTACATCAAGAATAAAGTAAGTTCCAATCGCACGCAAGTATGCGACCTTGTAATCGACTTACTCGATTCAAGCAGTAAATCCGACCGAAATTATATTGATACTGTTTATATTATTACATGCAAAGCAATTATGAGACAGCCTTACTCGCTAAATAGCCTGAGAGGATGGATACTTTTAAGTATCTTGCTACATTCTTCCGCACCTTCAGCCACAATTTTAAAACATATGACTAAATTTATAGTTTCATATCAGCATGAAATATTGAAAGCCAATGATAGCGACAAGTTTTACGATCTTTTAGATCGCTGCAATAATATTACTACATATTGTTTAAAACTTCTTTGTTGGACTAACGAAAAATTAATAGATTATAAAAATATAGAGAAAGATACTGTTATATGCTGCTTCAATGATCGTTGCCCAGATGTAACAGTATACTTATTATCCGGACTAAAGATTGAAATAGAATCAAAATACGGCGAAATTGATACCCCATTTTCTATCTTACAAATTTTGTGCAAGCAATTAATACAAAATGAAAATAAAGATGATAAAAGTATTGGTGATTTTGAAGTGTTGGAAATTTTTAAAGGATTTGCATTTTACAATATAGTGGATGATAACGAAGAGGAAGACTACGATGTACAAAGTTCCACTATTCTACCAAATGATATAGATTTTATTGAGTGGCATCATGATCTAGCATGGGAAATTGTGACTATGAAATCAAAGAAGAGAATTATACTTCGACATCGCGTCGCTTCTAAGTCGAATAATTTCGATGAACTGCACACGATATTAGGCGATAACTTCACTCCAAATAATATTCATGATATTAAACGCATGTGGATTACTTGGTTGCAAGAAGATTCGCATTTACCAAGTGACCATTTACGTGTTGAAACTTTATTCCATGAAGAAACAAGGTATATTAATGCTGGAATGTATTCTGGTTCGGAGAGCATGCGAGTATATTTATTAGCAATTCAACTTCTTGTCGAAATTAATTTTGAGAATATTGATAAAGAAGTAGAATCTCTTGACGATAATAATTCTGAATATGCTGAGTCTCAAAATTCCGACGTGAGCGAAGAGCCTCCAAAAAATTCACGATATAATAGCGACCAATTTTTATTGAAAAAAAGACCTACTGCTGTAGAAATAGACCCAATTGTTGCCAAAGCCCAAAGGTTAAGAAAAACTATCAAGGATTTAGGAATCGACTGCGATGACAACTTATTCGACTTAATCAGCGATCGCATCAAAGAGATTGAGCAAGTAACAGTAGATCACAATCTTGAAATTAAAACAGAAAGATTCAAATATTTTTTAATGAGGTCGTATATGCAGTATTTATTTTCATGGCCACTTTATGGCGTTCGTCTGAAGCATTGTCGCTTGAAATCAACCACATTGGATATACCTATTGTCGCTTCAATTACGATGGCCGGTTTAATTTGCTTGGATCCAAATGAATGGACATTAATATTTTATTGTGCGCTTAAAGACATGTCTAGTGTGAAACTTATAAATAATGATGTCGAAAATACTGCGCTTGTGTTTAATATATTTGGAAATGAAATCCAATTAGAATCTGCCGATGGATTAGAAATGTACGAGATGCTAAAAGCATCACTTTTTGAAATTTTTGGAGTAACCTCAATTGAGGATGTGTCCACTAATAATAGCCATTTCTCTGATATTTTAATATCTATTGATTCAACCGAAGGCATAGAAAAGTATTTGACTGATTTTTATTTGCTTCCTGTACCCCCAGTTCCATTTATAACACGTTCTATTAATTATTTTGATATTACTAATCCAGTAAATGATGTTGAAGATAATAGTGATAGGTACTCATCTGTCAACAAAACGACTGAAGTATCAGAATTCAAACAGTCTTCCACTGTTGCACTAGACACTAATGCTACAGCTGTTGAGAGTCGCGAAAATATGATTCGTTATGGTGTTCATGGTGTTCATGCCAAGTCGCGTATTGCTTCTAGGGTGCCATATTTAAATAACTCAGGTACTAACTTTATAAAACAAAATTTTGATGGTGATGACGCCAATGGATACCTGAAATTTGAGCCTATACTAATACCCGTTAATCGAAATAAGCTTAATGATGTTGAAAGCACACCATTTACTAGCACATCGTGGCACGATTCAGAAACTGCCAATACATATGTTTCAATCAGAAAAATTAAAGCTGATGCAATAGATATATTAGAAAATAACGAATCAAAATACAAGGAAACTTTTTCATACTATTCGTAATTTTCTGTAATTTACATTAAATAGATTTTTTATAACTCGAAATATAGTAACTGGTAAATTTTATTATCCAAGTTTCGCAGTGCAAGTAATACGGGATCCACTCCAATTTTATTTGTCAAGTATTTCTGAAATTGGTTACGCTCAATTTTTAAGAGTGACGTTATATGATCTAATAATGGGTGCTGCTTTAATCCCATCGCATTGAATATATTACCTATATACGTTATATCAGTAGTGAATTGGTAGACACCTTTTTGTGAGAGTTTAGCAATTTGACATAATTGAACTAATATCATACAAGTGATAGCGTCGGAAACAGTAGTTACCCATTCTACGACAAATTTAGCAATAGGATCATCACTAGATATATTAGCACTTAACTCATCAATAATTTTAGGCTCTAGGATACTATGTCTAACATTGGTTATTGCAGGGATACAGGTCACACGTTTTATAAAATTAACTGAAGAATCGATCTAATAGAAATGAAAAGGGTTAGTTGTAAGAAGTCTTGAAATTTTTGAGAATTTTACCTCAGTCAAACCAAGTATTTTTTCCAGTTGAATCCAAGTTCTTGAATTAATCATCATAAACTCAGCTACATTCATAATCCCAAGCAAATCGCTGGAAGCGCCAGTTGATACAAACATTTCTAACTCGTGAATAAATGATAACATATACTCACCGATCTGCGTAAAAGCAGGTTGAGGCAGAATATTATCATAGTCTGCTTGGGTCAAACTTTGTCCATGATCACTAAACCAAACATCTTCTTTGTGCAAATCATTCAACAACCGTTCGGGTATAATAGTGCATAGTTCAAAAAAAATTGTACTGATATTTTCTCGCAAAATATTAGCTGGTGTATTGACGGACACTAAATTTGGAAATATTGAGTTTGATAAAATTAAAGATTTAATTTCCAATCCATTAATCACATTACTTGACGATTCTGACTGATTATGCTGATGAAACCACAATTCCACCAATGATACCCCAGTGAAGCTTTTATCAATTCTGTTCGAGTTCAATATAAATTTATTCAAAGGAGACTCTCTGATTTTTACAGAAATATTTCCGTTTATTTTTTCATTTATCGCCATTTCTATGGACTGCAGTTTCAAATACAATCTTCCCGTGGCTTGAAGCGATCGTAAAATACACGACAACATTATTCTACCTCCAAGATCTGAAACTTCCAATCCATTTAGTCCATACTCGTTAATTGTAGATACCGTATTGTTGGGTAAATAGTCACCAAAAGCAATCCATAGATTATCAATTTTTGAATGAAATTGTTTGATTAACATGACCAGTGCATCAGCTAATGGTTTTAGTATTGATTTTATGTACAAACCATCAAAAAAAAGACAAGCCCTATTTATAAAAGAAATGAAAGGATCGGAAACACTATCTACAATATCCAAAAGTAAGGAGCTGTACATATCATATGCATCTACAGAATCCAATACATTAATTTCATTTTCTTGAGTGTCACCTAAAATTGATACAGTTTCTTTTTTCATTCTCATGACAATGGACAGTTTTTTATCAATGGAATTAATTTCAGTATTAATATATGTATTCAAGGAGTCGTGAATACAATTATATATTATTGAAAGAATATTCACAATCAGTTCATAAGAACTATCAACGTCACCATCCCAGTACAAAAAGTTGCATATGTGATATGCGAAGTCATCTAACAATTTGTATATATCTACAAAAGTCTCTGGATTCGTCGCCTTTGAAGTAAATTGGCCAATATTGCCACAAATCGAATTTAATGACATGGTTAAAACTTTACTAATAACATTTGGCCTCCTGTTAACACCAAATAAAAATTCAATCGGTACAACTTCATCCATGGTTATCTTTACTAAACTATCCAAAAATAATTTTAAATTAGAACAGTAATGATCTGTGGAATCGCTAACAAGTTTATTCCACTGCTCTCCTATTTTAGAGACAATTACATTTACGTATTCTACCTCTAATTCACTTTTCCTTTCCAATTTATCATAGGCATGTACATAATCATGTAAATTATTCAAATCTCGATCCAATATAAGCTTCCTGACTTGAGGCTGTAATGCAACAAATAAAGTGTGACTTAATTCATTACAAATATTTAAACGTTCCTCATGCTTGGGCATATTTTGTAAAATTTTCATAGATTGAATCATTCTACTAACACTATCAGCAGAATCAGATAATCTACCCCCACCTTGCAGTAATTTTTTAACTTCTCTTATTATCTGATTCCAACGAACATATTCCTCCAACGTAATTTTACATTTATTCATATTATTTTTTACAATATCTAAACGTGATAAGTCATCAACACCATGTACGGTTTTATTATCGAAAGATCTTAATTGAGTCGCAAGTTTTTTTCGCTCCTTTGATAACGATTTTAAATGCTCTTCCAATATACTAATCTCAGAATGAACTCTAGGCATTACTAATAATGCTTCTACTGTGCTTGTTTCCAACTGATCTGTACTTTCTTGCAAACTCATCATCAATTTCATGGAAAAAGATGATAGGAAAGAGTCTAAACTGTCGTCAGGATTTTTTTCATTTAATATATTGTTTACTAAACTATGGGGTTCAACATTATCAAAGTCTAATTCTCGGTTCATTTTACAATTCTATCCTCCTGTTCAGTCAGACTGAGCAATTGGAATTTTACTTTTTTGAACTATCTAATTCCTATATCGACATGATGGGTAGATCCGGTCACAAAATGAAAATCGATTTTGATGGACAACATTGTATGAAATATACATTGTTGCTTTTTGTTCACTATCTCAATGTTTTTGTATTGTGTAAAGTTGTGATTACTTATCATTTAATTTACCTATTTTGCATGCTCATGATTTGGGTCCAGAAAAAAAACCGGAAAGTTGGGAAAAATTAAGGAACCTTAAAAGGGAGATCTCGATCTCACTGTGTCGTTTTTAACGAAACGAAGGAAATCATTGCATATCTAGTCATGAACCTTTGATACCCTTTGTCATTGAAGTAAATGTCGTCTATTGCTATATGTGCATTTTGCTCCAAATATGCACTATCGGTTCAAGTTATATGTGAGGGAAAGTGTTTAATATGTTCTAAATGTCAAGCTGTCCCTACTATTAGAAAATTATTTATCGATACATACTTTAGTACTTCATTATCAAATGACTCGTTGAATAACTCATTATTAAACAATAGTAGTTTTGTTAATAATGAAAATTCTCTCTTAGATATTTCAACTAAAGGTGGAGGAGGTGCAAGCGGTGTCAGAGGTGGTTGCCCAATATGTTCTTCAACCTTGGCTAGAAATATGGTCCAAACTATTTTGCAGTATAATAAACAGTCAAAGTCAACCGAAGATTTAACTACATCTTATATAGGGGACTTTGATTATAATCTAAGAGCAAATGAATTTATAGCATTTATAAAACGATTTAGACTTAGTTATGATGACTTATATAGAGCAGGAATACTACGCGACGATGAATTGAATGAAGATAATATCATCAGTAATAATAATGATAACGAAAAATTATCACGAGTAGGCTTAGCGATATCTCGTAATCACAGTCGACCTGGAACAAGTAATTTACCAAGTCGACCTGAAACAAATGCGTCAAATAGACCGGGCAGTAATCAAGGGACAAAACAAATGAAGAAAGATACCAAGTTATCAGAGTATTTAATTGGACCACCAAAATTTTCAGGATTTGAAGCGTTTGAGTTTGGTATAGATTGCATTTGTGCTCAATATTTGTCAATACTGCGTCACGCTACTGAGTCATTTGTTACAGTGGCAATAAAACTATGTAGCAAGAAAAAGTATTCACAGAAAACAAATGACTACAAAGCAAAATCTATTATGGATTTTTATACGGATCCAAATAACATTAATTTACCATCATTATTATTGTTTGGTCGATGCTTAGGTTTATATCCGCGTAAAATTGATACAATTCGTCCAACTTATGGTATTATTTTAACTACAGTTTATCTTTTAGCTACTTCGGATAAGCATCTTAAGACAGGAAATATTATAAAAGCAGATATGCAAATCAATGTAGACGATTTCAAGCAAAAGTTTATTGTTAAAGGAGACAAAAAAGTAAAAGAAAAATATATACCATTACGGCGCGCTTTAAAAGTACTCGAAATAATGATAGAAAATAAAGAAGATCAAGCTCATTGGAATATGTCACTTCTTTCTGCAGGATGCATGGAATATGAAACTGTATTACCTTGGTCGATGGAATCGAAAGCTAGATTACTTCATTTATTAATGTATTCAATAGGTCAAGGCGACACGATCGAATCCCTTACAGAAACTAAAGTGACCGCATCTAAATTAGGTACAACTGTAGCGATGACACGACCGAAAACTTTACTTGTGGTGCCTTCCTCTGTCCCATTACCTACAGGTACAAAAAATAATCGAAATACAATTCAAGTCTCCTCTCCAAAAAACAGTAGTGCTGGGAGTCGAAATTTAAATTTATTTGACAAAACCGAGAACAGTCAAAATAGTGTATTAAATGCCAATTTAACCATGCACATCCCACAAATTATACCTCATTCTGATGTAAATATTCAGAGGTTTCAAAACCTGAATTTAAAGGCAGCTCAAATTTGGAATAGTAAAATAGTAACTGTATTAGACCAAACCGTAAATCAAGAAGATGCATTGAACCAGGTAATGAAAGTTGGCCAAGTAGTTGATAATAAAATTTCATTTATATCGTTTGAAAGTATATTTCCGTTCATAGGATCTCATGTAATTTCTTTGTCGGAGTTATCAATGGTTTGTATTGAAGCATGGGAAGCTGAATATACAATGATAAATGCGAATGCGAAACGAGCAGTGGTGACAAGGGATAGAAAAAATGCTGTATCAGGTGCATTTGATAGTGATATTGCTGAATTAGATCAAAATGAAAAAATTGCACTAATTCGCATAGTAAGTTGGTGCAGTAGTAATAATAAAGAACTGGATTGGGATGAAATTAAAGTTAGCGCATCTAATAATATATTTCCATTTAATGTACCAACATCATTAATGACAAAAACTAATCCAGAACTGAATTATCATCAAAACGAATTACATAAAAAAAAGAAAGATAGACAATTTAAAGAATTTGTTGAAGATTTAACATATTCTGATGGTCCATATTCGCACAAGTTTCTTCAAAAAGTAATAAATGAAGGAGAAGGTGCATTTGGCCTTCGCACAAATTCACACGATGCTATTTTGAAAAATCTCACTTTAAATAAGAGTTTATACAATGCAGATTTTATTTACAACGAATATGTACCAATTGGAATATCAGAACACCAGCGAGATGCCATATCTCGCGGTCAGTACCTTGCATCTCAAACAATTGGTGATGAAATAAAGAAACCGGCATTACTTACCACAAATACTCGGTTTAGTACTCCATTAAATCCATCAATATATCCTATATCGGCAGCAGTTGCACTGCCACTATCTATGTCTACAACTGCATCGATGGATGATGTATATAGAAGTTTGTCTCCATTAAAATCGGAAAGCGCTAGTATCATGGACCCAATCGGTCCATTAATGTATCCGGATTTATCTGAAAATGATAAATTTAGTGTAATAGTAAACTCTGAGACTCAAGGCGATGGAGAAGACTTGATTTTAGATGGAGATAATAGACCAACATTATTGTCTTACATAAAAGGGGATACTGACGTATTTAAAAAATGTGTTGAAGATAATATACATGAAACAATGACTGCAGAAGAGGGTCATTTTTTACGAGATGCATCTCATGTTATTGCAGCATCGAAGTTGTTGTCACAAGAGAGTCATGTCATTCTCGATAAACAAATATTAAGACAAAACACTGCAGGCTTCTTACATAACTATGTTAGTCCAAGTATAACAAATTTTCCTGAAATCGAGAAGAATTCGCTAAACTTTAAGGGGAAAGCTGGTCTATTGCAACAATCATTATCTAAAATACCATACTTTTCATCAGTACCTGGGCGAAATATGGTTAGTATTGTCGATTTGATTGACTTGGAAAATAGTAAAGTAACTCCTTCGAATAGTGACAGTACCCAAATATTGTCAAAAGTAAATTTATTATCTACATCGAATACGACTATGTCACAAAAAATTGACGATGATTTATTTGGATTCAAAAATACAATTAAATTTGGCTTTAAGCCTGATCATAACTCATTGCGTGTGTCTACGACACCAGTTAATTCTAGAAGTAATCATAAGTTGTATCGAGATGAACAACTTGGTAGCAGTAGAAATCAAAGATCTTTATCACCATTATCTGCTGCTAAAAACAGAATACAGTTAAGGTTAAACAGAATATCAACAGATAATGATTTAAGTGTAACAGACGAAAATCATAAAGAAGCTAGTATTCATATATCATCAGAATCATCTGTGGTTCGCGGATTTTCTATCCATCCTAAGTTAGGCCCATGGAATGAGGATGGCGGTATCAAAACTTTGCTAGTTATTAATGATTACATCACATGTTTAACTACTATGGAAAGTGAACGATCCACAGAACTAGAAGCCGAGGCACTATCTTTATGTAATATGGAAGTATCCACGGAATCATTTAAATCAGTTGCTAATAGATACTTGAAGGAGAAGCAATTGGACTCTATTAAAAAGTTAGATTTCTCAAATATTAATCTAACGGTCACAGCAGCAGTATACCTAGCTGAAAAATTAAGTCTAAAATGCAATATTATTCACTTAAACTTAGGTAAAAGTTTTTAATAAAATTCATTTCAATTTAAAGCTAATAATTTTTTTAATATTTCTTTCAGGCGGAAATCCTATTGGTGATATGGGCGTAAGTAAAATACTCAAAAGTATAATTAAAGCTGGAAGTGCAAAGAAATTACTTAGATTAGAAATAAAGCGATGCAATATAGTATTTGCCACAGAATCAATGAGTATACTAAAACATTTTTCAAATTTACGTGCACTTGACCTAAGTGATAATTGTATAACACTTGATATTCAATCAAGTAAAAATACCGCATCTAATATTTTTTCAGAGTTAACTATGCTAGAAAGTTTCTCCTTATCGAATAATAGAATTAAAGATGACGGTCTTAATGCTATTTATAACTCATTAAGTAAAATGAAAAACTTAAAAGTGTTAGCTTTAGCGAACACATTTATCACTGGGAAGTCAGCATCAATTATTGGCAGATTTATTAAAGCATCACCAATTGTGAATTGCAACAGCGTAGAATTAGCAGACTCTCCATGGCATGAATTCTATAGACCTGATGGATTCCCATCATTATTACATTTAATGTTACAAGGGCATTTAATACCACATGAGATTGTTGCTGATTTGAAATATACAAACCAGCACAGAGAAATTAAAGTAGAATATAATGGACCAGTGATGTCAATTGAATATCCACTTCGTTATGGGTAAAGTTACGATAAAGCATAAAATTATTTCAAACACAATTGTTATTATTATACAAGTTGTCAATATACACTAATCTTCCATAATGTTCTTTTCTATTTAGTTCAGCGACGCACAGTAGACCTCTCTACAGGAGATTGATATGTTAATGCATCTACAGCACGACTAAAATTTGTCTCGTCCTTTTCTTTCACTTGACCTTTAGCATCAAGTGCTGTACCTTCTCCATAAGTCGCAATTGATTCACCAGCCATATCAGTTATGGTAAGACTACTCCCATTTTTAATAGTCCACCGCTGATATTTTAAGTATGGACCATCAGGTATGGCGTCATATACTATAGCTACTTTTAATCCAATAGGATTACTCAATGCCTGAACTTCCTTTGTTTCTGCTGGCTCTAAAATGTAAAAACTATTATATCCATTGTACAACAAATCAGCTTGATTAAATGTTATGACACATATTCTTCGATGAGTTTTATTAACTACCAGTGCTTGCGCATTTCCCATGATCAACTAACCAAACAAATCTAATCCAATTGAACAACACCAACTCCAACACCAACTCCAACACTGGTTAATCGATTCTAACCTTTTTTTTAATTTCCTTTTTTCAGAAAAACTTATTTACGAAACGAGATTAATAGACAAGAGACAAGAGACAAGAGACAAGAGCAAGAGAATGTATTAACTTTAATAACATTTTAAAATGCGTGTATCAAATCCGTACAAGTCTTCTGTTAGCCATAATGGAAACAAAGGCAGTCGAAACAGCCCTAAATCATTTTTATCATTTAAAATGGTGACAATAATGATTTTATTGTTAATTACTGCTGTAATGTGTTTGGTGCATTTTCATACAGACAGTTTCAATAATAATGAGATATATAATGTCAGTGAAAAGATAATAAAGTTAAGAGGATCGAAGAATTTAAATAATGTAATTGACAATAATAGTGAAAGGAATGAGAATAATATACTTACACGGCGTAGTGATAGATCTAAGTCTTTGTTAAATAATAACGATGTTAAAATAGTTTCAGCAGATAATGTAGAAAATAATAGTAAACAAAAAATAAATATATCAAATAAAGTCGATAAAGTTAGTGCAGAGAACGCAATGACGATGAATCAGAATAATAATGAAAAAGTTTCATCATCATTAACAGTTCAATCAAGTAATATAACTGTGTCTCAAAATCACAACGTCATTGATAGTACCAACAATAATCATGATTCCACAGTAAAGAATAATATTATAAATCCAAAATTGACTGCGACTAATTTAGAACAACAAAATAATTCAAATGAAGTGAAGAAAATAAATAATTATGATACAACTAACATAGAAAAACATAATTCTGTTGAAACTCCCGTTTCAAATAGTTTGGAGAGTAAATCATCATCAAGTGTATCCAATTCAGTGAAAGAAAGCACTGTAGCTAGTACAGTAATCAAAGTAAAACCAACAGTTATATACAAAAATGGTGAGACCGCATGTGATTATCCTGGTTTAGATCCTTTCAAGAATGATCCGATTGAAGTATTTGTTCCTCCTATTACTGCACCAATTGCTTCTATTCATAAATGGGAAGACAGTTTGAGTGAAATGATCACTGGAATATCTCACATGAACATCGGTGGAGCTTTGTTGAGAGATTTCATGCAAAAAGAAGTTCGTAGAATGCAAGAATTAAGATTTAATTTATTCTGTAAATATGTATAAAATATACACAAGTTTTGACTACTCCATAAATTATAATAACTACCTCAGTTGATCCTCATCTACTACAGCAGTTTGATCCCAATCAGTTTTTCCTTGTATGTAAGTATCTTCTTTCACAGGAGTACCATCATACATAGCACGTTTCATTTTTTCAGCTTCAATTCCAGGTAAACCTTTCTTAAAACCATATTCAAATATACCATCAACTTCAGCATTTTCTTTCTTAGCAGCTTCAGCAGTCTTCAAAATGTAATCCGCTTTCCTAGCGATCATATTACAAATATACTCTTTTTGCGTATCAGTAAAGTAATAATTTTTTGATAACACATTCCATGCATTAGCCGCAATTTTATAGCCATCGGAATCTTTACTTACTGAATATATATTTGGAGTTATTGTACTTAATAAATGTGTTAATGGTCTAGCTTTAGGTATACTAACTTTGTCAAATTCATTCGATTTAAGAACTTCACTTACTACTCCATCTTCAGTTTTCATGGATTCAACAAATTTATGAGCCATCCAACTATCAAAATTGTCCATTCCATCAGTATCAATAGTTTCGCCTCGATCCGCCATATCTTTAAAGTGCTGAACATCAAAAAGTATTGGCTTTATATGATCAGGTATGTCTTCAGATGACGCATTAAAACTTCTAGGCGTTGCTAAAGCTTCTTCATCGGTTTCATCACCACGTCTACGTGCACCCGAAAAGCGGGATGGTTTATTCTCATCAACAACATCATCATTCACACTAATTCTGGGAGGAGACCTAACTACTTGTGATCGTGGTTTAGTATTGTATCTTTCATTTCTTATTCTCGGAGATGAAATCCTATCTCTATTGTCCTCATTACTAACCTTTTCAACTCTATTATAGTTATTGGTTGTATTTTGATTATTTTGTGATGATGGTGAACGTGAAATACGTGGAGGTGTATTATTATTTGGACCATCATTTTCATTCAAAGTCGATCTAATTTTAGCCCATACGCCTTGCTTCGAATTTCCGCTATGTTTTCTCTCAGTTAAAAAGTCCGACATAGCACCTCTAGATTCTCCAGCTCGCAGTCTATTTACATCTACAGGATTAGTATTTCTCGCTCCTTGTCTACCTTGCGCATCATTTTTATCTTGTGTTGTGCAAAATTGATTCAATCCATGTAGACAGCCAATTTTTTGAAATGACTTCCTGTAGATAAACAATGATTTTTTGGTAACCA
>JACCDO010799471.1_pt1 | contig 41582 bp, 35 predicted proteins | sample 7446101 | NCBI WGS metagenome assembly JACCDO01 (sample SAMN15323440, study PRJNA562643) | freshwater metagenome | isolation source: river surface water | place: USA:Blue River Watershed | collected 2017-08-16 | reverse complement strand
GGATCTCGGTTAATAGCCGATCCCGATGGTAAAAATGCAAAGGATTGGACAATCCGCAGCCAAACATCTTGTTTATATTCGGGTATAATAAACAAGATGGAGGTTCAGAGACTACAATGGGTGGGCTTGAGGAAATCCCCATTTCCAATGATGGCTTAATGTATAGTCCAGCCCCCGAGGAAACTCGAGGGACATCCTGATGGCGCTCAAGATCTCTATCTAACGGGATCTCCCCAAATCACCTTCTTCAAGGTCATATACCGTCGTCACACCAACTTCAGTATGGAATCCATTGAACAAACCTTCAACGGTTCCGCTGATTTCGGTAAGAAAGTTTCATGCACTGTTTCCCGTAACGGTGATCTGATTCACCGTGTATACCTACGTGTCGAATTACCAGATGTTACTGTTCCCAAGAGCACTTGGAACGGTACCGCCGGTACTACCTACGGTTTCCGTTGGTTGAACTGGTTAGGTCACATTATTGTCAAGAATGTTGAAATCGAAATCGGTGGTCAACGCATTAAATCTGTCAGTGCTGAAAAGTATCAGGCCTCTATGCTAACTTGTGCAGCATAGAGAAAAACCCTTTAGTGGTGCACAAGTCTCTGTGTCAATAACTGCCACCAAAAAGAAAGACACGATAGACACGAAAAGAGAATCCACAGATACTAGTGGGTGATTTATCACTTGCAACGCTTCCAAATTGCGGGAAACCCCTAAAGCCTTGGGTACCAAACCAAATATGAAAATAGTTGGTGGCGGAGAGTAGAACTCCGGTATGGTAATAATCCCAAGGATGAAGAAGACAAATCCTACAAATTAGAATTAGAAAGTCTTCTGAAATGGGCAATCCGCAGCCAAGCATCTAAGTCCGCTAATGATAAGGATATGATGAAGGTTCAACGACTAAATGCCAGCGGGTCGGAGGTAACTGATCATTACCAATGAAGGCTCAAGATATAGTCTACTCCTTGGTGAAAGTCAAGGTAAGGGTAACCGTGAGGTCCCTCTATATGTTAAAATCCAAGACATATAGTATTTGCCGTATAAATTGTGACAAGCACTACGGTGATTGGATGCACATCTGGAACGAACTCACCCAATCTGCTGGTCATCAGCTAGGTTATGCCAACATGGTTGGTAACGTTCCTTCCCTAACCACTCCCCTACTCAATACCTCTACCTCCACTGACGCCACCGTTGCCGGCCAAGTTCTATATATTCCCCTCGAATTCTGGTTCTGCCGCAACCCTGGTCTAGCTCTCCCCCTCATTGCCCTACAATACCACGAAGTCAAGATCAACCTAGAAATGCGCGAAGTCAAGGACTGCTTCTGGGCTGGTACCTCCACCAACAACGGCACCAACTGGACCACCAACCTCAACGCCGTCTCCGTTGGCTCCATGGCCTCTTGCTCTCTCTTCGTTGACTACATCTACCTTGATACCGATGAACGTCGTCGTTTCGCTCAAGTATCCCACGAATACCTCGTCGATCAACTGCAATTCAGCGGTGACGAATCCACCTCCAACTCCAACAACAAGATCAAGCTCAACTTCAATCACCCTTGCAAGGAACTTGTATGGGTTGTCCAACGTGACGAAGTTGTTAATGATCAATCTGGCTCCGTCCTCGCCGACGCCCACGCCATGGGTAAACAATGGTTCAACTACACCGATGCCCTCGACCTCACCTACGCCTCCGGTGTCTGGTCTGCCGCTGCTGCCCTTGTCAACCCTGGTTCCCGCGATGCTGGTTCCATGCCAGGTGTCGCTGCCGGTGGTGCCAACAACGTCTTCCTACCAGTCTCCTTCGAGAACGGCAAGAACCCCGTTTCCCTCGCCAAACTACAACTCAACGGTCACGACCGTTTCCAAGAAATGGATGGCAAATACTTCAACTGCGTACAACCATACCAACACCACGAGAACGTTCCATCCACCGGTATCAACGTTTACTCTTTCGGCCTGAAACCCGAAGAACATCAACCATCCGGCACCTGCAACATGTCTCGTATCGATAACGCCAACCTTTCCCTCACCCTTACTGACGCTTCCGTCGGCGGAACCACCAAGACCTGCAAGATCCGCGTCTATGCCACCAACTACAATGTTCTCCGTATCATGGCAGGTATGGGTGGCATGGCATATTCAAGCTAATGGCCGACATGGGCAAAAATCATATATTCTATGTTGCTGACAATATTGAAATTTTAGTACTATAATTTTTCTTATTATTTCAGTCAAATTACTTTGAAATAAATAAAAAAACAGAGAATTAAAGAGAATTGAAGAAATTGATAAGAATATCTTGTTTATTTTGGTCTCTGAATTCCTTATTAGATGCATCTGTTATTTTGCATTGTTTTAACTGACTTGTTGAAAGGGATTTTTTTGCAATAGAATAACTCGGAAATATAACTGAATGCTCTTTGAATGATAATTTAACAGGATATCTCAATTTATTAGCACCTATTCTTATAAGTTCATCATCAATATCTTTTATTAACCACGAACTTGTGTAATTGAAAAGTTTTTTAATGTAACCCAAGAAATCATCTATATTTGCATCCTTTTTCATGAAATTACATTCTGAACAACATGGTTTTGAATTTTCAATACTATAATCTTCTTTTGGATTTTCCCTATCGATTCCAAAACACGGTGTTCTTCCACAAAGATAACATGATTTGTTCCATATTCTAAATTTTTCGATAATACTCAAGTTATTGACTTTTTTTGGATTTAGTTTATTAAAATATATACGATCTTTTGTTGAAGACGTATGAATATCTTCTTTTCTATATTCATATATCTTTCGTACTTGATTTAAAAATACATCAATCGAAAGCACTCCTTTCATAGTATTGCATGTAAAACAACACGGAACTGTATTTGAATCACAATAATGCTTACTTGGATCAACACGATCTAAACCATTTAGATACTCATTTTCTTGCGGCTCGTACCCGCAATAATGACATGCTTGACACATTTTGATTTTTAATATTTCGTCATCTTCAACTGATATATTGCGAAGTTTTGCTTCATTCTTTATACAAATCAACTTTGATCTAGTATCGAAATTTCTATATCTATTCATCACAGCTGCATTATGTGCAAGCCAGCCTTCCTCATCTTCTTCACGTTTCCTTTCCCTATACGGAATATGAAATGCCTTCAAATTCACACATATCTTGCATATTCCCTTCCATGTAGGTGTCTTTGTGTCTGTTCTTCTCGAAAAATTGGAATCCACATCATCATATTCTTGTTCACATTCTATGCATATTTTCTTCTCTGGTGGTTTAAAATCTCTATTCTTAAATTCATTTGTTTTCTGAAATTCTTTGTGGTTCTCCTTACGAGAGTTTGTATAGCATTTCTTGCATATTCTTCGTCCCTTGTCGAAATCATTCAACGCTGACTTTTCTTCTTTGCAAACATCGCATAGTTTCATATCTGTTGATTTCTCATTTCTACTACCATGACAATCCTTACAAGTATTCCTATATACGGTATGTTCTTTGTCACGCCATGGAAAATCTACTTCACTACCAGATCTTTCGCATTTAATGCATTTTTCTGGTTTTTTAACTTGATTAGTATCAATATTTTTTGCCTTTTTAGACTCTTCTGTCGTCTTTTTCTCACAATATTTACATTTATTTCGCACTCCAGTTTTTGCACTCTTTCCATCTATCTTATTATAGACCGCACGGAAATCATGCAATGATCGTTCCATATTACACACAGTACACTGCTTCGTTGTAGCCATATTGTTTGGGAATCCATAATATAAAAGTCTTTAAATCAATTTTTATTTACTCCACGATATATGGCAACTACGAGGAAAATAAAGTATAAGACAAAATATTTAAAAATTGAAAAGAACATCTTCATAAACAAAACAATAACTCAAGAAAATGCTAACATATATTCCAACGAATATTGAGAATGTTTACCAAGTAAAGACAGAGTTGAATGGGCTCAAAGTTATTCCTTATTATGTATATAGGTCGGATACAGTTATTCAAAGGCTCCCTCCAAGAAAGTGGAGGGAAGTTGCAAAAATTTACAATTCAAAAATGGTGTAATAATATGGTGTAGTCAAGTTTGTGTTTTCAATGTATGTATATCTTTTTTTCGTTTTTTATAATATACTTTCCACCACGTGCACCTATCATGACATAGTCATATTTTTTATGTCCTCCTTTCTGTTGAGCAGATTTACGTTTTTCAAAATATGTCTCTAAAATATTATTTTCCGTAATCCATTTATCGATTTTATTCTTAGTTTTAGGAATCGTCTTAAGGTCAGTGTTTGGAAATAATTTTATATCCCTCACAATACCTTTCACTATAAGATTTCTAAAGTCTGCATTATCCATTTTTCTTAGATCAGGTTTATTATAAAAAGGTATATCAATACCTGTATATGAAAAATCTGAATATGAAATCCTTATTGGTCCGTTTTTGCTCAGTTTAGTTTTTATCGTTTTCTTAAGAATATTCATTTGATCATAATTTATGTCTTTGAATTTTGTAATTATTGTGGCAGAAATATGCTTTGGCAAAGTTATTTCATGATCACCTCCATTGTAAATGTAAGCACAAAGCTCAAGTGAAACGTCATCATGAAAGATAATTTCATTTCCAGGATAGAAACATTTAGTACTTATTATTTTGTCTGGCTCCTTTTCTTGCTCTTTTTTAAATAATTCAGAATCTTGTTTAATTACAAAGTTTTTTACATCTTTATTTGTAGGGATGTCGTCTATGTTCTCATGAAAATACGTGTCATAATTAATTCCTCCATTTCGATCCGTAATATTGTAATGCCAGTTCTTTTGTTCAGTCATAAGATATATAGGAAAAACTAAAAGAATGTTTTCTTTTTCTTCTAGTCTTGGTTTTTCATTCTTTTCTAGTAAAGAAAAATATAGACCAGGGAATTGGTCTCTCGGAGAGTAATATCCATTTGTAAAACCATAAGTTTTGGTATTTTTCAAACTATATCCTGTTTTCAAACTGTTTGCTTCTAATATATTTCTAAAATTATCAATACTAGTTTCATGATATAATGCACAGAATTTATCCTGAAAACTCATATTATACAATTAAAACAGAATTTATAAATTAAAGGTGTGTTTATTAAATAATAAAGTATATGAATGAAAGAACAACCTGAAAAAGATCATATTATTGCATTGATGTTTGCTGGATGTGGTTGGATGTCTCCATTTTCAGTAGGAGCTGCCAAAGCTTTTTCAGAAATTATCGATATACAACATCCAAATGTTAGAGTCGGTGGGTGTTCGGCTGGATCTGTCATTGCAACAGCACTCGTACTCGATTTTGATCTTGATGAACTACTTGAAAACATGTTATCATTATATAATTCTTGTAAATATACACCATTTAGCATGTGTGACGGCGTCAAAAGAGTCATGACAGAAATGATTAAATCGAATCATTTACACTCACTCAAAAACAATAAAATACCATATAAACTAAATATTGGATTATCATCTGTTGGATTATATGGATGTACATCTGAAATTGTATCTTCTTTCAGAGATTCAAAACACATCATCGAAGTTATTCGCGCAAGTTGTCATTTACCTATTATTGGCGGGATTTTACCGTATAAAGTCGATGGTCATTGCTCTCGTTATTATGATGGAGGCGTATCAATGACGTTTCCTGATATCGAAAATATAACAAATGAAAAATCATTTACCATTACAGTCGATGGACGACCGATCGTAAATAATATTGACATTGTTCCAAATATTGGATTCACAATTCCACCGATTTGGTCATATATACCTAGAAAACCACACATATTGCGACTCTTTTATAAACTGGGTTACTTGCGTGCAATGCAATTCCTTTTCTCTAAAAATAATTCATCGAAAATATCGCATGTTCTAAGAAAACAACAAGATATTTCAAAAATCAATATGAAAGATATTAAACGACAAATAAACATGACAATTCTAACAATTGTCAACGAAAAATAACTATTTGATTTAAATGTCAATATATATATAATGCAAAGTCTAAATAGCTTACAAAATTTATCAGAAAGTCATTATGCTGTGACTCAAACACTGAGATATTTATGGGATAGATTATCACCACAAGTAGGTGATTATAAATCGTCAGCTAGAACTAGTGATTTCAACGGATGGTTGATTTGTGATAGGCGATCACTTTCAAGAGAAACTTATGCTGCTCTATTCGATATCGTAGGAACTAATTTCGGAGCAGATGACGAATTCACATTTAAAATGCCTGATTTCCGGGGAAGAGTTTTCGGTGCAGTTGGTAGTGGGCCTTCTTTAACATCTCGCGAATTGGGTGATTCTGTAGGAACTGAAACACACACGCTTTCCACAAACGAACTACCGTCTCATACACATACAGGAACTACATCTACAGATGGATCACATACACATACCACAAATGATACAGGTGGACAAGGATCATATGGTCTTGTTAGTGCTAATGGAACAGGAACGGGTACTGTTTTTGATAATACAACTGGTGAACTAGATCTAACTTCTGTTCCTATAGCTTTAAATGTGAATTCCGCTGGAAGTCACAGTCACAAATTCACTACCAATGCTCCAGGTGGTGGTTTAGCACATAATAATATGCAACCAACCACTTTCGGTGGAAATGTATTCATTTACTCAGGTACTTCCATTCTTCCACCTATTGTAGATTAAATTCTGTAATAAATTCTGTAAAAGTATATTATAAAAACAGCCAAAGCCTTCTTCATTAACTACATCCATACATAATTATCAGAGGCCTATTCCACATTATCGACACCACGCTTCTGAAAACGATAAAAACGGCACCCTCCATTCTGTCGATTTTACACAAGAGCAATTTTCGAACCCTGGGTCCGCGACGCACTTTTGGGCCGAAAAATGCCCAAAAGGGTCTATGGAATAGGCACCTCAGTTTTTTACAGTAAAATATTCATTTGAATATAAATATTTTATTCAATATTTATAAATGATGAGCGTGTTTTATTTTTTATTGACTTTAATTATATGCTTAATAATAGTATTTATCATTGTTATAGTTTATATGTATAGCAATGGTGGTATATATAAATATAATAAATCAAGTAAATGTTTTAAAGATGAAACATTTTCTATTTATAACCAAAACAAATTCTGTGATATACAAATTATTAAATTTATTATAAATGAAGAATTACGAAAGAAACTCTTATTCATAGGATCATCAAATTTACCACATAGGGTTAATATACCTGGTTGGAAGGCTGGAAAAACAGTTGATACATCAACACTTATAAAAGTGTGTCCGAAAATAATAGAAGAATATAAAAACATACAAAAATATATTTCCAACATTATAGGTGAAGATGTTTATACTACATCTCTTTCACTTAAAACATCTTGTGTGATTTTGGTATATGATGAAAAGGACGACTTTATTAATTGGCATTATGATGTGAATTATTATAAAGGTAGATTTTTTACCCTTTTAATTCCAATAACAAAAGACGATACATGTACATCATATATCTTTAAAAATAATAGAGGAGAGCCTGAATCAGTGAAATTAGAAGCGAAAACTGCGTTATTATTTGAAGGAGAACATGTTTTTCATATGGCATCAAAATTATGTCAGGGACAAAAACGAATTATTCTTTCCATGCAATTTACAACGAATAATGAACTCAAAAGAGATGGATTTTTGTTAAACATGAAAAATATGGCATATTAACGTCGCAGCATCACGTAAAAAAATATTAACATATTGTAAAAGTTATCATGCTAACAAATATTATTCTTTGGATAGTGGTGTTATATTTTGCGTCATTAATTGTGATCTCTATTATATGTTCACTTTGGTTACTTCTTACAACAACAAAAAGATTACCTATTCCAGAAATTGCTGATTCTGAATATTGTCCATTTTGGAATGAAATTCAATATGATATGGGTCTTTTATCGAAATTACATGTTAAAAAAGGAGTTTCTAAAACACCTAATATCGATAAATATAAACAGTTCATCCCAAAAACATTTCTAGATATTGGTTCCGGAAATGGAACAACATCACAATTGATTTTATCAAAAATATTTGGTGAAAAAATACATATTATATTATCTGATATTCATCCAAATATTAAAGCATGGAAACTTTTAAAAGAACAATATCAAAATATATCTTATATATCTGTCCCTACAAGTATTGAAAATATATCCAATACCCATGGAAGGTATTGTATAAGTTTAATTAATTCATTACATCATTTAGATGATGATTTAGTTGATAAACTGTTTTATATATCATCTTTAAGAGATAAACCTATATTTATAATGGATGCTAAAAGACTTGATTTCACCCATCCTCTTCTTGTTCCGATTGTTTTTATATGGTTTTGGTTATTTCTTGCTATTTATGGACGAATCGATGAAAAATGTTTAAAGCCTGTTCATTTTTTATTAAACTCAATTATAGAACCATGGATTATGAGTGTAGATCAAATGATAGGATCTGCAAGAAGGTATCATATTAATACACTAGAAAATATTGCCAAAAAATATGGGTATATAATTATTCATGATTCAGACTATCTCATGAGATATATATTATGTTTTCCATATTCATTCTCTATATACCATGAATAATTCATCTGTTATATCTTTTATCAAACTGATCGACCATTCTGCAGATGTCGTGAAGAAATCTTCAGATTGTAGTTCAATACCTTTCACCGGACAATCGATTTCCAATTTTTCATTTTTGATAAAGTCCTCGAATTTTCTCTTCCCATATACAATATGATCAACTGGATGCGTCGTTATTTTTTTTACAAATGGAAGATTTTTGTGCAATGTGAACTCCACTGTTTCGATCATGGTCGTTTCTCCATATGTATAAATCGGTTTATTACGATACCGACCTAAATAGTAAATATAAAACATATTTTCATTATAATCTCGATTTTGTAAAAAACAATGTCGCTTCGTTTGTAAAGATCTCTTATTATTATTCATCATATTAATTTTTATTATATTTATTTTTTTATTTTTTTATTATATTATAATATAAATATGATTGGAGGAGGAGATTTCGATTTGTATTGCAAGGTTTGCGGTCTTCCATTTCGTCCTATTGAAGAAAAAGAAGAAGAAACTCAGTGGCTGAATGATACTGTACTAACATGTTCTGGTCAAACATTATTACTCAAGTCTTTAGAAACATCAGGACAATTTGAAATTAATCAAACAAACCCTTCTAAAAAAATACTTAATAAATTAAAAGCAAATGATTGTTTAGAAGATGACAATAAAATTTTACCGTATGCACTCTTAGAAAAACACCCGAGAGCTTGTTTCTTGTGTCATAGTGCATGTGAAAACAGAAAAGACGCAGGAAAAGTGAAAAAAGATCTTAAGATGGTCCAAATATTCCAAGAACAGATTTTCAATGATCCAGAGTTCCTTGAAAAAGAGTCTTTGCATTATCTCTTAAAAAAGCCTGGAATGAAATCACCTGTTCAAGGATCTAGTAAAAAATCAGTCGTCAAAGAACTTGAAAAACCTGTTAAGGAGTCTAAAAAACCTCTTGAAAAACTAACAGTTAAAAATCTTCATGACGTATGTGAAACTCTCGGTATTAAAAAAGCTAAATCAAAAACATCTGTAATCAAGGATATTAAAGAATTTGTGTGCTCATAATTATTGTTTTTGAAATAATGCCGTTAACAAATTCTTTTCATTGAAACGATTATCTAGAAAACATTCAACAGTTCGAAATCCATGACGTTCGAAAAGTTCCTTTAGTGAATCCTCTTTATAAAAAGCTACATGACATGGATCAGGGTAGGCGTGATCATACGGAATTGATATAAGACAAAAACATTCTTTTTTCAAGATTCTATTGAATTCTGAAATAACAATATCAATATCATTTGGATATATATGTTCTAATGTGTGAAATGACATGATAAAATCGTATTTATTATCAGGCGTATTGATTTTCATGAGATTTGACTGAATAAATTCAACTGTTTTAAAAGGTTTAATTTCATCAGTTAACGATGACGCTACTTGAATAGCTTTCTCGTTAATATCAAATCCAGTAATTGAATTAACATTTGGAAACTCTAGAAGTAACCATGTACATGCACCATGATTACAACCGAGATCAGCACAATCTCCTTTAATATATTCTGATGCATTTTTCATGATTTGAAAATTAGCGTGTTGTTTCCATGCTAATGGATTTGGATGTCGTGTTATATAATTTTCTTTGTTCTCATAATTGATCATTATTATAATCTAATCGACAGAAATTTTAAATCTATTTTCAACTCGCTTGTATGAATAACCATGGACGAAATCATTTACGACATCGCTTTCAAATATCGATTCTACTAATCTGTCGATATCAACATTCTTAAAAATATCATTAGAGTGTCCCCAATTCTTCAATTTGTGTTTCAAGCCATCTTTTGACCTCACGAAACTAAAATGATGCCATATGGGTTTCTTATTGAACATCACTTGTCTCAATAACTCACATCCACTCATTTGAATTAGATGATCACGTTCCATATCACCGAATACTGTGTTTTCGTTAAATTTGTCATAATGAATTAAGAGAATTGAATCTTCTATCTGTATCGCTTGATTTTCCACTGATTTAAAATACCAATGACATGCAAACTTCAAACATACATCTTTATTCAGTCGATTACCATATATATCCCACCATTCCTTCATTAAATCACCTTCTGGAATCTCATCACAGTCAATCACAAATACCCAATCCTTCTGCTTCAAAGCCTTGTATGCAGTCCATCTACCTAAATTATGAAAATAGGCTGTAGGTCTCTTATCAACACCCATTCGCAAGTTATTCGGCATACTTACATCGACATCATATTCCACAAACTTGACATTTCGATATTTGGTTTTATATTGATCTATTTCTTCCTTGTTTTCCGGAGTTCCATTATATAAATGAGATCCGAAACTGACGACAATGTCATTAGAAAATTTATTACACTCAGTCAAAACTGAATCTAGAAACATCTTTTCGTTCGAACAATAGTTTATAATTATCGACGGCTGAGACATTTTTAGTAACATCTTACTATATTTTTATACTCTTTTACTTATGAAAAGACGCAAATAGGAAAATAGGAAAAGGCTGGCCGTTCCCATTTTTTGTTGTCTTTTTTCTGTTTATAATTTTCTGTTTATAAAATCAACATCTACATATACTTGTCTTTCAACATCTCTGTGTAGGAATACATAATATATTCCTTTCTCTCTTCTCGTTTGATATTTATCTGGACCCAATGCAGGAAATCATAGCTCATACCCGTATCTTTGCATCTCTCGTAGTTAAACACATTAATAGGATCGATTGCATTGACGATTTTCTTGTGAATCTCTGGAAACAAATACAAAATCCCAGGAAGACTATCCAATAATTCCTTGTCTGACTCGATTGATGATACCACCATCTCGCCAATTCCAAACTGAATTTCACTAGGTAGTCTTTTGAACATCCTGTTTTTTATTAATCCAATCCAAAATATTATCGATTATCAAATTTTTTTCCTTTAAATGGTTTTAAATCAAAATTTGATTTGGTTTTCATCGATAAATTATTCAATGAACATCCTTTTGCAACATGGATCGTCTTTCCAATCTTCCCACGGAAATTCTGGCTAAGATTGCCATTGATTCTTTCAGTATCAAGGAGATCACAAATGATTATGACCTTTATATAGTATTGTCTACTATGAAATATTTATTCCCAGAGTTTCATAGTGACCTCATCGCCATCATCAATCCTCATATTCCAAAGGAGACCCTAAAGATTCTAAACACAAAAACATTCAGAGAACTTAAAGACATTGCAACGAAATACAATGTGTGCTTGGACACTAAGAAAAACAATATAAAAAAAATCAATAGGATGAATCTTCAAGATATCATCAGAAAACACAATACTCGTGATAAAGATACTGGACTTACACAGCATGTGATCGATGAAATAAAAAAAGTTAATGAGATAATCAATGACCGCAAGACTCTTTTCAAAAATTATTCTAAATACACTAAACCAAACATGCAAAATTGGAATGTGGAAAACTGGGAGGTAGAGTTATTCGAATCTATTAATAGATTTGCATACACCTTTAACGAGGGAAACAACGATACTTTGAATGAATCTTTTTCGGATGATGAATTATTCTCTGATGATGAATTCTCTGATGACTTGTCTTTGGATGATGAATACGAAATCGAAAGGTACCTGAAAAGTTCCCGAGATTCTCAAAACATCCAAGACATTCAAGACATCCAAAACATCAAAATAGATCAAATCTTTAAGAAAAATGAAATGTGTCACCTGAATAGGTATATTTCACTCGTTCAAACTTCGCTCAAACTTCGCTCAATATGATCTATCGAGTCTGTATTAATATGGTATTTGTATTAATATGTAATTCGGTAAGTGCTTTACGGTAAGTGCTTTTTCTGTGGATCCAATGTTTACTCTTCTTTTTTCGTTATCTTTATAAATTTAATATTTTTATTTTGTGTTATTCTCCAGCTCAAATTCAATTCTTCACATAGTATTGTTATATATCTTTTATTATTGTTATTAGGTAATCGAAGTAATACGTCTGTTTTACCTGAAAATACAAAGGATATGAAGTTTTTCAAGAATACACACGAGTACGATGTATTATCTAGCAACTTCATTATTTGTATCATTTCGAATCTTCTTTCATGTAAACCATTTGACTCTATGAGTTCGTGAACGATGAAAAGATGAATATAATATTCTCGATGACTCAATTCTACATTACACTCTTTACAAACATGTGTCTTTGTTGTGTCCGCTATGAATTTTTCCAATTCATCAATCGTTTCAATTTCGCTAAAATAATTTGACTTTATTATATCCGGATATTGTAACAATTTCATATAACGAGCTATAATATTTTTTTCATCGACTTCTCTCTTTGGAAATCGGATTTCCTTTTGTATTATGTCATTTATCACATCATTAGAATGCTCGAATACAAAATTGTTCTTTTGAATAAAATCATTCAGAATAGGATACCCGCTCAATATTTTCTTTTGAACAGATTGAATATCTTCATTATGCTCTTTCAAAAACACATGGGTTAACTCGGGTATATGACGAGCATCAACTCTTTGAAAATATGGTATACTCTGCAATATATTATTATAATTCCTTCGTCCTATATCATATTCGTAATTGATCAGTCGATCATATTCAAACTCTTTTTGTTTTTTAATTACATCTTCATATTTATCGATCCAATATCCATACGTTTTCTTGTTGACAATATCGTATATGGAGGCTTTATATACTTTCATAGGTCCTTCATCTGAATTCCTTGGTATTTTACTTCTTGCCAATCCTCTATAATACTCATATTCTACATCGGATAATGACGGTTTACTCTTCGATTTAAATGACGGACTGAACTTGATAAGCTCACATGGATCTATTTGTAATCGATCAGATAATTGTCGTTTATAGTCGTTCAAAATTAATGATTCGAGTGATCTCCCGAGAGATTCTTCAACATACTTTTTCAGAAAGACCTTTTCCTCTATGTACCCGTTATGCCTGTTATAAATAGATATTAAGAAAAATCTATCATCTTGGTAATGATTGATATTATAACATTTATTCAATTCATAATTTGTTATCGTGAGACTTTTGATACAATCTACACATACTCGAATGGGAAATGGCCAGTATATCTTGGTGATTCTGGGTTTATTGCACTTTTGACAACCGGTTTCTAATAACAAGCGAAGTCTCTGTAAATAGGTTAGATTTTTCATCGAGGATTCTTCGTCTTTGGAAATGTCGAGTGTTTCGTATAAAATCTTCCAGTATGGTTTGATGACATCATGAAACTCTTTGCAAGATCCGTAGAGAGCAAGTAATTTGCTTAATTTATCCCTATAATTATTTTTTTCATTCAAAATACTATTGATAATGTGTTGAATAACAAGTGATGGAAATTTATTGAGATGAATGACTTTATTAGAATGTAAACAGCAATAATCATTCTTACCTTTCCCACAGAGATTCCCCTTGTTTTTACCTCTTTTGTTAATATAACAACACGGCATTTATATGATTACTTATAACTTATTTATCAATTTTTATATCATAATACACGAATGAATCAATCGGTCAGAGTTCAGAGTATAAAGAGTTCATAAAAAACTATCAATTAAAAGTATAATATGACAGATTCCACTGAGTCTACTTTATTAAAGTTCATTCCCGAAACTTTCAATAAAACAATGTTTATCAGATTGACTGGCTTAGGAACCAGTCTTATAAACAAAGATAATTTACAGTATTATACAGTTTGTGAGAATGGTATGGGTTATTATCTTTGTGATTACGATAGCAAATGGATTGGTATACACGATTTTTTTGTTTTGTTAGCAGATATTTCATCATTGAAGAAAGGAGTCAAGTCGAGATTTCGACTTGACAGACAAAAATTCATATGTGAAAAAATTTTATACTTTGCAAGTTTGAACGAAAACAATAGACCTAAGTTCGAAAAAATAATGTTAATAGGATATTCTCATGGATCTGTTATTTTTCATAGTTGTCTCATTCTACTAAAGGTTATTTGTTTAGAAAGAAACATAGATATAACTGATCTATTCAAAAGGATTCAGTTAATAACGAATGGTAGTCCGTATCATCCACCAGGGACGCTCCTTAAACCATACGAGACTGATAATGTTTGGAATTTATGCAATTTCTATCATAAATTTGATAAAACTTTAGAACTCGTTCGCCCAATGTTCATCCCTCTTGGCTTATATCGTAATCCAATACCAATACCAATACCAACAACCGACAGGGAATACCAACAACCGTTGTTTCAATTCGATAGTGATAAAAGGACAGTTGTCATCACACATGACAATATTCAATTGTTAGAGCAAAACTCACAAGATCAGACAAATTTTCATACTTATTACGCAAATATCTACCCATTCTTTTTAAAACTTTGGAGTGATGATTCTGTGTATGCCTTGAAAGAAATATTTTATAATCCAAATCAAGCGAATGCTTTACACAAGTATAGATTTAAAACCTATTTCAAATTTCTACAGAACTTTTGTTATAGAAATGAATCAAAAGAAATCAATACAAATCAAAATCAGCTAGGAGGACATGAAGATATACAATCTAAATTTATCTCAAATGAATATCTCATATACATTCTTTTTCAAAAACTAGATCAAGATCACCTTCAGGATGCGGATATAAATTTTATTATAACATCTATACAAAGTCTTAAAACACAAAAATATGACTTAAGTGACTTAAGTTTACTCGAAGAGAAACTCATTTCGAAATTGACAAAATTGATGTCTGTGGAAAGTTTCGTAGATAAAAGTAAAGTATATCAAATTGAATTAGATCAAAGTGACGAAAACCAAAGTGACGAAAATCAAAGTGAAGTAGATCAAAGTAAAAAATATCAAATTGATGTAGATAAAAGTAAAAAAAAAGAAGAGAGTATAACAGAGTTAGAAAATATAATGGATCGTTACCGAGTCATCTTTTCTTCCATATTATCACATATCGACAAAAATGAACATTTTGACATTAGTAACATTATTGACCAATTAAGTGATAGTGATATTTATATCACTAATGATAATCTTAAATCCAATATATTTTTTGTATACTTATATGAATTCATCTCTGAACTAGATTATCGTAAAATAGAATGGAAACCTCTTTTAAACCACATCCATAAGAGTCTAACAGACGATGACAAAAAGGTATTTTATCAAGTTTTTCCAAAGAGTTATTTTGTGTTTGAAGAACAACCTCAAAAACCACTAGTTCAAGTAACTCCATTCGGCGATTATAATGATTACATGATATCTTTAACATATTTAAAAAAACACGCCCCAAAAACTGTTGAAATGGTCACATTGTTGGACACATTGAAACCACAAATCAACCTATCAGATTGGAAGAATCTTGGTGGTCATCGACCACCAAAGAGTGTACAGGATCTTAAGAATAAATTACTCGAAATTTTTGAAAAAGAACCCAAAGAACAAATCAAAATTCATTCTTTTTATATACTATGCTTTTTCTTGAACGAATATTTCGATGAAAATGAATTATGTGATATGCTTCAGTCATCAACGATTTTAATTGATTCGTATTCCGATGTTATCATGAAAAATAGATCGATTGTGTTAGAGTCAACTTTGTTAGAGTCCTTAAGATTTCTTCCACAAGCGCAAACCCAATTTGGAGGTGAAGGTGAAGGTGTAGGTGAAGGTGTAGAGCAAACCCAAAACCCTTTAGTGGATTTAAATGATCTTTATGTTGATGATATTGATTTTTTATATAACATCAAATATTATACAAAAGAATTCCCATATTTGAGACCGTCAAGCAAGAAGAAAAAATTAACTGATGCTTTTCAAAAACCCCAAGCCCAGAATGAGGATACTAGTGAGGATACTCTTGAATTAAAATTTAAACATATTACAAGCTTTTTCTCTGAAACTATCGCATCTGTTATAAGATACAGTTTTGTTAATGATATAAATAAAGATATATTTGTTAAACACTTTAATCTTCTTTATTCTTGTTTAGGGTTTGATGATACTATCAAGGAAATCGAAGTAACAGGTAAAGAAAAAATATACAACAATATAAAATTGTCTGTTTTTGATCAGTGGTATTTAATAGATAGTGGTTTCAGTCATTTATTTGACCCACAAAAAAAAGAAAAACCATTAAAATTTAGACAATTTCAAAGAGGAACATGTTGGGCATGTTGTGCATTGCACTTTTTAGATATTTTAAACAGTGAATACAAAATTGTTTTTTATGGAAAATATTACACTGAGTTCCTGGAATCACTTGATGTGAATAAATTTGCATATAAAGTCATGACTAGCGACTTGTCATTCCAAGAAACAAAGTCTTTGTTTAAAAAATTATTCGATTTCATATCGATCAAATTAAACAACCGTTCAAACAAGGTTAAACCTGAAAAAACTCAAATTAATATAGATGGTTTTTATACTAAAAAAGCTCTTCAATACTGTGGAATCAGTTTTACAGAAGAAGAAACTGCCAAAAAACGTTTAAAATTGTATATGGAAAACATAACAAAAACCCATCCTAGCCTCGATTATAAAATTTTAAATTGTTTGAATATTGAAAAACTACCTGCGAAATCCATACATATTGTACATTTAATATATGTATACTCATATAATTTTGAACATCATGCAGTCTTGCTTCACAAAGAAGAAAATGGAGGAATCAAAATATACGATTCAAATTATGGATATTACTTTACTAGTTTAGATGACTATTTAATCAAGCTTTCGTCAATTGATCCAACAGTTAAGTTTTTTGTAATACCTAAATACAGTTTCGTAATAACCGAGATCAATGAAATCAATGAAATCAATCAAATACAAGTATATTTAAGTGAATATGAATTCTTTGATAAAAATATGAAAAGTTTGTTGAAAGTTGAAGACCCACCGTTATCGCACGTCGGTGGTACGGGAAAAAAGAAGACAATCTATACAAAGTCAATCTATACAAAGTCAAGGGAATATGTTGTTATACAAGGACGCTTAAGAGTAGTTTATGTTGGAAAACGTGGTGCCAAATATATCAAGAAAAGAAACAATGGCAGAGATGAATATATATCACTAGCAAAACTCGAAAAGACAAGTAAGACAAGCAAGTCAAGCAAGTCAAGCAAGACAAAACGGAGACATAAAGAGAGTTAAATGATTCGTTTTATTTATATTAAAAATAAGACTATTGTTAACTAAATCAATGTCGAATTGTTTCTTATATTTATCATATATATTACACAATTCTTCATAGGGAAGGGTTGTTGATTTTGTTATATTCTTTTTATCTGCAATAAGTTTCGAATACAATAAATTCAATTCGTGTATCTTTGGTTCGCTCATAGAGATAAATGTTTTCATCAAATTAAAGTTGGTATCTTTTTTTGCAATATCTGATATCGTTTTGAGATATTGATCTATTTTTCTTTTCATGACAGATTCACCTTTCATATACTCACTTACGACATTCGTGAATTTTTTGTACATCTCTATATAAACTTTGTTTTTACTCTCTTTCTGAATTGTTTTATAGAATAAAATATACCTCGAATAGAACTTTATGAGCTTCAATTTCCAGAATTGTGATGGATCCTTTTCGTAGAGTTTCATTATATTGAAAATCATAATAAGAGTATCCATAAACATCCAATGTTTACTTACACTTGGAATATTATTGATCATTACTACATCAACATGTTCCCAATATTTATCACCACAAAAAGAACAATAATATTCATTGAAAGGCTTATATAAATTACATAGAATACCTGTATCGATTATAATCGAATTTTGTTTTGATTTTTGATCATTTACTTGGAGGGTTACTCTCCAAGAATATTCTTTGATAGGTTTGTTATCGTCAACTAAATAGAAATCATATTTAGGATACTTTAAAGACAATCTGTCTTTTATATCGTTTAATAAATCTACTCTCTTTTTATGAGTCACAAAAATATCCTTTGTGTTCATATTATTCTCGGATTCTTTCAAATCGAAATTATTCAATACAAACTTTATATCAATATCTCCTTCGTAATCCTTTAGTTTCGTATAATGGGCAAAAACATGTCCTCCTGTTAAAATAGGGTATGAGTATTTTGTTTTATGACTGGACAATACTTCTGGCAGTATATTTTTAAGAATATGGTTCTCTACATCTTTGAAGAAACTCATTCTATATAATATACAAACATTTTCATTATATTTCTAAACAAAAAGTAATAAATAGATGAAGAACATATCACAAGACGATGATTTAATGTTACTCGATCTGAGTTCTTTTATATTTTTTCAATATTCAAAAACTCTGAACTGGTATAAACAATATACTACTTCTAAAGATTTCTCCAATGTTACCGATGATAAAGTATTCGTTGATAAATACATGAAAAATTGTCATCGCTCAATTAACGCTTTGGCAAGAAAACATGATATTAAAAAGGATAATATATTTCTCGTCAAAGATTGTCCTCGCAAAAACAATTGGCGCAAACAAATCTTTGAAAAATACAAATCACAAAGAAAGAGAAATAAAGAGATGGACTCCCGTATTTTTCCTATCTCTTATCAAATCTTCGAGGAACGTTACAATGTTCTTTATCATGATCACTTGGAAGCAGATGACGTCATCGCTATTTGTGTTAACCGGTTGAAGAAGAAACCAAGATCGCGTCAAAGAATCATTATTATTTCAAATGATCACGATTTTATCCAACTTGGAGTTTATAAAAATACATTTCTGTACGATTTAACTGGGAAGGATCTAATGAAAAATATTGATCCTGTAGAGTATTTAAAGGAAAAAGTTATTCGTGGGGATAGATCAGATAATATAAAAGAGTTAGATTCGAGACATTTCAATATTAAAAAGTTCCATTTAAATGAAAAACTGATCAAATTCGATAATATTCCTACACAATATGTTAAGGAGTTTCTAAAGTCTGTAAGATTCAAAAATAGTTTATAATTATGTCCTCTAAAGAACTTTATTTGTGATTGTGAAATATCAATGAGTATATATAATGATCACAAGCATGATAGCGCAAATGATAATACGTTTTAAAATTATTAATATTATCGTTTTGTGTTTCTTCGATTGAATTATCTGGTAAGATAGAGATACACTTTCCATCTATATGTTTAAATCGACCTTTCATTGGAATATTCGTAATAGGATCATAAACATGTTTAACTCGTATATGATCACAAACGTGATCTTTCACGTACGATGCAAATATATCGTTTCCTATTCTCGGACTTCCAAAAGTATATAGACTTGTTGGAATTGCGGTTTCATTTATACTACAAATAGAAGCAATTCCTGCACCAAGTGAATGCCCTATGCAATGAATCCTATCGATTCTTTGTTTTCCTATAGACAAATCAATTTCATTCAAAAGTGACGATTCAATAGATTGGAATTGACGAAGATATCCTGTATGAACCTTCATATCATTTTTCAGGTATTTAGATTGCCGAAGATCTAAATTAACTATTAAATCATTGATATTTTTCGTACCTCTAAAAGAAATATATAAAGTTCTATCATTGTCATCTATCCACGAATATGCATCGGCACCTGATTCTCGATTAGTATGATATACAGGTGCATAATATACATCATGAAAAATAGGACATTTCTTTATCCATAGTTTTTTTATTGTATCAGGATTGAAATATGCATATTTTGCAGCAATAACTGATTTCTGTAGCAAATTCATTCTTCATACTATTAATAAATACAGAAAATTGATGAATGATGAAACATCTTAGAAAAATAAAAAATCTAATAGAAATTTATATCATGAGTGCGAAAAACAAAGAGGTGTTAGATCAAATACGACGTATATATGATGAATTTTTTAAAACAAAGGTTCTCAAAGATAAAACAACTTACGATTCTCTCGTTAAAAAGTTGCAAACAAATGACGTCGAACACATTTTTTCCAATGGATATGGTAACGATGTTTTACCAAATACAACGACAGATCTTCCATTAAAGAATTTATCTAGTATGTTAGTATCCAAATATTCAAAAGATGATAGTGGATTGAAAGCTTTTCTGAAAAAATTCAATGACGTGAATTCCTTTTATATCATCAATAAGCTAAGGAATAGTATTCCAGCTTTACTTCATTTGAAAATAAAAGAAGGGAGTACAAAAGTTCATTATAAATTATATACGATAAAGAATAATGATAAAGGATTAGACATAACTCATCTATTACAATTCATTCCGTTTATTTTCAGTGATGAAAACACACGATATTTTGAAACAACAAACATAGAATCTATGGATATTTTTGAAACCTTACAAGATGACAAAATCTTATCGAAAAAAAAGAACGATGATATTTATATTATAGGTGAATTGTATCTTGCGGAAAGAGATGATCAAAGAAAGAAAGAAGACGGCGATGTTGTCAAGATGGCAATGAAGGACTTGAATGAGACAGATCCCATCAAACTTATGGAAACGTATTTTAAAACAGATATCGAAAAAATCCCATTGTATTCTTTTATGCAATTTCAACCAATAAGACTCGTTTTGAATGAAAGTATACCTTATCATGAACAAAATATACTAAAGGAGACAATAAGACTTCCTGTTATGCTGCAAAAAGTGAAAAGAGAATCATTAACGATGGATTTTCTAAACAAAACTCTTCTTAAAAGAAGAGAAAAACCACTTCTTCAATTCCAAACTTATTCACATCCAATAAGATATGATATCGAAGGATTCTATATCTGCTGTGATAAACAGTTACCAGTCGATCAAAGTGATATATTCGTTTACGATACAAGTGTGAAAAACGATGATAAGATAGATACAATTAAACCGACCATCATTCCACTAAAGAAACCATCTAAGAAGTTTGCTGACTTATCAAAAGCCAAAAACACAGATATCGAGAGATTAGTCTCTAAAAAGATTCTTTCACATGGCGAAGAGATTAAGTTTCATGATAATTCTATTGCAACTGTAAAATTTGGAAAAAAGGGAGTCTATCTTGATTTTGATAATGATTTCAAAAATATAGAGAAAAATTATGACGTTACCAAACATGACGTGGTTTTACATCTTGAAGAACCTTTTGATGATGATGGCAAATTTTGGTTACATAAAAAATCATTTACCAAAAAGAGATATTTCATGCAAGGAGATATAATATGTTGGGATTTAGATATCTCGATAAAAAACGTAATTTTAAACATTGATTTCACGAATAAGAAATTACAAATGGTTCCTAATGAAGAGGATTTCATATTTGTAGATAGAAAGATTTCAAATACCATTACAGACGGATTAAGTTATTGGAATGGACTGAATAATAGTTTATCATCGAAAGATATTTACGAAGATTGGAAAGGATTTATTCGTTTAGGATCGAATGACAAGATTTATAAAAAAATAGTACATCCTAAGCTTGTCGATATCTTTACATCTAAAAACATTTATTGTTATTTTAATCATGTCGATGATTTCGAATATCCAGAGTATTCATCCTTGAAGTTTTATATTAATGACAAGATTTTACATCCGATATTATCAGCAGATGATATCCAACAAATCAATGAAGACAAAGAATTGGCATCACAAACAAAGAAATTATTTAAACAACTCGATGTGTTTTTCGAACCATCGAAAACAATGAAAGAAGATGAGATTTCCAAGGTAATTCAAAAAATCAAATCTAAATTTTTCAAAGATGATGATAGCGAAGAAAGTGTACTGTATTATCTTTTAGAATTAAACCTCGTTATAATCGATCATCTAAGTAAAAAGACGATACAGAGTTCTAAGAAGAGCGTTGATTCTCCGTTTTTATCTAGCTCATTATCATCAGTTAAATCGAAATCGCCTTATTTTTTGAATGCTAATTTAATCTTACCATATTGATTCACTTTCTTTATGAAATTCTTCCTTTTTTCTGACAATGAACACTTCTTTTGGATAAAAACTTTTCCTTCATGAATATCATCGTTGATCATAATGGTTATCTTCTTCATAAATCCAGTAGAGGGTTTCTTCTGAGGCATTCTTGTTTTTGTTTTTTGTTCTGTTCTTAATGTTTTGATGTGTTGAATTCGTCTTTAATGTGTTGAATTTATTAAAAATATTCTAAATAAAGCAATTATGATGATGAAAATACAGATGAAAAATAATATATGATAGATACTACAATAAATCCAATTTAATAAAGTTGAATCCCAAGAATGCCATGAATTGCCTTCAATCGGTAAAATAAAATACTCTTGACTATGTTGGCATTGTTTTTTCTTTAAATGACAAATATTACATGGAACAGATAATTGATTAAAAATTATGATATGTTCTTTATTCTCGAATCTATCGTAAGTTTCACTTAGCATATACGGTCCCGTTGACTTCAATACTTTCATATGCTTACCAATAACCCAAAACTTTAAAGGAGTCTTCATGTTTTCGATACAATGTAGCCAAAATTCTTCTTTTGGTCGAGATATGATGAAAGAGTTTGTCAATATATTCGTATTATTAGACTTCATCAAGCCTATTGTTTTTTCGGATTCGTCCATATGTTTGATGATTTCATTGAAAGATTTCAGTACAATATAATCCATATCTATATATATACCTCCATATATATACAAAAACATGTAGCGAATTGCATCTACTCTTTGAATGAGATAAGGGAAGGAAATATAATACTTTAAGAAATCAGGGAAATATTGTTTGACAAATTCTTCGTGATTCGAGTTGTTAATTTCGATATATTTCCAATCGGGCAACACTTCAAATATAGACTGTCGAGCTTTTTGAAATTCCAAAGGTAAAGGTTTATCTCCGATCCATATCTGAAAGATTATTTTAGGTATCATTGCTTATCCTTATTTTTATTTAATATATATATTTGAACTAGTTTTTTACGATAGTGTCTCAATTTTGTAGCAATGTCCAATCTTCGTTGTTTGTTTTGATGGTGATAAACATTCTCCATAAAATCATTGTATATCGATATGAAGAACAAAGGGGCTTCTTTCATCATTGGATATTGATTTATCTTATTTCCAGCCAACATGACTGCTTCGTTTGCGAGTCCATAACAATGTAAGATGTGTTTGACACAACAATCGAGGCAAAATTTATTATCAATAGTAAGATGTTCTTCGAGTAAAATACATTGAGTAATAATTTCCTTCATATTATATTCAGGATTACTCACAGGATCGATTGCACCACATGTATGAATATTACAAGATCCTTGATGTTGTTGATGATGACTAAATTTTGGTATTGAATAGGTCGAATAGGTCGAATAAATAAGAAGGGTTGTAATTAGTATTAAAACAAAAAACAACATGATTCCATATATTATCATTTATTATATATTTAGAAAGAAGTATGTATTATTCTTATGGTATAAAAAAGAAACTCAAATAAAATTAAATATGAAATATAGCCAACATTGGAAAAAGGAAATGGATCTTTTACCGATGTTTCTTAAACACTATTGCATACATTATAAAAGATGGAAAAAGTGTATAAATACACCCCATAAAAGTAATACGTATATTGATATTTTAGAAAAAGATTGTTTGCATGTCGATAATATATTTACGATGTATTATAATTCCTATTCTAAATTAAATTGTTTCTTAAAGATTATCGACAAGTCTCTGTTATTACGTTTCGCAATATTAAATAAAACAACCGTTTACAAAATATGTAAACGCTTAGACAAACTAGTAAATCCAAGTCCAAACGCACTTCAATGGATGAATATGGTTCAAACGAAATTGAAGTACAACTTTCTTGGCGGATATATGTTGACATCTTTATCTATAAAATTACCCATTGAATGTGATATATGTTTTCATAATGTAAATCATATTGCTGTTTCCAAATGTGGTCATTATATGTGTATAGAGTGTTTGGAAGACATGTACAAGATGCGTGGAAAAAAAGGAACTTTTCAGAACCTCGTAGATTCTTTTTATAGTGAACATAAATTAACGTGTTGTCCGTTTTGTAGATATAATCAACCATTTACCAAAATAGAGTTTGTTCCAAAACATACGGGTATAAAAAAGAAACTCATACATTAGAACTTATTTTTTATCCAATTCATTGACTTGGATGTACCAATTCACATAAACACCTTCTAATATTCCTGCCAATTTAACAAATTTTTCTTCGTCTCTATCTGAAAGATAGATGACTTTTCTTGGGTCTTTTTCTTTTCGTCCTTCGGAATAATCATAATAAATGTTTCTTTTACGAAGAACATCTAGGATGTTCTCGACTCCCTGTTCTTTCAGTGTTTTTAAGAATATATCACCATATCCAGTGAGAAACTTATACTGTTTATACTGTTTATCTTTCTTTAAATCTAATAAAGGAATATCGCATAGGTTTAATGGATAATTTTGATTTTCATATGTTTTAAGGTATTTTTGTAATATTTCTTCTGAGATGTTGAGTAGTTTTGATTCTTTATCTTTCTTTACGGTTTGTCCCATGGTTGAAGGAGCAATTTGATTTGATTTGACACTTTTCGATCCATAGTGGTGATCCATTGTGGAAGGAGCAATTTGATTTGATTTGACATGTTTCGGCTGCATGAATGATGGTGTTTCTATTTGTATTGACGTTGGCGAGTATTTAATAGGTGATGGCGATTTCGACTTGGCAGGTGATGGCGATTTCGACTTGGCAGGTGATGGTGATTTCGACTTGGCAGAATACTTTCTAATAGTCATAGGATTGACATTTGGAGCTATGATATCGAGTGTTTTTTTCTTATATAAGAAGATTTCATCAATAGTGTTGCTTATTTCTATGATCTCATCTATAGTTCCCGAGTAAATGGGAAACTGAACACCCTCGACTTTTTTATTCATAGCAAACAAAAGTTCGACTTGACTTTGATCGGCGAATTTTTTTTTCAAAGCCGTTAGTGTCGGTTTTGTATGTGATTCGATACTTAATATACCTTGAATTTTCTTTTGTACATCTTTATTCATTTTTAACATTTTATTTGTATGTTCTGCCATAAGGTTTAGGATCTTTTCGTTGTCATTTCTATGTTTTTCTATTTCCATCATATGAATGTTTTGTTCCTTTTGTAGACTGTGTCCAATTTTTTTGAATTCTTCATATCTATTTCGAATGATTTTTCTATCTTTTACGTTATTGGTTAAATAAATAGAAGATAGAGACGATTGGAATAATCCAGATCCAGATTGTGTTTGTTGCCTTCGATTTGATTGCATTATAATTATATATTTATATGGAGAATTAAATAAGTTTAAATGACAAGTATTTTCTCTTTACAGAATGAAAATGTCATGCGATTTGTTAAAATCAAAGTGTTCTTTCGGTAAATATACGAAATTAATCCAATCAAATCTATTTTCACGAGAGAAAAAGGTTGTCGATACTCTAAAGAAACTAGCGAATCACTCTTGTGATGAAGTCTCTATTATTGACTCTACCTCGATTTGTATGAAAGGAACGAGTAAAATAGGCGAAAATGTATATTCGGATATCGAAATGTTTGATAATTATGATGGAACGAAACAAAACACAGTATCGTCAAAGATATCAGATATATGCTCTACAATAGGTGGGAGAGATATATTAACAAATATATTAAAAAATCCCATTCATGAAACAGATATCTTGAATAAAAGAATTGATATATTAAAAAGGATCGAAGAAATCAATGAAAAAAAGGATGAGATTTATTTGTATCTTGATACTCTAAGATCGACAGAGAATAGCGTTAAATGGTTTTTTAAAGAACGAGAAAAACATGAAGTCAATTTGTTAAATACCGTATTTTTTAATCTAATTGTCATGAAAGAGTTGAATAGGTTTCCTTTAGTATTGACACTATATACATATTACAAAATAGCATTGAGCCCAGTTTTAGGGGCATTATCCCCTATTCTTACTTTTATCGTTCCATATCTAGTAATGACTATGAAATTGAAGCTCCCTATTACCTTGAACCAATATACGTCTATGTTTTTTACTTCTACGAAATCGATTTTAATGTTGCAAAACAATAAATTCAAATTTGCAGCGATGTTAAGTTATGGATTATCTTTATTTATATATTTTCAAGGAGTATTGAATAGTGTTTACATTGCCAAAACGACACAAGAAGTAAGTAGTTATATCGAAAAACACATCGCAAATTTAAGAAGATTTCTTAAAGCGGCTAAAGGGTTGATAAATATTTATTGGTCAGACGATATATATGATGCTTTTTTGATTCATGAAAATTGTAAAAGTAAAGCTATTCCTCAGAAACAAATAGATGAATATATTGATAAAATATGTTCTGATGAAAGCATAGGAAGCTCTCTGAAGAATTTCAAGTTTTTGAACCACGAAATTATCAAAGCTATATGTGAAAAAGTATATATGATTGATGTATTGAAATCTTGTGTAAAATTTAAATACATGAATATGTTTTCATATCCTCAATATGATAATTGTTACGAGGATGAAAATATAGTAATGGACATCGAACACTTGTGTCATCCTTGTTTAGATATTAAGAAAGTCATCACGAACAATTTCAAACATGATGGAAGGAATATAATTATCACAGGTCCTAATGCAGGTGGTAAATCGACATTTATAAAGAGTTTATTGATCAATATTATATTATCCCAGACGATATGTATATCTAATTCGTTGACTTGTAGGATGAATACATTTGAAAATATCATAAGTCATATCAATATACCTGATTGTAAAGGAAAAGAATCGTTGTTTGAGGCTGAGATGAATCGATGTAAAAATGCACTCGATATCGTAAAAGAAAATAAAAAGACGTTCATCGTAATGGATGAGTTGTTTAACTCGACAAATCCTATCGAAGGAGTTTCAGGTGGATTTGCTATATGTAAAAAATTGGCCGAGGTACCGAATGCATTCATCGTTCTTACAACACATTATGACTATCTGACTAAATTAGAGGACGAATCAAAATTTAAGAATTTTCAAATGAGCGTGAGAAACGTAGATGGAAAGATTATATTCCCTTATAAAATAACTACAGGCATATCTAAACAATATATTGCTCTGGAACTTCTTAATGAAAATGGATTCGACGAATCTATCATTAAAGAATCTCTGAGTTTGAAATCAAAAATTCTTTCCTTGCAAAGTATTAAAGAATCCGACGATGTTGAAAAATAATGCTCTTCACATCTCTCTCATAGCTCTTCTAGGGTTAGCCATAGTTTCCTTTGTAGTTTTCCAGATGAACGTGTCATCCAAAAAACTATTATTGGATATCGTTAAAGTCAATAAAGACATTACAAAGATTAATGATGATATAAGTGGATTGACCGTGACAATATCTCATTTACACAAAATGCTAAATAACAATATTATGGGAGTTAATGCTAATACGTCAGTAACACCTCTTGCAACTGAATCTTGCAAGAATGGTAATTCCTGTCAAATATCAAAATCTAAGAATATAGATAACGAGGTCGATATGATAGATATTAACGACTTGAAAAAAATCATTGAAGATGCTGACGAGAAGGACGACGAACTGAAATCATTGTCTGAATCATCCACCACATCAGATAAAAACGTAGATTCAATGACTTATGAAGAAGTGCGGGAAATGTGCAAGAAATTCGGGTTATCTCCTAAAGGCAAGCGTGATCAATTGATTGAGCGTGTGAAAACTCATTTGAAAACTATTTAAAAACAAATTATTAATATGATATAATCAAGTGTAGAGTGTGTGTTATAAGATTTAATATATTATTTTTATTTGGTAATGTGCGTGCATCGGTTAGTGGTTATACCGGAGGACTTAAGATCCTCTCCCTTCTAAGGGGCGTGAGTTCGAATCTCACTGTACGCACATTATCAGAAATTTTTATCATCAATTCAGTAAAATGAAAAGAAAAATTGAAAGCCTTGATCTCAAGAACATTATCTAATGTTTTAAAGATGTCTATTATTGAATGGACACGTGATGTTCGTGATCTTTTGAAGAAGGAAGATACTTTGAATATTCCAATGATTTTTGCGGGGGATTTAACGATAGACACTTCTATTTATGAAAATCCGTCTGTCTCTATATTTTTAGAATCGATGATGGACTTTGCAAGGTGTTACAAAGATCTTGCAATACGCTTTACGTATGTGATACTGCCGACACTTGGTGAGAAATGGATGATCATTGGTCATTCAAACAAGATATACAATCATTTTATTCAAACGTGCCTAACATTCACAGCTCACAAGGTTTTATATGACGCGATCATTTTGCGATTGGGAGAGGCTTATCGTCAGGAAAGAAACCTTTGGAAACCGAGTGTTTTTGTGACCAATACATGGGATGAGCTCATCGGCTTTGAAAAACTCACCATATAAAAAGGAAAAGTTCTCTGTTTTATTGTGGTTAGGGTTAACCATCCACAGATAATGATGTCTTTGAACATCATTTTTCAAATTTCTTGAGAGACACATATTTATTTTTGTATTTAATATATTTACCACCGCGTTTTCCTAGGTATATGACTCTTAATCGTCCTTGAATTATAACATATTCATTCGATTTATTGTACACTTTCTTTGTTGTAATGTTCTTTTTTCCACCCTTCTGTTCTGCTGCCACTTGATTTGCTTTAATTTTTGGTTTTTCTTGAATTTTTGGTTTTTCTTGAATATTTGGATGGAATTTACCAAATTGCACAAATTCATTGGTTTTTGTTATTGTTATTCCTTTGCATAAACTAATATTAAATGATGAGAATTGAGTGAAATTGAAAACTCGTATATAATCTTTCAATTTATATACAATGGGATAATTTGAATCATAACAATCATAACACTCCTCTATTTTATTTTCTTTAGTATCGTAATAAATATGAACAGTTATTATATGGCCTATGATTAGCTTTTTTTTTTCTTTATTAAACCTAAATATAACATTTATTATATGGTTTTCCTTAGGGTTATCTTTGATTACTGTTTTAAAAAAAGCTAACAATTGTCTTTCAACATCATAATTACAATCTATCTCTGTATATCCTTTTGGTAAGAACTTTGTATATCCTTTTGATAAGAAAAAACTAAATAGTGCTCTTAAATTTGTTGTAGTTTGTAAAAGCTCAAGAGATTGATCTTTTCTTGATGATTGGGGTGTTTCCTCCTTAATTTGTTTCATAAAATAATCATATATGGCATATGAATACCAGGCATCAATATATTCGGTATTGGTAGTCTTAAAATACAGTATTAAATCTAAAACTCTACTTATTTTACTTTGTTTCTTTGCTTCGTATGCTAATTTATTTATATGAAGTGTTTCTTCCCATTGTATATATTTGTTAAAGAGATCTTTGTAGATTTCTTTTGATTCCGTATATTTATTAAATAAGATATCAAAAAGGTTCATTGGAGCACAAGCCCAACACGTACCTCTATTAAATTGTCTAAACTTTATCAAAACAGAATTTTCGGTAATTTCTTCAAATGCGGAAAATATTTCCATAGCTTCATATATATGATTTATTGGAACCAATTCATTAAAAATCGTATTATTTATGAATATTGTTCTCTTTAATATATTTTCACATATCTCTTCAAATCTTCGGTAAATTTTATATGTGATGTTAGTTATGTTAGTTATGTTAGTGATTTCCCGTGATAAATGGATTATTCCAACAGAATCTAACAAGGCAATTAAAGTAAGTTTTTCCTTTAAAGATTCATTTTCCTTTATCTGGTTTAATAATTTCAAAAACTTCAAAATATATTCTAGATATTCCAGATATTGATGTAAACATAACTTACTGATACATAAAATATAGTATTTTGCTGCGATTGACATTTTTTCATTTATACTATCCCATTTTTTCATAAAAAAAGTATTTAGGTGTTTTGTGTAACTGGAGCTTAAATTTGTAAAAATTCCTGAGTAACTTGATTCTTTCAAAAAACTTTCCTGAGTACTTGAGTTATTTAGTCCTTTACTTAAATAATCAATATCTTTATTAACGTTAGATTGTTCTTGTTCTATATTTGATATCAGAGTGTCAATTAGGGTATTATTGATTAAAACATTATACAAAAACTTAGCGAAAGAGTTTTTAAATATAGTTTCAAATGAATTGGCAAAATTGCGTGTTAATGTATCTTTAATATTTTGTACTTCTTCTAAAACTAAAAAAGTTTTTATTGTCATTGTCATATATATATTGTTTTGTTCTTGTGTGTTCATATATTTTTCAATGTTTTCAAAGAATTCGTTTACTACAAGTTCGTTTGCAGTATTATCATCATCATATATATCTAAACTGTTTACTTTAATCAATTGTAAACAATAATCAAGTTTTCTATAGATATCTATGTCATTGTCATATTTTTCTTTCAACGAATGTATCTTTTTTGAGATTGTACTTGTACCTATACTTGTACTTGTACCTATACTTATACTTGTACTTGTACTTGTACTTGTACTTGTACTTGTACTTGTACTTGTACTTGTACTTGTACTATTACCTATACTTGTTCCATAAAAGTCATTAATATATGTCAAATTGATTCTTTCACAAACGTTAGATGTAATATCTTGCAAAAAGGATATAAAATTCTCGTCTTTCATGGCATTAAAATATTCAATTGATATCTCTTTTTCTTTTTGAGAAGATGGTTCTTCCTGAGCAGATCCAGACTCTTCATTTTCTTCATTTTTTTCATTTTCCATTATTTTTATACCATTATTATACCATTTATATGGATAAAGTAATTTTAAATGTTTTTTTATTATATCGTTATTATTGTGAGAAAAAATAGAGGGGTAAATGCTTTTTATATTTATAGGTATTTCAGCATTATATGTTGTTTTATAAACACTTTTGTGTTTTAATATATCATCATATAAATATTGAAATATGTATTGTACTTCTGTGTCATAAGTTAAATTATTTCTTTTATAATTTATAGTTCTTTCGGTTCTTTTTATGCGATCAACAATTTTAAATGGATATGATTTAGATTCATATTCAGATTCTGGTTTATCCAAAAATATATCTTCTAATACATTGGATTCATAATGAACAGTACATTCATTTTTATATTGATTTTCATATGAAAGTGGGTATTGACCTGAATAATAAAGGTAGTTTTTTCTGAAATTTTCAATATTAAAGTTTTCATAATCGAGTTCAGTGGAATCCCTTAAGCCACCATGTTGATAAGTAGTAATATTAGTGACGTCATGCAAATTTTGCATAGAATTTTGCATAGAATTTTGCATAGAATTTTGCAATATGTTTTGCGTAATTATCTGCACTAAAGAATTACATATATTTAATTCTTCAATATCAATTGAATCATCTATAATATCAGATAAAAATATTAAAATATTATAAATAAAATCTGGGCTTTTGTCTTTCTCTTTAAGTAAACTTATTAAATCATTTATATTTTCTGGTAAATCTGGGCTTTTGTCTACCTTTTTAAGTAAACTTATTAAAGAATTTATATTGATTAAATCATTTATATTGAAATTTTCTGGTAGAATTACGTCATCATATTCTTTTAAAATGTCGATTTCTGTCGATAAATCTATTTTATTCAATTGAGATTCGATTTCATTCAATAAATATTCATCAAATTGAGTTTCTAAACCTAAACCTAATCCTAAATCTTTCATTGGTTCTGAATCTTGTTCATCATTCATTTATTTATTTGTAAGAATAAAAGTATCGCAGATATGATACAGCTGATCTGAGTGAAAAGTTGAAGACCCCCTTAATTCTAAATATTGAATGATGCGATTGCTCGATTGAAAGAAGATTATCATAATGTGAGACTCGTCTTTGATATTTGATGTATCTATTATCAATTTGGAAAAGTATATAAAGATATCTCATATATAAGAATATGAGAGACACATAGACATAATCATTTTTCTTAGTTATCGTGCGTGCATCGGTTAGTGGTTATACCGGAGGACTCAAGATCCTCTCCCTTCTAAGGGGCGTGAGTTCGAATCTCACTGTACGCACAATAACTCATAATATCGTTTCCATGAAAGCTATATCGTGAATACTTGAACTTGAACTTGAATAATTTTCGTAAAGATCATCTGTTAATAGATCTTGCACTTTTTGTTTACATGCGAATCCTAATTTCGACCAGAAAGGATATGTATTATTAACAGATATGAGTTGTATAGTGTTATATTTCGTATATTTGAGTTTATATGTGAAAAAGTGATACATATCACTACCTATTTTTTTATTATGATATTGTGGCAAAACTGACATATCATGAATAAACATACATTGTTGTACTTCGTCTCTTGGATGTTTAGGTATTTTATTGAGAAAATGAACCTGATCTAATTCACTTGGATGAGCTAATAGAAATCCTATTATTTTATTTGTTTTTAAATCAACTGTAACAATCGAATATCCTTGAATGATAATACTAGCAAATATATATTTACTTTCAATAAGATTTGAATCATATACATGTTTTTGAATCGAATATATTTCATTCAAATCAAATATACTAGCATGTCGTATTATCGTATTCAAATTATTCATTCTTTGATAGAATTAAAGAAAAATAAAGCCGTTTAATTTTAGATCTAGACCTTACTTGCAAGCAAGATGACAAATTTAATCTAAGATGCGACCGAACCTGGCGACTCTACGAACGACATATCCGTTACTTGCTGTGTACCAGAATCTCTTGACGAATTCTAATTCATCATGTTCGTTCACTCTGAGACCGAATGAAATATCACGTACTATATTGGAACCACCTGAAGAGATAATCTTTTGGTGTGTCATACGGAAAGAACCACCTTTGAGTTCCCAGAAACATTCATTGCTCATACCAGCAGCAGTTCCCAAGTCAGCAATGCCATTACCTGGGCCATGTTTCCAGATCAAGCTCTTTTCGTAAGCTGTTGTTACGTTACTGTCAAATCCACTTGGAACACCATCGACTTTAATACCTGCACCACTATTAGTTGCTAAACCATCGAATGGTCCATCAGCAGGGTTAAAGTTGCTACCTTGGTTGGCTAGAACGATTTCCTTATCAGTTACTTTGAATGTCTCTTGGTTGACGACAGTGCTATAAATGTTACTAGTATCGATAGAGCCAGTAATAAAGATATCGCCATTTACAAGCAGTTTATCTCCAGCAACACTGAAAATTGGTTCGCTTCCACTATTAGAAGCAGATGTAATATAGAAATCGATGTTACTCAAAGCAGTGAATGATTGATCTCCAGCGACTGACATTTCTAGATTTTGGCAAGTTAGACTGAGTGTATTAGATGCAGATATGATTACATCATTTGATCCTACGATGGATACATTTGAATCTGCTTGTAGAGAGATGTTAGAAGGAGTAACTACTGAAATAGAACCAATGGATTGTAATATTACTTCATCGTTGGCAGGATTCATAGCAAAGTTCATATTGCTATTATCTGCTGATAAAGCGATACCAGCCCCAGCAGTAAGTACAACATCGCTATTTTGTGAAGTAATGTAAGTTGCATAAACGGAAGTAGTACTTAGGTTATTAGAAGAGTTAATGATTGTATCATGTCCAGATACGATTGAAGTATCGTTTCCAGAAGTAATGACAGTCTTTCCAGCAGCTAACCAAGAAATGTTACTTGAATTTCCAATTAAATTACAGTGACTGGTCAAAGTAGTAGTGTCGCGAGAATATAAATTGAGGTTGTTACTGGCAGCAACAGTTACGTTATTAGATCCATATAATGATACATTGTTATTGTTCTCGAGGAGGAGATAAGCGTTGGACGAGTTGGCATAAGTTTTAACACTTCCGGTTTGAGCAGAAACTAAGACATCAGTCTTGCTCACTAAGTAAGTTGTATTTGATGCAGATAGAACTAGATTGTTTGAGGCAAATCCAATCAAGTTCTTAGTTGATGCATCCAAAGTGAGCCAGACATTGGAATTGTTAGCAGCTAAAGCAAGGGATCCTGTGGAAGCATTGACACTTACATCGGCTTTGGCAAGGACGCTAACATCGTTGGAAGCGCCCATGATGATATCGTTGGAAGCGAATCCGACCAAGTCGTGAGTTGCTGAATCGAGTGATACCCAAACCTTGTTACCATCAGCAGATAGATCCATAGTACCCGTTGAGGCAGTTAGATTCATGTCCACTAATGCTAGGACATCGACGTTATTAGAAGCGCTCAGGTTGACATCATTGGAAGCCCAACCGACCAAGTTGCGAGTAGCAGAGTCCAAAGTGACCCAGATGTTAGAGTTGTTAGCAGCTAAAGCAAGGGATCCTGTGGAAGCGTTGACACTAACATCGGCTTTGGCAAGGACAGTGACATCGTTGGAAGCACCCATGATGACATCGTTGGAAGCCCAACCGACCAAGTTGCGAGTGGCAGAATCCAAAGTGACCCAGATGTTTGAGTTGTTAGCAGCTAAAGCCAGAGTTCCAGTTGAAGCATTGACACCGACATCGGCTTTGGCAACAACACTGAAATCATTGGAGGCACTAACCACAGTATCATTAGAAGATGATAGATTAAGATTTTTAGTGGCACTATCTAATACAACTGAAACATTTGAATCGTCAGCATATATCTTGAAGCTTCCAGTCATCGCATCCATGTAAACATTCTTATCTGCAACTACTTTGACATCATTTGATGCACCCATAATAATATCGTTGGAAGCGAATCCGACCAAATTGCGGGTGGCAGAGTCCAGAGTGACCCAGATGTTGGATCCATTAGCAGCAAGTCCCAAGGTGCCTGTTGAAGCATTGATTCCGACATCAGATGATGCAGTAACAGCAACATCATTAGAAGCTGTCAAGTTAATATCACGTATGGCATATCCTGTAATATCATTAGAATCCATTGTAAATGTAGTGTTGGAATTGGTTGCAGCCAAACTTAAAGTTCCAGTGGCAGCATACAAAGCCGCATTCTTTGTAGCATCTAGTTTATAATTTTGAGAAGCAGTGACATTGACATTAGATCCAGCAGTTAAATCAATATTCTTGCTTGATGCAGTAATAGCAACATTACTAGCAGCATATAATGATGCATTATTGCTATAAGCATCTAAAACCATTCTTAAATCAGATCCATTCGCAGTCATTTCTAAACTGTAATTGGACTGAGAGACGATGGAATTCTTGTAATTATTTGCATCGATATAATTCGATTTTGAAAAATCCAAAGCATGGACATCATTAAGGGTAATCGCAACTTTACCTGATGAAGCAATCTCGAAAGCAGTTAAATCTTTACCATATACACGTGGTAACCAAATAGGTCCAAAAATACCTGTCATATTTGAATCAGGATAAAGACTAGTATTTTGCGCTCCAGCAACATAATCGATCGTTTGGGTATCTCCAATTAGATTATCATAAGGCATTTGTTTATAATATATAAAAATAAAAATTATTTGAATTAAATTTTAGCTTGGATTTTTATTTAATCGACATTATCTATTTTTGGTTCATTTGTATCGAAACTAAAATCTGAAGGCATTTCAAAAGGGACGCCACCCGGGCCTCCCGGGCCACCAGCACCCTCTTCTCCTGGATTTTGATAAATATGTTGCAGATAAGGTGTGATCATTTGTTCCAACTCTTCCTTTTTAGACACAAATTCTTCTTTGGATGCAAGTTGATTTCCATCAAGCCAATCGAGAGTTTCTTTCAATATAGCTTCCAGTTTGTCTTTACCCTCGAAAGTTTTTTTATCGACCGTTTGTTTCATTTGATAAGTGTAATTTTCCAATTCATTCTTAGACTCGACACGCTCCCTATTTTTCTCGTCTTCTGCTTTGAATGTCTCCGCTTCTTTCACCATTCTCTCAATATCTTCTTTAGATAGTTTTCCCTTATCATTCGTAATGACTATATTCTTAGTCTTTCCAGTTGCCTTTTCAACAGCTGAAACCTGAAGAATTCCGTTTGCATCAATATCAAAAGTCACCTCAATCTGTGGTACTCCACGAGGAGCTGGAGGAATTTCCGTCAAATCAAACTTACCCAATAGATGATTATCTTTTGTGAATGATCTCTCACCTTCAAATACTTGAATGGATACAACTGTTTGATTGTCAGCATATGTCGAAAATACTTGCGACTTCTTGACAGGAATCGTACTGTTTCTCGGAATCATCACAGTCATAATTTGACCAGATGTCTCAATTCCAACCGACAAAGGACAGACATCCAATAGAAGAATATCCTTGATTACATCGTCCTTTGATCCTGATAGAACTGCAGCTTGAACTGCAGCTCCATATGCAACCGCTTCATCGGGATTCACGGATTTACATAATTCCTTGCCATTAAAGAAATCAGTCAATAGTTGCTGAATTTTTGGAATCCTCGTGGATCCTCCAACCAAAACTACATCATGGATATCCGCTTTACATAGTCCCGAATTCAGCAAAACATCCTCCACAGTCTTCATACATTTTTGATAAAGATCCATACAAATCTCATCAAGACGTGCACGCGTCATCGAACTTGCAAAATCGATGCCATCAAAAAGAGAATCTATCTCAATTGATGCATTCGCTGATGATGATAATGTTCTTTTTAGTTTTTCACAAGCAGCTTTAAGACGTTTAACAGCTCTTGCATTTTCAGAAATATCCTTCTTGAATTTACGCTTGAACTCATTCACGAAATGTTTGACAAGACGATTATCAATATCCTCGCCTCCCAAATGTGGATCACCACCAGTTGCCTTCACCTCAAAAATTCCATCCTCTACAGCTAAAACAGATACATCAAACGTTCCCAATATGTTATCGTTATGTTGTTTATACATAACTTCCACGGGTTTCCCTCGTGGTTCAGACTATATCTTATTGATCTTTTTTAATATATATTTTTTTATATCAGCAAAATTTCTTGGATAAATCATTAAGAATTGATTATATTGTTCATTATTTACTAAAAAAGTTTTGACCGCATTTATTTTGCTCTCCCATTTACCATCTTCTATTTGTTTTTTATGCCTTGTATGATTATCTTGTACTTCAATGAGAAATTTTATGCTAGGTAATTGAAAACCAACTCTATAAACTCTTTGTTTATCAAATGTATATGATACATTAGGACCATTCTCGATTTCGATTTCATTTTCATTACAAAAATCAATGAATTTCTTCTCAAAATGAGACTGAAATCTTATTCTTTTCCCTGAAAATGTTGTTGTATATCTTATTTTTAAAATATTGTTTGTGAATGAACAATCATTACATAACAATTTGTATTTATTTTTTTGACTGAAAAGATCTCTACTTTTAAAAGTACTTCCACAACACTCACAAACAAATTTTATATAACAACATTTCTCGAGAACATCTCTTGTTTTATCATATAAATATGGGTTGAATCGATTTTGATTACCTATTTTTACACATGGAAAATATTCAAAATCTTCCAAGTTACTAAATTTATCATTCTGAAATGACCGGATCTTAGATGATAAATTCATGAATTCCTCATTTGATAGATGTTTACGAAAGTAATTCATCTTGAAATCATCATCCTCTTTATCAAAATCTTTTTGGTCATTTAAAAGTCGATCATATAAACTTTGCTTTTCTCCAGGATGTGATTTATCAGGATCATGTTCTTTACAAGTCATACAAAACATAATGTTTTTGTTCTTCTTTCGACACATATTATTTAGAGTAACAACTTGTAGTCTTGAACACGTTTTACATTCATATTCACACATGAAACTATTATTCCGTGTAATCAACACATTATCATGAAATAGTCTAAATATTCGCTTTTTCGTATTAGAATATTCATGAATGATCGAATCGAAACAAAGTTTATCGACATCTAATTCTTCTTTCGTTTTGCGGTCATACACTTTTTTAATAGTAAAACAATCATCACTCATTAATGGTATTTAAGAAATTCTGTTTTATATATTTTAAAAGATCAATTCTGGCACTCGTGGAGGCTATAAAAGCTCTCTAGTCGTTGAACCTTCCGGTTATCTTAATAACACGGCTTGGCTGCTGATTGCCCAATCCATTGATTTCTTAAACCTTCACGCTCATCGTCACCGATCACGTTGTGGTATCAATTGGCTCTAAGGGGTTTCCAGCAATTCACCAGATTTTTTTATGTGGAGGCAGATTTGTTTAATATGCTCGTACATGTTTACCACCACAGTCGAAAATCAACACATTCTTCTCTGATTCACCCTTCTTATCCAACCCATAAGCAATGGCGGCTGCTGTGGGTTCGTTAATGATACGAAGAACATTCAAACCCGCAATAACACCAGCATCCTTCGTTGCTTGTCGACATGCATCGTTAAAATATGCAGGTACCGTAATTACCGCATCAGTAACCGTCTCTCCTAGATATGTCTCTGCAATTTCCTTCATCTTCCCCAAAACCATCGCGGAAATCTCCTCTGGATAAAACAACTTCTCTTCAGATTTAAACTCGACTTTGATTTGAGGTCTGTTATTCTTGTCCTTAACAACATCATATGGCCAAAGTTTCATATCATTTTGCACATGATCGTCATCGTACTTTCGACCTATCATTCGTTTGGCATCATAAATACTATTCTTAGGATTCATAGTAGCTTGATTTTTAGCAGCATCTCCAATCAACCTCTCAGTATCTGTAAAAGCCACATAAGAAGGCGTCGTTCGATTTCCTTGATCGTTTGCAATGATTTCTACTCGACCGTTTTTCCATACACCAACACAAGAATAAGTAGTGCCGAGATCGATTCCAATAGCTACCATTTACTCTTATAGTAAATATTACTAATATTATTGTTTTTAAATAGTTTTTCATTTATATATGCATTTAAACACATCGTTCAAAATTCTATATATGAAGTTATATGGATCCATCCTTGATCGATTTTATAAAATCAAAAAATGTGAATGGTATCATTCAACATTTCGATAGTATTAAAATCACGAAAAAAACAGTATCGTATATTGTCGACTTCTTCTCTCTAAATTATGTTTCCAGTAATATTTGGATTATGAGATATATCTATGAAAAACTCAAAAAGTTCGAACATGAACAAAAACAAATACATATCCTCGATATTGTGCTCCTTTTTTGTCAAATTCCAGAAAAGCATATATCAAATAGAATTAAATATGCATCTCATATAGAAAATATAATTAGAGAAAGAAATTTTGAATCAACATTCGATCAAAATAATGGTCTCGACGTTTTTATTCAACATAAAACAAAAGATCCTAAACTATTTCATTGGATGCAATTTTTTAAATATAGTGTGAATAGGAACGATCACATCAGTTTAGAATTTGTTCGATCCATTGTTGAACATAATAAAAGATTCGTTCTTTTTGAATGTATCTTTGAAGTTCTATTATCCATTCCATTTATCGTACCTATAGTGTATGAATATGTTTCTTGTTGTAAAGAAATATTCTTTTATAACAGCAATAACACTCAAAAAGATCAAAGAATTCAACTCATATTTTATTCGATCGCAGTTTGCTTGAAAAATAAAGTCTCATACATTCATTACAATCCTATTAATATTTCACAAAAAGAAGACCGATTTAATTATCTCTTTACGATGACATTTACAGATTCACAACAAGTTAAGACAGTTCAAAATGATATAGTAACTAAAAAATTATCTGTCATTAATAATGACACTACCAAAAATCTTATTCTTTGAATAGTGTATATTATCAATGATTAAATTTACAGATAAAGAATTATTCGGAGAATTTCATTCTTCTGAAGCCGCTCTTTTCTTAAAAATCTCACAACTCTTTTTAACGAATAAAATCGATATCAACGGATTCATCGTCTCTGATGATATATCTCTAGGAGATTCCTGGATGTATGTTTATTACCTGTTCCGAAACAATTATGATAAACCATTCTTTGAAACAATGAAAGGTCCAGGTATCATTAACAAAAATAAATACCAAGCTCGAGCTTTCCTTTTCTATAGAAAAGTCATCGAATTCTTAATGCTACCTTTAGAAACTACAATTAACACCCAACATTTGAAAGATTTCGTTAATAAAGTATTAATATCATATCCAGATATCAGAAATCCCATTTCAATCAAAATAAAAGAATTCATTTCTACTAAATCTATACCATTCATTAAAACAAGCATTGTTGGGCTGAAATTTCAAACTAACAATCAAGAGTCAGAAATCAAGTTTGTTACCGATCCTGATGAAATCGATAAAGCAGACATGAAACTCACTTTTTCAGACGCAGGTACAAACTGAGGTCTTCAGTGATTCGACTTTTGTATTCAAATCCTTGACTGCTTCAATCATCAAACTCATCATGTTACCATATGCTACACTCTTCCATCCTGAAGCATCCGTATACACAACTTCAGGTAATATGTTTTCAACCTCTTGTGCAATAACACCAGCATGTCTTATTGTATTATCTTCATCCACAAAATTATATGTATAACCGGATAATGACATAACCTTTTGTAATGCATTATCTATCTGAACTAAATTCGTTTTTCTTCTAGCATCAGAAAATGAAATTACGTCTCCTGAAGCTAATATATTACCAACGACTTCTAGTTTCTCGGTTGGATTTGCTGTTCCAACACCCAACCTTCCATCTAGATTCAAATTACTAAATGTGACTGTATTTGAAGCACCTAGACCAATATTGCTCCTTGCAGCGGTAGTATTCGTGAGGTCAGATAAATTACTAGACTTGATCATGGCGTTGGGATAAGCAAAGTTCGATAGAGTTCCGAAATTAGTGAATAGAGCATTCACAGATCCACCTGTGACAGTCAAGTTGCTG
>JACCDO010606517.1_pt1 | contig 41595 bp, 28 predicted proteins | sample 7446101 | NCBI WGS metagenome assembly JACCDO01 (sample SAMN15323440, study PRJNA562643) | freshwater metagenome | isolation source: river surface water | place: USA:Blue River Watershed | collected 2017-08-16 | reverse complement strand
TACCACCCCATTTAAGCTCTTCGATTGAATTAACATATCTAATATAACCACCTAATTTTACATCATTAAGATTATCAATAAATATATATTTTTCTAATTCTTTATAAAATTTATTAGATATTTTTTCAATAAATTTATTCCTATCTTTTTCCCAATCATCATAATTGAATACTTTATCGACTATATCAGATATTTGTTTATTATAGTCCATTATTATTATAAAGATATATCTCTTATATAATATTAATGGAACAAATAAGCTGGGTTGATAGTTTTTTTAATGTTGATTCTTTAAAATTAACTGATGAATTACAGAAAATTTTAAATGAAAATAAATTTATAAATAATATAGATGTCAAAATAGAAGAATTAGAAATAGATTATTATTCAAAAATGAATGAAATAAAAAATACATATGAACAAGAAAACATAGAAAATTTATATAAAAATAAAAACTCTTTAGAAATTTTACAGAAAGAATTAGAAATTATAAAATTAATTTCTAAATATTCTTTACAAAATAATAAATTGGAATATATTTTTATTGTAACAAGTCTTAAATATTTACATTCATTAAGTGAAATTTTAAGACATAGATTAAAACAATTACCTATAAATTTTAATAAACATTTGAAAAATAATAATATTGTTAGATGTTCTTATAAATTTTGTAATTTTAAAGAAAATTGCACATATAATTATGTGAAAAAATCAAATCAATGTTATCAAGACCATTATGTTCATAATATGGTTTCACATGATGTATTATCATTAATTTCTTATATTGAGATTAATAATATGAATAATACTCAAATTTTACATAATAAAGAAATTTTAAAAACAATAAATACATTATCTTTCGTAATTGGTCATATGGAAAGTGAATTAAGAGCTAAATGTTTATATTCAGAACAAAAAGATTGGGAAAAGTATCATTATATGAATAATAAATAAATTTATTTTTTAACAGCAGCTGCAGCTAAAGTTTTAAGGAGAGTATTTTTATCCTTGTTTGATTTCAACATCATTATTATAATAGCGATGATACCAATCATACCAATTATAAATGATATAATTTTATTTATTTTAAGAAAAATGTGTTTGTTTTTTTTATCACTTGCATATGATTCATTCTCATCATAAGCTGTTTCACCATAATATGAGGCAGCTGTATTTACAAACCCGGTAACGACGAGGTATATACAAATTCCATAAAACACACTATTTGTTTTATTAGATATTTTAGTTAATGGATTTTCCATATTATAAAAAACTATAGATTTTTTTTATGTAAAATAATATTTATCTTAATCTTGGAGGTAAATATTCCATACCTAATTTATGAAAAATATCACGTTCACTTGTTATTTTGAAAGGTTGGTTATCTTTATCAAATAGTCCATATTCTGATAATTTATAACCTTTACTTTTAGCAATATTTCTCATTTTAGTATTTAACTGAGCAGAACCTGTAAAATATAAGAGAGCACTATAATAAGAATCATATGGAACAAATCTAATATCTATTCTACGTGGAAAATTATCTAATAATTTACAAAATCCCATGAATTTGCTTTTAGGTTTTTTGTCAGTCATAGAATCAATAATAAGAGGTTGATTATTATTATATTTCATAGGTTTTTTAAGTTTATTAACAATTCTTTCAAGATGATTCTTTTTTTTAGAATCTGACAATACATCTTTTTTACTAATAAGAATATCAATATCATTGCTTGTATTTTTTTCCCTGCGGAAACTTCCACACAATTCAAAAATATATTCATTTTTATCATTTAATTCTAATTTTTTATTAATTTTTTTAATAAGATTTTTAAATAAACTTTCATACATTTCCATTTCTGAACGTGGTATATCCATTTTATACTTGCCATAATATTTGAGTCCTAATATAATTTTATCATTAACTTCAATTTCTTTATTTTTAATTTTCTCTTTTAACATTTCAACAGAAGTAATACCCTTGTCATACAGTTCTAAAGCATGAGCTCTGCCAATTCCAACAATTTCTTCTAAATTTTCTAATGCTTGTTTTTTTTCTTTTTTAGTATCAATAAATTCTCCCACTTCTTTTAATTTACCATTTTTAAGTATTTCTTCAATTCTTTCAAGACTACCTTTACCAATACCTGATATATCTAATAATTCTTTATAATTTTCTAATGTAATTTCTTTTGGATATTTTTTTAAAACTGATAATACAATTGATAAATTTTTAATTCTAAAATTATTTTTTTTAACTTTATCTAAATCTTTATTTTGCTGAAATTCATCAGTTTCTTCTCTTATAAATGCGATTAGATTTGAGAATTCATCTATTAATAACTTATTCATTATTAATAAATGAAACATATTTTTATGACAATTAAAATATATTATAATATTATTATAATAAAGAATTAATGATTATTATTAGTAATGAATATAAACACTTTAAAAAAAATATTTCCAGAGCCACCAGATAATAATTATAATGGATTGAAATTTGATACAGAAGGTCTTTGGTCGATTACTCATCCGAAAGAAGCAGAGTTTATTTCACAGAAAATAATAGAAATTATGGGAACATGTAATTTAAATATACTAGATATGACAGCTGGTTGTGGCGGCAATGTAATTGCATTTTGTAAATATTTTAGGTATGTAACTGCAATAGAAATAAATAAAGAACGATATGAAATATTAAATAATAATATGAATAAATATAATTATAATAATTATGAATTAATTTTAGATGATTGTATTAATTATATTAATAATAATTATGATGTATTTTTCCTAGATCCACCATGGGGAGGACCTGAATATAAAAAACATAATAATGTTGAATTGTGTATATCTGATATTAAAATAGAAGAAATCATTAAAATGATTCCTAAGAATAAATTAATTATAATTAAGATACCATATAATTCAAATATTAATATTAATATTTTTTATGAATACAAGTATAATAATGTTAAAATTTTATATATAAAAAATTAAATTTTACTATAGAAAAGCATATAAGCATTTTTATTAATTAAATCCTTCTCATCTATTTGTTCTAATACTGAAGAATCATCAAACTCATACCATTTATTATCAAGCCTACTTTTTACAATCGATGTATAATGACCAGCATATGTATTATTACCATGATGATTATTAATAGCAAACAATTTATAATAATTATTATTATTATTATTAATTGGATCAATATATTTATTAATATTTAATTCATGTGGATATTCAATCAAATCTGTTATTTTATATGGAATATATGAATTATTAAATTTAAAACGCTTTAATTGTATAATCAAAATTGGAGGAGGACTCCAGATAGTTGTATTTTTGGAAGCCTTTGTTTTCCTGCCACAAAATTCACATGTATACATATTATGATTATCAAAACTTTCTGGGTTTATAAAACTATCTAAACAATCATATAGATTGTTGGAGTTAATACTTAATTGCAACACTTGAAAGATATCAAAATTATGAACTTTATTATTGCAATAACCACAATTAATAACAACATGTGTCATACCTCCAAATAAATTTTTAATGATAGAAAATTCTTTTTTAATAAATTTTTGCCACATAGAAGTTGCTAATATTTTAATTAGATTATTATTAGTATCATTTGTATAGTTTAATTTTATTTTTCCAGGAATAAATACAACTTCTTGAGCTATTTCTTCTTCAATACTATTTAATAAAAATGTTAAAAATTCTTGTGAATCTTGATGTTGACGTAAACCCCACATGCTATTTTTTAATGTAATAACATTCCTAAATGTTTGTGGATTAATTATTAAATTATCATGGGTATGACTAATTGTCATTAAATTATGAAATTGAAATAATATGCTAGATTTTATATCATTTTGTGTTAATAATTTGTCTTTAAATTCTGCATTTAAAATATAATCTATGAAAATTGGAGTTTGTTGAAGAACTGCTAATATAGAATTCATATAACAAGTAACTCCATCTATATTATTATAACGTGATACTCCATACATATCTTGTTCCATTAATAATGAATGTATTATATTAAGTTTTATTTTTTTCATCTTTTTTGGTATCATCTAATGTAGCCATTGTATCTTCGTCTATATAAGTATTATTTTTAATATTTTGAATATTTTTTAATAATTTAGTTGATATATTATTATTTACTTGTTCATAAGAATGACACAAGGAGGCTATTATATTTAATCCAATACCCGACCATATTAATTCTTTGATACTATATCCAGTACCAATAGTTGTTGCCAATATACCTGCAGATTGAACAAAATAAAACATATAAGACATTGCTACATTACATCCATTTAAACATTGTCTTCTTTTAATAAATCTTTTTAAATCATTAACTTTGTTTTTTTCAAAGATATCTCTTATCTCTTCATCAGTATTATTGATATCAATAATAGAACTCATTATATATTATATATATATAATTAATATGATATCTAAAGAAATTGATTTAATAAAAATATCTAAAATAAAAACTAAAGCACAATTAAAAAAATATTATAAAAATAAACCAATAAATAATTTAGGTTATTTATTTCATTACTTGATATTAACAAATAATTTAACTGGGTTGAAATTATATAATTATCCAATTCAAAAAACAAATATAGATGGTTTGAATGGTTTAATGTTAGCAGCAAGAGAAAAAAAATATATAATTTTAGATTATTTATTAGAAAAATATAAAGATCTTATTTATTTAAAAAATAAGAAAAGTATGAATTTTACCAATTATCTATATCCCGGGGATAGACACTATGTTGATTTAATAAAAAAACATAAAGATATTGAATGGGACTTGTTATTTCAAAATTATGATAAAAATCATATTAGTAGTTTAGATGTATTATTTATGAAAGGTAGCTACAAAACTATTATTAGAACAATTAGATTATTGAGTAATATAAATTATAATCATTATATGTCACAACCTTATCATTTTAAATTATTATTTAATAATAATTTAGATGATAGTAAAATAATATCTATATTGAATGAATTAATAAAGAAAGACAAGAATATACTTGATTATGTTGATGACATGGGATATAATATAGCACATGCAACTATATTAGATGATAAAAAATTACCTTTACTTAAATATTTAGTTAATAAATTGGGGAAAGAATTAAATAAATATACACCAATTAGTGGAACACATATATTTGTAACTGCATATAAATTAGGTGTTAAGACGAATAATTATGCAAAGGCCAGATATATATTAGAACATGTTATGGATAATCATTATGATGCTAATAATTATTATGAGACGGATAATAATGGAAATAATATAGTTATGAATATATTAAAATTGAGGGAAACTGTTAAGAAAGGAGATTATTCAATAGAAAAGAAAATATTAAATAATTATACAGGTTGGACAATACTGAATATTAATAAAAAGACACCATTACACTATATAGTTAATCTGGATTATGATAAATATCATAAATTTGTAACTAATAGAATTGAAAATTTAAAAAATATAAATAATTTGAATTCAAAATGGCGTAAATATTTAAATAAATTGCCAATTATTAATGAAAAAAATAATGTTAATTTAGCAGAATATAAATATGCACATTATAATATGTTCCAAGCACGTTTTGTTGATATTGGAATATTTGTTAATTATCTTAAAGAACAATATAAAGACCTTTATATACCAATATACAAGGGACACGACGTTACTCCTGAATGGGATGATGATATGTTATTACCAGATGAATTATTAAGATTTAATAATAATTTTCCTTGGATAATAATTTGGAATAATGAAAACAGTTATTGGATTCATCCTCATCTAAATAAATTAATAAAGAATAATTCATCACGTTACAAAGCAGCATGTGTTTTCTTAAGTTTAAGATTACCAGATGGAGGCTTGCACGCTGGAGTTATTTTTTATAATTTTAAAACTAATATAATAGAAAGATTTGATCCTTATGGTAATACAACAAAAATAGATGGTAAATTAGATAGTATTTTAAAAGAGAAATTAACAGAAGGAACAGGTATGAATTACTGTAGTCCAGAATGTTATTTACCAGTATCTGGATTTCAAACATTATCAGATGAGAATAATGTATTAAATCAAAAGATGGGTGATTTTGGTGGTTATTGTTTAGCATGGAGTATTTGGTATGTAGAACATAAATTAAATAATATGAATATAGAACCAAAAGATTTGATAAGAAAAACACTAAATCGTTTTATGAAAATGAATACAAAACCAATGGAATATATAAGAAATTATGCAAATTATATAAATAAATTTAGACTTGGATATTTAAAACAATTAGGTATACCTGAAAATATTATAAGTAATGAATATTTTAATAATCATTATTTAAATTTAATAAAGGAATCAATTATGTAATTTTATTTTTTAATATTATCAATCATGGATTCTAATAATTGCAATTCTGCAGCATATCTTAATTCTTCATTTTGCTGATGTTGAGAACCTTGGTTTTCATTTTCAAATGTGAATCCATCATCGTTTTCATCATCTTCAGAATCTTGCAGTAATGAAGTAGCAGCATCTAAAGATTTTCCGATATGACCTTCTTTTTCAAGAATTTTTCTTTGGTCTAGTGTATATCTAAATACGATAATATAATTATTACCACCCATTGGCTCAATAAGAACAGTATCACCTACACGGATACGACCACAACGTTTAAGTGTTCCTTTAAGAGAACAACGTTTAATTTCATTATTTAAAGCTAAAACATTAAAATGACATTCACCTAGAACAGAATCTACAGTTCCATACATTTGGTCAAATTTACTATCAGCATATTCAATTGGAAAGCGTTTTGGAGCCATCCGACGAGTATTATTAGCGCCTTTTGATTTCTTTGGCATGATTACACTTATATAGTATTATAAAATATTATCTTTTTATTTCAATTTTTATGACTATTTGTAGAATACTCAAGGAATAATATAAATAACCTGATAAAATAGTAGAATTATAATATAGTAGTTATAATATCTGTGATGAGAGATCCTGAGTACTGTGTCATATAATATAATATATATTATATTATATATGTTAGATTTCTCAAAATTAACTTATCAAGATGTTGTATTAATTATATTAACAATTGGTTTCTTATTTATTATATTTAATCAATTTAAATGTGGATATAAAACTGATCATTTCACTATAAATGATGATATTAACCGTAATTCACGGAGGTAATAATTATTACCTCCAGATTGCATTTAGCAGGATTAAATTATACTTATACTGAGCAGCTATGCTGAACAGCTATGCTGAGCAGCTATGCTGAACAGCTATGCTAAACAGCTATGCTGAACAGCTATGCTGAACAGCTATGCTGAACATGATTCACAAGCTGATAAATCCTTAGATTTATCTATTTGTTTTTGTAAATTAGGATCAACAGTTACTTTCATTGCTCCTTCAGATGGTTTACTTCTAAGATAATACATCCCTGTTTTTAGTCCATTTTTCCATGCCCACATATGGCAATTTAATAATTTATTATAATCAGGCGTTCCCATAAATATATTCATGCTTTGTGTTTGGTCAACAAATGGAGCACGTGCTCTAGCATGTTTAAGAACCCATAATTGTTTAATATCCCAAATAGTTTTATATAATTCTTTATAACTAGCAGGAATATTAAATAAGTTTGAATCACTTATATTACCATCTGTTGCTATTATAGTTTGTTTAATATTTTCATTCCATTCACCAATTGCTAATAAATCAAATACTAAATGTTTATTAACAAGTGGAAAATCTCCTGCTAATGTTCTACGTGTATATATATTATTTGTAAACCATTCAAAACATTCATTATTTCCCATAATTTGTGATGTTGATGCAGTTGGCATTAAAGCTACTAATAAAGAATTTCTAACACCATATTCATTAATACCATCTCTAAGATTGTCCCAATTACAAACACTTCCTTCTTCTTTCCATAAATCAAATTGTAATAAACCCTTACTCATTGGGGAACCTCCGTTTGATAAATAGCTACTGTAAGCACCAAAGTGACTTGTTAATTTCATTTCACATTTATTTATTTTATGTTCATGATAGATTTGATTTAATTTGTCATTATCTAATCTAACATTTTTATCATAATATTCAGGAATATTAATTATATTTAAATAATTTTTATCATGATAACACTCAATAAAATACTTTATATCATCATGACGAGCATGAGCCATATTCATACTTGCAGTTAGCGATGCATGATAAATTGTTTCCATCATATTTCTATTAAATCTTAATGCCATCTCACTCTCGTATGGAATCTTCATACTAACTAATGTATCTGCTAAACCTTGAATACCTAAACCTAATGGACGATTTCTTAAATTGGAGCATTTTGTTTCAGGTGTTGGATAATAATTTATATCTACTACATGGTCCAAATTAATCGTCGCAATATATGCAGTCTCCCATAATTTATTATAATCATAATCATCTGCAGTGTATTGAATCATATCATCAAAACCACCAATATAAGTATCCCCATAAAATATTTGAGGATAAGTTATTTTTTGATAGGAACAAGCTCCTTCTTCACAATTATTATTACTCGAAGAGTTGGAATTATTATTCAGGTGTTTAATTAAATAATTACGATTTTCAGTATCAGACTTATTTAATTCTTTCTCTTCATACTCAAAATTTCTAAATTCAAAATAATTCTTTGCCCATTTACAATACTTACAATTTGGTTTAGTATAAATAGTCCATTTCTTTTCACTTCTAAATGGCTTTAAAAATTTATTTAAACAAATTGATGCTAGATTACATACAGCATGTTCTTCGTCATTGCTAACAAGTAGTATTTCTGAACATTGCCCGGTTAAAATTCCATTAAATACTCCTGTATGTTTAATTGGCTCAGTAAAACAATAAGTATCGCCTATTTTATAATTTTCAATAATTTCTTTAACTTTAATAAATGTCCCAGCTTCTCTATTACATTGTCTGTCATTTATTACAAGTCTTTTTGGATTAAATCCTAATTTTACTAATTTTTGTAAATTATAGGCTGATATTATTAATCTATAACTAGTTTGACATTCAAATAATGCTATTCCTCCCTGACCATCTGGTAATAATCTTTGATTTTTTAGATTCATTATATTAATTTTACAATCGATTCCTAGTGTATTAATTAATTTTTTAATGTCTTTTAAGAAATCTAAATTAATAGATGACATTTGCATAGTCTGTGTTCCATTATTATTTGTAATACATCCGTCTCCATCAACAAAACCTTCTAACCATCTTAATTTAATATTTAAACTATGATTATAAGGAACAATATATTTTTCAGGTAAATCTATCGGTAATGAAAAGTCTGTTCTATTTATTTTAGTATTAATTCTTTTATTACAATCATCTCTAATATTAATATATTTTTCTAATTTTTGTTTTTTACCATATAAAAATAATAATGGTCTTTTAATACCAACAATACCATTACATATATCTTTATTTATAATTAAATCATTATTTTTACTATAATTTTTCATAAATAAATGTTTTTTACAAAAATCATTATTTTCAAATTTATTATAATTACATTGTTTAATTTCATCTTTTTCTAAATAATATGTACCATCAGCACAAAATAATCCATGTGTATAAGGATAGTTAAATTCCTCATTTTTATTATCAATAATAGGAAACTCAAATTTAATTATTTTCATATTTTCTTTTAAATCTTTAGCTCTTATCTCCTTCATCCAATTCTTTGAATGTGCTGTTTTATTATGAGCAGAATGTGTATATTTTGTTTGAATATAAAATTTATGTTCAGGCGTACAAACTAATTCTTCTCCATTTGAAAATATAATTTTATTCATAATTTGATTCGTATTAGTTTTTTTAATATCAACTTTTGAAAATTCACTTCCATTCCATATATTAATATTTTTATTTTCTAAATCACCAATTTTAAATATACCTTCATTGGTAATAATATGTGTATCATAATCTACACACAAATTTGAACTTTTAATTATTCCAATATTTTTTTGATTTGATTTTTCATTAGCATGATCTTTATATAATATATAAGGTGTCCCTGTTTCTAATTGACTATCCATAATCTTTTCCATTAATTTACGTGCTTTAATAATCTTTCTGTATTTTTTCTGATTAACATAAGACCAATATAATTCTTCATATTCTTTTCCATATACTTCATTAAGATTAGGACATTCATCTGGACACATTAAATACCAATCACCGTCTTTCTCAACTTGTTCCATAAATAAATCACTTACCCATAATGCTAAAAATAAATCACGAGCGCGTTCCGTTTCAGCACCAGTATTCTTTCTTAATTCAAGAAAATCTTCAATATCAGCATGATGATTTTCTAAATAAATAGCAAAACTACCTTTACGCTTTCCAGCTTGATTAATATAACGAGCTATATTATTATATACTTGCAACATTGGAATAATACCACTAGAAACACCATTTGTTCCACGAATAATACTATTTTTAGAACGCACATTGCTAACATGTAAACCTATCCCTCCAGCCCATTTCGAAATCTGCGCTACGCGGTCCCATGTTTTTGTTATACCTTCAAGACTATCATTGGTATTTAATAAAAAGCAACTACTTAATTGAGGTCTTTTAGTTCCAGCATTAAATAAAGTTGGTGATGCGTGAGTATAAGCTTTAGTTGATAATAAATCATAAGTAATCTTAACTTTTTCTAAATCACCCATATTTATAAAACTAGCAACTCGCATAAATACATCTTGAGGTCTTTCATAATATTGATTAGTGTTATGATTCTTTAATAAATAACTGCGCTCTAATGTTTTAAAACCGAAGAAATCAAAAGTATAATCTCTAGAATAATCCATCATATTATTAATTGATTCTCTATTAATAATAATCCAATTTAACCAATCTTCATCTAATAAAGAACAATCAGATTGGATTTGTTCCATTTTTTCAACAAACGTATTTAATGTTTTCTTATGAAGATTACTTGCTAAAATACGACCAGCTAATTTATTATATAACGGATTAATAGTAATATTACTACAGATTTTAGCTGATTCTAAATCTAATTCTTCAGTTGTAACACCGCTATAAATACTATTAATAACTTTTTGTGCAATCATCATTGGGTCTAAAAACTGAGTTTCTGACTCATCAATTAATTTACTAATACGTAAAGTAATTTTATCAAACATAACTTTTTCTTTTTCACCATTACGTTTAATAACATACATTTGTGATACTTGATTATGCATTATTATAAATAATAAATTTATTTTTTATATAACAATTATTATAAATAATATAGTATAAATATATTACCATTAATATTTATTACCATTTTATTATCTTGAACATAAGGTTCAATTTTTAAATCTGGATTAAAATGTGATATAATTTCTATTGATGTTTTATATAAATGTGGATAAATAGTAATAGTTTGTTTTTTAATAATTTGTATTAAAACCATGATTATATAAATAATATCATTAGGAAAAACCATTTCTCTTCTTAAATTTAATAAGATTAATTGTTTTATAATATGTAATAATACTTGATCTGAAAAGGCATTATCGTAAGGTATTATTTTAAGTATATTCTCTATTAAATCTTTCTGCATATAACTATTATTTGGATATAAGATATTTGCTATAAATTGAGAATAATGATGAAATCTTAGAAATAAATTCTGTGAATTATGTGAATTCTGTAATATTAAAGGATTTATATATTGTTCTGTTTTAATTGGTTGTGCAGGTGGATTTTTTGGTGGAAGATTAATTACCACATTTGATACTTCTCTAGTTAATTGTTCTACAGGACCTGTTGGTGTAACTACTGAACTAGCAGGTAGTTCATAAATACCTGATTCATTATAATTTGGATAATCAATCGGTATACCAATTGGAACAATAGAATTAATATTAAATATCATTGGACTAGAATCAGTTGTTTGTGGTTTAAATAAAATCTTGCTTTGTTCGTCAGTTCTAATATTTTCAGTGCTTATAATTGGTAAACTTCCAGTATTTCCAATTTCACCATAAGAAATTCTATTTTTTCTTTTAATAGTATGAATATTTTTAGTTTTCATAAGCCATGTATGAGAACAAATATTATTTAAAAAAATTTGATTGTATGATAGTTTTTTACCATCATGAGTAGTCTTAATTTGAATTCCACTTAAATCTATACGGAGTCTTCTTCCTTTGAAAGCGATATGATTAGTAAATAAACTATTTAAATGTATATTACAAGTGTTTATGCATTCTGTTAATGTTTTTGCATTAATTTCCATTACATTAATATTATCAGATATGTATGATTTTGACTCGTTATTTTCAAATCTATTAATTTGAATATGAAATAGAAGTTTGCGATCATCTTCAGATCTAATAATTTTTTCAATAGATATACAGTCATATAATCTAGATGTATCAGTTTTATTTTTACTAAAATAATTATTACACCCATAGTTTCCTTCTAATGATGATTTAATTTCAAAAAACTTAGGTCTAGTAGGATTTTCAATATCTATTAAATCAGGGCCTCCATTAATATGAGTAACAATAAATGAATTTTTTGTATAAAGACCTATTAAATTTTCTATTAAATAACCACAAATAATATTTTTCCAAAAATCATATTCTTTAGTTGGTTTTGTCATATAGTCAATATATGTTTCCACATTATCATGTCTATAATTATTATATATTACTTCAAAAATAATATGAACACCTATTTGAATAATTAATTGTTGTTCAATAGAAATTGAAGAAAGTGTTCTATTTATTTTGAATTCATTTAATAATGATTTAAAATATATTAGTGATAATTTTAAATAATAATATGTAAAATAATAAGTTGTATCATAATCACTTAAACCATTTGGTAATTTAGGAGGTTGATATAAAAGTATAGTAATATATTTAAAATAAAATTTAATATCATCACTATATTCAGATAAAGCAGGTAAAAAAATATAATTAAATATATTATTATAAATATCTTTTAATAAATAATTAATACCTGATGAATGAATAACTTTAGATGTATTAGAAGATAAATAAATATTTATAGTATCTATTGCATTATTAATCTTTTCAATACTAATTGTATTTCTTGTCGCCATATATTATAATTATCTATAGATAATTATTCTAAGTATTATATAAAAAAATTTACAGTTAATGATGATGTAAAAATAACCATAAATGAAATTTATATTGAAGATATTAATAATATTAGGAATTTATCTTATTTAGTGCATACTATTAAAATACAACCGTAAAGGTTCCAATTGTTTATTGAAATAAATGACTAATTAGCTCTTTATGTTGTTCAAGGAATTATTACGGGAAGTTTTAATTTTTTACCAAGAGGTTCAATTATTGCTTATCTTGGTCACAGCCATAAGGACGGAAATGTGTTATGGTTAAAATGGAACTCCTGATAATAATACAGTTAATTTTTTAATTTTCGAATACAATATTATTAAAAAAATTATAATTATAATCTAAATATTATTATATAATAATATGGGTTTTAAAGATATAACAATTCAAGATGTAGCATTAGTAGTTCTTACTTTACTAGTATTATATGTTTTATATAAAATAAGAAATTTAGAGAAGTGTGAAAACAGAGAAAATTTTGCAGTAAGTGATGATGTAAAAGCAGCAATTAATGAAATCTATAAAGCAGATATTAATGCTATTAGAAACTTATCTGATTTCGCGAATACTATTAAGAAAGCCGATGATACATTAACATTACCTTCAACCCTTCTTAAAATTCCAGGTGTTATTGTTCCTGGAGATGGTTCGCCCAGAGTGACAGTTAGAGCAAGAGAATTAGCAATTCAAGGTAATATACAAATTGATGGTAAAGCATTATGTATTGGTAATATGTGTGCTGGAGAAAACGATCTTTATTCTTTATTACCAAAAGGTTCAATTGTTGCATTTTATGGCGGTAATATACCACCTAGATGGGCTATATGCGATGGAACAAATGGAACACCTGATTTAAGATCCAGATTCATTATTGGCGCAACACCAGGAGATATAGAACCAGCTAAACTAGCCAATGGATTAACTGCACGTAATTTTGGTGGGAATGGTGGTTCTGAAGCTCATACATTAACAATTGATGAAATGCCTTCTCATAATCATCAAATTAGATGGGCAAATGGAGGTTATCCAGGTTGGAGATGGCATTCAGTAATGGCAACAGATAGAGACGGACCAGCACCCAATGATGTTGTTGCTAATGCAGGTGGCTCCTTACCACATAATAACATGCCGCCATATCTTGCTTTATATTATATTATGAGATTATAATACATTTATAAATAATAATCTAATTATAATTATAATATGCTAGAAGTTTATGACAAAGATCAAATTATTAAAATATTGGTAGTAGTTGTGTGTATATTAACTCTTGGATTTTTATATTTATTATATAAAACACGTAATCTAGAAAATTTTAGAACACAAGAAAACTTTACAGTAAGTAATGAGGTTAAAGCTGCTATTAATGAAATATATAAAGCAGATATTAACGCTATTAGAAACTTATCCGATTTTGCTAATACTATTAAACAAGGCGGAGATTCTCTTACTATACCAGCAAGTGCAACTAGACTTGTAGATTTATACGCTAAATGGATATCGGTAGAAAATGATATTAATGTTAATCGCCTTTTAAAAGTAACAGGAACTTTGGAGGTAAACGGTCCTATTAATTTCTTACCAGTAGGTTCAATTATTATGTATAGTAAAGAAACACTACCCAGTGGATGGGCCATTTGCGATGGTCAAAATGGAACACCTGATTTACGCGGTAGATTTGTTTTAGGTGCAGGTAGAATATCTAATAATGATAATTCATATCAAGATTGGGGTATCAAACCTTATGACAAAGTATATAATTTCCCTAATGGTGAAACAGGAGGTGAACATAGACATACATTAACAATTGATGAAATGCCTTCTCATAATCATCAAATTAGATTTGGAGATGGAGGTTACCCTGCTGGCGGACATTATAATTCAGCAATTGTAACAGATAGAGTTCACGAATGGTCAAGCCCCGGTGTTATGACTAATGCAGGTGGGTCCTTACCACATAACAATATACCACCATATTACGCTTTATACTACATAATGAGAATTATATAGTTTATTAAACTTTGATTTTATTTGGTTAAAAAATATATAAATGTATAAATATATTAATAATAATATATTTATAATGGAACGTTTCAGGAAAGCTTTATCAGAGAGAATTTATTTATTATCAGCTTATCAATGTAGCACAGATAATTGGAAATTTTATGTTAGAGGACAAAGTGATAATGTATATAGGCAAGAAATATTTAGTAATAATATTATGTGTTCTTGTCCGGATTATAATATTAGAAAGACATTTTGCAAGCATTTATTATTTTTAATTGCACGTGTTTCTAATAGTCCAGATATAGCTAAAAAATTATGTCTTAATGAAATAAAATGGAAAAATGATATTTTTGAAATCTGTGCTAATAATTGGTTAAACAGACTTAAAGGTCGTCTAGAAGATACACAGACTGAATGTAATAATTCTGAGGCTATTGGTAATGATTGTAGTATTTGTTTTGAAGAAATGAAAACAGGTGAAACATTCTCTCAATGCATTACTACTTGTAAAAATTATTTTCATGAAGGTTGTTTAAAATTATGGTTTAATTCTAATCATAATACTTGTCCTTTATGTAGAGCAACATGGGTTAATAGTAGCGGAAAATCAAATGAAGATAATATGTGGTTAGAAATAGATAGAAATCATTCATTAGTTATGTTAATGGATAATCAATCTACTGATCTAGTTGAGCAACAAGTTGAGCAACAGAATAATGATGAATCTGATTCGAGTGATTCAGAATCTGAAGATGAACAAACTGAAACAAATATTGAAATAAAATTATCACTAAATGAAAAAGTAATAGATTTATGTCGTAGATATAATTATAATTATCGTAATATATATTATGAATTTATAAAACCAGAAAATATTAATTATAATAGAAAATTTATTCTTATTGATAAACAATCTCTTAGCACTGTTAGAGGTGATATAGTAAAAGAAATGTTGGGATTAAATAATATCGACGAGGTAGAGAGAATTAAACCAATTTATCTAGAAGATTATTATGTGTTTATAAATTGTATATCATCTAAAAAACAACTTGATAATAATTATAGGTATATAAATTTATAATAATATTAAATTTATATATAATATATAATGGACTATGATATATATTATGATACATATATAGAATTAGCGAGAAAACACAATATACAAGACATATTAACTCAAGACGAATTTTCTATCGAACGAACTAGAAGTTTGGAAAGTAATGAACTAATAAATAAAGAATTAAGTTCACCTTTAATTATTAAATCATTGGATTTGGTTACATCTATATATCATATATATGATAATGATCCTATATTAAATAAAAACTATGGAGGTTCAATAACAAATTATATGAAAGTTCTTGGTTTTTTTAAAATGCAATATGGTTATAATAATTTTGAATTTAGTGATATAAATTTATCTTTTGGAGAAAAAAAATTTATTTTATATAAAAAAGATTTAATTCTATTAAATCAATTCTTTAATGATATTAAAATACGAAATGCATTTATAAGATTCGGAACAAATACACATTTTACAATGATTTATTTAACGAAAATAAATGACGAATTAATTAAATTAGTATATATAAACACAGGAGAAGGAGTTGACACTAGAGTATTAAATAGTAATATGCATTATGATTTATTTAAAACTATTTATTTTAATATTAAAATGAAAAATTTATTTTTAAATTTATTTACACCTTTGATGTATTATGGTACATTAAATATACAAAATATCAATAATGAAATGTTAATATCATATATAATTAATATTGTTTCACTAAATGAAAATCAAGAAGTAGATAAGGATTTAAGTTCATTTTTTAATAAACCAACTAGATATAAGGATTGGTGTGTAGAAATTTTTAATATTTTTTCAAGTAAAACTAAATATTATGAGTATATTAATAATTTATTTAATTTTGAAAATTTTCAAAGATCTTTAGATAATACAGCTTACAAATTATCATATAATGAATTAGCTATTATTAGAGAAAAACAAATGGTTTTTAATAGGAAATCAATTGAATTAAATGAAAAATGGAGTCGTTATAAGGAAAGGATTTTAAAATTTAATGATGAATCTATAATGAATTTTTTAAATAAATCATATGATAATATAAAATTTATTTTTCATCAAGATAGATTATTATTTAAATTACAACAAGCTGGTTCATGTACTTACAAGTCTATAATAGTAACAATGTTTAATTATTTATTATCAAATGATTTTAGTATTAATTTTATATATAATTTTTATTTGGATTTATCTATAAATAATTATAGGGAATTAATTCATTATTATAATATTAATAATCATCGGAATTATGAAAATGGTTTAATTGAAGCAACACTTAATTGTATATCATTAACTAATAATTTAGTAAAAGATAGAATATTATTAAATGGTGATATATTAAATCATATTGATTTTACACAAAATAATATGGAATCATTAATAAATGAGAAAATGCCAATATTAATCGAAACTAAACAAACACTAACGGAATATTCTACTTTTGATTCAAATATATTTTATTTTAAATATTATGTAATTTTGGACATTATAAATAAAATAAGAAAAAAAGAAAATCCATCAGAATTACAAGTTCAAATAAAAGATTTAATTAGAGAATATAAATTACAAAAATCATCATATAATACAGTATTTACATTAAATGAATTAATATTATTAGGTATGTTATGGGAATATTATTTTAATTTATATAATTGGATAAGTAAAAATATATTTAAAAATTTATATACAGATAACGAACTACCCCATTCATTTATAAAATTATTTAGATTTAAATTAAAAATAAATGAATTAAATTGGATAACTTATATAAATAAATTTTTTGGGGAACATCCAGATTTTTTAGAAAAATCTTTTATTCAAGAAACTGTTTTTCTAAAAGACTTAATTGAAGATGAAACATTTATTCCAAGAGATTATAGATTTATATATTTAAGGATAGAAAAACTATATTTTTGGAATCCTATTGACAAATTATTTACTTATATAGATAATGTTAGAAAAAATATAGAAGATTATGAAAACTATTTTAAATCATTAATGCAATATGTTCATAATATTAAAGATATATCAATCTCTACTAAAAAAATAGATAATGAAAAAATTATTAATTATGTAAAAGATTTTCATATTTATTTTAGTAAAGAGGAATTATATAATTGTATAAAAAATATTTATAATATGCCATTTTATAGAAGAAGAACTAATAGTTATGAGATATTATTATCACTTTTAAATTATATTTTAGAGTCTCATTATATTGTGTTTAATCATATGGATTTAGAAAAAAAGCCATCGTCACTAATTATGCGTGAGAAATTTATGTTGCAAAAATTTGACTATAGATCTAATATTATAAAAAAACCAATTCTTTTTTTTAGTAATAGTTCATTACATTATTATTTGATTCATCAAATAACACGTGCCTTTAATGAAAATAAAACAATAGACGATGCCTTTATATTTGAATTATTAGATTCATATTCATTAAAAATAAGTAATAGATTACTTAAATTTGAAAATAATAAACTTTCTTATAAAGATTTAAATGGGGAATACATTAAAGAAGAGAATTTTGATCTTGTTTATTTGATTGACAAATCTTTTATATTAGCTAATATATTATTTCATTCCAATGATATATGTTTTATAACAAATAAACATTTATTTATAGTATCAAAATATAGCGACGGTGATGATTTAGTTATTCAATTTAATATACAAAGAACATCACCAGAATCATTTATATTATTAAAAGATTATTATATAAATTTAAATAAGGTAACCTTGTCTAATAATATTAGAAAGTATCCATTTATGGCATATGTTCCAATTAAAACTTTTAATTTTATATATGTAGATAATTTCAATAATATTGGAGTGTATAGTATTTCTAATAATTCTTTTTACTATTATAACACAAAATCTATTTTACGTGAAATCACAAATGAATCATATGATAAGGAATATATTTATATATCAATAAAAGATAATTTTTTGACTCCTTTTATAAACAGTAATAATTTTATAACTAAATTAGATAGTTTTTATAAAAAATATAATAAATTATTTAATTATATTAATAATCAGCAATATAATATTATAGATAAAACAATTGAAAAATCTTCCTTAATATTACCACAAATAGAGAAAATATTAAATATAACAGATGATACAATTAGTGAAATATTAGAATCATCCAGAACATCTAAAGTAACTGAGGATAATCTACATTTAGTTAATTGGATTAATAAAAAATCAGAAATAATAAAAAAAAATAAAACAGGTTGTCAAACTAATTGTGATAAAATTGGATTTGAAAATAAAGAAAATATAACAATATTAATTAATAAACTTAAACAATTACTAAATTATTTAACAAATAAATTAATACATAATCCTGATTACAGTAGCTTTCTAGAATTTTTAGACAATAATTTAATTATTTGTTCATATATTATGAAAACAAATATATACATTAAAAATTTAATTAGATTAAATGAAATTATTAATAATTGTGAAGAATTATCTTGTCATGAAATATTAGAAATTAATGATATGTTTAATAGAAATGAGTTTGGAATATCTAAATTATCAGTGTTAGTTGAAATTATATTTGGTAATATAATTAGATACGAACAATGGATTAAAATTAATGAAATATTTGAGAATTTTATTAGAAATGATAAATATAAAATACATCAATTTATGATGGGTAAAGGTAAGAGTAGTATAATTACACCAATGTTGGTTGTATTAATTCAAATGTGTTTAATTAAAACTAAAGTTAATTCAAATATATATATAATAGTTCCATACCATTTAATTGAACAAACAAAGACAATTTTTATTGAATATGAAAAGATTTTTAATTTAAAACAAATAATATTAAGCGATAATGATATTAAATTAAAATTTTTAAATAAAGAATTAAGTGATAATGATATTTACATTATTGATGAATTTGATTATATGTATAATCCTTTACAAAGTAATTTTAATATAATTGAAAGTGAAAAAATAATTGACACAGAATTAATAAATTTTGTATACATGTGTATATATTCAGTTTTAATTGATAAAACAAATCCTACTTATAAAAAATATAGTGTAATAGAAGAAATTATAGAAATAATTACAATTTTTAATAAAACATTTATTAAAAATGTATCATTTGGGATGAGTCATATAGATAAAAATAGAATTTGTATTCCATATTTAAGAAAAGACAGTCCAATTGAAGGTTCTAAATTTAGTTCTAATATTATAACTATAGTTCTAACAATATTATATTTTTATAATATTGATTATAATTATTTTATATTAGAATTAGAAGACATTGAATATATATTTAAACATAATAATTTTATATTATTACAAGAAATATTTTTAATAATAGCACCTAAAGTAATAATAGATGAAAATACTAATTTTGTGGAAATATACAAAAGAGTAACAATTGAACAAAAATTAAAAATAACAAAAGATATATTTAAAAAATATTTTAGTCTATTATTTAGTGATTATAAAGAATCATTATCTATAAGAAACTGTTCATTCATTGATATAATTAATAAGAAATCTAATTGGCAAGTAGGATATACAGGAACGGTTAATATTGATATTAATATAGAACCATTTACTTCTAATAATAATTATAATGAAATAATAGTTGATACAGATGAATACGAAAATGTAAGCAAAGCTATTAAACAATATTGCGATGTTTTTATAATAGAAAAATTTGATATAGATAATTTAATAGAACAATTAAAAATGACAACTAATTTTGAAATAATTAATAATAGATTATTAGATTTATTAATTAGTATGGATGTAATAATTGACAGTTGTGCATTATTTAAGGATATTGATAATACAACAATTGCATTATTATTAAATACAAAAACAAACAAACCAGTAATATTTTTATTAAGCGATAATACTAAAAAAATATGTAAGAATAAACAAATATTTAATTATGAATATTATCCTTATAAAAAAGGTGAAGTTATTTATTACTATAGTCAAAAACATATTGTTGGAATAGATTTTAAACAATCAAATTTATTAGAAGGATTATTAATAATAAATGATAAAAGTAAATATACAGATGTAGCACAAGCAATATATAGAATGAGAAAATTAAATAAAGGACATACATGTCATATTGGTATATTTAATAATACATATATTAGAAATACTGAACAAGTATTAAAATTAATTATTAAAAATGAAACAGATTTTAATACAAATAATTTATTATTATTAAACTATCAATATTTGAAATGTTATAATAGAAAACTAACAGATAATTATGTTGAGGATGATTTAATACCTTTATATAAAAAAATAGATAAAGTTTCTAATATTCTTGAAATAATAAATAACAAAATAATAAATAATGTTAAGCCAAATAGATCTAATAAATTAATTAATGATTCATTGACTAAAATAATGGAAAGTAAGCAAGAAGACCTACTTAGAATATTATTTTCAAAAAATACAATAGAACATAGTGTCACTAATCAAGTAGCAGCTCAAGCTGAAGCTCAAGCTGAAGCAGAAGCGGAAGCAGAGGCTGAAATAGATATATCTCGGACTAATAGATATGAACCTAACGAGATAGTGATTTTAAATTATAAATTTAATCCATTCAAAAATATAAATGAATTTATTAATAATTTTATATATTTACCGTTATTTTTTAATAATATAATAATATTATTTTCATATAATTTATTTAATCAGTTTTATAGAGACACAAGTGATACTTTAATTATAGTTAAATTATTAGATAATAAATCAAATATAATATATTTATTTGAAAATGCATACAATATTGAACATTACATGCCAATTGCCCCCATTTATAATAAATATGGAATTATTGTGAATGATTATATTTTTGATGAAGAACCAAAAAGATTAAATATAATGAATATATTTAATATTTCATTTAGAAATAAAACAAATAAAATAGATTTTGGAAGTATATTATTTAATATACCATTAGATAAATTAGAAGATTTTAGTATAGATCAGATATCTTATGAAAGTTTATCATTTTTAATATATAATTCATATGTAGATGTATTTAATAATAAAAATGTTTATCTATCATATTTTATTAGAGAGTATGAACTAAAACCACCAAGTTTCATAAATATAAAATTAATAGCTAATAATATAAATAATGAGAAACAAAAATATATTGAATATTTGTATGATTATATAAGACAAATACCATTAGATGTATTTACTGATACAAAATTAAAAAGTGTGGAATTTAAACCAGAAAAAAAAATTTTTCCAAAAATATTATCATTATCATTTAATAGTAAAATTATAATATAATTAACTATGCTTAAAAGTCTTCATGTAAATCATATACATTAGAACGTCCAGTATTTAACACAGCTGCTTTTTGATATTGTGTAGGACGGCTTTCAAAGAAATTAGTATGACCACTCATACTAATACTTTCCATAAAATCAAATGGATTAGAAGTATTCCATATTTTATCATATCCTAAAGTAATTAATAATCTATCAGCAACAAATTCAATATAATTACTCATTAGACTATTATTCATACCTAATAATGATACAGGTAATGATTCACAAATAAATTCTTTCTCAACAGCTACCGCATCTTTGAACATTCCATGAACAATTTCCTGAGATAGTTCAGTGCTACATTTAGTCTTAATTAAACAGGCAAAATTAGTATGCATGCTCTCATCCCGACTAATTAATTCATTAGAATCACAAAGTCCGGGCATAACATTTTGTTTTTTCAGCCAAAAAATAGCAGCAAAGCTGCCGGAAAAAAAAATTCCTTCTACACATGCAAACGCGATAACACGTTGGACATATGGAGCCTCGCTTTCAACCCATTTAAGAGCCCATTCTGCTTTTTTCTTAATACATTCATAATTATCTAAGGCATTTAATAATTTATCTTTCTCATCTTTATCTCTAATTATATTATCAATCATTAGAGAATATACTTCTGAATGTATAGATTCTATCATTGTTTGAAATTGATAACAAATTTGTGCTTCTAAAACAGTTACTTCATTAATAAATCTTTTACCTAAATTCATATTAACAATAGTATCACTTGCAGCAAAAAATGCTAAAACCATTTTAATAAAATATTGAGAATTGGGTGATAATTTTTTAAAATCATCATAGTCTTTACTAAAATCTATCTCTTCTGCTGTCCAAAAAGCAGCCTGCATTTTTTTATACATATTCCAAATGTCTATATCTTTTATAGGAAAAACAGTTAAGCGACAATTGGAAACATCCAGCATATATTCTTGTGATGTCATAATATATATAATTATTATATATTTTTAAACAATAATATTAATATTAATATTCTATTGATTATTAATATGGAGCCACAATTAATTGATAAAAAAATATTAAAAAAATTGTTAAGAAAGGGATATACACAAACTGATGCTAAATATAATTCTGATAAAAAAATAAAAGAAGCTTGTGATATTGTAAAAAAACACTGGTATATTATATTACTAGTTTTATTTATTATAGTTATTTTTATGAATTTATATTCACATCATAAAAAAAAGAAATCTGTAAAGAAAGAAAAATTCGAAAGTCTAGAATATACTGAAATACAAGAAGAACCAACTTTTGGACATGAAGGTGAATATTATAAGATGTTACCACGTGTAACTAATTCACCCAATATTGTTCCATATATGTATTAATAAAATAATTAATATTTCCTGCATAAATTATAAATATCAATACATTTTTGTTTTTCTTTATATGGTAAATTATTAAATATCACATCACTCGGACTTCCACGAGAAGGTGTGTAAATAATACGCCTATATTCATTAATAAGATGATAACATAAATTACGGTCAGTAATATGTTTTGAAATCATTTTAAGAGTGAACATTATTAATTTTTTATTAAGTTCTGTAAATTGAACAGGTAATTTCTCATATGAAACATTTACATTTGTTTTAACATTTTCCATATTATTTACATAATATGGAATGTCTGTATATTTAGATGCACCATTCTTATTACCCCACGAAATTCTCCAAGTATCATGAAAAATACCCGCAATTTTATTAGTAATATCATTCGTGATATCATTATCAATCTGGGTAGAATTCACAATATTATCAATATATGCCAGTGTATCATATGACATAATTATTCAATAGAATATTAATGCTTATTATATAATAAATTTTCAATTTTTTATATAATTCATTTAAAAACTATAATATTAATATAGATATATGGAACAAAGTATAGTAATATATAACCAATTCTTAGATGAAATTAAAGGGCTCAATCATGATATATCATCATATACAGATAATCCAGAAAAACGTCTTGAAAGATTCTATATGGTTTTAGATAAGGATGATTTATTTTATTTGTTTAGTATGGCTAAAATAAAAGTATTTTCTGCTAAAACTGTCGAAACACATGAAGTATCAGTATCTTTATTTGGAGAATCTCTAACCTTAAAACATATATTTAACAATCAAACAGATGATGTTAAAAATACTTTATGGGTATTACTATTTAATTTATATATCCAATTAGAAAAACATTATAATTCTCATTCTAACAGAATTCAAGTATTAAAAGAAAATATGAAAAAATTAAGAAATGAAACTTTTGATAAAGAAAAAGCAGAAAAGTTTAAAAACATGCTTAATAAAGATGTAAACCCTTCAACCTCTAATATGTTAGAAGAAATTATTGGCTCATTTCAAGATGTAATTAGCAATAAAGGAAATCCATTTGATAATATTATGGGTATCACCGAAAAAATTACTTCTAAATATGGTAAAATGATTGAGAAGGGAGAGATAGAAATTGATAAAATCTTAAGTGGTATGACTAATGTTATCGGTAGTTCTGTAAACGAAGTCGCAAAGGAAGCAGAAGCTCCAGTAATTATAGATGATAATTTTAGCACATCAAATGTAGAAGTAGGTAAAGAAGAGGAGGAAGAAGAATCAGGTGGATTTAATTTAAAGAGTCTATCTAAATTTATGCCTTTAACAAACATTATGAATAAATTAGGTTCAATTAAAACACCAGATGACATTGCATCCATTAAAAATGAAATGGATTCTTTTATGAAAACAGAATTGAATATGGATATGTCTCAATACACTGACCAAATAAATGAAATGCAACAAAGATTATCAAATATGAATTATTCAAATGTAGAAGATGCCAACGGAGACCTTAATACTAAAATGGATGATGTAGATTAATTATATAGTGTCTATTATTCCAATAATAGGTTTATCTGATATAATCATAGGCTTGTTGTTGGTATTTAATATATTTTTAATACTCAAGTCTTTAACATTTGGTTCATAACCTTTCTTGTTTTTTTTAGAATGTTGTTTTATATATTTAAGAGGAGGAAATCCAGCATTACTCATAATATATATTAATATATATATTATTAATCGAAATAAACAATATTAATTAATTTTCTTTTTCTTTTTATTTTATTTTTTTTTATTATATGTTTAATATTGCAGCACTTACCTTTATTATTACATGTATATTCTAAATAATCATTATCCCCAATATGACCTTTAAAATTTATAAATAATAAACGATGTAATGCTATTTTAGTTCCATTAAAATAAAAATTTATATATTCTATTTTATTTGATGTAATATATCCTTTCCACAACACACATTCTTGACTATTTAAGAAATTACCTGATTTCTTATATATTCTAGTTATATCCTTTATTGATAATTTTTTATTATCAGGGCATGATTCTCTAATTGAATTAACTGCAATATTAATTAATAAATTTATATCATTATCATCAGTATTCATACTTTTAATTATATGTAGATATTATTTATTATAATAAATTGCATAAATATTTTTAGGAATATTATTAGCACCTTCAAAGTCAAATTTAATAAATATAGTAGTATCTAAATTAACATATTTTTGAATTGTTTTTTCATTAATACTGACTGGGCCAGATGAAAATATATATTTAACTTCATTATAATTATCATATACTACAATAGGATAAGGAAACATATAGCTTAATACAATTAATTCTAATACACCATTTGTATTGTAATTATTTTTTCTAAGTTTAGAAATTGAACTATAAAAGATATTTTTTGATAAAATATCTTTATCTAATTCAATATATTTGCTTAAATCTTTCTTTAAGTTTTCATTATAAACATTATTAATTATATAATCAATTAAGTTTGCCTTGAATAAATTAGTTAATCTATCTTGTAAATCAGATTCATATCCTAAATTTCTGGATTCTTTATCATATAATGAATTTAATTTCCAATAATATCCATTAACATATGCTCTAATAATACTATTTTTATTTGAAACAATCTGTTGAATAATTTCTTTTCCTAATTGTATCATTTCTGGTGTATCTTTAACAATAATTATATTATCTTTACCAGTTCTTCTTTTACCTAATTGTGGGATACTTTCTTTTCCAAATAATTCAGTCATAATTTTTTTAATATTAAAATTAGTTGTTTTTATAATTTTTTGATTAGGTCTATCACTATATATGGTATAATCAACAATATCACTTACATAATAATTTTCATCTTGGATTAATTCCTTAAATTTAATCCCATCTATAATCATTTCTTCAATTATTTTTGAAATATTATTTAGTAAATCATTTTTATACATTACAAAATGACAAGTATTATTTACATATGTGCAATGTAAATTACTCTCACATTTGTCTTTATTTTTATTTGATGAACAATAATCTCTGATATTGGTAATACTATATTTTTTATTATCAGGTAATTGTTTTATTACTTCTAGCATTTTATGAGTTGTTTTTGATTTATTTTCAATTATATTTATTAATAATTGTAATAATTCTTTTCTTTTAACATTCTTATTCATATTTTTATTTCTAACTATTCCAATAATTGTATCTTTTACTTTTGAATTTTCATTTAAATATAATGATAATTCTAATCTAAATAAATTATAAGCTTCGTTACGATATAATCTATTTTTAACATTAATACTTCTTTCATCAAATGGTATTTCATTATTAATAATATAATTATCTATCACTTCTTCCATTGATTGAAATTCATAACCAAGACCATATTTCTTAAATGAGGTAGCCGACATATATTCATTTTTAATTGGTATAATCATATTATTCATTAATGTTATTGATATTACATTATAAGTTGAATCTTTTGTATTATTATAGTTAATAATTTTTGGAACATATCCCAACTGCAAGTTAGTATTTTCCATTTTGGTTTTCTTAAGTAATTTAATTGTGTCATCTAATGATAATAAGTCACTCTGTTTCATATTATTTATTTGAACGATAGGATAATTTAATAATGAACCTGATGGTTTAACTGGTAATAATAAACCATTATCTAATTTTAAATATCTAACTTTATTTCTCATATCAATTATTTGTTTTACAATCTTTATTTGATTAATTCCATTTGGTTCACGAAGATTATTAATATATTTAGCAGTTATGTTATAAGTTTTATTTATTTTAAATATGAAACTTTCTATACAACTCATATTATAATAATTTCTTAATTCATCTATTATTTTGTTAAATTTATCATAATTAAAGAATTTATTTAAAATAATCTTTTTATCTTTATTTGTTTTTTTGACATTATAAATAGGGAAATAGTATTTACCATCTTTAATTAAGAAAACATTATCTCTTTTTTCATCATAAATATCATTATGATTTTCATAGTTAAGACATTGTAAATAATAATTATCAACAATAATGTCTTTCTCTAAGGCTTTTTTAATGATTTTAATTTTCTTATCAAAAATATAATAAAATATACCATTTTTACTAATAACACCAGGTAATGCTAATAATTCACCTAATATATCATATTCTAAATAATTACTATTTTTAATATAGGTAATAAAATCATCTTTATCTTTAAACATACTTTTAATATCTCCATTATTCAAATAAGTAAATATAGAATCATTTATATTATCAATAGCTTTTTGTTTTATTTCATCAATACTTAAATTATATATATTACTAATTGCTATTAAAAAATTATAATTAGGATCTTTAACCGTGTATTTAAAGAAATACCCAGTAGATGATTCTACTAAATAATGATTTTTAATATTGTAATTATTCTTCCAAATATTATTTAATAGTTGATTTAAATATTTTGGTAAAAATATAAATCTTCCGTCTTGAATCTTATTTGTATCTTGAAGAATATATACTTTATCCCCAATGTCTTCTTTTGGTTTCTCATCAATAGTTTCCTTCACTTTTTGTCCAACACATTGCATAAAATAAGATTTCTTTTTTTTATTACCAGATTCAGATTGGTCTTTCTTGAAACAACAAGGCATACACAAATCATTTGGATTATTACTTTTTGATAAAAAGCCTACGTAACAATGTTCATTATTATCATCAGGGTCGCATGTGTAAAAATTAAATGTTCCATTATCACCTGGTAATTTAACTGCTTTAATGATGGATTCTTTCTTCTTACCTTTTTCTGTTATTAATACTTTTTTTTCATAATTACCAGTTTTATCATTTAATTTATAACCTCTTTTTATTAATTCTTTAACATTATCAGATGATACTACTAAAGGCTGTCTTTTTTTATCTTCACCACTATTTTGACAACTACGCGACCATTGATTTTGTCCTTCTTCTGGTTTAAATCCTAAACGTTTTTTATCCAATGACGTAGTTTGTTTAATAGCAATAGAACCTGATTCATAATTAACAATATCATTAACTTTATTTCTTCTTTTAGCAATTTTTGTAAGTTTATTAAGAATATCTTTAATTTTAATATATTTTGAATTTTTAATAATATAAATCTCAACATATAAGAATAATAAAACTTTCATGAAAGCAATAATTTCATCTAATTGTTCTCTGCTGCGCGCTCCAGTGATACGTATTTTATAATTATCAGGAGTTCTACCTTGAATATCAATTCCAATACCAGGAGGTTTTGCTTTGGGTAATGCTGCTCTAGAACCAACTTTAGTGAGATTTTTTTTAATTTTACCTAAAACCTTACCATATTTTTTTCTAACTAAATCTAATTCCTCAGCAGAAGCTTCTTGTGTAATATTAAATTGTTTTGCAATTTCATCAATTAATTCTTTATCAGATATTTCAAAGTTTCTTAAAAAATATAACATACGTAAATGCATACGCGTTTTATTTTCATAATTACTAATTCTTTTATATCTTAAATATGTTCCAAATTTACTAAAATCATTTGTTTTATCAGTTGAACTGGAAACACGTTTTCTTGGTTCAATCATTAATGCAACATAAGTATAGAAAAATCTACTAAAATCAGATAAATCATTATGATTAATTTTATGTTGGATTTTACCAGATTGCAAAGTAAATTTTTGTATAGTATTAATAAATGCATATTTATAGTTACTATCTTCTGGTAATATAAATTTTATTTTTTTATTTTCATTATTAATTTTTAATAATAAATTATTTACATATTTATAACTATCTTTTACTGAGTTTATAGTTGCTTTATCTTCTTCTTTCCATGTAACTTTATATTCAAGTCTACCAGATTCATTCATATTTATAGAAATATATTTATTCTCAATATCTGTCATTTTAATTTTAAAAGATATACCATAAGGTGCATTTTCAAACCATTTAGATAATATATCCATATCATCTATTTTTTTTGTTTTAGTATAAAATTTATAAGTTAATTGCGAATCTGGTGTTTGATATTGAATAAAAGGATATTCTTCAGATACAATAAAATTATCAAATATTTTGTATAAATTATATTTTTCGTCTGAGGTAGTTCCTGTTAAATTTTTTGGATGATTTAGATTAACATGAATTATACTTTGAATTATATAGTTATCATCAAAATTATATGAAAACTTGCCTATATCATATTTAGTTTTATCAACTACATCTGATATTTGTTTTTCCATAGTAGTATCATTTTTAATTGTTCCAAAAATATTAATATTACGCTCGAGTTCTTTTTCATTTTTATTATTTAATAATTCAATAATATTTTCAAATCTTTCAAATGTAATTAATGGAAAATAAATATTTACATATACTTCATATATATTTTTTACTTTAGTTGATTCTGAATTATAATTTAAACCAAATTCATTTAATATATCTATCATATAAATTTCATTATTTGATATGAATTGTTCATAATCATTTAATATATTATATTCATCATCTTCGCGTTTCAATTTAATACCAAAACTATCTTTCAAATAACTTAAATTATTACGTAAATTTTCATACACTGCTAAATTATCATTTGGTTTAACATCAATCATCACCATTTCATTTCTACGAATCCATTTTTGACCTATCATAATTGCATCAATTGAATTATTATAATTGTATTCTGACCAAAAATACATATATTCTGGTAACATTTTAATTTCTCCAAATTTTTCACTTAATGGGACTGAAACAGATATTTTATTTCTAATTGTTTTAATTGTATCATCTTTATAAATAAACTGTTCTTTAACATATACTTTTTGATAAATATCTTCTAATTTCATATCATATGAAATATTATCTATTTTCTCATTAAAGTCTAATTCTATCTTATCTATATTTTTAACAAATGTTTTATTATGTGTAGCTTCACTTATTAACTGAGCTGTATTTCTAATTGTTTTATCATCTTCTTCATTTTCTTTACTGTATAACATTGTTAATTCTTCTAAATTAAAATTATCATTAACATTATCATCTAAATCTTCAACAGTTTTAATAACATCCTCATTGTCTTCATCATCTGTATTATCCATATACTCATCTGTTTCATTTTCATCGTCATCACCACCCCCAACCATTTTATATGTTCTAAAATCCATATCAACTTTTCTAATCATACTTTTAATTTTATTTCTAGCGATTAAATAATCATAATATGTAGATGCATAAGAATATGGTGATTTTTTTAATAAATTAGGTGATAAATTATTAATCCAGTCTGAACTAATTTTGCTTTCTGCAATTTTCTTTTTATTAGGACTTTTAAGAATAATATTAATTTGTTCACTTAAATGATATCTATTAAAAAAATATATATACCATTTATCTCCATAATATTCAATTAATTTATCTATTTTCTGTTTTGATAAAGAATCAAGTGTATCAAAAAAAGTTTTATTTTTAATAGATTCTAATATATTCATGATTTCTTCATTAACATGTGAACCTATAAATATATATTGAATGTATTGTATTCTTCTATTATTATTCTTAAATTTATGAATAATTTTAATAGGAACATTTGTATTCATTATAAATAGAATATAAATAATTATCCATAAAAAATGATTAAAATATTTATTATTTAATATAGTAAATAATAAATGGATTATAAGAAATTAGTAAATGATTTGATTAATGATAAAATAAAATTATCTGTGGAAAAATTAAAAAGAATTAAAGTGATTTTTAATAAATACGAATATATATTTGATGATTTTCTTAAAGAATATCAATTAGAAAACGACCCTATTGAACTATTTGAGAATTTAATTGAACGTGATTATGAATTTAATTCTTCACATTTTGCATATTATATAAATAATGCTTATATTGATTCTAATGATTTAATTAATTGGTATCGCAGGAATCAGGGAATTCGAGTATCTTAATTTAAAATATTGGTATATAATCTCATCCCACAATATTCTATTGGATGTTCTGAATAATTTTCATATTTATATATATCTAATATAACAGCATTCTCTAGTAAAAATTTAAAGATTTTATTAAATAAAGCAGTATGGCCAGTTTCAGGACATGCTGTATGAGCCATTTCATGCACAGCTACATACATTAATAAATTTATTGTATGTAGATTATGAGTTTTTTTACATCTTAAACAAAATACTAATTCTTCTCCTTTATTAATAGAATAAGAAGTATAATTTGATTTGTGTTTTGCTTCATATATTTTAGTTCTATTTTTATTAAAATTTGTTTCTAACAAGTCAATATATTCTTCAAAATCAGGAAATTTTTCTTTATTATAAACCATATAATCTCTTAAAAAATACATTTTATATATTAATTCTCCTAATAATTTAGCACTATCTTCTTTATCTGGACTATCTCTTACTAAAATGTCATTTCCATTATTTTTAAATTTAATTAACGAGGAATCATTTAATACAAAAACTATATAGAATATTATAACAAATATAATTATAAATAATGTTTCTTTCATTTATATCAATATAGAAAATATATTACTAAAAACATAATAAAAATCTTTAATTTTTTTATTTATTAAGATTGGTTATCAGTTTATGAGATAATTTTCATCTAAAAAAATCTATTATAATATATATAATGGGTCAAAGATTTAGTTTATTTGAAAATGAAAGCATTAATTTACCAGCTAATATAAATCAAGCGAATAATGTACCATTTGCTAGAAAAATGTATACAGATGCATCAACTTTAGTAAATCATCTTAATTATAATAACAAGCAACAATTTAGTATGTGGGACGAAACACCAAACTATAATATGTATAAAATGTTTCAAAATTCATCATTTGTTGATAATGATAATAATTTTTCTGATACATCCCCTTTTATTACAGAAGAGGTTAATAAACAACAAGGTGGTGGTTTCAATGACTCCACTTCTTCTACCACAAATTCCTCATCTTCAACTGGTTCATCAGATTCATCCGATGCATTTAAAGATGATAAGAAAAAGAAACATAGAAAATCTAAAAAATCCAAACGTTTTGAAAGCGAATCAATTATTTTATTCTCAGGAAATGATAAAGATAAAAAGAAGAAAAAGGATAAGAAAGAAAAAGAAACAGAATCAGAAATAGACGAGGATGAGGATGAAGAGGAATCAGAGGATGATTCCTCCTCAGATGAGAATGATGTTTCAAACTATTCTGGAATGTCAGCATCTGTTTCTTATTCTGAAAACACTTATGAATCATCATCTGCTCACACAGATGAAATAAATAGCAATTCTAATACAGATATAACAACTGTATCTGCTAAATATTACAGAAATCATTCAGCCATGAGTGATTCAATTAACACAAGTGATATAAATATTATATCAGTTGAAAATTAATTCTAAATAATATATATGAATAAAGATATATATTATTTAAAATATATGCAATATAAAAAAAAATACTTGTTATTAAAAAATAATCTTAATTATCAAGAAGGTGGTGGATTAAAAGATTGGTTAGAGGGAATATTTGATTTAAAATTAAAACAATCTTATATAAATGAATTAGGTGATTATTATTTATATTTAAAAAACAATCTAGAATACACAAATAAAATGCATAAGAAATTAAAAAGTATGATGATTAATATACCACACTCTGGAGTTAATTTTTATAATTTATATAATTTGAAAGACGATATTAAGAGACAATTTTATATAGATTATTATAATAAAGTAAATATTAATGCTATTAATGTTATATCACAATATAACAATATTAATGAAATTAGACAAATTATAAATGAACTAAGTTATAATATAGAAGACATATTAAATGTAATCTATTATTTAATTAATACTAATAAGTCAATTACTAAAGAAAAGATAGAAGAGGAAATAATTAGAAGACAGAAAATACTAAGTCAACCAGAAGAAACATATAATACTAATTTCTTAAATACTTAAAATAACTATTTTTAATTTTTTTTCATATTTGATTTCTTAACAAAACTCATAATATCACTCCTACCTTTCTTTTCATTTTCAATACGAATTTTAAATTGTTCAAATATTTGTTCAGCATTCGGAATAACTAAAGATAAGAATTGTAATGCAGGATTCATAATTTGATTTGTCATATAAAATTCATAATCAATCTTCAAATTATTATCTTTAATAAATTGAGGAGTTTCAATACGTTCCCCTTGTAATGTAGATTTTGTTACATTTGGTAATTGAATAGCAGCAAATTCAATTCGGTCGCCTGATTGCGGGCAATTACCAGGGTCTCTTTGTGAAATACGTTCTGCTAATACAACATGTGCAATTTTAGTCCAATCAGCATAACTTTCTTTCATCTTTAATGTTTTGCTTGTTAAAAAATATTTAATATTATATTCATTATTAAACATACTATTCATACAGTCAATTGTATATTTTTTAGCACTGACCGGGTCTTTCATATCAATCAGATTATGAATAATACCACCACAAATTTCTTTAACAATAGGTGCACTATCACGACGTTTCAATACGATACCATTATAATCTTGTTTATACTTATCAGGATTAAATTCATATTTATTACCAACATATCGTTTCTTAGTTAGAATTAGAAATGGCCAGAAAGTTTTTTCATATTCTAAATCATGAGGGAAAGGTAATCTTTTCTTAACCAAATCTCCCGTGATAACACCCATTTCAATAGATAATTTTAATGTTCTTTTATCAATAATTTTATCACCATGTTTATAAAATTTAACTTTTACTATACGAATATTGTTATTAATATCCCAATATGGTTGAATAATATAATTTTTTAATTTTTCTTTAATAAAATATTCAATGTCTTCTAATATAATCTCTTTCACATCATTTGTTATATCTGGAACTAATCTAATTTTTTCAATTAATTCGCATCCATTATTAAATACTTTCATTTCAATTATATTATCACGTGTTTTCTGTTGAACATAATCTTTTGTAAATATATCTTGAATAATCCATAACCATGGCATATAACTTTCTTCCATATAATGCAATAAAAATTGTTCCATACGTTCTTCAATTGGTGGAATAATTTTATAATGACTAGGAGGAGGTTTATAAATAGGACCTTGTGGAACATATAATCCTGTTATTAAATCTTCATTGTAATATTTATTATGTAAATCATTCCATTGTTCTTTATATTCACTTGGCATAAAATGACCTAATAATCTTTTAGAAAAATTAATAATGTCTTTCCATAATGGTAATGCAGCTGTATCTTTTATTTGTTTAATATTCTCACGAAATCGATAACAACTAAAAATACTATCTGTGTTATGAACAACTATATTACCTGTTCCTGCCATAAAATGATGATTTTCTGTTTCAAAATCATATACATAATAAGTTGTTTCAGGGCATTTAATTATATCAATAACTTCACCATCATTATGAAAGTTTTTAATTCCAGTTATATTTTTTAATTCTGTATTTACAACAGCTGTTAATAATATATCTCCAATTCTTAATTGATTTGGTTTAATAATTCTACCATTATTTAATATACATGAATGGTCTGATGTTACTTTAACCATTCCATTTTTTGTAATTACTTCATAAATTCTCTTATTACTATAATGTTTCATAATATATTTAATAGGTGTCCATCCTTGTTCTGAATATGTTTCAATTAATTCTAATGGTTTATAATATGTTTTTTCATCAAAATGTATTAATTCTAATATATGATAATACATATGTTCTAATTTATTGATTTCAACTCTACCAATTATATTATTATATCTGATGCATACAAGAGTATCTCCAGTAACGCTATCGCCATAACGAATAATAGGTTGAAAGGTAAAATCCTTAATATCTTCCATGACATATTTCTTAACCTTTTCTCTTAATTCTGAATCATTAATATCTTTCATCTCCATATCTAAAATCTTATTTGCTTTATCATCATCTTTATTATATAATGCATAACGATAACCATTTAATAAACCTGGAACAATATTTTCATCAAAATGACGAGCTAATTTAAGCATTTCGCGGCCAGTAGATGTTGTGCAAGCAGCAATATCACGTTGAAAAATAGGACTAACATCTGCACCAAGAGCACCATAAAGAGAATTAGCAGTAATTTTCAAAGCTAATTGTTTACCATCCAAAATTTTATATTTAAATGGGTCTTTACAACCTTTCATAACTTTTTTAACAGCATTACGTTCTGCAATAAGATTACGAAGAGTTTTAGGAACAACTCCTAATTCATCTCCAATTTTTGCAAACCGGCGATATTGAATACTATTATCATGATCTTTAAATTGTGCATTAAAATATGTAATATCTGGGATATTGTCATATTTATCTAATTTAATAATAGTTTCATGACTCATATTTTTATGAATAATAGATGATGGATAAAGTGATGCATAATCTTTAACAGCTAAAGCTTCATATTCAACATTTGCTTCAGGGTCAAATACAATAGCTCCTTCATAACTAGGTGTTTTATCATCTGGTTTTTTTAATACAGGAAATAAATATCCAGCATCTCGATAATTTTTTAAAGTTAACGAGAATAATTTAATTAATTGACCACGAGTAAATAAGAAAGACATTGGCACATAACACACATTTGCCATCTCAATATTATTAGTAACAACACATAATTTATCAATAAGTAGATTAATAAGTGTGCAATCCTTAATACAATATTTAGCAACAATAGCACGTTCTGCTGAGGTTCCATTGAACATTCTAAAAATATCTTTTGGTCCCACATCATCTTTTGCTTGGGACCAAAACAATTTGAATTTACGTTCTTTACGATTAGTAGTTTTAATCCATTCATCATATTGTTCTCCATCTAAATATTCTAATAGTTCTTTACTAGGTTTAACAATGAGAATTTTTTTATCTCCAGTATTCTCTATATCCTCTACTAAATATTTATATCCAATCATTTCAGAAATAAAGTCTAAAGCATATTCAATATGAATGAAATCATGTTTATATATACTATCAATTCCATCACAATATAGTTTTAATGATCCATTCGGAGTATCATCCTGTTTTTCTATCTTATAAATTTCATTACGAATAAAATTACTTGAAACACTATCAAGTTTATAACTATTTAATTTAAAGTTCTTTTGAACATCTTTCATAAGATCAATATGAATACGCCCAGGAGTATCAAACATACGAATTTTATTTTGGCCGAAGGCCGCGGATTCTAATTTAAAATCTTTAAAATTGCATTTATATTTTTTTAATTTACTTATAAATAGAATTTCATTTTCTAATTGCAAATGTTCAATACATCTATCATAAATATACCCCTCGTCGAAACCAAATATGTTCCAACCAGTAATTATATCACAATCACTATTAATAATTTCATTAATCCATCCACGGACCAATTCTCTCTCATCGTCATAACATTCGACAATACTTCCTTCTACTTTATCTGTATTTCTTAAACATACAATATGTTGACGATAAGGAATAGACTCGTTTAAATAAGTATAAGTCGAACCAATTTGGAAAATACAATCTAATTTATTTTTAGCTTGAGGGAATTTATCTTTATCCGATGAGTAACATTCAATATCAAAACTCATGATTCTTATTGGAGCATTAGTATCCTTTTCAATAGGATTAATATTACGCCAATCAACTCGTAATTCAATATTACAATGACTTTCGCATATATCTCCTTCTATTTTTGTATACTTACTAACTGATACCCAGGCACATCCACTAATTTTACGAATATGAAAGCATCGTAACATTGGTGGCAAATTAGCTTCAAATGTTTTAAATCTAACTGATTTACTTGTTATTCCTGGAATATAAATATCATTTTCATCAAACATGAATTTATATTTATTCATAGCGGATAGATTATTAAACATTAATCGCGAGAACATAAATTTTTTTCCATTAGTAAAACCTTCTGCTGACATTCTTTCAACGACATCCATACCAACTAAAGAAGACCTAAATTTTTTCCAAACTTTTTTATTCATATCACTAATCAGATAATTATACATTTTTTGAGTATTTGTTTTAGCTTCAGATAAACTCCAATTTAATGGTAATTTAATATAAAAATGCGGAGTATAATTAATTATTTTCATATATACTGATTTACCTTCTAATGTTCTTCCAAATGTATGAATAATATAAGTACCAATATCATCAGATGGACCTTCGGACGAATCTTCTTCATCATCGTCATTATCCAACTCATGATCTTCTTTCCAGTCAATAATTTGGAATTCAATTTCTTGAGACATTATTAGTTTATAACAATATTGTTTTAAACTAATAATAATCAATTTTTTTAATCTTTTTTACACAAATAATTTTAACCGTTATGACCTATCATTTATATACTAAATCTGAAGGTATATTATTAAATATATTCCTATCTATTTTATCTATGGCTTTAATCAATATTCTGTTTTTATATATAAACTCTCTTCTCTCAGTTTCTAAACTATTTTGTTCATATCCTAATGATGTAATTTTTTTTGAATCTTCAGCTGTGTTCTTCCCCTTACTTTGATTATTTTGTAAACTATCTCTTGCTGCTATTATTTGATTATATTTTTTTTTAATAGACATATCTAAATTACTTAATTTTTTATTAAACTCATCTATTTTAGATAATCCTAATGTTGATATTTTTAGTATTTTTTTATCTAGAAGATTTCTAATATTATAAGAAGAATCTTCATTTGTTAATATATTCTTTAATACATTATTATAATTTTCATATAAATTATAATCTCCTGTCATGTCATTAAATTCTCCTAATGCATATGATAATGTTTCTAATTGTTTATCATTCATTGGTTGTTTTTTATTCATATCTAATATTATTTTAATTACTAAATCTAAATTATATTTATTGTGTTCAATTGATTTCAATTTATCCAAGCATTTATCTATTACTTTAATTATTATATCAGACGATGTAATCTCTCTGATTAATTGAATATTTTTAAGTGTTTCAGTTGGAATATATGTCATTTTTGTTTTCAAATCAATGTCACTACGCCCAAATAATTTTAATGTAAATGAATATGCAAAACTATTATTATCTCCATTACATTTAAATATTAAACAAAGACGAATATATATATCACAACATTCTTCTACATTGTATTTTAAAACAGTTTCTTCTAATCTATCAATATTTAAGAAATAATTATAAGAACATTGAAATATATACTCTGGTGGATATTCTCTATATTTTTTAAGCATTGACGATATAATTAATAATTCATGTAATTTTCGTATTGGTATTTTTCCATCAGTTTCTACTAGTTTTGCTTTAGAATCATTTGATATTTTAGCAGATATCTCATCTATTAATTTAGGTATTTTTTCTAAATCTTTTGATGTATACATTTCAGATAAATAACTAGTATTTAACGTCCCACCTTGTAGATTTAATGAATTTTTTTTCACTGTATTATATATTTCTAATTTAGAAACAATATCGTCTTTATTAATATTTAATTCATCTAAATAATACTTTATTTTAGTATCTAAAATATGATGTGTTTTATTTATTTTAATTTGAAATTTTTTATTTAACTTGTCTAAATTTTTATATGTATCATAAATATTAATATTGTTTTTAATATTATATTCAATATTATCTAATAGTGATGAATATTTGTATAAACTAGAATTATTAACAATACCATGTAAATTATTTAATTTATTTCTTAAAGTAATAGTATCCAATATAATATATTATAATTTATTTTTCTTTTTCTTATCAGAAATGTCTTTCTTAACATCTAATGCTGATTTAAGTTCAATTAATTCATGTTTCCAAATATCTTCTGCAGTTAATTCATTTAATGATTTATATTCTGCCTTCTTTTCTTTTTCTAATTTCTTTAACTCATCAATCTTTTCTTGAGTTAATTGATAGATAGGCATACTTAATAAATAATCATAATTTTCATTAGCACCTGTTTTCTTAAAATCATTGTCTTCTAATTCTTGTTCTAATTCGGCACGTTTCCGTTTATTAATAACAAGTTCTTCATTTACAACCATTAGAATAAATTTAACTTTATTACTAATCATATCTAATTCATATTTTAATTGTTTTAATTGATATTTGCGTCGTTCTTCATACATATCTAGACGTTTAGTATAATATTCTTGTAAAATACTATCAATATCGTTATATTTAGTAATCTTTCCTTCAACTGAATATAAATGCATATTATTAATAGATACTTTGCTAGTCAGATGGAATTCTTTATAAATATCTTTAATGTGTTCGATGTATCCGTCAACAAATTCTAATTCAAAGTGCACATTAGTATCAGTATGGAATTCTTTGTAATTCACAAAATTTTTATCATCTTTAGATTTCTTAGTCTGTTCAGACTCATATAGCTTTTCTAAAAACTCTTTATAATTCTGTGTCCAAGAACCAATAGGTAATTCAGTAATAATCAATTTATTCTTTTTAATATTATAAATACCTCTTGTTTCATATGTATTGGTTTCTCCAACACGTTCAACTGTTCCATTAAATCCACGCCAATGAGGAGTCATAATTTTTGTTTTATTTCCATCAATTAAATTTAAAATGTTATCAATAATATCAATTGGATTAAAGCATGGAATTTCTGTTGAAAATCCAGTGCCAATACCAGTTGCACCATTTACTAAAATCATAGGAATAATCGGTGCATAATATTCTGGTTCAATAGGCATACCATCTTCTTCTTGATTATTAACAATATTATTATCAATCTTGCGAAAAATTAATTGAGCTTCTTTAGTTAATTTCGTAAAAATATAACGAGGAGAAGCAGCATCTTTCCCTCCCTGGGCTCTTGTTCCAAATTGTCCTAGCGGGGCTAATGTATTAATATTATTACTACCAACATAATCTTGGGCCATACCAACAATAGCACCATTCAATGACATTTCACCGTGATGATAAGCTGCTTTATCAGATACAAAACCAGCTAATTGTGCGACTTTAACTTCATCTTTATCTAAGCCGCGTAAAAATGCACCATAGAGAATCTTACGTTGAGACGGTTTAAAACCATCCATAATATGAGGAATCGAACGGCTATTATCATAATTGGAGAAATGTTTCAAATCTTTGTTAATAAAATCATTATAACTAACATCACGTTCTTCGTAAGTAAGAATTTCATTTCTATCATAATTCATCAACCATTCTTTACGGTCGTCAGCTCGATTCTTTTGAAAAGCTAAAGTTAACGCATCATCATTAATATTGTCAGAATCTTCAGTTTCTTCCCATAGATATTTAATCAGTTTATCATCAAAATCAACAAAATACTCTTTCGCTTCAGCAGCAGTAGAAGTTCCCAGACCCTTATAGTATTTAATTTTCCAACTATTTTTAGTATTACCAATTTTTTCTAACCAATCTTCATAATCTGTTAAATTATAAAATGTTTTA
>JACCDO012092831.1_pt1 | contig 41643 bp, 38 predicted proteins | sample 7446101 | NCBI WGS metagenome assembly JACCDO01 (sample SAMN15323440, study PRJNA562643) | freshwater metagenome | isolation source: river surface water | place: USA:Blue River Watershed | collected 2017-08-16 | reverse complement strand
ATTAACCTTAAATTTTAGATCATTTTAAGATTTAAAATTATTAATTTTCGAATTTAAACAGAAATCCACCTTGCGCCTTCATGGCCAAAAATCAAAAATAAAAGTCGGGTTTTTCACAAGGACCGGTATTAAAAGAAAAGTTCAAAAAATTTTATCTTATATTTTATAAAATAAAAATGAAAATAAATTTTAATTATCTTTCTTAATAACAAGACAACAAAATGGACACAGAAAAGGATATAATAAAAATCGGCAAATCTCATTTGACAGAAATTCAACACGAGGTCATAAAAGAATGTTTAATTAAAGGAACTGGTGGCTTATCCTTGCCAATGGGTTATGGTAAAACTCTAATTTCTTTAATTATTGGTTTAGAACAAACAAAAGATACTTTAAAACCTATTCTAGTTGTAGCATCCAAAACTCTTATAGAAAGTTGGATTTTTGAAATCAAAAAATTTTTTGATTCACATTTAAAATATGTTGTTCTACATACTGACTATATTAAGAAACTCGATAAATTCACTCTTTCTGATGATATTCGTTTAGTTTTAACTACACCTGAAGTAATCAGTAAATATTATAAAAATGAGCATATTAACGATTATTTTATTAGACAAGAAATAGTTAACGCCGGACAATTTGGACAACATTTTATTAACAATTATAACCGTCCAGATGTTCCTTATTCAACAATTAACACTGGTGGAGCAATTTTATATTCTACTCAATGGGGATGTTTAATTGTTGATGAGGTCCAAAATTTTACCAAAATTTCAACATATAAGTGTCAGGGTATTGCTTCTATTTGCGCTCTTCATCGTTGGGCATTAAGTGGAACAATGTTTAATGAGCCCATTATGGAAAGAATTTTAGGATATTATTTGATTATTAATCATCCAAGTTTTCCCAGATCTTTACCAAGTGCTGATCGTTTTGTTAAATCTTCACAATTTAAGGGTACTTTAGAAACATTAGTATATCGCAAAAGCAATCCCTCATTTATTAAACCAAAAGTTAATCAATATACAATTACACATGTTTTATCTCCAGAAGAAGAAAAAGTTTATCTATCAATGAAAAATATTATGAAAGAAATTAAAAAAAGAGTAAACGAATTCAAAGCGATGGGAGACACTATTAATACTCGTAAATTTAGTACTTATTTATTAGCAATGATTACATACCTAAGACAAACAGTCGTTTGTAGTATTGTTCCATTAGCAAGCGTAGCCATGGATATGACTGATTTTCAGAATCGTTCGAAACTTTCTGAACTTTTATCAAATGAGATTGATAAAATGAATCTAACCAAATGGCTAAATGATATTGAGTCTGTTAAATCTAGTCGAATGAAAAAAGCTATTTCTATTTTAGAAAAACATAAGTATGAAAATGTGGTAGTATTTACATGTTTTCGAACATGTCTTGATGTGTTTAGGACATTTTTACCAACTGAAAGAAAAATATTAACATTAAGTAGTAGTATGAGCTCTAAAAAAAGAGCACAAACATTAGACGAATTTCATGTTCCTAATAAAAATGGTTTGGGAAATATTTTACTTCTTACTTATGATATTGGAGGTGAAGGATTAAATTTACAAAAAATTTCAAATACTGTTATTCTACTTGATTTTGTTTGGAGTGATGGTAAAGTATCTCAAGCAGTAGCTCGTGTTTTAAGATATGGTCAAACTGCAGAAGAAGTTAATGTATATTATTTAGTATCCAATACAGCAATAGAACAGGCAATATTTGAAAAACATAAGCTCAAATTACAAATAATTAATGAATTAGAGACAGGTTCAAGTAAAACTAAAGTTAATAAAATGAATGTCAATGATATTATTAGAATTATTGAAACAGAAGATAATATGAGAGCATTGGAAAATTTGAGTAGATTAAAAATTAGTTAAATTAATTAAATTAAATTTTTTTTATATATTCAATATATAAAAATGACATTTGTAGAAGATAATCAACAAACTGAAATTGATGAATTATATAACTTAGTATCAGATAATTATACTAATTCTATTTCCTCAATAGAATTATTACCAAATACTAATGTATTAAATGGAACAGAATATAATATTTCTTTTCAAACAATAGGTAAACGATTAAATTCAATTGAACAAGAAACAATTTACTATCTTGAAAAAGCAGGACTTTTACAATATGTTTTGATTGGCACACAAGATTCTTCCATTATAGATCAAATACAAAGTGTAATTAGAAGAGTTTTTTTTAATTGGACAAATAATCCTAATAACTTAATTGATGACAATGGTAATTACATAGGTTCAAAATATGGTTTTAGAATACTTAGTGCATCTTCAGACGGTTGGGTTCTACAAGATGTAGAAACATGTGCTAAAAATGTTGGTTTATACAACGTCAATGAATTAGTTATTACTAATAATAATTACATTACTTATGCTCAAAAAACAGAAAATATAAATACAAATTATGTTTTTGCTAATACGTCTAATGTTCAATTTAATACTTCGCAACCTCTACCTTCTTATCAATTGTTAGCACTGAAATCTTACTGTCAAAATTTACCTCCTAGTAATTCTAATCCAAAAGTTTTACATTACCCTATAATAGATTCAAATGGAAATTTAATACCAGAAATTGGTCCATCACAAAATAATGGAGATATTATAAAAACTCAAATTTTAGATAATCATGGTAGTAGAAAAGAAATTCAGATATCTAACATTGGTTTATATGGATATTCTCGAAGATTATCTGATACAACATTAAATTTCAATTGGTATGTATCAAAATTATTAAGTTTTGAAGAAGGCGCAACTTATAATTTAAGAGTTAGTTTGTTTGAATTTAATTAGTTTTTTAATTAAAAATATAATTAAAAATTTTTATTAAGAATCCAATCCCTTTTTATACGTTTCAACTATTAATTTTCTCATTTCATTATAATCAACTATAGGTCCTGGATAACCAATATTGTTATACTTTTTCCAATTTTTTTCCCAATTTAAAATATCTTTATTTGGTACATCTTTTAACTCCGGAATCCATTTTTTTATATATTGACATTCTTTATCATGATCAATAACTTGTTTCCATGGAGAAATAATACGAAAATATGGTTGTGAATCTGCTCCACTTCCACTTGACCATTGCCAATTTCCATTATTAAGAATTGGATCATAATCGATTAATTTTTGAGCAAAATATTTTTCACCTAATCGCCAATCACAATTTAAAATTTTGATTAAAACTCCGCTTGTTATTAATCTCGCACGATTATGCATAAAACCACTTTCATTCATTTCTCTCATACCAGCATCAACTCCAGGAAATCCAGTCATACCATTTTTCCAAGCTTTAAATATTTTAGGGTCATTTTCCCATTCGATATTATCATAATCACATTTTAAACTTTTTCCTTTCAAAACTCGCGGAAAATAGTAAGCTAAATAATAATAAAATTCTCTCCAAATAAGTTGGGAAATCAAAGTATGAGAATCATCAAAATTATTAATAATAATGTGATAAACTTCGCGAACACTGACGTTTCCGAATTTTAAATAAGGAGACAGATGTGTACTTGGAGTATTTAAATTATTTCTATTTTCTCCGTAATCTTTAAAATTTCGAATATTTTCTAATATTTTAAGAGCATGTTTACGACCACCATGAAGTAAAATATTTTTATTGAATTTAAATTCTTCTTCTAAAGAAAAATCAGTTTTTATTTTTTGAAATTTATGAATTAATTTATCAATAGAAATTGGAATCTCTACTTCAAAAGTTTGAAATTTATTCTTAAATGGTGTGTACTTCTGGTATGGTTGATTATCAGATTTTAAAACAGTGCCGATTGGTAATAGTAAATAATCTTCATAAGTGTGACATTTCACACCATTTCTTTCGCAAAATTTTAAAATATTTTCATCGCGTTCTCTTGCATATGGTGTATAATCGATATTAAAAAAAATATCAGTATAATTATATTCTTTAAGTAATTTTTCCAAAACTTCTACATTTTCTCCGTAAAAATAATTTATTGGAATCTCTTCATTCAGTTCTTCTAAACATTCAATCATAAATTGAAAAGCATTGACAGAAAAATACTCATTTGAAACAATTTGTTCCGGTGTAAATATAAATATTGGTATTATCTTTTCTGATTTTTTGTATGCTTCAATTAATGCAGTATTATCAAAAATACGTAAATCTCTTCTAAAAATAAAAATACTCTTCATAATTTTATATAATTTTATTTTTTTATTTTTTTAAAATCAATTTTAAAAAAACTGAAATTGATGAACTATATAGTTTAGTTCAAAATAATACAGTTTAAATACAAAACTTGTTAGCTCTTCCTAAAGAAGATATTATTAATACTCTCTATAAATTATCATTCTCAGATGTAGGAAAATTACTTTCAGAATCATTATTATATGCTAGAAAACAAATTGAAGATAATTATACGTTATTTTTAGAATTATTACAACAAAATTCTGGAGTTATATCAAATGCATATGTTTATGATTGGTTATGTTCACAAATAGTTGGTGCTATACCTAGTAGTGGTCTTGGTCCAACTGGTAACTATGTTGCTAGATTTATAATTTCAGCACAAGATGGTACAACTTTATATTCTACCTCAACTAGAGATAGTAATGGAAATATATATCGTTTAACAAATAATCCATTAAATTACGGAGATGTTTTAACAAACCGAGTATAATATATTTGTTAGATTATCTTTGACACTAACTTAATTTAGTTAAAAATAATTATAAATTTTCTTAATCATCAAGATTAAGAAAAAAATTCAATTTAAATATATTCTGGATTTTTATTATTATCAAATTGTAATATTTTATCTCCTATATTTTTAATATCATCATCATGCGATATAATTAATAAAGTTTTTCCAATTTTTTTTAATTCTAAAAAGAAATTAATAATTTTATTTTTAGTAATATTATCTAAACCATTGGTTGGTTCGTCAAGTATTATTAATTTAGAAGTTTCACATAAATATAATTTTAAAAGATAAATAATTTTTTTCTGACCTCCACTTAACTTTTCACCAAGTTTTCCTACACTGTCATTTAAAAAATCCCATTTCTTTTTATTTTTATCAAGACTTGAAAATATAACATACAAGTTAAATTTATCAATTATATTTTTTACTTTATTTCGTAAAATTTCTTTTTCATTTTCATTATATTCGTAACCATAAATAATATTTTCTAATATAGTTTTATTAAATAGATTATTAGTATTTTGTTCAATATATGATATATATTTTCTTAAATATTCAAATTGATGATAATTTATATTTCCAATAGTTATATTACCACTATTTGGTTTTAATATTCCAAAAATTAATTTAATAAATGTTGATTTGCCGGAACCAGATTGACCAAATATTGTAATAATATTTTTTTCAGGTATTTTAATTGTTAAATTCTGAAATATTATATTATCTTTGTTATATCCAAACGTAACATTATCAAAATTAATATTACAATTTGTTAATTTTATACTATCATCACTCTTAAATTTTTTATATTTTAATATATCTTGCATGAAAGGTTTTAAATTTTTTAATTGAGCAATTTTACGCATCATTTCAGGAATATTAAAGGTAAAATCATTTAGATTATCAAAAAGACCGATAACTAAAAGTATAGAAGTTAATGTTTTTTCATTATTTATTTTCTTTTTGACATTCAGGATGTATAAAGTATATACAATAATAGAAAATATAACTACATTAGAAAAATAACCAATATTCTGTCTAGTGCTAATACATCTACTATTTTTTTCTTTTGATTTACCATATTTATCTACAATTTTTTTGATATTTTTAATTTCTGTATTATACGAATTATTAGTAGATTGAATAATATTAATATTGTTAAAAATTTCTTCTACATAATTATATAATTTATCTTTTTTTTCATATTCATCTATACCTTTACTTATACATTTATCATTATTAAAAATATAAATAAAATATTGAGATATTAGACAAATAAATACCACAGAACCTAAATGAACACTTATAATAAAGAGTTGTATACATGATATAAATATAGCTAATATTCTTGGTATAAAAATGATTGTTATCAAATCAATTGCATCTTCTAATGAATTTTTAACCGTCATAGTTCTCTCTAGTAATATGGCAACATTTGGAATTTCGTGTTCAAATTCATATTTAATTAAACAACTAGTAATAATTCTAGTCATTATATATTCTATTAATTTTGTTTCGAATATACTGCGATAATGAAGAGATATAGAGTATATTATTCTAGAAGTTAACCATACTCCAACTATTATAATCAATTGTCTTTTTAATATGTTTTTATCGTTAATATTAATAAATAATTTTGATAAAATATAAGGAATTATATTTGTTATAAATATAGAGCTTAAAGTTCTTAATAAAATTGTTGTTAAAACAATTTTTTTATTATCCAAATAAAATTCTTTAAAAAATAAAAAAAGTTCTTTCATTATTATTTATTAAATACAATTTATTTTAAAAAGTAAAATAAATTTAATCCGAATCGCTGGACTCTTCACTTTCATATTTTTTTCTATTTCGAATTTTATTTTCCTTGCTTGATTTTTTACTAAATCTTGATTCTCTACTGCTTAAAGATTCTCTCTTTTTTTCTCTCTTCTCTCTTCTCTCTTTTTCTCTTCTTTCTTTTTCTTTCCTCTCTTTTTCTTCCTCTTTTTTTAATTTTTCTAATTTATCTTTTTCATATAAATCGTAAATATATGTTCCTCGAAACATATTTTTCATTCCGTTTATTTCATTTATTTCATTTTTCGGAATATCAAATAAATCATAAGATTCTTTTTGACAATCCATAATTAAAAAAACTGTATTTTTATTATATTCGTAACTATCAGGTATATTAACATCTACAGCTCCGTATATTTGTTCCATATTTTTTAAAGGCATTTTAGAATACTCTTTTTCTTTTTCTTTCATACGTGATGTAATAATATCATACAATACTCCTTCAATACATCTTGATAATAAATATAAAGAACATAACATTTTTTCATAATTTATTTTTTTTGGATTACAGAATTTACTTATTTTTTGCAAAGATTCATGAATAGAACGACTAAATTTTTGTATAATTGGGTCTTTATTTTCTTCGTTAATATATTCTGGTCTTAAATTTCTAGCAATATTAACAATTTCTTTTAGTATATAAATATTATAGAATTCATTTGATATTTGATTTTCTATTTTAACCCATTCTTTCAAAAATATTTCAAAATATTTACCTAATTTACTATGATCCTGTTCTTCAAGAGGAAGTATAATTAATGATTGCAAAATATCAATACAATAATAATCATAATCCTGAAATATTTTAGATGTTTCATTATATGTTTCAAATATATCTAAAACATAATCAACTGCACCTTTTTTTTCTACATTATCCCATCCAGAATCTAATTCTATTTTTAAAGGACTAAAAATATTACGTACTACACGTCTAAAACATTTTGATTTTTTTGTACCTTTTTTTGATTTTATTTCATCAGATACTGTAATGAGAAATAGCTTAGGATCGGCAACCCAATCAAAACGATCACTCATAAATCCAACGTCTGTATGTGCTAAGCTAGTCCATAAAGGACCACCATCCATATCCTCTATATAGGAAAATCCAAAATCTATAATAATAGGGTAATATCCTAATGTTGGAATAGCAAATTGATTTTCTTCGTCAATTTTGTATATAAATACTAAATCTCGATTACATTTCTTGATCATAATATTATTCGAATGTAAATCATAATGTGTAAATCTTTTTTTTATTTGAGCAATGTTTATACCCATCAAAACTTGTTTAACTATAGTATAGAGAATATCTTCATTTATATTTTCAGACCTAATATAATTGTAAAATTTAGTACTATTATCGATATATTCAAGAAGTAGTATTTCTTTTTCTATGCCATATTTACTTTTTAATTCAAATGGATTCTTTGATTTTCTACTAGGTTCTAAAATAGCTTTAATTGTACCTATTCCTTTACAGAAATGTGGACAAAATTTAGATATAGTACTTAATCCTTTCATAATAATTAATTCATGGTATGCTAAATAATTAATACATTGTGATATTTTAAATAAATATTTATATTCTTCTTCAGAAGATTCAGAATTAGAAGATAATTTAGATTCTTTAATTTTTAATAAACCTACAACTCCCTGTTTACCTGGTTTATCTAATACTTTATCGAATTCGAGCCAATCATTCCAATTCTTATCTTTATTATTTTCAAAGCTTTTAATTAGATTATTATATTTATTTGACAAGAACATTTATATAAATATTTATTAACTTTAAGTATTAATTAAAAAATAATTTAAAAATTTTTTCTTTTTATTTACTTTTTATTTTCTTTTTTCATTTTCTTTTCTATATATAAATATAAATGGCACAACCACGTAATAGATCTGCACTGATGAAAAAGTATGAGTTAGCTTATGAAACATGTGTAAAAAAAGCTATGAAAAAATCTCCAGTTTTAGCAAAGAAAAAACCAAGTAAATTAAAATCTAGATGTTTAAAAAAAGTTTCTTCAGAATTAATAAAAAGTCTTAAACATAGAATAAATTCTTTAAAAACTAAAAAATCTAAAAAAACTTTAAAAAGTCATTCTCGTAAACCTAAAGTTGGCAAATCAAGACGTGTAACGCCTGTTTCTAAAACTAAAAAAACTATTAATAAATCTACTAAATCTAAAAAAACAAAAAAATCTTTAAATTCTTATCAAAAGTTTGTGAGAGAAAAAAGTAAGGATCCTAAGTTACAAGGTATTTCACCGCCAAAAAGAATGAAAGAAATTTCAAAAATGTGGCACAAATCTAAAAAAGAATAAATCTTTTTAATTTAATTTATAAAAAATTAAATTAACTATAATAAATGGTTTGTTTTAGTAGTATATTAATTTATCAAGAACTTTTTTTACATAAAATTAAAAGTTCCACAAAAATTCTAATTATAGATTATAATAATAATTATAATGATTTAATTGAAAATTTAAATATTATTCAAGAAAAAAATATAAAAATAGATTATATTAATATTCCTGAAAATATTATTAAAAATTTGAATAAAAATGAAGAAAATAAAAATATTAATTTTTATTCAAATAATATTCTTACTTTTTTAACAGAAGAAAAATATGATAATATTATATTTTTTGAAATATTTAGCAAAATCAATATTAATGATATGTCTCTTCATATTGAAAAAAGCAAAGAATTATTAAGATCTCAAAATTATGGAAAAATAATTTTTATTAATAATATTATTACAAGATATACACAATATATGTATCATCCTTTTTCATATTTTCGTAATTATTTAATAGATAATTGTGTATATATTACTGATATGTATGATAAAATAAGAGAAAATAAATTGGTTGTTTTGGATTCTTATCGTATATTTACATTAGATTTTCCAACTTATCCAATGGAATTTTTTTCAATTTTATGCGAAATTAAATAATATTTTTATAAATAAAATGATAAAAGATATATTTGATAATATTAAGACCGAAATTATAAGTACTGTTAAAAATATAAAAGATCCAGTCACATATATAGACACATACAAATATCAAAATATTGTTCCATATAAACAAAGATGTAAAGAATCTATGCATATACGTTATAAGTATCCAGAACGTGTACCTGTAATAATAAATATACAAGATTTATCACTTAAATTAAAAAAAAATAAATTACTTATACCACAAGATTATACCATGTCTTTAGCCATTTGTGGAATAAGAAAACAGCTCATTTTAGAAAATTATCAAGCCATATTTGTTTTTTGTGATAATATGTTAGTTCCTAATTCTCAGACAATTGGAGAATTATATGAGAATTATAAAATTAAAAACAATATAAAAAACTATGATGATGATCAATATTTATATTTAACATTATGTTTAGAAAATACTTTTGGAAAATTTGAAAAACAAAAAATGTAAAATAAATTTTTTTTTAAATAAATGAGAATTTTTCGTGTAGAAATTTTATTAATAGTTTTTGTAACCTTAATTACTATATTTTCAATCATATATAAATTAATAGATAAAAATTTAAGTTGGTCTGATGTAATATTTTTATCTGCTTCTTCACAAACTTTTACAGGTGCAAATATTCCAAATGAAAATATAAAGTTAAAAAGAGCTTGTTCAGTTCAAATAATAATATCTTATATATTTGTTATAATTATATTATATAATACACTATAAAATAAAATTTATATGATTTAACTAACATATAAATTAATTAAAAATCTTCAAATATACATTTTATGTTATTATCGTAACATGTTTCTCTAACATCATGAAGTAAATTTTTATTTCCACTACATAGAACTATTATTTCTCCTTTCTTTTCTTTCTTCATAATTTTTAAAATTGTTTTACTAACTTCTATTTTTTTAAATTTAATATTATATGTATAATCAAATTTATTTTCTAAATCAATTTCGGCACAATATATTTTTAAAAATATTGTATTCTTATTTAATTCTTGAAATAAATCTTGATAACATTCTATTAAAATTAATCTTGATATAGACCAAAAAATAGTAATATTTTCTATATTTTTATATAAACCATTTTTTAATTTTAAATCAATGTCTTTAATAATAGATATTAAAGGTGTTATACCAATTCCTCCAGCAAAAAATATTATATGTTTATATTTTTTTAATAATTTAGGGTTATATAACTTTCCATAGGGACCTTGAATAATTATATTTTTTAATATATCTTTTTTATTTTTAATTTTACGTGTCCATGAATTTTTACCCATATCTTTAACAAAAAAAGTTATACAATTCTTAGTATTCTGAATATAACTTAATGGATGCCATTCCATCCTAGAGGTGTCTTTTAAATTAATAAAAAAATATGTACCTGGATATAAATTCGAATTATGCATAACTCTTAATTTAAATATTATATACTGTGTTTCTTTGTCACTACTAATTACTTTTGAATCAAGTAATATAGTTTTTTTTGTATTTTTAATTCTTATAAAGATGTCAATTAAATATAGAATAATTGCAGGTATTAAATAAAATAATGTAATAACAGAATGTATACAAGTTGCAATGATTATAGCAATAAATAAAATTTTATGTGAATAATAAAATAATTCGAAGATTTTTTTCCTAATTATTGGTATAGAAAAAATTGTTGTTAAAAATATACAAAAAGAAGATAATGTCCCAGATAAAGGACTAACATTTAATTTTTTATCAAATATATCAAATAAATATTGAATATCATGCCAAAATAAAACAGTAACTATTTTAACTATAACAGATATAATACACAATATAGATATATAGATATGAATAATTTTTATATTTTTGTAAGAAAATTCTAGTATATTTACCCAAATACTATTTCTACTAATTGGATAGATAAGAGAAGTAAGATTTAATATTAACCAAATACCCTGATAATATAATATATCCTCATTTCTAAATAAAAATATATATATACAAGAAAATAACCATATTAAAGTATAGAAAATTAAAAATAAACTTTGATATAACGAAACAATATATGAAAATATTTTAATATCAATATTTCCAAAAATATTTTTAATAAATATAGAAAACATAATAAAGAAAATTATTGCACTATAATACAGTATAAATGGTAAATATATATTAAAATTACTTAAATCTTTATTTGAATATAAAATAGGAAAATAATCATCTGATAAATTTTGTGAAAAAGCTATAGATACACTACTCTCAAAAAGTAATAAACATAAAAATAAACTATACATATATATAATTTTTGTAATTTTAAATTGAATTTGTAATAAAATATAATAATAATAAATTATTAAATTATGAACAAAAGTAAAGTTAAGAATAAAAAAACTGTTATCATCGATTATGATAGTGACGAAGAGAATAATTATGAAAATAAGAGTATAGTTGAATATATATTAAAAGAGAGAGATATTTCAAAAATTTCTACAGAATTTCGTAATGAAAAAAGCTATAATAACTATTCACTAGATATTTTAAAAAGTGCATTACAAAAATATATTAGAAGGGGTGATATAGATAAAGCTATCTATTTTGCGATAGAAGTAGCTCTTTTTATTTTTAAAGAAAATGATTTGAATAGAAAAAGAATTATTACAAATTTCATTCACAGACTACAAATTATATTTTTAGAAGATGTTGGTTTAAGTTGTTATAATATAATACCATATATTGATAAATTATTCGACAAGTTATTTCGACGTGATGAAAATTCTTTTTTAATTATATTTTTAAATTTAGTTTATACAATGTGTAAGAATAAACATACAAGAGTTTGTTCACATTATCATAATTTATTTAATATGTGTAGAGATAATCAAAAAGATCTAGAAGAATATTTAAAATATTTTCCAAATGTAAAAAAGTATTTTTATTTAGTAAAAAAAAACAAAAGTCAATTTAGAAACTATGATCAAAGTATTGAAAAAAAAACTATAGATATAGGATTTTGGGCTAAAAATATGACTATTTTAGACGAAAATAAATTAAAAATGTCGAATATCAAAAAAATATTTGAACCCTTATTAAAAGAAGAAATTACTAATATTGAAATAATGATGAAATGGACTAAAGAATTATCCGCTTTAAACGAGTCTTTTTTACCTTATTATACTTCTATAATATATTATTTATTTCAAAAAGATATCAAACAAACAGGTCAAATATATTATCTTAAAGAAGATAAAATTCTTGATTATATTAAAATTAACTTAAGAGAAAAATTTGTAGTAGATGATTATGTTCTAGATATGCATACATACGAAGGAAAAATATTAGGAAAAAATACAGAAAATTTTATATACGAAGGAAGTTTAGTTGAAAATGAACTTTACATCAATAAAATCACAGAGGAATGGAAGAATTTTTATAATTTCTCAAAATTGTTGTGTAAAGAAAAAATTGTAGATGAAAATTTTTTACCTGAAGTTCTAATTAAAAAGGAAGAGAATGAGAATAAATTTATTTTTGAATTTAATAGAGAAAGTGAAATATTTGAACTCATTACAAGAGCTCAATTAGTGACAACAAAATATAAACAAGATACATATTATGCTATCGATAAAAGAGATAATAAAACTAAATTTGTTAAAGGTCCTTATTTAACAACTGAAAAAATTGAATTAATTAAAAATATTACAGAAATTCGAAAACTTTTAAATTTAAATTATGTTAAGTTCGAAATTTTAGAATTAATTCCGGATTTATTAGTTTCTCCTTTAAGTAGTCGTAATAATATTGAAAAAAATAAAAAATATCACTTTATAGTTTATGATAATTTAATTACAGATGATCTTATAACTAAAAAACATAGTAGTAAATTATGGCCTGTCACAGAAGTTCTTGATTTTGATAAAATGGAAAAATATAAATTTACAATCGTAAGAAATAAAAATCAAACAATATTAAGACAATATGTTATACAATTAATGTTTCGCGCTATAATAGGTTTAGGAGATTTAGCAGATCGAAATTTTTTACCAATTGAAGATAAATTATATAGTTTAGACGAAGAAAGTTTAAATGACGATTTAAATATTTTAAAAGAACTAAAGAAAGAAAAAAGTGAAATAGTTGTCAGAATTATAGATAATTATAAGACCGAATTTCAAAATATTTTAATATGCTGGAAAAGTATTTTGGAAAATACTTTTTATAAAGAAGATAATATATCTGAAAGTCTTAAAAATATAATTAAAAGATGTTTAGATAGAATAGACAATAATAAGTTTATTGAACTTATTTTATAATTTTTTTCTAGAGTAATTATAAAATGATATTTTCTTTAAACTTTCCGTTTTTCTTATTACATATAAGAAAAATTTATACACACTTATATATTTACAAAATTTTTAGATACTTTAATTAATTATTTAAAATTGAAAATTTTAAATAAAAATCTTAAAGTTATTTATCATTAAATTATGGATCATAAAAATAATATTATTTCTGAATTAACCATATTACGTGATAATGCTAAATCAGATGGTGGAATTTTTCAATATCGTGCATATGATAAAGTTATACGTAATATACAAAATTTTTCGGGACCAATTACTTCATTTGAACAAGTAGAAAATATAGAAGGAGCAGGTAAAAAAATTAAATTAAAATTAAAAGAAATTATAGAATCTGGAAGTTTAGAATCTGTTAAAAAAATATTAGAAAATAAAGATACAGATATAAAAAATCAATTAATGAATGTGTATGGAATAGGTCCTGCTAAAGCAAAAATATTAATAGAAGCAAATAAAGTAAAAAGTATTTATGATCTAAGAAAGAAATCAGAAAAAGACAAAGGTTTATTAACATATGCTCAAAAAATTGGATTAATTTGTTATGAAGACCTCTTAGAAAGAATTCCAAGAGAAGAAATGTTACTTCATCAAAAAATATTAAAGTTAGATAAAGAAATTGGAGAAATAGTAGGTTCCTTTCGTAGAAAAGAAAAATCTTCTGGTGACATTGATGTTATGTTGAATATGGACGCCGAAGAATTTCAGGATTATATAAAAAATTTATTGAAAATTGAATATATCAAATATATATTAGCAAAAGGAGATAAAAAAGTTTTAGCTGTTTGTCAACTAGAAGGTAAAAAATTTCGTAGAATTGATTTAATTAGAAATTCTCCTGAAGAATATCCTTTTATGAAGATGTATTTTACCGGTCCAAAAGAATTTAATGTAGCTTTTAGACAACATTGCTTAGATAAAAATTTAAGTTTGAATGAACATTCATTTACTCCAAAAGTTGAAGGTTTGAAAAGTGAAAAAGATATTTTTGAATATGTTGGGTTAAGATATGTTGAACCTGAATGTAGAAATGCAAAATCATTATTTCCTCTATAATTTTCTTTACTTCTTTATTTTTCTTATATTATAAAAAATATAAGAAATTAAATTTTATCTGAATATAAAGATTCAGAACTATGATAAAACCATATTATTAGATATTTGTATTCTTTTAATTCCTCTTGGTTTAAACTTTTTAATTCTTCTTTTGTTAATTCTATATTTGGTCGATAATAAATAGTCGTGTATCCTTGATTATGTGCATACCATCTTGGAATATTATTTTTATCTATAACCCTAACATGATGACCAATTTCTTTTTCTAAATTTTTATTATCATATACATACATAACACTGGGAAATTTTTGATCATAATATTTTATTTTCCCAGAAGATTCATAACAAATTATATAATTATCTTCATCAAAATATACTTTTCCTTTATCTAAATCATAACCAAATATTATATCTACATATCTATTACTTGTTTTTAATTTTTCTTTAAAATAATTAATATCAAGGTGAACTAATTTAAAAATATTTTTTTGTTCTTCATAATTATATTTTAAAAATTCTTCCAACTCTAAGGTAATTACATATCTTCCGTAATGTTTTTTATTATTTTCAAACTTTATACTTGTTTCAATTTGAATAGGTTTAACAAAATAATTATAATTTTTTTTTAAGTTATTTTTACAATTTAAAATATAATCAAATAATATAGTATTACAATTATGATCAATTAAAAATTTTTTTAATATATTATTAAGTATATTCATATCTTTTAAATAATATGAATATAATTTTTTATTCTAAAAAAATTAAATTGAACTTATTTTTTAATTTTATATTTAAAAAATAGCATAATAATATTAATAATGTGTGGTATTAGCGGTTTTATTTCAAAAAATCAAAAAATTGTTGAAAATTTTGGAAAAATAAGTAATAAATTAAAAAGTATTCAACATCGTGGTCCAGATGAAATAAGTACATCTTTTTTGTCTTATAAAGATTATAATATTATTTTAAAGTTTTTTCGTCTATCAATAATTGATATTGACGGAGGTCACCAACCTTTTACTCATCAAGAAGATGAAAGAAAAGTTACCTTAATTTGTAACGGTGAAATTTATAATTATCGTGATATTGTTTTTCAAAATAATTTTAAAACTAAATCAGATTGTCATGTAATACTTGATCTATATTTAAAATATGGTATATCAGAGACTGTAAAACTATTAGATGGTGAATTTGCTTTCGTCTTAATTGATCAAGAAGGAGATAATGATATCAATATCTATTTTGCTCGTGATCGATTTGGGATTAGACCATTATTTTATCACTACGATGAAAATGGTTTATATTTTTCTTCGGAATTAAAAGGGTTAATTACTAATAATATTGGACAACAAGTAGAACCTAGATGTGTTTATCATACTAACCTACAATTTTTAAAAAAGGAAGAATATTATCGAATTAATAAAAAAATTATTCACAATGATATCAATATTAACTCTTTGCAATTAATTCGCGATACTTTAATTCAAAGCGTAAGAGATCGTATGAATTCTGAAAGACCATTAGGTTGTCTTTTATCAGGTGGATTAGATTCTTCTTTAGTTGCGGGTATTGCAAGTCGTATTTTAAAAGAAAAGGGGAAACGCTTAAAAACTTTTAGTATTGGCATGGATTATGATTCACCTGATATTGAATATGCACGTAAAGTCGCAAACTATATAGATAGTGAACATTACGAAGTTATTATTCCAGTGGAAAAATGGATTGAAAATTTATCAAAAGTTGTGAAACAAATAGAAAGTTATGATATTACAACTATTCGTGCGACAACCGGACAATATATGTTAGCAGAATGGATCTCAAAAAATACTGATATTAAAGTTTTACTTAACGGAGATGGAAGCGACGAATTATGTAGTGGTTATATTTATTTTTATAATGCTCCAAATTCTGAAGAATCACATGAAGAAAATATAAGATTATTAAGTAATATACACCTTTATGATGTATTGAGAGTAGATAGAGGAATTTCGGCTTTTGGTTTAGAAGCACGTGTACCATTTTTATCTCATCATTTTGTTGATTTATACTTAAGTATTGATAAAAACTTACGTAATCCAATTAAAGGTAAGAGAGTAGAAAAATTCTTGTTACGACAAGCTTTTAACGAAGAAAATATAATTCCACAAGAAGTATTATGGAGAAGAAAAGAAGCTTTTTCAGATGGAATTTCGTCTACTAAAAAATCTTGGTTCGAATATATTCAAGAATTTGTGGATGAATTAATATTAACAGAAGAATTTGAAAGTATAAATAAAGATTTAGAAACATCATTTCCAAGTAAAGAAGCATATTGGTATAAAAAAATATTCGACAAATATTATCCTAAAAATCAAATAATTTTTAATTATTGGATGCCAAAATGGTGTAATATTAATTACGAACCATCTGCTAGAATTATTCAGTTATAAATTTTCTATTTTTCTTATATTTTTAAAAATATAAGAAATTAATTAATTCTATTTACTTAATTACTTAATTTACAAGAACCAGTAGGACAAGTATATGTATATCTACTAGCTTTATCTTCAGCTTTATTACAACCATTGTAAACAGGTACACCTTCCTTATCATCAACAGAAAGAGCAGGATACATTCTCCCTAAGGGACCGTCTTTAATCCATTTTCTATTAAGATATAAATCAAAACATGTTCTTGGTTCAGGCCAAGGAGCAGCATAAGATTTTTTGCTTTCAGGAAAAGCAAAAGGATAAGCATTCTTTAACAATTGAGCAGGACTTATGTTAGGAAGAAAATCAAATTTTTCGTTAGAACTATTTCTTGAACAAGACATTTTTTATTATAAAAAATAAAAAAAATTAAAAATATTTTTCAAAAATAAATTTTTGATTATCTTTATTTTTTAGTATATCTTTTTATAATTGTAAAAATTAAAAAATATTTTAATAATATAAATATATGAGTACAGAATATCAAATAGAAGAATATAATGAAGAAACAGAAATGAGAGCACCAGAACCTGAAGTATCAAAGGGAGAATGTAAAAATAAGGGTAAATTTTTTACACAAAAACAAAAAGAAATGTGTCATAAATGTTTAAAACGTAGTCCACATAATTTTTTTTGTGCGTTTGATAGTCAGTTAGGTAAAAATTGGGAATGTGTTCATAAATATAAAATAGGACCTGGTTGTTCTGATTATTCATTAGTTGCAAAAGATCTTGAACAGTGTGAAAAACCATGTTACGAAGATAAAGATTTTTATGATTTAAGTAAATTCGGTTATAAAAGTTGTCATAGTGATGAAGATTGTGGAGATAAAGAGAAATGTGAATTTAAAAATATTGATATGTATAAACAACCTGGAAGTACTTATAGAAGATCAGTTTGTGTTAAGCATAAAGAGCATAAAGATCATAAAAAAGATAAGAAAATGCCACCTCCACCAAATATTACTTTAAAACCAGGAGTTGAAGAAAAAACACAAACTCCAAATAATAAAGAAAGTAATATTACAATTACTCCATCAGAATATATTTCTCATACTCCAAGTTATGGTCCTTCGTCAGATTATATTTCACATGTTCCAACTTATGATCCTTCATCAGAATATATTTCTCATGTTCCAAGTTATGGTCCTTCGGCAGATTATATTTCACATGTTCCAACTTATGATCCTTCAGAATATATTTCTCATGTTCCAAAACATGAATCAAAATCACATATAAAACCTCCTGATAAGAAAGAAGATAAAAAAGAAGATAAGAAAGAAGATAAAAAAGATAAAGAAAAAAAAATTCATATAAAAAGAAAAGCTTTTAATTTAGAAAATGAGATAAAAAATAACTTATTAAATTTAATGGATGAATATTCTAAAACTAATGCATTTAAGTTATCTTTATCTGAAATGGAAAGATTAGATTGTGAAACAATTAAAAATTTAATTCAAAGCAGTGTAGAAAAAAGTAAAAAAGAAGGAAAATATGAGGAAAATAAAGAAGAAATAATTAAGATTTTACAAAATTTTAAAGAAAACCATATAATAAAAAATATAGAAAAAAATATAAATAAAATAAAAACAAAATTAAATTGTGTTATAGGTAATATTAATACTTTTTATAATCTAAATCAGGAACAAGAATTAAAATTATTAGATGTAGAAGATGTAGAAGATAAAAAAAATGCAAAAATAGAAAAAGATGAAAAAATAGAAAAAGGAGAAAATAAAGAAGTAAAAACTAATTTATTAAGAAATATTTTTATTATAATTTCTGTTATTTTATTAATAGTTATAATATTTCTTTTAATATTTTATCGTAAAAAAAGATTAGATGACATACCAGATATACCTGTTCCTCCTAATTTTAATTCATATAATTATGTAATATAATTACTTAATATAATTTAAAAATTTATTATAATTTTATAATAAAATTATAATATGCAATCAGATTTAGATATAAATACTATTACATTTGGAAAATATAAAGGAAAATATTTAAAAGATATATTAATTGATAGAAAATATTGTTTTTGGTTATTAGAACAAGATTGGTTCCAGAATAATTACGAATATTTATATAATAAAATTAAGGAATATGAACCACAGAAATATTTTCTAAAAGAAAAAGCAGGAATAGAAGAAATAGAAAAAGTTGAATCAACAGATTTTTTAAATACATATAAATATTTTAATTTAAAATCCATAAATGAAATAGAAAAATATATAGAATTGTCAGAAACTGAAAAAAATTGTTACAAATTCTATTTAATTACTATTAATGATTTGAAAGATAAGATAATAGATCGTATGATTGAAAATAAAGAAAATCCATATGATATTAAAGCACCAGTTAAATGGTTACAAAATTTTGAAAAAGAATATGCTATTCCAAGAGATGATTTTAAATTATTTTTAAGTTCTTATGAACTTCCTAATATTACAACTATATTAGAAGATATAAAAAAAGAAGGTGGTCTCGAATATAAAGGTGGTAAAACTTTTATGATAGCTAAAAAGAATTCTGGAAAACAAGAAAAATTATGGGAAAATATTTTAAAAATGAAGTATGGAGAAAAAATTGGTACACAATTTAAATATAAAGAATGTATTTTTGATTTTATTAATATTGAAAAGAATATAATTTATGAGTGTAAATTATCATTAAAAGATTTTAATAAAGAACAATATAATAAATATTTAATAACTTTGAACCAATTTAATATTATATATTTAATAAGCGATGATTGTATCATTAATACTGATGATAAAATTATACATACAACAAATTATGAAAAATATAAAACTTATTTAAGTTGTATTGAAAGTATGTCTAAACCTAGCGAGTTTGATTTAATAATAAAAGAATATGAAATTCGAAAAATTGATAATATACTTGCAGATTATATATGATTTTTAAACCATTTTAATTGTAGTTTAAAAATTAATTATTCTTTTTCAATTTTTTTCCAAGTATAAATTTCATCTACTTCTTTACCATTCAAAATATATCTGTATATAGTTGACCTATCTTTATTTAAAATTTTTGCTGCTTCTGTTATAGAACTAAAACTATCAATTAAAATATTATTTTTATAACGAAATATTTTTTAACAGATTGAAATTCTTTTATATCATCAATAGCTAAAATATTTTTCCATATATAACCTTCTCTGTCTTTACCTTTTCCATTTATATAAAATAATAAAAATACATACCATTACTAATATAAGAATATGTAGTTAATTCGTTTTCATATATTTCTTTATTGAGCATTTATATGATATAGTTTTCTTTAACCTTTATTCCCCCAAGGGTATTTAAAGAAATTAAATGTTAAAGAGTACCATATAAAAAACAGTTTGAAAATATCTTTATATTTTCAAATGACCGTAGATCTACGGTGAAATGGGTAATAAAGGTTAAATCTATATAACTTTATTTTTAAAAAGTTATATAGATTTAAAGAAAACTATATAAAAAGTATTAGATTTTTAAACTCCAAATCAAATAGTTTAAAAATTAATTTTTTCTTCAAATAATGAGGCAACTGGTTTATACAAAGAACTATTTTTTATAACTCCATGATATTCATAGCTAGTTTTATTAAAATTTTCACGAAATTGTGTAATTGATAAATTACCACCATACTCTTGTAATAATCTCCAATGTGGTGCAGGATTAATATTAGTATTTTTTAATCCCGTCAGATCAATATACATTTTTAATAATAAAGATTCAGATTTTTCATATAATTTATTTTTTTTATTATCTTTGATAAATGCCATACAGCAGTTGAAAGAACAGAACACACCATCTGTCTCAAAATGCTCAATATTGTTCATAGAAATAGAAGTATTAATATTTTTATCTTTAATAAGTTTGAAGATAAACTTATTTTTATTAAAAAATTCTCTTTTATTTTTTGTAATATTTTCCGTAATTGTATATTTATCTTTACTTACTTCTGAATGATACTTTTTAATAATTTTACTTGACACATAATTAATAGGACATCCAATTGGTCTAGAATTAAATTTATTTCTACACCAATAACAATTATATCTCAATGTTTCTATATCATTTCCTGTTTCAAAATCAATCATAGAAATATTGCACTGATATAATTTTTTTGATTCGTCTAAAAATGATATAACTTGTGCTGGTTTATTAATAAAAGTATCAGTTAATTCTGTTAACTTAGTAGTATTTTGTGGTTGATTATCAAAATTTGAAATATTTGAAATAAGAGTAATACCATATTTTTGGTCAACTTTTTCTGTATTAACATTTTTTAATGTAAAGACATATTTACTACTTTTTCTTTTTTTACCTGTGATCATTTATATTTTTAATAATATTACTAATATATAATTTCATTTTTAAATTTTAATTTTAAATTGAAAAATATATTTAAAATATCTAAAATTGTTAATTAATAACAACTATGACAAATTTACCAACACAACAAGATGTTGAAAATAAAACTAGTGAAATTATGAAAAAAATTGAAATCAAATTTAATAAAGATTTAAATAGAATTACTAATATTAGTAATTTTTTGTATAAAAATTATGAAGTTTTATTAAATAAAAATAGACCAACAAGATTAGATACTATTTTAATTAATGATTGTCAAAATAATACTTTACCCTATAAAGCTCCCGAACAAATAGAATTAAATTTTAAAACAATATGTTTTTATTTAGCAATGAAAGAACTTAATATTGATCCAAAATTTTGGTAAAAATTATTTAAAGTTTAATTAAACTTTAAATATATTCCATTTATTTTCGTCATTATAATTAGGAATATGATAAAATCCTATTTCAGGATCATATCATGTTGAATTTCTATATGAAATAGAATATATATTTTTAATTATTACTTATTAATGTGGAAAAAAAGCTCTTACTCTTTTGAGAAACTATAATCATCAAAATTAAAAATATAAAATTTTTCATATTTTTTATTTCATATACGTGAGTTTTTATTATTTCTACAGTAGGATAAGAATTATATCTCATCTGGTAGTAATATTTTAGACATTCTCTTTACAGTTTAAACACAAAAGAAGTATTTTTAATATACAATTTTAAAACAATATAAGTATTAAAATTTTACTATATTTTATTAATGAGTAATAACACTATCAGAAACTACAGGATAACTTGCCATCATAGCAATACCACATTGACCTCCTGTTTGTTTATTACCTCTTTCTAAGAGAATATAACCTTCTTGACCCCAACTAGATCCCCAAGAATTTTTAACTTTCCAGTATTTCTTTCCGTTTAATTCACCCCAACCGACAACTAAAACACCATGATCTAAACTAGTTCCACATTTAGAAGTTAAAACTCCAGAACTATAAAATTGAAAAGACATTTGATCAGCTTCGATAGCAACAGATACAGGTTGTTTATAAACTGCTTGTTGTAAAGCATCTTCGCTATTGGCAGTTACATCTTTAAATGATGTAATATGAGCAACAACAGAACATTTTTGACAAGAACCATCAGAAGCGGTATAACCATAACTACTTTCAGTACATAAACCGTTATCAATAACATATTGAAATCCGTCATCCATTAATCCACCATTGCATCCTTGATTTCCATAAGAACTTGAACAATCAACTAATTGTTGTTCAGAAAGAGAAACTAAATTTCCTGAATGTAAGAACCAAGCACCTTCAACGGAACCAGTTGTTGAAAAAGCCCAACATGAACCACATTGTCCTTGATCCTTCACATCTGTTACAGCACCTTTTTCAGTCCAATCCCAAGATTTTGGTAATTCAACAGGGTCTGTTAAAATTTTCTCATGCGAAAATCTATCTAAATTCCATTTAGGAATTTCACTTTTAACTAAATTTTTAAATTCAACTGAAGTCAAATCAGTAAATTTATTAATTTCCATTTTCCAATCATTATTTTGACTATTATGAGTCATGATTTTTACAAAATTATCTTTGAATATATGAAATCTATTTACAAATTCAGTATCATCATAATTTTTATTATATTTTTGAATAAAGTTAGTAAATTCAGTATTTACATTTTTTCTTAATTGAGAACCACTAGCAATTGCTAGAATTGAAATTAGTGAAGAAAATAAGATTTTGAACATTTTATTTATAATCATTAAACTTTAAATATTAATTTTAAATTGAAATTTTTTAAATTAAAAATTAAATATATTTAAATAAAAATGCTTAAAATCTTTTTATTGCCAATTTATTTTGTCCTAACACAATCTTGGGCTGTTGATTATCAATCAAAATTTGGATGTGTAGAACCAACATATGATCAAGTTATGATGGGGGGAAGAACACAAATACAAACTGTACCAGATATTTCTATTACGTACAAAGATAATTTAGGTAATATAATTAATAGTTTTGAAACACTTTCACAGGAAATTAATTTTGAATTTACTTCTACAGTAAAACATAATATACTTTTTGATGTAAGTCAAGGAACTTTAGATATTAATAATAATCCTAAATCTATTTTAGAATGTAATAATAAAAGAATATATACTACTGGAAGAGATAATAATTGGAATTATAAATGGATTTCAACTATTCCTGAAGAATTAAAAATAACTTTTACATATATAGATAGTAAAAATCCAATATATTTAGCATATTTTAGATTGCCATATAATAGCTTAACAAGTACAACGAATAATTTTCCAATTAGTACCTTACCGAGTACATTACCGAGTACCTTACCGAGTACCTTACCGAGTACCTTACCGAGTACCTTACCAAATGAATATAATAATTATCAAATAATTCAATATAAATCTATTACATTTGGTTGGTATCTTCAAAATGAAATTATTTCATTTTTTGCTATGACAAAATTGCCTGCATGTTCTTATTATTTTAGTATTGCTTTCACAAGTCAACCTGGACAAATGACAGGTTCAGATGCTATTTTTGGTTGGGGCGATAATATATGTAACTTAAATATAGATGCTTATTTTTTACCAGCTGAAAGTATGGTTACTGGAAGTTCTATATATAATTATCATAAAAATGATTATTTATTATCTCGATCAGTTAAATATGTCAATAATATTATGACTATAGAATTTACAAGAAAAATAAACACTGGTAATAATACAGACGTACAAATTGGTAATATTACTAATATTATTTATGCAATAGGTGATAAAATGGATAAAAATACTGTTTCTTATCATTATGAAGATGAAACATTTAATGTAAATTTATTTTCAGGTAATGTTATCTTAGAAGAAGACAAAGAAATACAAAATCATTATATAAGTTTGGGAATATTTGGTATATTTATTTTATATTTTTTATTTTCCATTATAATTACTTATTGTAAAAGTTTTTATTTTTTGTACAAATTATTTAATAGATATATTAATCTAAATTGCCTTGGTATTTATTCGTTTGGTAATATATTATTTATCAGTTTATATATATTGACATGGACTTCATTTTTAATCTATTCATATATAAAAAATACAAAAGAAATTATTACAAACTTAGGAATTTGGATTTCTTTTAATTTTGCTTTTACATTGTTACCAATTTTTCGTAATAATATTACGGTATTTTTATTAAAAATACCACAAACAAAAATGATTAACATACATAAAATTATTGCTGCTTTAGCACTAATATCAGTTGTAGTAAAAACAATATTATGTATTATTTTGATACCAGAAAATTTATTTTCAACACAATATGGAGAAACTAATCCTTTAATGGGAATGATAGCATCTATATTAACAGTTTTAATATCCTTATTATCTTTTCCACAAGTTCGTAAAAATATGTTTGAACTATTTTATTATTCTCATCGAATATTGAGTATAATTATAATTATAACGTCATCTTTACATTCTATTATAACTTTATATTATCTAATTCCTTCTATAATATTATATTTTATAGACTATATTATTAGATTATTTAAAACACGAAAAACAATTTATTCTAATTTTAAAAACTTTAAAAGTGAAAATCAAAGTTACACATTTATAAAAATTATTACAGATAAACCATTAAAAACTCAAGCTGGTAGCTATTTTTTAATTTGTTTTAATAAAATATCTAAACTTGAATGGCATGATTTAAGTTTAATAACAAATAATAACAATACTTTATCATTTTGTGTCAAAAATAATGGTAATTCATCTTGGACAAGTAAATTATATGATTATATTGAAAATACCCCCCAAAATATTGATTTGAATAAAGAAATTTTCGTTCAAGGTCCATATAATTGCTTATCTATTGATTATAACAATTATAAACAAGTTTTTATGATAGCGGGAGGTATAGGTATTACACCTATTATTTCGGTTTTAGAAGAAACTATAATTAAAGAAAATTTAAAAATAAATGTAATTTGGGTTATGCAAAAAAGTATATTATATAAAGAATTTGAAAGTATACTTTCTCAATATCTTTATAATGAAAATCTAAAAATAGATATTTATATAACAGATGAAAATTCAAACTACGAAGAAGGAAAATTAGAAATTATTTCGAATATCCATACTTATTATGAAAAACCAAATATTCTTAATACTTTAATCAAATTATTAGATATTAATAATTTTGAAGACACTGTTTTAATTAGTTGTGGCCCGGAAAAATTAGTCAATGATATAAAACTTTTTGCTTCAGAAAATAAAATAGATTTGTTTAATGAAAGTTTTAGTAAATAATTTTTATACTATCAAATAGTATAAAAATATTTTTATATTATAAAATTTTATTTATATTATTTATAATAGAATCAATATTAAATACGTCTGGTATTTTATTATTTATCATTTTAAAAAATGTTTGTTCATATATTTGTTTATATAAATTATCATTATTGTCAATTTCTATTATTCTTTTTATTAAATTTTCTTCTTCTTTTGGTGTAAAATTAGGAGGTAAATAAAGTATACTATTCATATTTAAAAATTCTGGAACTTGTGGACAACCCCAATATATAGGAATAGCACCCCCTAAATAAGCAAGAATACATTTTTCTGTAAAATAATAATCTTTTGTATTATTTTCAAAACATATCATAAATTTAAATTTTTTAATATTATCTAAATATTCTTTACCTCTACCAGAAGGACATGTAAAATTTTTATATAAAGATCCACATGATAAGATATTTTTATATTTTTTTAATTTTAAGAAAAAATTATTTCTTATTTCACAATTTGAATTTGAGACTGCAAATAAACAAAATTCTTTTTTTTTCATAGTTAATTTTCTGGGAATAGTAAAATTATGAATTGATATTTTTTCCATCAGTAATTCAAAAAATCCATATAAAAATGTAATAGTATTATTTTTAGTTGGAAAAGGACCTAAATTAATATCAAATAAAGATGGATCTTTGAATCTCGATTCTCCTGAAAATTGTACATTTAAAATATTATTATTTTTTTCTAAATTTATATTTTCTCCAAAGACAGAATAAATTTTAATGTGAGTTTTTTTACTTTTTTTTAAAATTTTTGAAAAAATTTCTTTTAATTGATTTTCGTTTGGGTTTGGCCAAAAATTATGAAGCGTAATTTGTTGAAAATTTTCAACATAATATCTATTACAAATATTATTTCTTTCTAAACATGTATTACAATTATATATATTAAAATAATTATTAGATTTTGGTAACACATAAAAAATATTTTTATACATTTATTTATATAAAGTTATTTTTAAAAATAAAAATTGAAATAATTATTAATTTTTACTTTTAAAAATTATCATGAACTTTAAATTTTTATTAGACGTTTCGATTTTAATATTTTTTATATATTGTTATCTTATAATTGAAGTACCATTAAAGTCTAACTTTTTAAGTTATTACCTACTAATTACAATATTTTTTGATTCATATATTATATCTTATAAGTATTATAAATTTGACAAACCTTTACAAAAATGTACTTTTACATTAATTAGATTAATTAAAATTTTTTCTTATCCATATATTATTTACAAATTTCCATTTCCCTATAATAATTGTGATATATATGAAAATTATCAAAATTCTACATGTATTGCTATGCAGTACATCTCATTATTAGGAATTTCAGTATACTTCTTTTTTTCATTGATCTTATGTTTTATTTCAATTTCTTTTGCTCTGGATAAATATAAATCTACCAGAATTAGAGTTTTAACTGTTGAATTAATTAAAAATTTACCAGTATCAATTATTCCACCAGATGATAATATTTGCTCAATATGTTTAGAAGAAGCACAAGAGAATGATCAATGGAAAGTATTAAATTGTGGTCATAAATTTCATGACCTTTGTATTGATGAATGGTTATTTAAAAATGCTAATTGTCCATTTTGTCGTGCTGCTCAATTAACAAATCAAGTATAAATTAAAATTGAAAATATAAAATTGAAATCAAATTATAAAATCAAAATATTATAATTTATAAAATGAGTATTGAATTTTTAGATAACTTTATTGTTTCTAGCGAATTATCTAATATCTATAAAATAGATAAAAATAATTATAAAAAATTATTTCAAGAACTTTCACAAGAAACCAAAGATGATTTATTAAGTTTACAAAATGATATTTTTGATATATTGTCAAATATTATTGAAAAGAATCAAAGAGAAAATTTAGAAGAATTTTCTTTTAATTTAAATTTAGATGGTGTTAGGAAAATTAATAATTTTCCGAGTAATATACAATTATATTTCAGTAACAATAGAGATTATAAAAATAATGGTTATGTAGCAAAAATTGGAATTCTTGTATCTCTAAGTAGTCATGATTATTTAGACGAATATTATGATCTTTTTCAACATATATATTTTTTAGATTTTGAATATAAAAATGAAAGAACTTTAAAAAATCATATCTATAATATTCTTTTCCATTCTTATATTATAACAAAATTCTATAAATATAATCCATTATTTTATTATATGTATCTACCGGAAGATATAGAAAAGATGATAAAAATACGAAAAAGAAATATTAGATTATTTGGTGATTACAAAGAATGTTCAGTTTGTTTAGAACAAACTATTGGAGAAACAAAATGTAATCATCCTTTATGTCAGAGATGTTATTCATCCTTAAACGAAAAGAAATGTCCGCTATGTAGAACTTGTTTAAGAGATGAAGATGATGATTATCCTGAAATATCTAGTATTTATATTGAAAATTTATAGTTTTTATAAAATGTTTATTTCATTTTATAAAAAGATATTTAAATTAAATCAAATCTATTTTTTTCATTTTCACTCACAAATTTCAAAAGATAAGAATAAGAACTTTTAGGACAATTTAATTCTTTTAATTTTAATATAAATCCAAGTGTCATAATATCCATATTTGGTGTACTTGTTCCTAATTTTTTTATTAAAACCTCATCAATTTTTTTTGACATTCCAAAATCAATAATATATAGTTTTTTACCTTTATACATATAATTCAATATGTTTGAGTCACCATGGAAGACTTTAGCTTCATCTAAAGTTTTATATATTTTTATAATTTGTTTTTGTTGAGTTTCTGTCAAATCTCCATTCTGTAATTTCATAATATCAAAGAGATGTTTATCCATTTTTTCCATTACAATTGTTTTATTAATTATATCAACATCGATTACAACTGGAGAAATACCAAATTCCGCAGCTAAACTTTGAAGTTCAGCTTCTTTTTTTATATTATTGATTGATTTATTTTTTTTAAAAGTTTTCATAGCATAGTTCTTATCTGTTTTTTTATCTTTTACTAAATATGTTATTCCTTCTTTTCCTTTATTTCCTAATTGTTCTATTTTTTCATATTTTTCTAATTTATATTTTTCATACTCTTGAAAACATGTTAACATCGTTTTTATCAATTCATCTTTCTTTTTAGGTATTTTTATGTTCATACCTAACGCGATTTCTTTAAGTTCATTATAATTTAAACTTTCAAGATATGAACTATTCATTTATTTTAGCTAATATTTTAATTTTTAATTTATTTTTTATATTTGTTAAAGTTTAAAAATTAAATTTATAAAATTTTATTTACTAATTAGTAAATTAAATTTTAAAAAAATAAAAAATTTATTAAAATAAAAAAATGGATCACGAATATCGCAAATTTCCTTATAATTTTAATGGTATATCATCTCCAACAAGAGAAAGAAATAATCGTTATAGAGATTTTTTAAATGGTAATAAATTCCCCATATCTCAAAGTACTTTATATAATAATCGTGGTAATAGTAGTTGTCATACATGTACATTTCCACCTAGTTATTTTGCAAATAGTGAAATAAGAGTTAGAGAAAAATTTATACAAAATTTGGGAGATTACAACGGTAGATCATTTTATCGTTAATTATTTGAATAATTTTTATTTTTATTATTTATAATAAAAATGTTTATATCTTATTCAAATTTGAAAAATTCGATAGAAAAATTTAAAGAAAATACTAAAAAAAATGAAAAAAAACTGGAAATAGAAAATTATGAAAATTGTCACTCTTTTAATAATGGTTTTACTAGGGCATTTGATACATTTGTATTAGCACTTTCTATTATATTCTTTATTTTCGAGCTTGTTTTATTATATTTTGCTATATTTATAGCAATTAAATGCTCAAAATCTCGGGAAGAAAAAATTATTAATTTTGTTTTAGCTATTACATTTACAATACCATATGTATTCTTTAGTATATTATTTAATCCTTGTGCTAAAAATTATATTAGTAATGGCATGAAAAATTAATTTTCAAACTCTTCAAACCATAGACTTTTATTATAATTATTGTTAAAGGAAGAAATAGATAATTCCATTTTTTTATCTTTTTCTTCCTTATTAAAATTAGATAATGAACAAATATTTCCGACATTTTGAATATAAATTGTATTTTTTGTCAAAAAATCATGAATATTATTAGAAGATCTAGGTAATTCAAAGAGAAGCAAATATGGAGTAATTATAACCCCTAAAATATCATAAAAAAATAATTCAATACGATAACAAAAATTTCGCAAAAATTCATTTTTAACTTCAATCGTATTACCTTTATTTTTCCAATGACTTGGAATATTATGGAGATGTTCTTCTAATTTATTCATTATTTTTTTTGGTTCATATATATTTTTACCAGGTTCAGTTATATAAGTTCGACAAAATGCTGATATAGTAGTAAAAATACCCGCATAAAATATAAGAGATCTATTAAAAGCACTTACATAAAGTAAAATACTTTCATCAAGAAGAGATAAAATTAATAATAAAAATATAAAAGCACCAGATATTAGACCAATAAATTTAGCAAATATTTCATATAAAGGTACTGGAAATTGTTTTATATATTCATTTGCATAATTAATAGATTTATTAATTCTTCTTTGAAAAAAGTGTGGAAGTTCATTATATTCACGAAATTTCCACAATGCCAAACGTGTATATCTTCTAGGTCCTAAAAGATTTCTATTAATATATAATTCATCAATATTAGAAAATATAAAAGATATTATAATATATATTAATATAAATGGACTTAATATTAAATTTATAAAACCAGCGATCATAAATCTTTTTTTTATTTTTTCAGAAGGAGTATTATAAAAATTAAATTTGGATTTTTCAAATAATATGTTATATATATTATATTCTAATTGTCTATTAAAATATTTTTCATTATGAAAAAATATTATATCATTATTAATTAGTCCTATAAAATAATTTTCTTTTCTCATTATGATATGACTTATATTTTCAACAGTAATATCATTATTACTAGCAATAGTAGTCGCGATCTCGTTCCAAGTTATAGAAAATAATTGATTATCAAAAATATATAATTCTTCAATATAAAATTTTTGAACATTTCTAAAAATTTTAAAATCTTTAACTAAATTAATAGTTTGAAATATACCATATAATATTAAACCAATTGTTAAACATAATATATTAATCGTAAAAAAATTAGGTTCTTCTAAACTTAAAAAATTTAAATAATCACTAAAATGACCACAAAAAAAAGCATCATCACCATCAGAAAAATCTTTAATATTATTACCACAAAGTAAGATATTTGTCCAATCTATCATAATAAATACGAAAAGTATAAAGAATGATCGAAAAAATATAGATAAAATATTTAAAACTTGTGATATAAAAATATTATTAAAACCTCCTTTGACATGGTATTTATAAATATTTGTTATTAATTCTTCTGATATTTTTGGTTTTCCAGAATTTCTATTTAATTCTTCAAATAATTGAAAATCAAAACTCATTTGTATTATTATTTTTAATTTTTAGATTAAAAATAATCTTTAAGTATTTTACAACTTATTAAATATTAAATTTTAACCTGGAAAATAGTTTGAATTTAAAAATAATATTTAAACAAATATAAACTATATTATATATACATTATATATTATGTTGATAGATGATTATTTCGATTATTGTCAAAAATACAAAGAAATTTATGATAAATCTGTAGTTTTAATACAGGTTGGAGATTTTTTTGAAATTTATGGTGTTCCAGAAACTGGTGAAGGTGCGAATATTTTTAAACTTTGTGAAATCATGGAAATTGAAAAATCTTTAAAAAAGAATGTAACAACTACTGTTACTAAATCACATCCTTACATGGCAGGCTTTCCACTTTATATAGTAAATAAATATGTTCAAATATTAACTGAAAATAATTATACTGTTGTTATTATTGAACAAGTTACACCACCTCCAAAACCAAAACGTGAAGTTACTAAAATTATTTCTCCTTCTATTAATATTGAAAGTAATGAAAGTTCCAATAACTTTTTATTATCAATCTATTTTACAAATATTAATTTAAATAATAATAATTTTATTGTTGCTTCTTTATCTTATATTGATGTTATTACAAATGAAAGTTTTATTTATGAATGTTCTGAACATGATACACAATTAAATTTCGAAGAAATTAATAAAATAGTCAATGTAACACTTAGACCTTCGGAAATAGTAGTTTTTACTGATAATAATACAAGAAATAATATAGAATCTCTGTTAAAGATCCAAGATTTTATTAATAATTTTCCAAATATTTGTATTCATAATAAACTAGATTATGATATAAATGATAATTTTTTCAAATTATCTTATCAAAAAACTGTTTTAGAAAAAGTCTATAAAAATACTGGTCTCTTAAGTGTACTTGAATATCTAAATATTGAAAAAAAACCAATTTCGATAGTTTCCTTTTCTTATTTAATACAATTTATTTATGAACATTCTGAAAAAATATTAGAAGGTATCAAAAAACCGGAAATTATAGAAGATACTAAATATATGTTATTAATTAATAATGCAGTACAAAATTTAAATATTATTAATAATGACAATAGGAGTGGTAAAAATGCTTCTCTTTTATCTCTTTTAAATAATTGCAAAACATCTATTGGAAAGAGATTCTTTAAAAAATGTTTATTAAATCCAATTACGAATTCAAGTAAAATTGTCGAAAGATATGATATGATTGATTTTTTTCTGAAAGACAATTTATATAATAAAATAAGAGAACATTTAGGGAAAATATCAGATTTGGAAAGATTATTTAAAAGAATTTCTATGAAAACATTACAACCATATGAATTTTTATCAATTCATAATTCGTTTTTGTCTATACTAGAAATTATTAAAATTTTAGAAAATTACGAGAAAGAAATGAAGATTATGGGATGGAAAAAGGATTATTTAAATGAATTAAAAAATTGGATAGATACTTATACACAAAATTTTAATTTAAATAAAATGAATAAATTAAGCTTAAAAGAGGTTGCAGAAAATATTTTTAATACTGGAGTTTATAAAGAATTAGATGATATGCAAGATCATATTCATTCATTCGAGGATGTATTTGAAAATATTTGTTATTGTCTAAATGAAGGCGAAGATAATTCAGACGAATTTAAATTAAAAAGCAATAAAGATAATATTAAAACAATTTCTGTTACTAAAAATCGTTATGAAAAGCTATTAAAAAATACAGAAAGAGTTAAAAAAATTGATAATTTATTACACAATAGTAATAACAATATTGTAAAAAATATGAGTATTAGAGATTTTGAATACAAGGCACTAACCCCGAATAATAAAACTGAATACAAAATTATATTTCCGGATATGTATGAAAATCAAGTTAAATTAAGTAAAGTCCAAGATGATTTACGTAAAATGATAATTAAATTATATATTGATAGTTTAGAATTTTTTTATGAAAACTATGAAAAATTAATGTTAAATGTAACTAATTTTATTGCAAATCTTGATTTTTTTACATGTAACGCAAAAAATTCAATTGATTATTGTTATAATAGACCAGAAATTTATGATGATAATTGTTCTTATATAAAATCAGAAAAAATTCGTCATCCATTGATAGAAGTAATTCAAAAAGATATTCCTTATATTGCGAATGATGTTTCAATTGGTTTAGAAAAAGAAAAAGGTATTTTACTTTATGGAATTAACTCTGTTGGTAAATCTAGTTATATGAAATCTATTGGTATGAATTTAATTATGGCACAATGTGGTATGTATGTAGCCGCAAAAAAATTTCAGTATTCTCCATATGATCATATTTTTAGTCGTATGCCTTCAGGTGATAATTTACATGAAGGTAAGTCTACTTATGTTTGCGAAATAAATGAATTACGAACTATTCTAAAAAGATCAACACAAAGATCTCTAGTTATTGGAGATGAATTATGTTCAGGTACTGAAATAATATCTGCTTTAGCTATTATTGCGGCTGGAATTAAAACTCTCTCTGATAGAGGTTGTTCATTTATTTTTGCGACACATTTACATGAATTATGTGATTTAGAATGTATAAAAAATATACAAAATATGGAAATTTATCATCTTTCCGTTGAATTTGATAAAGAAAATAACTGTTTAGTTTATGATAGAAAATTAAAAAAAGGTAATGGTAATACTTTATATGGTCTGGAAATTGCTAAAAGTTTAGATTTACCTCCAGAATTTTTATTGTTTGCTAATCAAGTAAGACAAGAACATACAAATATGAATAAAAATTTTGTAGAACCAAAAATAAGTAGATATTCAAGTAAAGTTTTTATGGATAAATGCAAAATTTGTTCTGCTGAATGTCAAGAAGTTCATCATATAACCGAACAAAAATATGCAAATGAAAATAATATTATTGAAGAAGAACAAATTCATAAAAATAGAAAATCAAATTTAATTACTGTATGTCAAAAATGTCACGATAAAATACATAATAATGAATTTAAAATCGATGGTTATCAACAAACAAGTGAAGGAATTAAACTAAATATTCAAAAAGTAGAAAATAAAATTAATATAAAAAAAATAGAACATAAAAATACTGAAAAAATAATTGAAAATGTAGATAATATAGAAAATAAAATAAAAAATTTAAGAAGTGAAGGTTATAGTTATAATAAAATATATGAAAAAATAAATCAAGAACATAAAAATATTACCATGTATAGAATTAAAAAAATATTAAAATAATTTTCTAATATAATTAAAAATTAGAAAATTTATAGTAGAACAAAATTAAATACTAGATACTTTTACAGCAATTATTTTAGGGTTCATTTTTTCTAAATTATTTTTATTCTCCTGTCTCCAATTAAAATTACAATTATGATTAAAAGAAGGTAGACAATCTAAACAGAAAATTTTTTGGCATTTACATTGTTCCACTACTAATTTTTTCTTAAAACACTTTTGACATTTCTTCTTAATAGAACCGTTTTCTGTTTGAGACATTTTAAATTTTATTTAAATCAATAAATTAAAATTCAATTTAAATTTAAAAAATAAAACATTAATAATAAAATGTTCAAAAAAATTTTATTAAGTACTTTTTTGGTTTTAAATTTTTCTAATGTTATAAATGCTGTAAAAGTTAAATATACAAGAGAAATACAAATGAGAGATCAATACAATGATTATCTTAAAATTCATGGTAAAAATTATAATACTGAAAATGACTATAATACACATTTCAAAATATTTCATGAAAATTTACAAAATATGAAACATTATAGAGATGAAGACAAATTTTGCAAACTATATCTTACAAAAAATAGCGATTTAGAAATAAATGCTTTTTATGATACATGTAAAGGTGATATAATTCTAGAATAATTTCAAACATATTTTTAATATTAAATTATTAAAATATTATATAAATATAAATGTTACCTAATCAAAGATTTAAATTTTCTGAACATTTTTGTAATAATTTTTGTAATAAGTTTTATGAAAACCAAAAAATAGAAAATTATTATCCTATAAGCGATAGATATTATAATACTTTTTCAAGTAGTTATAACAAAGATTCTTTAAAATTATACAGTAGACCATTTTATGAATATGATTATTGTAATTATAATGATTGTAAATTTAAAAAATAATTTTTATTTAATTTTATAATTAAAAATTTTAAACAGCTTCAGGATCATTGTATCTCTTAAAGTCACAATCGCATGTTTTATTTTCCCAATCTTTATCTGAAAGATTTGTTCGTCTCCAATGTACAGGAGCACCATGAAATCCAGCACTGCATGAAAAATATCCTATATCTTGAGGTGTAAATTGTGAACAAAATTTACGTTTTTCACCGTCTCCCCACATATAAGAACCACCTCGACAATGTTTTTCAGGTGTTAATTGAAATGTAAAAGAATCTTTTTGTTCGTGACGTAATAAGAATAAAATACCAGTAAATAGTATACCAAATAAAACTAATAATAGATCCATATTAATTTTTAAGGTATTATTTAGATAAAATGCAGATCTAGCAAAAATGTAAAAAATTAGTGCTATTAAAACATAAAATATAATATCTTTTGTAAGATTTTTACTCATTTTTTATTATAGAAAAGATAAAATTATTTTATTTTCTAGATTTTGATCCTTTACCTTTTTGTTTCATATTTTTAATCAAAAAAATAACAAGTAAAATAATAATAACTATAATTAAAATTATCATAATAATTTCAACATAAAAGTTTACAGAACCAGGCTGAGATAATATAAATTTTTCAATTTTTTTATTTTTCTCATTACTATTTTTTATATCTTCTTCTGAAGCTTTATTATCTTTGCGACAAAAATTTTTTCTTACTAATCTATCTTTAATATCAATTCCAGCAAATTCATAAAATTGTTCTAATGTTCTTTCTTTACCTAAATGATATTTATGAATATCTTTTTTAAGTTCTTCGTCAACTTTTGATTCATCATTATGAAATTTTAATAAGAACTTAACTTTTTCAAATGCTTTAGAATCTGTATAGTTTTTAATATCAGACCAATATTTTGGTTTATCAGAACGTGTATATTCGTGATATACAATATTTTCTGTCGGAGTGTAAGAATCCCAACCATGTGTATAAAATCTCGCACTATGTAAAATTTCTTCACCAACAAATAAATAAGGTAAATTAGGATCATAAGGTACTTCTTTTAAAAACTTTCCTTCGGCAAAGAACATCCCGCCAGACACAAAAGGAGTTTGGTAAAATTCGTTTTTACTATTCATAATTTCAGCACCAGCAAAAGAAATCATATCTCTGTTATTAAAAAAAGCTTTACAAATTCTAGGTGGATTATTTCTTTTATTTTCATCTTTTTCATCATATTCTTCATGCATATGAATTTCATTGGGATAATGACTTAATAATGGTTTTTTTACTTTATGTTCATCTTTTAATTTTTTGATCATATTAATACATTTTACATCCCAATTAGGAACAAATTTAGAATGACTATCTATTTGCATAAAATATTCTTCATCTTTATAAAGTGTGCTACATAGATATCTAGCATAAGTTGGACCTTTAGCTTCTTTATAATCAACTCTCATAATTCTAACATTATCTTTAGGTATTTTTTTATTTTTATCAATATTAACTAAACAATCCTCATCTCCTTCTTTATTTTGTTGACAAATTCCAACAAATACATTTTCAGGATTAGCAGCATTATTATATATAGAATCTAGAGTAGTACTACAAACTGGATCTCTATAACTTGCAACTGAAATAAATATAGTTTCTTTTCTATTTGAACTCATTTGTTTTTATTTTATGAAAATAAAAAAAATTAAAATTACAATTTAACTATTTTTAATTTTTTAATAAAAATGAAAATTTTAGAATTAGTAATGATTGTTAAAAATTCAGGTGAAGTATTAAGAGAATGCTTAAATAAAAATAAAAATTATATTGATCATTGGACAATTGTTGATACAGGTTCATCTGATGATACTATGAAAATTGTACAAGAAGAATTAAAAAATATTCCAGGAAATTTATATCAAATTGATTTTATTGATTTTTCTCAAGCTAGAAATAAATCATTAGAATTATCTTCTGGAAGTTGTAAATATACTTTAATTTTAGATGATAGTTATATATTACATGGTAGTAATAAATTAATTGATATATTAAAAAAGTCAGAATACCCATGTTATAGTATTAAAATCGGAAATTATTATAATGAGCATCTACATAATAGCTATTTTAGTAAAAGAATTATAAAATCAGATTCGAATTTAAAATATCAATATAGAGTACATGAAGATATTATATTTGATAAACCAAAATTTTTAGAAAATGATATATTTTTGGATGATCTTGAAACACAAGAACATAAAGTTAGAAGTGTTTCAAGATATAAAAACGATATTAATTTATTATTATTGGATCACGAAGATTTTCCAAACGAACCAAGAATTATTTACTATATAGCTAAAACATATTTTAATATGGAAAAATATAATGATTCACTGAAATATTACAAAAAATTAGAAAATCTGAAAGATATTGATAAAGAATATTTATATACTGCACTTTATGATAAAGCATGTATAAACTATATGTTAAATGAAAATATTACAGACTTTAAAAATTCATTGTTATATATTCATAATAATTTAAAAAACAATAAAATTGAAGGGTCATATAAACTAGCAATTATTTATAGAAATGAGAATAATTTTCAAAAAGCAGATCAAATATTATCACAAATTATAAAAATAAATAAAAATTTATATTTGAAAACCATATCTGAACCAGATATACAAGAATATTATATTCCTTATCTATATATAGATGTGAAATTACAATTAGGACAATTAAATTTAGCTATACAAGAATTAAAAAAATTGCTCCAAATTTATCCAAATAACCAACCTCTTTTGAATATTAAATATTATTTATTAGGATCTCAAAATTTATCAAATATCAGATTAAGTAACAATAAAACAATGGTAATACATACTGGAGGAGGAAAAAATTCTATTATTCAACATTGGGATCCTAAAGGGGATAAAAAAATGTCTGGTTCTGAATATATGGCAATTAATATTGCTAAAGAATTTATAAAATTAGGATACAGATTAATCATTTTTGGTTCTTTTGAAGATAAAAAAAATAATATTGATTATCAATGTCAATATGAAAATATTGAATTTATAGATTATAAATATTTTTCAGAATTCGCATTAAAATATGTAATAGATATATTAATTGTAAGTAGATATGCGGCTTATTTAGTTTATTATGAAAATATTAAAACAGTATATTTATGGGTGCATGATGTCTTACCAATTTTAGAAGATAACTTTTCAAAATGTATTCAATTTCATAAAGATAAATTTAAAGGTGTAATATCAATATCAGATTGGCAAAAAAATAATATTTCTCTAAAATTAAATATTCCAAAAGATGTTATATTTTTATCAAGAAATGCTATATATATGGAACGTTTTAATAAAAGTGTAGAGAAAATTCCATTTCGTTTTATTTATTCAAGTTCAGCTATAAGAGGATTAAAATATTTAATACAAATAATTCCAAAAATTAAAGAAAAATATTCTGAAACTTCTTTATATATATTTACAGACCAAAAATATATTGATAAAGATACTTTAGACAATATTCAAAAATTAGATTATGTTTTTTTAAATGATAAAATAAATCAAGCTAAACTATCTGATGAATTTTTAAAATCAGATATTTGGTTGTATCCTACTAATTTTGAGGAAACTTATTGTATTACTGCTCTTGAAGCTATGGCATCTAAATGTTTAATAGCAACAGTTGATTTCTGTGGTTTAGGTGAAATAGCAAAAGGAAAAGGAATATTAGTAAATAGTCCAATAGAAGATAATATTGAAGATTTATTAGAAAAATTATTTTTTGTTCTAGATAGACCTAAATTAAAATCTCACTTTATTGAAAAAGCATATGGTTGGGCAAAAGAACAAACATATGAAAAATTGGCTTTTGAATGGGAAAATAATATTTTTAAAAATCTTTAAATATATATTGATTTATTTTTTTAATTATATAAAAAATTATTTATATAATAAAATGGAAAAAATTGTATGTGTTTCCGGATATTTTAATCCTTTGCACGCTGGTCATATCGAATATTTCGAAAAAAGCAAAAAACTAGGAGATAAATTAATAGTTATTGTTAATAATGATAAACAATCAATGTTAAAAAAAGGTTCTTCTTTTATGCCTGAAGATGAAAGACTTAAAATTGTTAGAAGTTTAAAAATAGTTGATATGGCTGTATTATCAATTGATGATGATAGAACTGTGTGTAAAACTCTTGAATCTGTTCGTCCACATATTTTTGCAAATGGCGGAGATCAATTTAATGAATCTATACCAGAAAAAATAATATGTGAAAAATTAGGAATACTTTTAAGTGATGGTTTAGGTGATAAAATACAATCTTCATCTTGGTTATTAGAAAAAGCTAAAAAAATATAAATTTATTTTAATTTAAAAAATAAATTATTTTAGTAATTCATGTTAAATGCAAGAGGTTGAGGACGCCTCTCTCGTATTTTAATTACTGGATGAGCTCTTAATTTATTATCGTTAAATTCTCCTAAAACAGTTGTCCATGCTGATAATTTAGAATTATTAATTTCTGTCTCATAATTAGTTTTAACATCAGAAACTATTACTTCAATTACTTGATCAATCATATCTTGAACATAACTTTGAGTAGTATTTCCAGTTGGAACATTATATCTACCATAAATATCCCCGGTTGGAGGTCTATAGTTATGATATATGCTATCCATGACACTATAAATTGTTTTATCTGGAACAATAATAGGTCTATTTTCTGGGTGAACTCCCATTAATAATTCTGTAATTTTATTAGAAATTGTTCTAACAGTTTTATTACTATAATAAAATTTAATATCAGGGTTATCATTTTTATCAAAACCTACATACTTACTTGAATATAAATCACTGTGTTGATATCCGTTATCAGGGTTAAAAAAATTTTCAAAACTTTCAATCATATCTCCATATTCCATTTTTATATTTATTATAATGTATTATATTATTAAATTATTTTTAAATTATTTTATTTCATTCCAGGCATTTTTAATTGTTGATCAAGAACTTCTCGTGATTTTTGCATTGCTAAAGCAGCACTCATAAGGGTTTCTCTTTTCTCTTCTCTAGCAGTTTTCTTTTCTTTTTGTTCATAAACTGGTGGAGGAATATGTTTAATAATTTCTCTATTTCTATGATTATTTAAACTTTCTTCATCTTCATCTTCAGTTTCTATATCATCTATTGATGTTTTTGATTTGTAATTAGATTTTTTTTTAGGTCTTTGTTTAGGTAGTGGTCTAACATCTTCAATCTCTTCATTTTCATCATTATCTTTATTTTCATCAATCTCTTCATTTTCATCAATCTCTTCATTTTCATCATTTTCATCATTTTCATCATTTTCATCATTTTCATCATTTTCATCATTCTCTTCTTTATATCTTTTCATCACTTTATTATTCGGACCTCTTTGATTTGGTTGCAACATATGTGGCGGAGGTCTTTGATTCGACTGAATCATATGAGGTGGTTGTCTTTGATTTGGTGGTATCATATTAGGTAGTTGTCTTTGACTTTGAGGAATATGACGTGGAGCTTGACCTTGAGGTTGTTGTCCTTGATTATTTGGTGCCATCATATGAGGTGGTTGTCCTTGATTATTTGGTGTCATCATATGAGGTGGTTGTCCTTGATTATTTGGTACCATCATATGAGGTGGTTGTCCTTGATTATTTGGTGCCATCATATGAGGTGGTTGTCCTTGATT
>JACCDO010572527.1_pt1 | contig 41666 bp, 6 predicted proteins | sample 7446101 | NCBI WGS metagenome assembly JACCDO01 (sample SAMN15323440, study PRJNA562643) | freshwater metagenome | isolation source: river surface water | place: USA:Blue River Watershed | collected 2017-08-16 | reverse complement strand
CATATGATGGTTCAACTGCTGTTTATAATTTAGACTTTTCAATAAGTGGTATTATATTACAAGACAAAGTATCAATTTCATCATATATAATAAATTATGTAACACCACAAGCAGGAAATCAAATAATAGATATATCAAATATGAATATAGTTGGTGAAGATTATTATAATTATACATTATTACCATATAATAAATATGTTGGTAGAATAGATAAGAAATCATTATTAATTAATGCTAATAATTTAACAAAAGTATATGATACTACTCCTCTTGAAACATATTATTCTGACACAAATGGTTTTGTAAATAATGAATCATATATACATTTATCAGGAGAATTAAAATGGACAGTATCAAATACCAATATTGATAATATAAACAATATTAATATGAATAGAGTAAATTATGTAGTAGTTGGATATGGTTTATCAACAACAATAATTTATAGTTATGATTCTATTAAATGGTATAATGCTTCTAATAATCCTTTTAATAACTATTGTATGCATATTACAAAAAATAATACATTATGGGTAGCTGTTGGTGAAGGTAGTAATACAATAGCATATTCAAATAATGGAATTTCATGGACAGGTATTGGAAATAATATATTTAGTATTTATGGTTTAACAATAACCTGGACAGGAACAATGTTTTATGCAGGAGGTCAAGGTACTAATACATTAGCATATTCATATGATGGTATTTCATGGACAGGATTAGGTACAAGTATATTTACATTATTTGTTAGAGGAATATGTGCATCAAGAGATATGATAGTAGCTGTTGGTGAAGGTAATAATTCAATAGCTTATTCACTAGATTTTATTAATTGGATAGGTTTAGGTACTAATATATTTGATTTATATGGAACTAGTGTTCACACAAATAAAGCTATTTGGATAGCATTAGGTAAAGGTAGTGTAAATACATTAGCTTGGTCATTAGATGGTATCACATGGGTTGGTCTTGGTAAAAGTATATTTACAGATAAAGGAATTTTTGCTGATTGGGATGGATATAAATGGGTTGCTGTTGGTTCTGGAACTGTTACAACTATGGCTTATTCTTATGATGGTATAGTTTGGACTCCTATAATAACAGATTTATTAGGTCCTACAGGTGGATTAAGTATAAATTGGACAGGAACTAAATGGTTAGCAGTTGGTTCAAGTACCGATAAAATAATATATTCATATGAAGGAACTGAATGGTATACATTAAGTGGATTAGCTAATATTAATATAACAACAGGATATGATATAGAAACTACATTAAATACAGAAACACCTAACTTAAATAATTTAACTAATATCACTAATTTATTATATCCAGATGAAGTAATAAGTGCAGGTAATTATAATATAAAACCAACTGGATATTATTCAAACAATTATGCAATAACATATCAAGAAGGTATTGCTAAAATATTAAAATCAAAATTATTTGTAAATACATCAAATTATCATAAAGTATATGATAGTTTACCAGTAACAAATTATTCAACATCTATAACTGGATTTAAAGGAACTGATTCAAGTGCTAATTTATATGGAACATTAAGTTTTTATTCAGATATAGTACCAGTTAATGTAGGAACATATTTAATAACACCAAGTGGTTTAATAGCACGTAATTATGAAGTTAAAAATGGTACAAGTATAATAACAATAACTAAAGCACCATTAGTTATAAAAGCAGATAATAAAATTAAAATTTATGATGCTTCATATTATACACCAACTTATACAATCTATGGTTTTAAAGACCCTGCTGATATTTTTACCTTATCAGGTTCTATATCTTATAGTGGTACATATATTAATAAGAAAAATGTTGGTACATACAGTATAATACCATCAGGTATAACATCATCAAATTATGATATTAAATTTATGTCAGCAACATTACAAATAGTTAAAGCACCATTAATGATAATAGCAAAAGATGATACAAGAATATTTACAACAGATATATCAAATTGGACAATTATATTTAATCCATTAAATTATATAGTAAAAGATATAACAAATCAAGAAACAAAAACACCTTATTCACAATTATTTACAATAAAATCATTAATACAATTAAATTATTCAGAAAAAGTATATTCACTTGAAGGTTTTGAAGGACCTTGTTGGATAGAATGGACTAGTATGGATGATAATATTAAAGTAGGTTTAGGTGAAAAAGATACAACTGTTAAATATTTAATTAAAAAGAATTCAAATATTATATCAATTGAGGAACAAACTATTATAAATAATTATATACCTGATAATTTTAATAACTATAGAATTATATATGATGGTACAAATATAGAATATTATATAAATAATATATTAATACAAATAACTGAAAAATTAACAAGAACTAAATTATATGCAACTATTTATTTCTCAGATATTGAAACCACTGCATATAATTTAAGATTTGGTAATACAAAAGAATATTATTATGGATATAATGGATTAGAATATAAAGGATTTGTAGGACCTGATACTTATACTGATTTATCTGGTTCAATAATAATAAATGGTACATCACAAGGTGCATCTGAAGAAGGTAGATATTCAATAATACCATCTGGTTTAACATCAAATAATTATAATATAAAATTTATAAATGGATATTTAAATATAAAAAAATCTATTTTAAGTTAAAATAATTATTAATTATAAAATTTTAATATAAAGAAAATTAATATTATATATTAAAAAAATAAAACTATATTTTTTTAATATATTAATTAATATGAACAATACAAATTTATTAATTATAGATTCGCGAATATTAAATATTGAACAAATAAAAGCGTCTATAAAAACACCAAAGGTAAAGTACATACTATTAGATTATTACACTGATACATTTATTACATTAAATAAAAAAATAGAAAATTTAGGTGTAAGTAAAATTGAATCAATTGGTTTATTAAGACATGGTTATATATTACCAACTTATAAATTATTGGATAAACAAAAAACACCAAGTATTTTAAATAATGTTGAAACACAAGATAATTTATTAAATTCATGGAGTGAAATCAGAAACTTTTTATTATCATTAAAATTTACATATTCATTAAAAAACTTTGATTTTTTAAGTTGTAGATTAGATAAAGATAGTAATTATCATTTTGTATTTAATAGATTAGAAACTACCTTAAATATAAATATTAGAGCATCAAATGATGATCTTGGTAATATATCTAGTGGAGGTAATTGGATATTAGAATCAGATAATGTAAATATAAAAGATATTTATTTTAATGATAAAATTTTAAAATATCCATATTTATTTTTTATGACAACTGTTACTGTAAAAGCAGTATCATTTACAAAACCATATGATGGTGTTTATTTTAATGAACCATTAATAACATTAGATTTACCTGTTTTAAATACATTATCTGGAACTATTAGTTATAGTGGAACATATACAACTGGATTAAATGTAGGAACATATACTATTATTCCAAGTGGTTTATCATCAACTGAATATTATATTAATTATGAAAATGGTACATTAACTATTATCCCAACAGAATTATCAATTTCAGTTAATGATTATATAAAAGTATATGATGGAACAAATACATTTAATGATTATGTAATAAATTATTCAGGATTAATTGATTCAGAAACTGAATCAGTTTTATCTGGTACTTTAACATTAAGTGGTTCTTATTTAAATGCAGTAAATGTTGGTGTATATGATATAATACCAAGTGGTTTATCATCAAATAATTATCATATTACTTATGATAAAACATATTTAAAAATTATTCCAGCCTCATTATTAGTTATTGCAAATAATGTTGGTAAAATATATGATAGATATGCATATACTGATTTTAACACTGTTTTTTATGATGGTTTTGTTAATTCAGAATCAGAATTTAATTCAGATTTGTCAGGTAGTTTAATATTTACTGGTAGTTTTATTAATGCAACTGATGTAGGAACATATATAATTCAACCAAGTGGATTAACATCAACAAATTATGATATTATGTTTATTAATGGTATATTAACAATTTATTATGATGATTTTTTAGTAGCAGCAAATAATTTTAGAAAGTTTTATGATAATTTATTTTTTACAAATCCAACATTATCATATTTTCATACTGTGTGGGATGTTTCTGGATATTTAGTTTATTCTGGAACATATGAAACTGCTAAAAATATTGGTTCATATACTATGATAGCCAATCCAACTTTAAATAGTGGTAATTATGTAATTAGTTATTATAATGGTACTTTAATTATTGATAAAGCAGAAGTTAAAATAAGAGCATTACCTGTTACTAAAATATATGATGCTATACCATATAATGATATTCCAGTAACATGGGAAGGATTATTAGGAACAGATACATCTGATATTTTTATTGGTCAATTATTAAATGTTGGTACATCATATCAATCAGTAAATGTAGGAACATATAATATAATTCCAAGTGGTGTAGATACACAAAATTATACAATTATTTATGATGAATCAATATTAACTATTAATAAAGCACCATTAGTATTAAATACTCAATTTTATTCAAAAGTTTATGATGGTAATAATATTGGTTATGGAGATGTTATTACTACTATTAGTGGAATTATTAATAATGAAAGTATTTCTGTTGTTTCATATGATATTCGTTTTCATACAAATCAAGCAGGTTATCAATTTATTGATATTTGTAATATTACATTATCTGGTTACACTGTTGATAATTATTATATTGTACCAGTTCCTGCAGTTGTTGGTTTAATTGAACCACGATTATTAACAGCATGGTATACATCAAAATATAAAGGTTATGATGGAACAAGAGAGCCAAATGGTTTAGTAGGAACATTAAGTGGAATATTAGGAAATGATTATGTAACAATTAGTTCATCAATTGCTAAATTTAGACAAGCTTCTATTGGTTGGCATTTTATTGATATTTCATCAGCAACATTATGGGGAACAGATGCTGGAAATTATATTGTTAAAACTGTAACACCAATAATTGGTAGAATTATTCAAAATAATTTAATTATTAATTGGTATGGTGGTCATAAAATATATGATAATAATAATGATGCTAAATTTACATTAACCTATTCTATTAGTGGTATGATTGAAGAAGATAATTTAACTATTTCTGGATTTACAGCAACTTATAAAAGTCGTGATACTGGAGAATGGTTTATTGATATTTCTAATGTTGTTTATTCATCAATGTTTTTAGATGCATATGTTTTTCCTGTAATGAAACCAGTACCTGGTTTAATTCGTCCAAAAACAATTTATCCATATTTTGTAGGTGGAGATAAAATATATGATAGTGAATTAGCACCTGGACCAATATCATATACATTATCTGGTATAATTGGTACTCAAGATGTTGATATTTCTAATTGGTATCCAGTATATGAATCACCAAATGCTGGATATAATTTAATTAATTTCCCACAAATTATGTTAACTGGTTTTAATAGTTATAATTATATTTTATATAATCAAATATCAATTATTGGTTTAATTACTGCTAAAACATTAATTGCAACATTTTATGGAGGTAATAAAATTTATGATTCATATACTACTGCATCTTTAGAATGGTCATTAAGTGGTATGATAGGTCAAGAAATAGTAAATATTTATAGTTTTGATGCTAATTTTAAATCACCAACTGTAGGGACATGGCTTATTGATGTATCTAATATTAATTTACAAAATATTAATTATGTAACCGTATATGAACCTTTTACAAGAACTATATCAAAAAAAGAACTAATTGCTACATTTTATGATGGTGATAAAACATATGATAATAATTTTGATACAGGACCAATTACATATTCATTATCTGGTATGGTAAATGAAGAAATAATTACTATTTCAAGTTATTATTCAAAATATAAGAAAAAAACAGTTGGATATAACTTAATTGATGTATCTGATATTATAATATCAAGTGATAATTATTATGTTAAAGCAGTACCACCATTTATATCATATATTAATTATAGATATATAACTCCTGTAATATCTAGAGGACAAAAAGTATATGATAAAACTAATTTTACTGGTCCTATTAATATTGATTTATCAAATATTGCATTAGGTGAATATTTAACAATTAGTACATATATTAGTAGATTTAAAGATGTAAATTCAGGAATACAATTAATTGATGTATCTAATTTAAAAATAGCAGGTCCAACTGTATCTAATTATAAACTTGTACCTATTAGACCATTTAGTTCAGAAATTTATCCTAAAAAAATTTTATTAAAAGTAACAGGTGGCGATAAAACATATGATGGTACAACTGTACTTGGTAGAGTTACACGTATAACATTAAGTGGAACATATGATGGTGATTCAATATCATTATTAAATACATGGGTTGGAAACTTTGTTTCAAGTAATATAGGATTAAATAATGTAGATATTTCTAATATAGATTTATCAGGCGCAAATGTATTAAATTATGTAGGTTCATATGTACCATTTACTAGATTTATATTATCTAAATTATTAACAATTACTTTTTCAAATGTAAATAAAATTTATGATGGAACAAAGGAAACTCAATTATTACCATATGATATTAGTGGTATTGTAGAAAATGAATTTGTTGATATAAGTAGTTATGTATCAAGATATAGATCTAAAAATGCTGGTTATCAAATAATAGATATATCAAATATTGAATTATATGGACAAACAGCAGATAATTATATAATTAGACCAATTTATTCTATTAGCAGTACAATATATCAAAAAGATTTAATTGTTACATTTGAAGGTGGTGATAAAATTTATGATGGAACTTTAGTTCCTAGCTTGATTATGTGGTCACTTAGTGGTCAAGTTGGTAGAGAAAGAGTAAATTTAAGTTCATTTGATAGTCAATTTTCAAATCCAAATGTTGGCTATAATTTAATTGATTTTTCTAATTTAGTATTATCATCAAATAATTATACAAGTATAGTAGTACCACTATATGCAAATATATATTATAAAAATTTAGATATAACATTTTCAGGTGGTTCAAAAATATATGATTCAACAAGATATGTTGGACCTACTATTAATGGTATTATTTCAGGAATTGAAAATAATGAATTAATAACAATATCAACATATATTGCTTTTTTCTCAACACAAAATGTAGGAAGACAACGTATTGATGTATCTAATGTAATTATAGATGGTCCTACAGTTACTAATTATTTAATTAATCCAATTGTACCTTTTTATAGTAATATTAATAAAAAAAATTTTAATGCTACATTTTTAAATGGTGATAAAAATTATGATGGTACAATTGAAACACCTGTTTTAGATTATTCATTATCTGGAATTATTGGAACAGAAACAATTGTATTAACTAATTGGATTTCTAAATTTAAATCATCAAATGTTGGTTATCAATTTATTGATATATCAAATGTTTCATTTAATGGATTTACTGCATCTAATTATTATTTAGAACCTGTTAAAATGTTAACTGCTTATATTAGTTCTATTCCAATTGTAGCATCATTTAATGGAGGTGATAAAATATATAACAGTACATTAGTAACTGGTCCATTAACATGGACAACAAGTGGTATGGTTAATAATGAAATAATAACATTAGGTAATTATGTTTCAAGATATATTAATCCTAATGCAGGTTTTCAACGTATTGATATATCAAATACAAGATTATTTGGAGCAACAGCATCTAATTATTATTTACAACCTGTTAGACCAATTATGGGTACAATTAGTCAAAAAGATATAACAGTAACATTTTCTGGTGGAAGTAAAGTTTATGATTCTACAAGATATGTTGGTCCACTCTCATGGACAACTAGTGGAATTATTGGGGCAGAGTTAATTACTATATCAACATATATTTCTTTATTTTCAACACAAAATGTAGGATTAAATCGTATAGATGTTTCCAACGTAATTATAACAGGTTCTACAGTTACTAATTATTATTTAAATCCAATAGTACCTCATTATAGTAATATTAATAAGAAAAATTTTAATGCTACCTTTTCAGATGGTAATAAAAATTACGATGGAACAAGAGAAACACCATTATTAAATTATTCATTATCTGGTATCATTGGAACAGAATTAATAGTATTATCTAGTTGGGATTCTAAATTTAAATCATCTAATGTTGGTTATCAATTTATTGATGTATCAAATATTTCATTTAATGGATTTACAGTTTCAAATTATTATTTAGAACCTGTTAAAATAGTTACTGCTTATATTAGTTCTATACCAATTGTAGCTACTTTTAATGGAGGAAATAAAATATATGATGCAACATCAGTACCTGGTTCACTAACATGGACAACAAGTGGTATGGTTAATAATGAAAGAATAATAATAAATAATTATGATGCAAAATATATAAATACTAATGCAGGTCAACAACGTATAGATATATCAAATATAATCTTATTTGGTTCTACTGTTTCCAATTATTATCTTCAACCAGTTAAACCTATTATGGGTACAATTAGTAAAAAAGATATAACAGCTACATTTTCAGGAGGAACTAAAGTTTATGATTCTACAAGATATGTTGGTCCTAGTATTAACGGTTTATTAAGTGGTATTATTGGAACAGAAGTAATTACTATATCAACATATATTGCTTTTTTCTCAACACAAAATGTTGGATTAAATCGTATTGATGTTTCTAATTTAATTATACAAGGCAACACTGTTCTTAATTATTATTTAAATCCAATAGTACCTCATTATAGTAATATTAATCAAAAACAATTAATTACTAGTTTTTATGGAGGTAATAAAACATATGATGGTACTACTATACCAAATACATTAACATATAGTATATCAGGTATTATAGATTCAGAATCAATAATTATTTCAAGTTGGACATCAAAATATAGAACTTCAAATATTGGTAATCAAATTATTGATATTTCAAATGTATCATTAATAGGAACAACAGTTTTTAATTATTTTATTAAACCTGTATTACCTATAGTAGGAGTTATAAGTCCACGATATATAACTGCAAATTTTAATGGTGGTTCTAAAACTTATGATTCTTTAAGATTAGCTGGTCCAGTATCTTGGACAATTAATAATATTGTTTCTGGAGAATCAATTGATATATCATCATATAATGCAATATTTTCAACACAAAATGTTGGATTAAGAAGAATAGATATATCAAATATAATATTAAAAGGTATTACATCAAATAATTATATTATTTTACCAATTGATTCAATATATGCATTAATAAATAAAAGACAATTAAATATAACATTTAATAATGGTGATAAAATATATGATGGTACAACTATACCAAATACATTATCGTGGCAAATAAGTAACAATGTTGCTAATGAAGTTATAAATGTTGATAGTTTTAGTTCATTTTATTTAGATAAAAATGTTGGTATTCAACGTATTGATATATCAAATGTAATATTATCTGGTTTAACAGTATCAAATTATGATTTACAACCAATACAATCTATTTATAAAACTATTTCAAAAAGAACATTAACATTTAACTTTTTAGGTGGTAATAAAATATATGATAGAACTACAGTAGTTGGTTCATATTCATGGAATTTTGATAATATTGTATCTTCAGAAACTATTTCAGCATCATTTTTACCATATTATGATAATTATAATAGTGGATATCAACAAATTACTATTAGTAATATGATTGTATTAGGATTAACCAATAATAATTATAATATTCAACAATTAAAATCAATATCTGGTTTTATAAATAAAAGAAATCTTGATATTGTTCCTAATTATTTAGTTAAAAATTATGATAGTACACAATCATTTTCTCAAAATTCATCTTTAAAAATAGTAAATGGTATTACTGAAGATAATTTAAGTATTCTTTATTTTGTATCTAGATTTAAAAATATAGATGTTGGTTATTCATTAGTTGATGTTTCTAATATTATATTAGGGGGTAGTACAACTAATTATATTTTAAATTCAGTCCCAAGTTTATCTGGTTATATAATACCAAAACCATTTGATGTTTATTTTAATAATAAAGATAAAGTATTTGATGGATTAACAACTATAACAGATTTATCATATTCTATTATTGGAATATATCCAAGAGATAATATTAAATTAGTAAATTACAATGCAAATTTTGATAATCAAGATGTAGGATTAAGAAGATTAGATATATCTGGTTTAATATTTAGTGGCTCAATATTTAATTATGTATTAAATGATGTTATATCTAAATCTGGAACAATTACACAAAAAGGATTATATTTTTTATTTACAGGTGGTGATAAATCATATGATGGAACAGTTGCACCAGGCAATTCATTAAATTATACAATTAGTGGTGTAATAAATAGTGCACCTGTATCAGTATTATATTATGATTCTAAATTTAATACACCAAATGTTGGTTTACAACGTATTGATATATCTAATTTAAGTATTAATAATACAAATTATTTTATTAATCCAGTAAGACCAATTAATGCAAATATTTATAAAGAAGCTATACATTTATATTTTACAGGTGGTAATAAAATTTATGATGGAACAACAAATGTTACAAATTTAGATATAATATTTGATAATCCATCTGTTACTTTGTTATATTATAATGCATCATTTTCTAGTCCAAATGTTGGTTTAAATTATATTACAGTTACTAATTATTTATTATCAACAATTAATTTAAACAACTATAATATAATTACTAATACAACAATTAGTGCATGGATTTTCCCTAAAAACGTAACAGTAAATTTTAGTGGTGGTAATAAAAAATATGATTCAACATTAAATACTGGACCATTAGTTAGTAGTATAAATGGTCTTATTTCTGGAGAAAATATATTTGTACAAAGTTATAATTCATATTTTAGAAATAAATCAGTAGGATTTCAACAAATTGATGTATCTAATATTGTATTGAGTGGTACTGGTGCCAGTGCAACTAATTATATTGTTACTGCTTATAGTACTAATAATGGATTAATATCAAAAGCTGATTTAAGTGGTATATTAACAGCTGATGATAAATATTATGATGGAACTACTGATGTTGTTAATCCTTTAATTACATTACAAAATGTATATAATTATGATGATGTAGTTGTAAGTTCTTTTACATCTACATTTGCTTTATCAACCTATGGATTACAAAAAATTAATACAACTAATGTTGTTTTAAGTGGTCTTGATGCAAACAATTATAATATTATAGTTTCACCAATATATAGAAATATTTTATCTCAATCATTAAATATTACATTTACAGGTGGGTCTAAAATTTATGATACAACATTAAATACCGGACCATTAAATATTACAATTAGTGGAGCTAATCCATCTGATAATATTAATGTAATTTATTATATATCTAAATTTGAAAATCCAAATGCAGGAATACAAAGAATTAATATAACAAATTTAATATTAACAGGTACAAATTCTTCAAATTATAGTTATACAATTGAACCAATTTATGCAGAAATATTACCAAAACCATTAGATTTAATATATTTTAATAAAAATAAATATTATGATGGAACACAAAATTTAACTGATATATATTTACAAACTAATGAAAATATTACTGTATCTAGTTTTATTGGTTCATATAAATCATTTAATGCTATTAATACATTTATTGATATTTCAAATGTAATATTAACTAATTTTAATTATACAGTAAAACCTATTCAATCTCAACCTGCTATTATTTATAAAAGACCAATTACAGTTATATTTTATAATGGTAATAAAACTTATGATGGAACTACTAATTTTTATGGAACTAATTATTATTTTCAAAATGTAATAGCTTCTGATACAGATATTAGTTTATTATCATATAATGGAACATTTTCTAATAAAAATGTTGGTATAAATTATGTAACTATATCTAATTTAATTTTAAATAATACTAATTATGAAATTACTTTTGTTCCCACAATTTCAGCTAATATTATACCAAAAGTAGTAAATACTAATTTTAAAGCATATACAAGAATATATAATAATAAAACTGATGTTACATTATATAATCCTATTATTAATGGTTTAATTAATTTAGATATAAATACTATTAGTATATCAGATTGGATTGCAAATTATGATAATAAATATGTTGATAATAATAAAAATATTAATATACAAAATATTAGATTTAAAGGTCCAAATAGTTTAAATTATGTTTTAGATAATGAAATACAAACAGCAAGCGGAACAATTATACCAAGTCCTGTAACAGTAGTTGTAAAAAGTGCTAGTAAAATTTATGATAAAACTACAAGTACTGGTTTATTATCATGGACTATTAGCGGTGTTTATACTGAAGATTTATCAGGTGTTATATTTAATTATACTGATTCAACATTTTTAAATTCATTAACAGAAAATAATAAACAAATAATATTATCAGGTTCTACTATTTCTGGTAATTTAGCATATAATTATAATTTAGTATCATATATTGCAACTGGTGATATAACTAAAAAACCAATTAATATTAAATTTACAGGTCAAAATAAAATTTATGATAATACTATTAGTGCTATAGTTTATAATCCTATAATTTATGATATAGGTACTGATATTGTAACTGTTAATGATTATAAATCTAATTTTATTAATTCAGGGGTTGGTATAAATAAACTTATAAATATTAATAATATTATATTATCAGGAACAGATTCATTTAATTATAGTGCAAATGATTCTAGTGCTAATGCAAGCATAATTTATCCAACTAAAATAAATTTAAATATAGTAAATAATACATGGACCTACAAAGATATTTCAAATACTGCAATTATTAATTGGGAACCATTATGGATACAAGATTATATTACAAATATAATTGATATTACTAATAATATTATAATAACATCAGATGGTAAAATATTAAATGCAAATACTTATGCACTTGTACAAAATACTAATTTACCATTAAATAGAATCAGAAACAATATTATTTCTAGTAATAATCAATTATTAACAACAACTAACAATTGGTCAAGTTATAGTACAACAAGTTATTCAAGTAATATAGTTAGTTTTTCAAATAATTTTGTTATATCAAATAATCAAATATATAAATCTGGTAATTTAATTTATACAGATTTTAGTAGTAATTTTATCGACATAGAAGCAGTTGATTCCAGTAATATATTTGTTATAACAAATAATAAATTTATATTAACATCAAATAATGGTGGTATTAGTTTTACTAAACAACAAATTACAAATGTTAATGATAATTTTGTATCAATAAATATGGTTGATATTTATAATGGTTATATTGTTGGTGATAATGGTTTAATATTAAGAACAAATGATGGAAGAATATGGACTAAATTAAATACTTTAACCAATGAAAAACTAAATTCAATATATAACATTAATACAAACGATGTTATTATTGGTGGTAATAATGGTATTATACTTAAAAGTTCTAATCGTGGTATAACATGGTCAATATTAACTTCTGGAACTAATGAAAATATTTTGAATATTTATGCAACTAGTTTTTTTGATATTAAAATTGTATGTAGTAATAGTTTATTATTAACATTTATTTCTAGTCCAGAAGGTAATTTAAAACTATATGATAATCAAACATTATTATTTGATACAAATGTTAGTCTTAATACATCACAAGTTGTTTATAATTTTACAAACTTTCCAGTTAAAAAATATTGGTTAAATGCATTATTTACTCCAAATTTAATTAATTCTTATAGTACTGCAACAACATCTACTAGAATCCAAAATATAAGACCAATATATTATTATGATACATATTTAACAGATATATTATTTTCAACTAGTTTTATAAGTTCTAGACCATTTGTAGATCAATCAGGTGGTACATTTTCTCTTATTGGAAATAATTTAATCTCAATTAATAATACAGGTAATATAATTTTTTCTGATTCTATTCCAGTTGGTAGATATAGTTTTATTACTATTTATACATTAGCAACTGTATCATCACAACAAACACATCAATTAATAGTCAGACCAATTATTTCATATCCTAATTCAAATATACAAATTACTTATGGTGATGGTTTAGTATTAGCTAGTCCTAATATTAGCCCAAATAATGGTATATTTACTATATCTGATGTTATTGGTAATTTAGCAAGAACAAATAAAGCAACTATAACTTCAAGTGGGATACTAAATATAGTATCAACTGCTGAATTAGGTAATTATGGATTTGGTATTACATATAATGTAAATAATATAATAAATAGTGCAAGAGTAAATGTAAGTATTTTATCAAATTTTGGTTACATACCAGGAATAATTAATTTAGAATATTTATCAGGTGGAAAATCAGAATTACCATTTTATGATCCATCTGGTGGTATTTTTAGTTTACAAGACATATCTTCTAATATTGTTAGTCAAAATAAAGTAACTGTAAATTCAAAAGGTCAATTAACATTTACTAATAATATTGATGTTGGATTTTATAATTTCAGAGTAATCTATCGTGGTAATTCTTTTATTTACTCTGTTAATTCAAGTCCGTTTTTTAAATATATATTACAACAAGATTTTAAAGAAATACAATATATTAGTAGCATTATTGATGCATCTGCAAATGCTAGTGTAATACCATCAGGTGGTTCTTTTTCTTGTTCTAATTTAATAAATTTAGTAGAATTAAATACAACAACTGGTAAATTAATATATAATCCTGGTATTGATGTTAGTAGTTATTATTTTAATATTAAATATGAATATAATAAAGGTTATAAATTTATTGTTCATAATTTAGTTGTAAAACCATATATAAATTATTATATAAATTATTTAGTGTTACCATATAATGTTCCTGGAAATAGTATAATACCAGAAATAAATCCAAGTAATGGAGCATTTAGTTTATTAGAAGTTGATAATATTTTAGTTCAGTTAAATAAAGCATATATAAATCAAATTGGTCAAATAATATTTACAAATGATATTCCTGTTGGTATTTATAATTTTAATGTTAGTTATATGTATAATTCATTAATTACTTTATTTAGTTATCAATTACGTGTAATTCCAACTATTAATTATAATATTAATACATTAACTATTACATATGATAATTCAGGAAATAGTATATTACCAAGTGTACAACCAAATAATGGTATTTATACAATTTCAAGTATAATTCAATTATCAAAAATAAATATTAATTCAACAACTGGTAGACTTTCATTTAATAAAGAAATACCTGTTGGAAATTATAATGTTAATGTTAAATATACTAATAATAATTTATCAAATTCTACTAATTATTTATTAAATGTAATACCTACTGTTTATTATAAAAATAATAGTTCAATAATTAATTATAAAACATCATCAAAGAGTGAAAGACCATATATTAATCCAAATGGTGGAACTTTTAGTTCAAATAATACTATTATAGATTTATCTGGTTTTCTTATTTTTAGTAATAATTTAGTTGTTGGTAATTATAATTTATTAGTTAATTATACATATAATAATAATACAAATAGTACTCCATATTATTTAACAGTAAGACCAAATATTAGTCTTTTACAATCTGTATATGAAACATATTATGATACATCTAATAATATTAATATTAATGATATAAATGTAGACCAATCAGGTGGTGTTATTTCAGTATATGATATATCAGGTTCTTTAGTTAGTTCAAATTATGTTACACAAAATATTATTTATACCAGTACAAACATACCTGTAAATATGTATCGTATTGGACTATTATATCAATTAAATAATACATTTAATAATACATATTATGATTTGATTATAAGACCAAGATTTTATTATATAAATAGCACAATATATACATTATATAAAAATTCTGTTAATTCTGAATTACCATATGTAATTCCAAGTAATGGTAATTATAGTATTGAAGATTTATCAAATAATACAACAATTTTCTCAAATGGACAAATTAATTTTAATTCTAATATTTATGTTGGTAGTTATTATTATAAAGTTAATTATTTTATTAATCAAATTATTAGTAGTTCTTTTGTTAATTTAATTGTATTACCAGTTATTAATTATAATATCAATTCATTAACTATATTATATGATACATCTGGAATATCAATTGCACCTTATGTTAATCCATCAAATGGTATATTTTCTGGGTCAAATATAAATATTAATTCTAATGGAATTATATCATTTGACCGAGCATATAATTATAATGTTGGTACAAATATTATTACAGTAAACTATAGTGTAAATAATATAACTAATAGTACAACATATATATTAAATGTATTACCAATTGTTTATTATACTAATAATACAAGTATAGTTGATTATGGAACAGTTAATAATTCTAGTGAACCATATTATCAACAAAATGGTGGTTTATTTGAAATAGCAGATTATATTGGTTCATTAGTTGAAACTAATCAGGTATCTATTGATAATTCAGGTATAATTCTTTTCAATAACAATACAAATATAATTGACGTTGGACAATATAGTTTTATAATTAAATATACTTTACAAAATTTAAGTAATACAACAATATATAATTTAACTGTTAAACCAGTTATTTATTATAGTAATAATATTTTAGCAATTAATTATGAAAATTTTGGAAATAGTGATTTACCAGTTGCTATGCAACAAGGTGGATTATTTGGTATTAGTGATGTATCAGGTTCATTAGTATTTAATAATATTGTAACTATTGATACATCTGGTATAATTTATTGTACAAATCAATTAGATGTAGGATTATATACATTAAATGTATCATATACTCTTAATAATTTAACAGCCAATACTTATTTTTATGTCAAAATATTACCTGTTATTAGATATCCATCATTAAATAAAGTATTAAATTATCAAACTGCTGGAACATCAACTATTCCAATTGCTAATCCTTCAAAAGGTTTTTATAGTGTAAATCAAGTTGCATTAATAAATTCTGGAACTGGTCAATTAACATTTACTAATAATATTGATGTAGGTAAATATATTATACCAGTATTTTATACATATAATGGAATTACAACTAGTATTAATTTTAATTTAACAGTAAATCCAATATTAATATATTCTACTGGTATTACAACTTTATTATATAACCATGAAATTTCATATTCTGAACAACCTACTTATTTACAAAAAGGTGGTGTTTTTGAAATAAGTAATAATTTATTTAATATTGATAATTCAGGAATAATAATGTTTGATAAATTTATAAATGTTGGTAAATATTATTTTGATATTAAATATACATTAGCTGATGTATTTGTTAAATATACATATTTATTAAATGTAATACCAAATATTGATTTAAATTATAATTACATTGAATTAGATTATACAAATGTATTTTCAGAATATGTAATACCATATGTAGACCAATCTGGTGGAACATTTACTTTTGAAGATTTATCTGGTTCATTAATTAATAATTTAGATGTAAATTATCAATATGGTATTTTTAATTTATCAAATACAATAGATGTTAATTTATATACAATGAAAATTATATATACTTATAATAATACAAGTAATTTTGCATTATTTACATTAAATATTAAACCAATTTATTTTTATTCAACTGATAATTTTACAACTATTTATAATTCTAATAAATATTCTATTCAACCGTATGTTAATCAAGCCGGTGGTAACTTTAGTATTGAAACTATGTATAATGGATTATTTATAGATGCTTCTAATGGTATAATTAATTTTGGTTATGATTTAGAAATTGGCGACTATTCACTAATATTAAAATATGCTTTAAGAAATACATACAGTACTACTAATTATTTTATAAAAGTATTACCTATTCTTGATTATGGATATCCATATTTTATTTCTGAATATAATACAACAACTTATACACCAGAAGCAATTTATGATCCAGTTGGTGGTACATTTACTATTCAAGGTGCATCTGATATATCAAGTAATATAATAATCAATAATTTAATAGAAACAAATGCAATCAGTATTAATTCAGGTAATGGTTTAATTACATTTAATAGTTCAATTCCTGTTGGATTATATTTATTAAAAGTAAATTATAATTATGGAAATACATTTAATTCAACAGAAATATCATATACAATGAAACCATATTTATTATATACACCAAGTTCAAATAGAGTACCATATCATGATATTAGTTTTTCTGTTATGCCAACATTTGCACCATCAAATGGTATTTTTACAGCATCAGTTCCAAGAATTAATTTAATATATACTGGTATTTCAATAGATAAAAATAATGGTATTATCAGATTTGGTTTAGTAAATGCTGGATTTTGGACATTAACTGTAAAATATACTGTTAATGGTGTTTCAAATACTGTTACATATACTTTACAAATTTTAGCTAATGTATATTATAATCCACCATATAGTGTTATTGGATTTAATTCTGTTAGTTCAACAGCTGCACCAATTGCTAAAGTATTAGGTGGTGTTTATACATTACAAGAAACAACTAATGGTATTTCAATTAATAGTACAACAGGTATATTAACATTTTCATATTTAACAACAGGTATTTATTATATTCCAATTGTATATACTGTATTTGGTAGTCCAGTTGTTATTAATTATACATTATTAGTTAAACCAACTGTTTCTTATAATCCAGATACTGTTAATGCATTTTATACTAATCCAACAACATCTACAATACCATCATTTAATCCACCAAATGGTAAATTTTCTGCAACATTTAATGATATTAATAATTCTAGATTATTATCTACAATCCAAATAGATGCTTCAAGTGGTATTATTACTTCAACTGAAGATTTAAGAGTTGGTGCTTATAATTTAAATGTATCGTATTTATCAAATTCATCTGAAGAAATAATACCATATACAATTAATATTTATCCTAATTTAGCATATTCACAAGGTTCTATAATAACTACTTATGGTTCTGATTATTTTACAGAAAAACCTTTTGTTAATCCTAAAAGAGGTGTATTTACATCATTAGATCCACAATTTTATGTCGATGGTTCTGGTGGAGTTATTGAAATTAAAAATACAAATAATGTTGGTAAATATATTGTACCTGTTCAATATAAATATAATAATATGTCAGTATATTCTAATTATAATATTATTATAAATCCATGGTTAGATTATGTATTTACTAAAAAAGAAATGTTATATGGATATCAAAATACATCAGAAATTCCAATTGCTAAACAATCATTGGGTACATTTTATATTAATTCAATATCTGGTACATTTAATATACCAATTCAAACATCATATTCATTAAATCAAAATACATTTAATAATTTTGGTGTTGTATTAAATGGTTATTCCGGTTTATTAAATTTTGGGTCAAATATTAAAGTTGGTAAATATAAATTTAATATTAAATATGCAATTAATGATTTAAGTTCAAATCAAATATATGATTTAACTGTTTATCCAAATGTTTATTATACTTTATCTAGTTTAGTATTAGATTATAATACAACTGGTTTAACTACAAGACCATTTGTTGACCAATCTGGTGGATATTTTACTATTGGTAACATTACTGATTATAGAAATGAAGCCAGTAAAATAAATATAAATAATTTAACTGGATTAATTAATTTTTATAAAGGTATTAGTGTTGGTTTATATAATTTTAATATTAAATATGAATTAAATAAAATAGTCAACTATGCAAAATATAGTTTAAATGTTAGACCTAATTATTATTATTTAAATGATACATTAGATGTTATATATGGTTCAATTGGTTATTCTAATGAACCATTTGTTTTAACTACAGGTGGTAAATTTTATATTGAAAATTATGGTTTATTAGATGAATATACATTATCAATTAATGAAACTACTGGTATAATTAATATTAATTTAGTTAGTATTAATCGATATACAATAAGATTAAAATATGTATTAGATGGTTCTGTTACTTTTACAGATTTTACAATTATAGTAAAACCATATATTAGTTATTTAAAAGGTTCAATAAATATTGATTATGGTTTAACTGATTATTCAGAAATACCATTTGGTTTAGAAAAATTTGGTACTTATAGTTTTGATAATATTGATGAATTAGATTTTCAAAAAACAAAAGTATCAATTGATAGTTCTAATGGTCAAATATATTTTGGTGATTATATTAATGTTGGTTCATATAATTTAAGTATTAAATATACAGTTAATCAAATTTATAATACTTTTAATTATGTATTAAATGTTAAACCATTATTATCATATACTGTTTCTGGTGTAATTATTAATTATAATATATTTACTGAAAAATATACATTAGATTTACCAACAGTTGTTCCAACAAAAGGTCTTTTTTATTTTAACGATTCATCTAATTCTTTTATTCAATCTAATATTTCATTAGATAAATTTACAGGTGAAATTAATTTATATAATAGAATACCACCTAATGATTATAATTTATTTATTAATTATTACTTGAAAAATATTTTTAATCAATATTATATTAAATTACAAGTTTATCCAAATTATAAACTCTATGAACCAAATAATAATATTACTATTTATTATGATATATCAAATATAATAACTGGCATACCATATGTTGACCCATCTGGTGGTACATTTGAAATTATACAACCAATGGATATTAATTTATATTCAAAAGTTAATATTAATACAAATGGGTCATTAAATATTCAATCAAATATTAAAGTAGGTTCATGGATTTTAGGATTAGTATATAGTAAAATAAAATCAACACAAATTAATGTAAATATAAATGTTAAACCAACTGTTAGATATTTAAATAATTATTTAAATTTATTAAATGGAAATACAGGAGAAACAGAAATACCATATATATCACCATTTGGTGGTATATTTGAATTAGAAAATGCTAATGAAAATATCACTATAAATTCAACTTTAGGAATAGTTAGTGTTGGAATATTAGATATTGGTATTTATAATTTTAATATTAAATATACATATGATAATATAACAACAGTAATACCATTTAGTGTTTATGTTTTATTTTTATTTAAATATGATATTTCTGGTTCATTAATAAATTATAATTATTCAGGATTTTCAAATCAACCAAATATTGATATTTATAATGGTATTTTTTCAATACCAAATAGTTATAAAAATATTGGAATAAATATTGATAGTTCAAATGGTATATTATCATTTTCTGATAGTGTTTTAGTTAATAATTATATTATTCCTGTAACATATAATGTTAGTAATTTATTTAAAACAAATAATTATTTTTTAACAGTACAACCATATATTTCTTATGATATATCAAATATTGAAATTAACTATTTATCAACATACAAATCAAATAAACCTATTGTTAATCCTAAATCTGGTTCTTTTCAAATAAATAATATAAATAATGTAACTATTGATAGTAGTGGTCAATTTATAATAGGTGGATTAGATATTGGTAGTTATGATTTAAATATAAATTATACTTATAATCAAGTTTCTAATAAATTAACAATACCAGTTTTATCAAAACCTATTTTTTATTATACTAATAATAATGTTTCTACTGTATATAATAAAATATTTTATTCAGATGCTCCTACAATAAGTCCATTATTTGGTACATTCAGTATAAATAATACTAATACAAATACTAATATTAATCAAAATACTGGTATAATTCAAGTAGATTCACAATTAGATATTGGTAAATATATATATAATATTGGTTATACAATAAATAATATTACTACATACTTAAATTATTATGTTAAACAATTACCATATTTCACATATAATAATGAAATAAATAATATAATAGCTGGTACTTCCAGTCAAAGTAATATACCAGTTGCATTACCATATGGCGGTACATATTCAATAATTAATAATAATAATAATTTATTAGATACATTATATAATAATAATATTTTATTAGATACATTATATAATAATAATATTTTATTAGATACCATTAGTGGTGTTGTTTATTTTTCTGATAATTTTGATATAGAAACAGTTAGTGTTAATATTAATTATAGTTTTAATGATATATCATCAAGTTATAAATTAGTAAAAAATATGATTCCATCAATATATTATCCAACAGAAATATTTGATTATGGTATATCAAATACTAGTATTAGTCCAATTAAAAATAGAGATAATGGTAAATTTTATATTAATTTTGAACCTCAAACATATATTCAAACTGAAAAAATTTCAATTGATAGTTCAAATGGTATAATTAAATTAGATAATGGTTTAGATGTTGGTAAAAATTTCTTTTATGTTGGCTATTATAAAAATAAATTAGAAACAATATTTACATATAATTTTATAATTAGACCAATGATATCATATTCTAATGTTAATGTTATTCAAACAGAAACTACTATATTAACTCCTGAATTAAAACCAATAACTGGTAATGATGGTAATATTTATTTATTATCACAATATGATTTTATTTCATTAGTTTCATCGAAAACAGGTCAATTAAGTATAAGAACAGCACCAGTTGGATTTTATAATATAAATATGTTATATATGTATAAAGATGTTTCTTCTAATTTTAATTTTGATATTATAATTAATCCTGAATTTTATTATAATTCTGATGCAAATATAGTATATGGTTATACAGGAGATTCAGATGCGCCATATATAAGTCAAACTGGTGGTACTTTTGATGTTAATATTAATGAAATGGTAGAAGGTTTAATATTTGATACTGATACAGGTATATTTTCATTTGGTGAAGGTTTAGAAGTTGGTGCATATCAAATAACTGTTTATTATATAATTAATTCTATTACTGTTGAAACTATATTTAATTTTAATGTGTTACCATATATTAATTATGATAACTTTTATACTGTTGAATATGGTATTGAAGGTGAATCGTTTCAACCAACAGTCATACCAAGTGGTGGTACATTTATATTATTAAATGAAATTGATGGTATTACAGTCGATGAAACATTTGGTGTTATTTATACAACAAATATATTAAAAGTAAATACATATGAATTAAATATTGGTTATAATTATAATGGTGTTCAAGGAAGTGGAATATTAATTTTATATGTTATACCTAAAACTTTATTTTTACAAATTGAAGTATTTGATAAAATTTACGATGGTACATCATCTGTTAAAGTTAAATCTAATAAATTATCAGGTGTAATAAATAATGATAAAGTTTTTATTAAAAATACATATAGTGCATATTTTATATCACCTAATGTAAGTTATTTTGTTCCAGTATATTTATCAAATTTAGAATTAGATGGACCTGATGTAAATAATTATATAATAGAAGATGCAGGTAATACATTAGGAAATATTTTATATATAACTTATAGACCTTCATATATAAGAGTAAATTATGGTACAAGTGGTAATTCTAGTCCACCATTATTATCAGAATCATTTAGTTCACCATTATTTTTAATTAAAAATCCTGTTAATGGTATTACAATTGATCCATATGGAACAATAAATTGGACTAACACACTAAATATTGGTATTTATAATTTAAAAATATTAATTTATAATGTATCTAATTCATTTGAATTAGATTTCACTTTAGAAGTAACAACAAATTTATATAATTCTGAATTTCCAATAATTGCTCCTAATATTGAAAATATTTCTTTTGAACAATCAAAGTATAATTTAAGATATAATGATACAGTTGGTAAAGCATATGTTATTGAAACTAATGAACCTGCATTATTAACTAAAATTGAAATAAATGCATATGACCAAGATAACTTATTAAATCACGATTTATTAGAATATAAACCATTTTATTTTAATTTACCAAATTCTGATGCATCAGATTCATTAATTATTTCTGAATTAAATGATGATGGTACAGTTAATCCAAAATATATTTATGATTTAGTCTGGGTTCAAGGTACTTTATGGCAAACACAATTAAGATATTTATCTGATTTCTATATTCAAAATACAAATATTTTAACAAATAATCCACCTACATTTAATTTACCAAGTGGTACATATTTTTCTATATTACAAATAATAATATCTGCTTTACCAACATCTAAAATATATTATACATTAAATGGAACTACACCAACTATTGATTCTATATTATATACAGGTCCTATTACAATTAGTACTACTAAAACTATAAAAGCATTCGTTATTACACCTGGATATATAAATAGTAGTGTATCATCAGTTACATATGAAATTAATTATATACCTTGTATTTTAAGTAATACATTAGTTAAAACACCAGATGGATATGAATTTATTGATAATCTTAAAATTGGTGATTTAGTTGTTAATTCATTAGGTCAAGAAGTTCCTATAAAAAATATATTAAAATATTATATTGAAAAACCTAAAGAAAAAGAATTACCTATTATTGTACCTAAAGATTTCTTTGGATTAAATATTCCAAATAAAGATACATATATTACTGAAAATCATGCAATATTAATAAAAAATAATAAATGGTTATTAGGTTATAATAATTTAAATTTATTTAAAAAATTAGATGTTAAACCATTATATTATAATATAGAATTACCTAATTATTTTAATGACCATCTTGTAGTTAATAATATGCCTATAGAATCTTGGTGTGCTAGAAAATATAAATATAGATATATAAATAGAACGCAAGAAAATATTAATAATAAAAAGGTTATAGTTGTTAACAAAAATAAAATTTAAAAAAATTACTTAAAGTGTTTTTATATATTTTCTATATTAAATCAATATATGAACACACAAAATTTATTATTTATTGATAGTGAAATTGATGATTTGCAATCAATAACACAAATGGTTAATCATTATACAATACCGTTAGTTGTAACGTATATTAATGATGAATATATAATTATATCAGGTGAAGAAATATCACCATCAACAGATGAATATAAAGTTGGTATTATCTCAAATAATCAAGATTTTATTAATAATTATAAAAATATTTATCTTTCAAAAATTTCTTATGATTATACAGATTTTATTGATTGGACATTTAATTATACTAATAATACTAATGATACAAATAATACTAATAATACAAATATAATAGGTACTATTGACAGTACAATTACAACTTGTATACCAAATATCACTAAATTAGGTGGTGTTTTTGAAATTATTAATAATCCAAATATTAAATATAATATAAATCAAGAAAATGGTCAAATTACATTTTCTTCAGATAATGTTGGTATTTATGATATTAATATTCAATATACATATAATATTATTAAATTTTTATGTAAAATACAAGTAATTATTAAACCAGTTATAAATTATAATTTATCTGAATTTACATTATTATATTTAGATGATTTTACATCATCATTACCTATTATAAAACCATCTAATATTTTAAATATAGGAAAATTTAGTTCAAATAATAATAATATAATAGTTGATGAAATAACAGGTCAAATTAAAATAAATAAATTATCATTAGGAGAACATTTAATTAATATCAATTATGAATATAATAATGTTAAAATAGATATTCCAATAAATATTTTTGTTAAATCAATATTACAATATCAATATAATACATATTATGTTGATTGGGGTAAACAATTTAATTCAGATATGCCTATTATATTAGAAAATAATATATTAGATGGTCATTATGAAATACAATCTGATTTAAAAATAACAATTGATAAAAAAACTGGTAAAATTAAATCAAAAGGATTAGATATTGGAGAATATATAATTCAACCTAAATATATTGGATTAAATAAACAAATAACAACACAAATTAAATTAGTTGTAAAACCAGTTATTAAATATAAATTTGATAATTTAATAGAAAATGATATTATTATTATTAATTCACCTAATATTCAATCTAATTATAAAAATTTAAAATTTTATTCTGCAAATAATTTATTTGAAATAGATGAAAATAATGGTCAAATTACATTAAAAAATATAGAAGCACAAATGTTATTTTTACAAATAATTGTTAAATCATCTAATTATAGTTTTAATTATAAATTTACAATTGAAATTCATCCTTATATTAATTATCAAACTAATTTTACTATTGATTATCAAACTAATAAAACACTTATTCCTAAATATTATGGTACTTTAGGTACTATTGAAATAACTAATTTTAAAGAACATATTAAAATTATCAACGACTCTATATTAATTGATTCTTCTTTTGATATTGGAAAATATAAATTAGGTATTGTATATACTAAAAATAATATTCCTTTAAATTTAATAGTTTCATTTGATGTTGTTCCTTTTGTAAATTACCATATTGATAAAAAACATAATATTTCACAAACAATTATTTTTACAAAACCTGAAGTTTCACATAAAAATGGTATTTTTAAAATAAGTAATTCTAATTTATTATGTAATATTAATGAAAAAACTGGGCAAATTAATATTCAAAATGCTGTTGTTGGATTTTATAATATTGATGTTGAATATCAAATTGAAAAAATATCTCATATAGTTTCATTATATTTTAATATATGTCCTACATTTTATTATTCATCATATTTAACATCATATTATACACAAAAAATTAAATCAGTAGTTCCAACTATTGAACCAAATAATGGTTCTTTTAGTATTATAGAAAACCCAGATTTTGGTATAAATACTGATGGAACAATATTTAATAAAAAAAATATTGATGTTGGTACTCATGAAATAAAAGTAAAATATTCTGTTAATAGTCAAATTACTGAAACTATTTATTATTTAACAATTAAACCAATGATTAAATATTCAAAAAAATATCAATTTAATTATAATCAAATATTTGAAATTATACCTGAAAGATTTGAACCATCTGGTGGCGAATTTAGTATTAATTATTTAGATATCAATTCAGATAATGGAATTATTTCAAATAAAATTAATAATATAACAAGTGGTATTTGGAATATTAAGGGAAAATATAAAATTAATAATTTAATTGAAACAATATATACTGATTTTGATTTTATTTTAGAAATTAAACCTGTTGTTATTTATGATAAAAAATCATATATTTGTAATTATTCAAGTAACTATATTTTTGAAAAACCACAAATTACTGAATCAGATGGTATTTTTAAATTAACTAATAATAATAGTAAAATACATATTAATCAAGATGGTTTAATTGATATTGATAATACTTTAGAACCAGGTAATTATGATTTTAATATTAATTATACAAAAAATGAATCATCAATTATAATACCATTTAGTTTAATAATTAAACCAACATTACATTATGATATTATTGAACATAAATATAAAACAACTAGTTATTCAAATTCTCCTATTTTTAGTCCATCTAATGGATATTTTAGTTGTCAATATTCTAATTTTTATTCAATTGATAATCATACTGGTATTATAACATTTAATAAAAATTTAGAATTAGGTAAATATGATATTTTAATCAAATATATTAGTAATAATAGTTGGGTTGAATTTAATTATTTATTAAATGTAGTACCAAATATTAATTATTCAAATAATCTTCTTAAAAATAGTAAATCAAATATATTTTCAACTTCTATTCCTCAAGTTAATCCACCAAATGGTACTTTTGAATTATTAAATTATACTGATTTATTTGAAATTAAAACAAATGGTAAAATTATTGCTAAATCTATTAATGTAATTGGTAATTTTGATTTGAAAATTAATTATAATATATCTAATAAAAATACTAAAACTATTTTTCAAGTAAATATTGTTCCAACTATTGAATATCCAAATACTATATTAGTATATTCAAATTTAAATACTAATAATATTATTAAACCAAAATCTGATATTATCGGTAATTATAAATTAGTTAATAATTTTGATATATTTAATATAAATTCAGAAAATGGTTATATAAATTATATAACTTCATTAGTTCCAGTTGGTAAATATAATTTACAAATAATTTATGAATATAATAATGTTATTATAAATACTGATTGTAATATTATTATTAATCCTACATTTTATTTTAATAAAAATAATATTATAGTTGAACCATTAGGAGGTAAATTTACTATTGATTCAAAATATTGTACAATTGATGAAAATACTGGAAATATTATTAATAATGAAAATTTATCATATGGAACTTATCAAATCACACCAAAATATACATTAAATGATATAACTGTTGAAACATCAACATATATTAATGTTGAATTACTATTAAATTATGAATCAGTATATGATGATATTATATTATTTAAAGGTGTTGGTTATGATTTTAAACCAACTATAAATAATAATAATGTGGATATTAAATATTATATGGATACAACTATTAAAGGTGTAAATATCAATCCTACTACTGGTTGTGTTACATTTAATAAAAATATTGAAGCTATTTCACAAAATAGAATGACATTTAAAGTATATGCTAAATATGAAAATTATCAAACATTTTTTGTATTTAAATGTATAATATTACAACCATTTAATTATAATTTATCAAAAGTTGAATTAAATTATGGAGATGAAATTATTTTAACACCTTCTATTAATAATTTTGAAAATGCAGAATTTTATTCTGATAATATATTAGTTGATAAAAATACTGGTAATATTAAAATATCAAATTTAGATGTAGGTAAATATAATTTTACTATTTATTTAAATTTAAATTTAATTACTATACAAACACAAATTGATGTATTGATTAAACCTATATTAAAATATAATAATAGTAATAATATTATAAATATCAAATATGGTACATTATATACTTCAGAACAACCTGAATTTACAAAAGGAGGAATTTTTTCTATTAATAAATCAAATATTAAAATTAATGAAAATGGTATTATTACAGTTGAACCTACATTTGATGTAGGTACTGATTGGTTTGATGTTACTTATACTTTAAATAATGTTATATCTACATGCACATGGAAAATTATTTCAAATCCTATTTTAGAATATAATAATAAAGAATTAGTTGTAACACAAAATAATGAATTATATTCAGATATGCCCAACTTTTATCCAAAAAATGGTATTTTTTCAGTTAGTAATACACCAGTTGGTATTACATTAAAACAAAATGGAATTATACATATTGATAAAAATTTATTAATTGGTAAATATGATATTCATGTTATGTATAAGATAAATAATATTAGTTTAACAAATAATATAACAATCAAAGTTTTACCACAAATATCATATAAACAAAATGATTTTGAAATTTATGATACAATTATTAAAACAAATCCTGCAATTGTTTCAGATAGTACTGGATTTTTTGATTGTTCTAATTTAATTAATGGTGTTAGTATTAATAGAAATAATGGTATGTTAACATTTAAAAATCTATCTGTTGGTACATATTCATTTTTAGTAAATTATAATTTATTTAATGTATCAAATCAATATGAATATAAAGTTAAAATATTACCATCTATTAAATTTACTAATAATATTATAAAAAAATATTCTGATATTTATACATCTGAATTACCAGTAGTTTTTCCATTAAATGGTAATTTTTATATTAATCCAATAAATGATATTAATATTGATACTTTAACAGGACAAATTACAATAAATAATAATATTAATATTGGTAAACAAAATATTACATTATATTATAATTATGATGGTGAATATATTTCTAGTCATAATATTGAAATTAATATAATTCCTGATATATATATTGAAAATCAAAAAATAGTTTATTCTGAAATAATTAGTATTCCTATACAAAATTACATACCTTTTACTAGTGATAATTATATTATTGAAAATGGTAATTTAATTTTAAAAGATTATAATATTGGTAATTATGATATTTCAATGAATTGTTTATATATTAATGATAATAATAATTTAAATTTTAATATTAGTTTTCATTTAGATATATATTCATTATTTTACTATGATGCATCAAATATTGAATTAAGTTATGGTGAAAAATATCAAAGTAAAAAACCAATAGTTTCTTGTTATAATAATGAATCAATGTTTTTATTAAATAATAGTAAATTTAAAAGTATTACTATAGATTTTAAAACTGGTGAAATATATATATATGAAAAACTACCTGTTAATATTTATAATTTAACTGTTGAATATAAAATAAATAATAAAAGTCATTTTTATAATTTAACAATAACAGTAAAACCTGCTATTAAATATATATATAATCAAAGTTATTTAGAAGATGAAGAAATTTTTATAAATACACCAGTTGTACAACCTTTTAATGGTACATTTGAAATTAATACTAATGATTTTATAATATTAGCAAATGGTGAATTAAAAAATATAACAAAATTAAAAGTTAATAATTATGATATTGTTGTTTCTTATAAAGTTAATAATATAATTGGTAATTTTAATATAAAATTTGATATTCAACCTAATTTATCATTTAGTTCAACATATAATATACAACAATTACCATTTGAAATTAATAATACAAATAATTTTGATTTTGATAATTATTCATATGAAATTATTTCTGAATCAAATAATGAAATTAAAATTGATTCAAAAACTGGAATTATTAAAATTAGTGATAATTTAATACCCTCTAGTTATTTTGTTAATATTAAATTAAATTATTTAGATACATTTACTACTAAAACAATTAATATTATATATGATCCACTTAATGAAATTAATAAAACATTTTTATTTTCTGATGAAAATGAATATATTATTGATTTAAATCCAAATATTATTTTTTCATTAGAAACAAATAATACAAATTATAAAATTAAATCAAATAAATTAATATTAACTAATTTAGATGTAAATGTTTATAGAATTTATTTATTATATAATTTAAATAATCTTAAAAAAAAATTAACTGTTAATATTCAAGTTATTCCACATATTAAATATAATGATTTATATAATATTTATATAAATGAACATTTTTTAATATCACCTATTAAAAATCTTCATTCAAATGGTTTATTTAAAATTTCAAATAATAATTTTAAAATTAATCAATTTGGTCAAATAAGTATAATTAAACAAGAAAATATAAATTGTGGTTTACAAGAAATATCAGTAGATTTTATTGTTAATAATCAACTTAATAAAAATAATTTTAAAATAATGATTAATCCATATATTAATTATTTAAATAATTCTATTGAAGTTAATTATGGACATGAATTTTATTCTAACAAACCATTATTTTCACCACAAAATGAATCATTAAAATTTAGTATTACATCTAATATAAATAATTCAATAACTATTAATGAAAAATCAGGAGTTATATTTATACCTTCTGATACTAATATTGGTATATATAATTTAGTTATTAGTTATGGAACTACCGATTATAATATTATGTTAACAGTAAAACCATTATTATTTTATGAAAAAAATAATATTGAATTAAAATATCTTGAACAACTTGTTATATATCCTTCTGTTTCTAAATTTGGTGGTACTTTTTCTTTTATTAATAATTATGAAGGTATAACTATAAATCCAGAACATGGTATCATTTCTATTATTAATCCAGATATTAATGATTATGAATTAGTTGTAGCTTATGTATATGATAATATTACAGTAACTACTAAAATAAATTTATCTATTAATATTGATTTAAAATATGAAAATAATAATATTATATTTGAATATAATTCTTCACCAATTAGAATTATTCCTGATATTAAAACTATTGGTGGTGTTTTTTATGCACAAAACATAGATGGTTTTAGATTAGATAATGATGGTATTCTTAATATATTAAACCCTGAAGTTGGTAATTATTCATATGATATTAAATATAAATATAATAATAAAAAAGTTACAAATACAATTAATGTTTTAGTAAATCCTAAAATTAGTTATGAACCTAATTATGATTTCTTTGAATATGATAATATAAATATTAATATTAATTTTTTACCATTAGGTGGAAAAGTATTTATTGATAATAGTAATTTAGAAATTAATAATTATGGTAATATTATTAATACACAATTTTTAGATATTAGTAATTATAAAATAAAAGTTACATATAATTATAATTCTATTGTTACAAATACTTATTTTAATATTAATATTAAACCTATTGTTTATTATTCAAATATTACATGTGAGTATGGTACATATATGACACATGAACCAATATCAAATCAAAGTATTAGTTTAATATTAAAATATGAATTAGTTAATAATGATTATTTAACTATTGATTCTAGTACAGGTGTTATATCAGGTTTTGAAAAAATGTCAGTACAAAAATCAAGAATAAAAATATGTTATTATTATTATAATAAAAAATATTATGCTACATTTAAAGTAACTGTTAAACCTAAATTTACATATAATAATTATAGATTATTTACTAATCCATCAAATGGTAAATTAACATTTGATAAACAAGTTATTGATATTGATAATAATCAACTTCAAATAAATGATTTTAATTATGGTAGCACTGATATTAAATTAGTATATGAAGTAAATAATATTTCAAAAACATTATTAATTAATGTTAATAAAAAACCAAATAAATTATATTCTAATACAAAATATATTTTTAATTACAATGATATCATATTAATAAAACCATTAATTAATTATGGTACATTTAAATTACTTGAATATAATGTATTTAAAATTAATAATGGAGAAATTTCTCTTTATAAAAAAGATAATTATATTGGTAATTATAATATTACAGTAATTTACGAAAATAATAATTTAATATTTGAAGAAAATATTAATATTGAAATTAAACCTATTATTAAATATAAAAATAATATTATACAAGTTATTTCAAATCAAAAATATATTTCTGATTTACCAGAATTATATCCATCAAATGGTAAATTAAGTATTAAATTATTAAATAATAATTCTACTTTTAATATTAACTTAACTTCTAGTTTTGGTTTTAATATTAATCGAAATGGTAGTATTGAATTAAATAAAATAACTCCTGGTGACTATAAATTTGAAATAAAGTATGAAGTTAATAATATATCTACTAATTATATTATGAATGTAGAAGCATTACCATATTTTATTATACCTAATAATACTATTAATATTAAATATGGCGAATCATATACAATAACTAATTTAAATTATCATAATAAATCTATTATTTCATCATCTGATTCATATTTAAATATTATTAATAATCAAGTATTTATAAATAATTTTAATGTTGGTACTTATGATATTAATTTATTTGCTACATTAAATAATAAATGTAATATTCAAAAATTAAAATTAATAGTTGAACCAATATGTAAATATAATATTACAGAATATACTAAAAAATATAATGAAAAATTAATTATTGAATCACCATATTGTTCTAATTTTAATGAAGGAACTTATTATATAAATAATAATATTTTTAGTAATTTTATTATAATTAATGATAAAACTGGTCAAATTACTATTGATATGTTAGAATTAGGTGAATATAAAATTGAAGTGTTATATAAATTAAATAATTATGAAATTAAAAATATATTAACAGTTAATGTTATTGGTCATTTTAAATATAATTTAAATATTATTAAAGATTGGGAAAATGAATATTCATATGATTCTGTTTTACCAGAATATTATCCATTAAATGGTACTTTTAATTTAGAAAATAATAAAGAACCTCAATTAGTTACTATTAATAAAGAAACTGGATTAATTAATATTAGTAATTTACCTGTTGGTAAATATTCATTTAATGTTAATTATATTATAAATAAAAAAATATTAAGAACTAAAATTGATTGTTTTATAAATACATTAATTAATTATGAAAATCCATATATTACTATTAAATATGATATGAAATATAATACAGAAAAACCCAATGTTTCACTTAATGGTGGTATTTTTGATTGTATTAATTTACCTGAAGGATGTTTCATTAATTCTAAAACTGGTATTATATCAGTTAATCAAAATATACAAAATGTATTTTCTAATGGTAAAATTGTAACATTTTATAAACCATCAAATAATAAAGTAAATATTGGAATATATAATCTAACTATACAATATAAATTAAATCAAACTATATCTACAACAATTATTACATTAAATATTATTTAATTAAAATTATTATTATTTAATCAAGATTTATTATTATTTAATCAAGATTTATTATTATTATTTAAAGATATTATAAATAATAATAATAATGAATAATAAAAAAAACAGAATTGTAAAAAAAAAACTATCAGCTTCATTAATTACTGTTAACCAATATGTTAGAGCTGAATGTTTATTAAACTTGTATGATTTAATTAAATTACAAACATATAAAAATATTATTGAATGGGTTATTGTTGAAGGCTCTAAAACTGAAAAAGAGGCACTTTTAAATAAAGAATTAATTTTAAAATTAAAAGAAGAACATGAACAATCTACATTTTCATATATTAAAATTATTTATGTTGAATATAATCCTGCTCATAAATTAAGTGATTTAAGAAATACTGGTAATAATACATGTACTGGTGATATTATTGTATGTATGGATGATGATGATTACTACCCACCAGAACGTGTTTCACATGCTGTTGAATCCTTAGAAAAATCTAATTGTTTAATTGCTGGTTGTTCTGACATCTATATGTATGAATATTTTATGGGTAAATTATACAAATTTAAAGGTTTTCATAGTAAACATTCTACTAATAATTGTATGGCCTTTAAAAAAGAATATTTGGTTAAACATAAACATGAATCTGGATTAATTATGTCAGAAGAAAAAAGTTTTACAAATGATTTTACAGAACCAATGGTACAACTTGTTTCTAATAAATGTATTATTGTTTCATCACATGATTTTAATACATTTAATAAAAGAGAATTATGTGTTGGTGGTACTATTGGTTTAAATCCTTCATTATTTGAAGTAACTGACCATTCTATAACAGGATATATTCCATCTAAAATTTTTAATAGAATGAAAAATATTTTTTATAAACAAACAGATTCACCATATGATATTGTTTATTATACTGGTGGTTTAGGTAATCAATGGGATCCAACTGATAAATCATTAGGTGGTTCAGAACAAGCAATTGTTAATTTATGTGAATATTGGGCATCTATTGGTAAAAAAGTAGCTGTTTATGCTGATATTTTATCAAATAGAAAAACAGAATTAGAATATAATGGTGTTCAATATAAAAATTGGAAAACATTAGAATTTAATCATAAATTTAAAACTATTATTTTATGGAGAAGTAATGGATTATTTTGTGGTATTCCTTTTGACTTAAATGCTGAAAGAATCTATTGGGATATTCATGATAATTTTATGAACCAAGAACAAATGGTTACTATATATAAAAAATATGGTCAAAAAATTAATAAAATATTATTAAAATCTAATTATCATAAATTAGAATTTGAAAAATATATGGGATGTAAATTAAAAAATACACAATATGTTATTATTCCTAATGGTCTTAAAGTTAAAGAATTTAAAAATAATTGGGATAATTCCGTTCGTAATCCTTATAGATTTTGTTATGTTAGTTATTATACAAGAGGTCTTGAACAAATATTAAAACATATATGGCCTGTTATTAAACATTTAGAACCAAGAGCTGAATTACATTTATATTATGGTCTTGATATGTTTAAAAAAGAGCAACATATTATTGACCATTTTAAAAAATTAATTGGTATGTCAAAAGGTGTTATTGACCATGGAAGACAAAGTACTAATATTATTGTTAGAGAAAAATATTTATCTACATTTCAACTATATATTACTAATACACCTTCTGAAATTGATTGTATTTCTATTCGTGAAAGTTTAATTACTGGATGTATTCCTTTAATTTCTAACTTTGGTGTTTTTCAAGAAAGAGAAGGTATTCATTTTGATTTAATTGAACATGAATCTATTTTAAAAGAAATTGGTACACAAATAGTTAAACTTTATGATAATCCTAAACAAATTGAACATTTTTCTAATTTATTTCAAAAATCATTAACTATATTATCATGGAATGATGTCGGTGATAAAATTTTAGCTATTAATTAAAATAACACATCAGTAATAAATATATTTTTTATTAAAGTATATTTAATATTTATAAAGTATATTTAATATTATAAAGTTTTTAATAATTATAAAGTTTTTAATAATTATAATGAAAAATTTTGGAGAAATATTTTTATGTTCCCCCGCCCGCCGTTTTTTTATTTTTTTTTGGTGTATATTAAGGAGGATATATTATTATTATTTTATTAAAAAACATTTAAGAATATAATATCTAATATAATATATATATGGAGGATAAAAAGGATGAACATAAATGTAATATATGTAATAAAATATTTTCAAGTTATAAAACTTTATGGACACACAACAAAAATATACATAAAAATAATAATACCATAAGTAAATTAATAGTAAGTAATAAGTATGATAATAGTCAACTAAAAATAAATAAAATATATAAATGTAAATATTGCAATAATGAATATAACCATAAACAATCACGATGGACTCATGAAAAAAAATGTAAAATTATTTTTGATGAAAATGAACAAAAAGAACAAAAAAAACAAAATACTAAAATAAAATTAGCTGAAATTAATAAAGAAATTGAATTAGCTAAAATTAATAAAGAAATAAAGTTAGCAGAAATTAATAAAGAAATTGAATTAAAAAAAATAGAAGTAAAAAAAGAAAATTCATTAATAAAAAAAGAACAAAAGTTACATGAAACTACAACTATTAAAAAAATAAATAAAATGCTTCGACAAAAAATTAATATGAAAAACTCAAATAATAATAATACAATTAATAATATACAAAATAATAATATAGTTCATAATCATTTTAAAATCGAACCATTTGGAAAAGAAAATATATTAAATACTATAACGGATAAAGAAAAAAAGTTAATAATTAATCAAGGTTTTGGTTCTATTGAGAAACTTATTGAAATTACTAATGCTGGTAAGTATGACCAATTTAAAAATATTATAATTACAAATAAAAGAGAAAATACTGCTCATATTTTTGATGACAAATCAGGAACATTTATTAGTTGTGATAAAAACTGGGCGTTATCTAAATTAGTATCAAATAGATTGGACGATATTGAAGAAATATATAATGAATTAGATGAAAATAATAAATTAAATAATAGTACAAAAAAAATATTATCTAATTTTTTTATTAAATTTATGGATGAAAATAAAATATATATTGATGAAAATGCAAATAATAAAGAACATAAAAATTATAGTGATTTTAAAGTTGATAATGTAAACAATTTATTATTTAATTATCAAGATAAAATAATTAATGATATTGGTAATGCTATTAATAATGCTATTAATAATGCTATAAATAATCAAGATATTAATAATGCTATAAATAATCAAGATATTAATAATCAAAATATTAATAATCAAGATATTAATAATCAAAATATTAATATAATATTGTAATACAATAAATAATAAAAAAATTGAAATTTTTATTATTAAATAGATGTAATATAAGTATTTTATTAAACAACCAAGCCCCCCCGCACCCCTCACACGCACCGCTCACGACCTTTTAAAAAGTAATAAACTAACAACTACGCATAACACAATTCAAAAATGTCAATAAAGTGTTTTCCATTTGAAACCGACTGTTTGGCTCTTTTACAGAGTAGACAATACACAAAGATTCAACTATTAAATAGAATGAAAGGACCAAAAGCAATTCCTCATGCTAAATGTATTCATTGTGGTGATAGAGATTGCTATGGTAAATGCGATTCACATGAATGTAACTGTACTAGACCATGTGATGCAAAGTATTGTAATGCTCACTACTTATTTGAAAAAATGAGTACTTTAAATGGTGCTCATCCTCACTATTATTCAGTTGAATATTATTGTGAAGAATGCGAAAGACTTGGATGCATATGTTGTAAACAATGTGGTATACCATCACATCAATGTAATTGTTATGGTCAAAATGATGATATTGATTATGATTATGGTTCAGATGAGGAAGAACCTGATGACGCTGATGACGCTGATGAAGCCGATGACGCTGATGACGCTGATGACGCTGATGAAGCTGATGAAGCCGATGAAGCTGATGACCAAGATATTGAAGAAAAATTTAATTATACTTGTTGTGAGTGCAATATCAGGGAAAAAACATCTCCTGATATGATATTCAAGAGACTTTGTAGTAATTTTTATTGCAATAATTGTTTTGATTATGTTGCTGATGCGCTTGTATCGGAAGAAATTATTTCTTATTACAATACTTCAAATTTTGAAAATGGTTATGATGGATGGTATAATCCTGAAACAGATGTTTTTCATATTGGACAGTGGATAAATAAAGTGTTCGAACCTTATATGGATGATGAGCGTAATATTAGATATTATAGCACTTAAATGATTTTTAATATTTTTGTTTATATAAAATATCGTATTTTAATTTTAAATATTTTGTTTTATATTTTATATATTTTTCATAATATGTTCTATTAAACGATGTTTGTTTATTTGTTATTTTACTAATAGGTTTAAATCCTGTTATTGACATATTATCTTTATATTTACGGTGAATTAATTTTGTTATACTTGTTACTTTTTTTAAATTTTTTATTTCACTAATATTTGCATAATCAAAACTAATTGTTGGAACATCAATTTTAGTATGATCTATATCATAATTATATACTGTTATATTATAATTATTATCTAACCATAAAACAGGTGCACCTATTATAATACCATATAATTTACATAATATATCATTAGTTTGCAAATAAAAATAATTATCATATGATATTTTCATTTGAATCCAATCACCAAACCGTTTTGCACCAAATAATAAACATACTATTATTTCACATGCTTTTTCTTTTGTTAATTTTAATGATTTTATATAATTTAAAATTGTTTCCATAGTATTATATGTTTTTTTATAATCTACAAATTTTTCAATTCCATTTTTTAATTCTATAAATTTTATTATATCATCTTCTGTTAATATATAATTAACTAAATTTAACGTTACCTGAAATAGTCCTTTTATATTTAGTAATTCTTCATCTTCAGCTGATTTTTCTTCATCTTCGTCTTCATCTTTACCAGATTTATCACTTTTTCCTTTTCTACCAACACTATTACCTAGAACATAAAACATAATATTATCATCTAAATTATATGTACATTGTATAATTAAAATAGTTTCCACTTTAATAACATTATATGTATAATCGCATATTATTATTTGATGTTTATCAAGGTTATTATATAAATCAAAATATGATAATCCTATTTTATTATCATTTTCTGTAAATATTAGTTGATATGAATTTTGTTTATTATTTTTTGGTTTTTTAGTAAAAAAATCTTTTCCAGAAAAAACAGTAGCAGCATCAATATTTTCCTTATTTTCATTTAAAATTTTAAACTTGAAAATTCCATTTATATAATCAAAATCTAATATATCTTTATTTGTATCATCAAATAATGTTATTGGAAATGTTATCATATTTTTTTTTAATTTATTGATATTTTTTTTTATATTTGTTTTAATTATATTTTTATAATCTTTATTAGTAGTAAAATAATTTATTAATTCATTTATTTTTTCTTCATTATTTAAATTATAAAAATAAATTAAATAATATATTTCTTGTCTTTGTAAAAAAATTAAATTTTGTATATATGAAAAATGCCAAAATTCTTCTGTAATTATTTTATTTGATGCAATATATAATTTAATTTCTATTCTATCTATATTATTATTTATATCTTCTAATATATTTAATATTGTTTCTGTATTATTTATACCTTCAAATAATAATTTAAAATTATTAACAATTATATTTTGCATTTCTTTAATATTTATTTTTTTATATGAACTATTATTATTTATTAAACTTATTATTGTTTCAACTAATTTTTCTTTATTTGAATCAAATGTTGAAAATCCTACATTTTTAAATGATGATATTAAATCTAATTTTGTTAATATTAATGTTATTTTTGGTTCATAATAATTATATAAATTATCACATATTTTTTTATTTTTATTTGTACACAATTTACCAAAATCATGAATATTATCAAAATATGATAATATTAATATTAAATCTTCTTTTGTAATATCAAAAAACCCACTCATATAATATTATTTATAAAATATCTAAAGATAATTTAATATTATTATTAAAATGTTTGTAATTGTTAAAAAAATAGTAGAAAATATAACAAATATTAAGTATCAATTTAATTGTTATAAAACCATGGAAAAATGTCCTGATTATCATTTTAATAATAATAATGAAATTTTGTATATTATTGAAAATAAAGATATTTTTACCACATTAATAAATTATAACAATAAATTTATTGAACGTAATAAACTAGATAATAATATTATTTCATTTTTTGATAATTATACTTTTAAACCAAACTATTATCAAGAACATTTTTATATAATTAATAATATTGATGATTTAATTAATTATTATACTTCTGGAAATTATATGTTAGATAATAATGTTGCTTTAACATTTGATATTTACAATAATACATTTATAAAAAAATTTATTTATGATAATAAATTAAAAAAAATTGTTACAATTGATAAATTTATTTTATATAATTCAATGTATTCACCAAAAGTTAATTATAAATATAATGACATTATTAAATTAATTGATGTTTTAATTAAAAATGATTATATTTTTGATTTAGAATACTATTATAATAAAAATACTAATCCTAGTATTTTAAACTATATTTTTAAACATGGTAAATATATTAATGAAAATATGTTATATAAATTATTTGATTGTATTCCACTTTATAAAATTGCATTAGAAAATGGTGTTGACCCTAATAATAAAAATAATAAAATTGATCAAATTTATTTATATTATAAAAATTATACAACTAAAACTTTTTTTAAACTTGAATTATATTCATTAGCATTAAAATATGGATTTAAATTTACTAATTCACTTTCTGCATATTTTTTTATATTAATGTTTCTTCATAAAAAAGAAGTACAATATCAAGAATATAAATATAGTTTTGATGAATGCGATAATAATTATGATTATGATAGTGATAGTCAACAAGAAATAGAAGAACGTGCTATTTACGATGATCATGAACAAAAAACAGAAGGTGATGATTTTTTTGATAAATTTAATTTAAAATTATTAAATATTAATTTTAATATTGAAGATACTACTAATAATATTTATGAATGTTCAGATGTAAAAAACTATGATTTTGTTTGTCCTCGTCATAATTCTGATAATGTCTCTGATAATAATTCAGATAATGATTCTGAAAATGATTCTGATGATGATACATATTATAGTGAAGATGATGATAAAAATAATAATAATGATGATGAAAATAATAATAATGATGATGAAAATAATAATAATGATGATAAAAATAATAATAATGATGATGAAAATAATAATAATGATGATGAAAATAATAATGATAACAATAAACAAGAAAATAATGATAACAATGAATTAGATAACAATGAATTAGATAACAATGAATTAGATAATATTTATACAAATGATAATGAATATAGTAATGATGAAAAAATAAATATTAAAATATTTAATAAAGAAAAATCT
>JACCDO010076587.1_pt1 | contig 41681 bp, 24 predicted proteins | sample 7446101 | NCBI WGS metagenome assembly JACCDO01 (sample SAMN15323440, study PRJNA562643) | freshwater metagenome | isolation source: river surface water | place: USA:Blue River Watershed | collected 2017-08-16 | reverse complement strand
TTTTATCATGAGAACTAGTTTGGACATCAGCTTTCTTAGCACGAGTACAATAATCTCTTGGATGCACTAGTATATGTATATTTGATGATCGATGCGATTTGACGTTTTCAAGAATTGTTGAAAATGTTGATTTTTTGATCATTATTGAGACGATTTCTAGACGTTTATATTCATTAATTTTTTCTTCACACAATATTTTATCAGAACAATTGTCCTTTTTCGAACATTCTTTTTCTAACTGAATCAAAGCCTGAGATTTCATATTTTGATCAAACGGGGCTTCAAAATAATCCTCATTATCATTAACAATAATAGCCCCGGTAACTTTAGCATCTGCTAAGTTTATTGACTTATGATGTAACGAGCACTTACCTCGCAATACAAATGTGTAAGTATTGGTGTAATCATTAGAATAAACTGCGCTTTCAACAATTCCATACTGATTATGATTTATTCCATGATGCATGATTAATTTACTGCAGCCGTCTAGTGGATTTGCAATCGTTATCTTATGCCCAATGCAAGAGAATTTATGACTACTAAATTGAGATAACAGTCCTGTATCATTGAAAATCAAGATTGGCCCATCTTTTAGAATTATTTCTACCTCACTAATACTGTACATGCGAACGAACAATAATAAAATGCAAGTATACAAAAATGCGCGCATAATTCAGTTGCTATTTGTTATTGATTCCTTTGATTACTCGTCGGGTCATATATATTCGCTACAATACTGCGGAGACCATGAAACCACCACCTGATTGGGAAGCTAAAATCCTCTTTTAGTTCTCTGATTTAAATATTTAATTTTTTCTAGTATTTTTCCATTTTTCGGAAAAATTACCAATACTCGATAGTAGAGTTCCAAGCTGCACGATTCTGTCAATTGAATTAATTTAATACTTCCATTAGTTAACTGTGCTGTTTGGTTTATTCTCCAATCCTGTGCAAAAGATTCAATGTGGAAGGCAGCACTTGCAATATTTCTTCTTCATGTTGTAATTGCCGAACAACAGGAATTCGTTGTACCAAATATTGTTCATCAGATTTATGATTATCAATATCCATCATTTTTCTTATTTTTATCACTACAATGTGTGCAACACTATATTCGTCCAGAAAAGCATATATTATGGATAAATGATGAAGGTAGGTATCGACGAGCTCATTGGGATACATGGATAGGAGCAGCCAAACATCATCAAGATGTAGATTCGGAAAAAGAAGAGAGTCATTTACAATGGGAAATTAAAATGGCAAATATGATTGAAAAAAAGATAATTGATGCGAGATTTATTACGTTTCCTATACACCCCCCAGGTAATAGTTCAATTATAGTAACAAATAAAGCACATAGAAGTGATTTTGTTAGGTTATCAGCATTAGAGCAAGAAGGCGGCATATATCTAGATACGGACGTGTTTCCATTTAAGTCATTGGATGATTTTAGAGTTTTTAATTTTACTATTGGTTACGATAACATTGTTAATCCTGATAGGAAGGCTCCAAAAAGGTTGAATAATGGAGTACTACTGTCCTCACCGAAATCAGATTTTACTTCCATTTGGTCATCTACATACCACAACTTCAATCCTAATTCCTGGGATCATCATTCATCTATTGTTCCATTTGATATTGCAACGGAATATCCTGATTTAGTACATATTGAAATGTCTAGACTATCGCCCATGTCATATGCATTTCAAACATCAGAATCTTCTTTAATTTTAACTTGTGGAATTTTGATGAAGAAAGATAAAGCAATTCTGCACCCAGTATGGGATCGATTAAATAAAAAGTATACATATGAGAGTGTTCATCCCGATACTTACGTTTATAAAAATTTAAATAATAAATATTTATTTCACTTAACTATGAGCGCAGTTAGAGGTGTGTCAATGTTAAGAAAGAATTTAGGTGGTGTTGATGATTTGAAATATATGCCATCATTATTGGGAAGTATATTTAGAACTGCATATGGCAATGGAGTTGATTCATTTAATTATGACAATGTTATAAATATGAGTAATGATGAAAAATTGAAAAATTGGGAAGAATGTAGGAATCATTTTGGTATGATATCTTCACCTGATGACCTTATATTATTTGGAGGTCAGTATGATGGTCCATATGCTACACCAAGTCACAAAAGACAACAATATGTTCACAATAATAACTATAAGGACAAATGATTTATGATTTTATTTAATATACAAGAATTAATTTTCAAGATTAATAGCATCCCCAAATCTGGCATATAGTATTTTCTTTAATGCATCTTGTCTATTTACTATTTGCCCTTCTTCAATTTTTAATTTATCAATAGTTGCTCCTAATTCTTTAATCTTTTTTTCACAATAATCTTTAGCGAAATCTTCATCAGCTTCAACAAATGTTTCACCTATGAATAACATAATTTTCCCACCTACAACTAATTCTAATTCAGTATTTGCATCATCTAATTTATCCATGTCTGTTTTTGCTTGTTTCATTTCTGCACGAAGTTCTAATAGACGATTATTCAATCGACCAAATTCTGTAATTTGCTCCTGATCTAATAATCTAACCTCGACATCATTCTCTTTAGGATTAGAACTCACAGCCAACGACATTTGAAAATCCTATTCTAACTCCTTTCAAATTTTATATTTTTTATTTTTTGAAACTCAAATTTTTTTGAAATTCCAAAATTGGAACATTAATACAGTGCCTGTTGGATTGGGACCTCCGATGGGATCCCCGATACAATTAACATTATAAAGTGCTTTTGGTTGTTGGTTTGTTGACAGATAGTCCATTTCCGTAAATAAAATAAATCCTTTCAATAAACCGGTACCGGTACTTAACCGGTAACTCTGGTTGACATTCCACCGACTCGAGGAACCTCTGAGGAAGGACACAATCAACTAGAAACTATCTCTTCAAAGTGTTGGTTTGATGGGACAAGAGGTTGATATTGATGCTTACTTTGGAGTTATTTATACGTTACTGCTTCTTACGGTAGTCTATTTGGTATGGTACTATGCTGAAGAAGGATTCCCATATATTACATATGTCACTTTATCAATCGGATATTTTGCCGCATTTGGTATATTATTTCTAGTTCCAATAGATCTTGCAGCATGTGTTATTGATAGAAGAGCTACTAATCCAGATTATCTTCCTATCTATCAAGATCATCGGGACCGAATATCTCTGGCGTATAACGTATTTTTTACAATAATATTAATTTTCAATTCATTTTTATTGGTTTTTGAAGAATATCTAAATACCGATGGTTATTTCACTGCAATTGGAAGAGTTGCTAGTTCATTTAAACGTATGGTTATTGATACTATTCTCGGAGTAATTGCAGGTGTCATAATATTAGCAATATTAATCGGACAAAAAGTGGTACCAGGAACTTCATCGGCAATGATGTTGGCGGCTATTATTGTAACCAATTGTATCTATGAAACTTTTTTAATGTTTCTTTTGGCGTATGGTTTAGTCGAATTTCCAAGATCTGTATGGATATTTTCAAATTTCGAGGAATATTTATTAAAAATCCAAATGAAAGCCACAGCCGATTACAAACAAATTGCAGAACACAGGTTAAGTGTATCATTAGAAGTCAGTCATGTCAGAAAAACTGCGGATCAAATTGGTGGTTATGGTGATCCCAAATTAACTGCTGCAATGAAAATACTACTATCGGAATGTCCTGATGGCTTTACGTCGTCGACTATGGGTGAGGTTGCAGTCAATAAATCTGGACAAATAACTATTGATACTTTGGCAAATTTAAGAACTAAACTTAACACTTACAAGGATAGATATAGAATGTCACAAGCTAAAGTTGAAAGCACTAAAAGAATCGCGTATTATTTGGAAGATTTAATCGAAGCAAAAAAAAGGCCAGATGGTGTAAAGCGAATATTTTGGTCTTTGAGCGGCCACGAATCAAATGAAAGAGATTACATGTGGCATATCATATATTTACCATTGCTATACAAGTTATATGCAGTCTTTGTTGCGGTATGCTCTATATTTTCGTTTTTAGGAGTTATTTGCAGTATGAAAGGCGTAAATTCAAACGTATCAGTTTATTACACCATTGTGCATAGTCCAACTTCAACCCCTGCTGGTATTGTTATATTTGTATTTTGCACTCTTGGATATGCTACATATGTGACCTTTTGGTCTTTATTTCAAATTAGGTTGGAAGGTTTTGTTGAGTTGGTACCAGCATGTACAACTCCGGAAGCATTATCTTTTAATGTACGGATGGTAGGTCGGTTAGCAGCACCATTAGCGTTTTTTTACCTAGGTTGGGTGAGTGAAAGTGGTTTAAGATCAGGTGCGTGGACTCAAAGTGGGATAAACTTTCAAGTCATAAAATCACTGTCACCATCAATGACTAATAGTTCACTTAGTTCAATTATGCTACTAGATAGTTACACTTCAATATCAGAGTTGGAATCAGTGTTCTCTGATGGTTATAGTAATACTGGATATATTGAAAATTATGGTCCCGATGAATCATTGTTGCCCATGTTTGATCTTGATTTGCATGACTTGAACAACATAGTCCAGCTGGCTAACAATACATATATCTACAATTACACTATGCAAATGCCTTCCTCGTTTTCCAACTTTTATCAATTACAAAAAGTTCGCGCTATTAAAAATTCATTCGGCACATTGTTTCCAGTAATATTAATAGTGCTTTTGTTCGTGTTATTCACCAATATTTTGAATAGATTTTTGGTTATGATCAACAAAAGTCATTTACAAGTTGGTGCCGCAATAGTCACTGATGATCAATTAAAAGAAGGTAAAAGGCAACTAGCACGAGATAAAAAAATTGTCGAAGGTAAAACACGCCGTGATAGTGCAAAGCGACATCGTGAAGACCAGTCTGCTCATGTTAGAGGCGGTGGTGCATTTAATGCTTTTTCATGGTTTGGAAAAAAAAAGAAAATGACGATGAATGACGATGGTGATATGGTACAGTTAAAGGAACCTGAATTATTAAAAGGCGAGATTGATCGTAAATTATCGTCTAAGTTAGGCGGATTTGGTCTCGGGTCGTCATGGAAAACAGTTTTCGCTGCCATTAAAGCCCCAGATCAATTGCGCTTTTATAAAGATGAAAGTAGTTATATGAGTGATAATCCAGATCCTACTTTTTCGGCGATAGACCTTAAACTCGTAGCTTCATTTAAAGTATACGAGAAGACAGGCAAAGCTGATGTTTATTTAGATTTAGATATGACAGAAGATGTTATATCTTTGAAGTTTGTAAATAAAGATGAAGCTGCACGTTGGGAGAATGGGTTGAAAGCGTGGAGGGACTACGCTAATGACTCAAAAATGTTTGGTGGTACTCAGTCCAATACAGTAGCTATGACTATGGAAGATTTAGAAGCCGATTTACGTGCAAACACATCTAATGATGGAGGTGTAGTTGATTTGGATAGTATTGACGTAAATGAAAATAACACCGGATTCGAAGAATTTGGAATACAATCGAAACCAGTTAGTTTTCTTGGTTCTCTTTTTGGTAGCAAAGTTCTTACTTTTGGTGGTGGTGGTGGTGGTGCCACTAGAAACAAGAAACAGGCACAGTTAGTTGCCTCTGACGAGGCTGCATCAGAAATGATCGTGGCTAACGCAAAACCTCCAGCACTTGAAGGCTGGTTAGAAAAGAAAGGTCACAATATAAATATTAATGGAGATTGGCAAAGAAGATACTGCAAAATTGATGAAGTAAGCGGAAGTTTCCAATACTTCAAAAGTAGCAGACAAAGTGAAGATCCTACTGTTATAGATATGAAAATGATAGTATCTTTAAGTTATTATGAAAAAAATGGAAAATACGATCATTCGCGGTTCAACATTAACGCAGGCGCAAAAACGTATAAATTTAAAGCTGTAAACGAAAGCGAAGGTGAACGTTGGGTAAAAGGTATCGAAAAGTGGAAAGAATGGTTCGTCATGCAATAGATATTTTGATAAAACGAAATTAAATGTAAAATTAATGTAGTCTTGATAAAACTATGATACAATACGTAACAAATCTAAAATGATGCACATAACCAACCTCTACTATCGACAGAAGGGAAATGCCAGCGCCCATTATCTGTTAATTGAATTTCTCTACTAAATTTACTTGGCTCTTGAATATACACATTCGGGTTGGTATGGTTATTGTCAATAGCGGAGCTGAAGTCAAAAGGCATGACCATCGACGTTCGCCACCTTAAAAACAATCTCGGCTCTAAAAATGCCAAACGATGATCTCTCATTAAATCGTTAGTAATGGCATAGGATGGTAAAGGATTAGTGGCTGACACAGTTGCATATATCCAGTACCAGTCATCATTTCCGCCTGGCGGTACCACGTATAACATATTTTCATCTTCAAATTTTTTCAATATTTGCATATCTTCATCAGTTAAATATGATAGTTTCCTGTTAGTAATTTTTTTGTCTTTTCCTGTTTCTTGTTCTTTCGATATTGTTGTTTTTCTTGACGAAACTGAATTTGGTACAATTTGTCTTGCATAAGCATCCGGAATAAGAATTAAAATGTTGCAACTGGGATCTGCGCCATATTTTTCTTTAATCTTATTTACCATCATATTTATTTGACGGAATGAAAACCCTCCGTCTACAAAGTTTTGTTTATTATACGCAACATTTGCGCCATCTATAATATATGTATAAGGTTTAATCAAATTTGCTTGATTTAACCACTCTGAAAAATTCATTAAATTTTTAGCTTGAGTAGAGGAGTAACTACCAGCAATTTTAAATAGTGCTATTCTAACCCTTTCCTTTTCATCTGGAGTTAAATTTATCAACTTTAATTTCCCATCACACAATGGACACGTGCAAGTACTATTTGATATATCCACAATTCTACCGCGTTGAAGTATTTGACCACCATGATTAGGGTCTTTAATGATGCCAACAAGATTATGATTATGACTATTTGTTGACTTTACAATAACTTTGAGATCTTGCGTGATTTCAGAATCATCATTAACAACTGAAACTTCCATATTATGCATCTCAGTGTCATTTGAATCGTTACCATCAGTATTTTCAGTGATCAAGTTCTCATTGGAGCTCGTATATATATCCTCTGCATCATCATTAGTTGCAACTAAGATTCCCTGTTCTTTGATTTCGTTTAACGTTTTAGCACTTAATATACTACTTACTACTTGCATTTGGCCGTTTGTTACTCCTAACAATTCTAATGAAATTCGATGGATTAAATTATTTAAATCAGTCTTGAATTCTAAATTTTCAAGTAAATTGGAACTTATCGCACTATTAATTAACACAACTAATTGAGCAGAGGTGAATGCTATTTTTTCATCTAACATATAGCTCAGTAACTCTAAACCTCGTTTAGGATCTTTGTTAATTAAGCACATATGCTCAAATACAGGTATGTAAGTTCTTAACTTTGGTTCCAATCCCAATAATTTCATTTGATCAATTAGTTCCAGAGCAGTATTAATTTGATTATCGGCACTATAACATCTAATAAGCGGTACATAAGTGGCTTCACAAGGTGCAATTTTCATCTCAATCATTTCATTAAAAACTGCCGTCGCAAAAGTTAAATGCTCTTTTTGGGTACAAACGCTAAGAATAGCGGCGTATACACCCGTGCGAGTCAAATACTTTGTACCTTTAAGCGTTTCATAAAATTTAGTTGCATTAGAGTATAACTTATTTTTAGTGAATTCCAATTTTTGACGACGAAAGCACGACTCATTGATTGTGCCATCAGGGTATAATAATACATCATCATTACCGAATCCTTCTACAGCTGTATAGCATTTTACAAGACTATGCACTTTATCAGTAACAGGTTTAAAACTTATTGACCTCGCATGATAATTGGCTAAACTTCCACTACTGCGTTTAAAATAAATGCAACTTACTCTTCGAAATTGTTGCATAAACAAAATAAGAAATATGGAAGACACAGTCGATAAGCGCATGCAGAACACAATGCCTTTTCTAAGGATTTATTAATTTACTCGTACTTGACTTTCCTACTTCCAAGTATTTTTCAACTTGAACGCGAGTCAAATAATCTAGGACAAAAATACGAATCTGTAAAAGACACACTAAAAGCATATAGGTAGACAAAAATAAATAATAATCTTGAAGATATTTCATTCAAAACCCACGATAATCCATTCTCCTCACTGTTTGTCTCCCATATTGGATCACTTGAAGTTCAAGTCTTGAACCGGTATATGCCTTCAAAATACAAAAATTTATAGTATTACCTTTGAGTCATTTAAAAACAATTTTTTATACTGAAGGTGTTGTAGTTCCTTTCGGTGAGACATATACTTCTACAGAAGCACCTAAAGGAGAATTTGGTGTTTTTCTTAGTAAAACTTTATACCTAAGAAAGATTTCTTCCTGCTTACTGTTTTAGATAACTTGTTAATATAGTACTGATATAGTCGATGGGGACTGTACGCCTTTGCATACTCTGCCTTTTCATGGTACTATTGATGATCCGATCACAGCAAGATTGTCAATATTTCAGAAACCAATATGAAATCAGCAAAAGTTTGGATATTATTCAAAGGCTTGCTGTATGGTACAACTAATTCCTTTACAAACTAACTCATTATTATGCACTTATTTACTTATTCAGTGAAGCAAATAACAAGCATTTTGATATTGCTGGTGAATTATTCATAGAGGCAACGACTTTATCAAATAAAGCAGAACTTTATTATAATGCAGCAAGAGCTTACCAAGAAAGTGGTAACTTCATTAAATCAAAGGAATATTATTCGAAATGTTTGGAGCTTTCCAATAATGCTGCAAGGGTATGTCATATAAAAATTGCATCATTATATCGGGACTTGGATGAATTTAATCTTGTACAATCGCACCTTCACTATGCTATTCAATTAGATCCAAATAATTTTGATGCATATTCATATTTAGGTACACTTATTAAAAATATTCCTAATTACCATTTTCTAATTATCCTATTTTAATTTACTAATTTCAATACCTTTTAAATATTAGGTGATACTTACAATAATCTTAAACAATTTTCAGAAGCAGTAAAAATGTACGATAAAGCTATTAGCTTAAGTTCTCAAAATCCAAAGTTATGGATATCTTTAGCCGATTCTTACAGTAACCTAAAGAAGTCGAAGGATGCGTTACACTGTTATAATGTCGCTTACTCACTTATAATTCAACACGAAGGAGTACAAATAACATTGGATGGAATAACAGCATTAGTTGGCAAGCACTTCGCATCACTTGATTTGGGCTATTGGGAAAATTTTGAAAATGATAGTGAGAATATTAAAAAATCAATTCGTTATTCTATTGAAATGTATGACAGGGGGCTAGCCCCACCTAGTCCATTATCACCATATCGTTCATTTTTTATGGATTTTGACGATGATCGTCTTGCTGTTGATATTAGTAGATCGTGGGGCAATGAATTGGTCAAATCTGCAGCATTAAGTAGCAATGTTTATAATGACGCCAGTAAATACGACAAAAATAAATCTGAAGCTTTAGTGATCAAAAATGAAAATTGTAAAATGACTATTGGTTATATATCAAGAAGATTTGAAGATTATCCTGGCACTCAAATGATGCTTAGAATTTTTGAATATCATAATAGAACCGCATCCATCAATCAAAAAGGTATAACTATCATACTTTACAAATGTGCATATTAAAGTAACAATAAATATCTATATAGGTGCTATTTGTATTGCTGCTATCGCCACAGGTGTCGACGATGGTTCTGTTGAAAGGAGCATTATAAAGTCAACTAGCGATTATTTTATTGATATAAGTAAGATGACCACGTCGGAGTCCTATTTATTATTACGCAGCCTTGCTATTGATGTTTTAATAGACTATGACGGTAATATATATATACCTCAAATATTTTATAAGTTTACGCTAATATTTCATATAGGAATTCACGACTATAATAATGTTAAGTTATTGGCACAAAGACCTGCTAGAATACAGGCAACATGGTTAGGTTACGCTGGTAGCACTGGTTTTGGAAGAAATACTGCAACTAAAAGCGCACAACAACCAATAGAATACCTGATAGGAGATAGGTATGTTGTACCCCCAGATTTAAAGTTCAGCCAATTTTATAACGAGAATATTGTCTATTTACCTTATACGTATCAACCCCAGGATGAGAGGCAAGGATTGTTACTGAATGAAATAGTTAAACATGAAAAAGATAGCATACCAGTTATTACTGATCGAAAGAGAATATATTCGAATGAACAAAAAATATTGTACAGAAAAAAATTAATTGAACAATATAGTCACAATTACAATTTTACAGATCCACTAATTAATATTGTTAGCTTGAGTAAGAAATTTTGGCTGGTCAATTTAACAAGACAAGCAAAAATCGTTCCCTCCAACTTTATTGATTGGCTACATTTATTAGTAGAGTTTAAAAACTCTATTTTGGTTCTGATGGCTGAGAACGCAAATGTAATATCAGGTACATTATTCCTCGCAAGTTAAGTCACCTACAATCTGACCTTTTTTTTTTAAGCGCTGCAACTTCAAGCTGCTTATCACGGAATATCACCGTCTAGGTTATTATTTTTCAATAGACTTCCTCGCGCAGATTATAGGTCAGTTTTACATGTCAGTGATTTATTCCTTGATACAAATTACTATGGTGCACATACTGTTGCATCAGATTCGATGTTCGGTAGTAACTCTTATTTATCTAACTTTACATAAATAATATTTTATATGATACATTAATTAGGATCTACACCAGTGTTATCATTAACTGGAAATTCTTTCAGTAGCAGAGTGGGAACTAGTCTTAATAATGCGGCACATGTTGACAATGAATTAAATGCTAACACTCGAAAGGACTTTTTCAACCTGGGATCCAAGTTGATTGATACAAAGTACAAAATTATCAACAATAATGATTTTAACCTGATACTTCGTCACATCAAGAATAAAATAAGAAATAGCAAGAACTTATTCAACTCTAAAATATTTGTGAAATATTTGGAAAATGCGTACAAAGCTATGGACAGTATTAGTCATTCCTCTTCCTCACATAATAGACATATTATTGTTACGAAGTAATTTGAGCAATTTTTATATTATAAAGCTGATCAGAGTTCTGTTCGAAGTATCTTACCTTTTTGATCTGTTCGTGCTCTCATGCCTAATCGAGCACCATTAGTTGCTTTGAATAACTCCTCGTATGAAAATCCACTACTAATATCAGTGTCATCACGCTTGCGTTTCTTACTTTTCTTTTCATCTTTTTCTTTTTTGCTCTTTTTATCTTTCTTTGATTTTTTTTTCTCACTAGTCTCCTTAAATTTTTTTAATGTCTGTGCAAAGGAGTCATTCCACCAAGAATCCATGTGATTTTGTACCTCAAGGTTTAACTTTTCGGAACCTATACCAACAGCATCCTCTCGTTTAGATATTTTAATATGTGAAGACATGCCATCTTCATTCTTTCCCAAGCCTTTGCCTTCTGTCCATCCCATTTTTAACATTTGTTTTTTGGCAAAATCACTGACTTTATTTGATGCCAAATGCTCATTCATGCCCTCCCCAAGCTTATTGATAGTCTTTTTGGTCCGTAACATAATTACTAAGGAGGATTAAAAGGTGTAAGATGTGCAGTTCTTGCGATTCTTCTTGATGCCTTTCCGCCTTCGCTACCAAGGCTTGTCAAGTTCCGACGGAACATTGTTGAGTGTTTGAAACAATAAAACTTAGCATCATAACTTTTCGAGTTGATGCATTCATTTACATCTGCAAAATAATATACATATTTAATTAAAGTTACATCGCTGCATGAGACGGTAACAAATTTAAAATTTGGAGTAATAATTGATACGCAATTAATTTTATCGTCTTAACAGTCTGATTAATAGTCTCTCGTCTAATTTAATGTAGTATCCTTCCTCATTCAATAAAGTACGGTCCCATCGGGTCATCAAAACCTGGTTTTGACAAACCACAGGGTAAAAAAAACAAAAACCTAGGTTGACAAACCATAGGTATAACGAGAGCTCTTTGGTTGGCACTAAGCAAGAAGAAATGACTAGGGCGAGCAGAGCCGCGAAGAAAGCTCCTGAAGCATCTAAAGAAGTGTTAAGTGGAACGAAATTAGAGCGATCAACTAGAAGTATGGGCACCCGTACCACCAAAGCGGAAGGAGATGAATCCTCCGGAAATGGTGAGAATAAACGTAAATCGACACCGATTTCAAGTGACAAGCCATCTAATTACAATGAAAATATAGTAATTTCACCTGAATTGGATTCGCGTGGGAAAAGTAGAGGCTCAAGCAAAAACGCTTCGACACCAAATAGTGATGCTAAATTTACGAAGAAAGTATTAATTGGTTCAAGACAGGATACATCGGACACGAAGTCAACTAAAGTCAAAAGCTCGAACAAACAGGTCGAGTCACCACTGAGTGATGTAAAACGCAGTAACAGAACAACTAGTGATTCAAAGCAAGAGAGTATTACATCATTCAAACAACAGCAAGTCAAGAGCGATACTTCTACCCCAGAAGAGTTATCAAAAGAGCCTTTAACTACAACTTTATTTGGAAGTATTAAAAATTTTATAGGGAAAACATTCATGTCGTCGTCTAAGAACGATGTAGAATTAAACACTGAATCAATAATTTCAACAGAATCAATAGTTTCGTCAGAATCAATAGTTTTGACCCAACCACTATCCACTGCAGACAATTTTCAGTTCAATAATACTGATTTTAACCAAATGAAATACAAAGAAATTCAGCAATATGTCAAAGATAATAATATCAAAATAAAACAAGGTGCGAAATCGAAGAAAGATTTAATTGACGCAATAATGTCCTTTGAAAATGCGAAATCTTTGAATACCGAGTCTCCAGTTAGCTCTTTTTCTAGTGATGAAATTCCAAAAGATTTTACAATTGAATCCTCATTTAAATCAAATATTTTAAATGATACAAGTAATCGGAAAAATGAGCCGGTAGTATCAGTCGAAAAATATTCGAACGAATTATCAACTGGTGAAAATAATCTCAACCTAACAAAAACATCGCCTATTGAAATCATGAAAGAAAACAGAAAAGGTTCCACCAATATTACCGCAACTAATAAAAGAAATGATAGTGAAAAGTTGTCTTATATCCAATCTGCAAATTCAGATAAAGATATTGATGTTGATCCTATTAGAAATATCGCATTAGATGCGATGACTAAAGTCAAATGTGGCGATAATGAGTTATCTCAGCACGAATACACAGCTATGAAACTTTACGTTGACAGAATTAAACCAAAAGAACTCACCGACTTAAATGACGTAAGTGTCGACAGGAAAAATTCTATTGAAGACGCCTCCTCTAATTATTTATATTCTTTGAACGGAGTTTCTCCGTATATTTCAAATGAAAGTTCTCTACAGTCATACTATAGCTCAACTATATCAAAAACTCATGATGTAGATCGTCGTTTGTCTTATGAAGGTGGATGGAAATCACGTGAAAGTTTTTTGCCCTCTCCATCGTTAGCACTATCTGAAGAGCATCGATATGCTGCAAGTGTTTCAAAAAATATAAATACCAAAGTGCTTGTTGTTCCATCATCTGGTGCAAGAAATAATTATGTTGCACCACAACCAAATTTTATGTTCCACAATCACGCAATTAGAAATTCTTTTCACAATCAAATTGCCACACCATTAATGACAAATGATTCATTTACACACACACCTATAAGTAACCCATATTATGGCATAACCGCAAGTAAAGTTGCCCCAACATCAGTTCCAGTGTTTGTGTCACCAATGAATACGTATTTACCTCTGTCTAGTACAATAGGCAAGAAGAGAAATGCAGACGTTTCGATAAATCAACAAAACGTAAGCGCAGATTATAAACGTCCCAGATTGCCAGAAGATATTAAAATACAAGATTCAATTGTTGGTCACAGATTATCCTCGAACCTGAAGACAACATTTGATACTGCCCCAAATATTGTTTCAAAAAGCATCAAATCGTTACCATCGACCCCTTTCAATTTCAATGTGAAAACCTTAGAAAATAACACGCCCAAAAGTAATATCTCGTTTAATACAGATATTTCGAATATGAGTAATACAAAGCCGTCACTCTCTTTTATTGAAAGGAGACGTCTTTTACGTGCTAAAATTGGTAAGTCAATGCCTGCGAATGGTCCTCCAACAGGCACAGTTAAGCGTATAATTGAAGCAATAAGTGAAACTAGGAATGAAACACCATCAATTGCTCCTATATCATCTAGTGATAGTAAAAATGCTATAAATATTAAGAATGACAGCAATCCTAGGTTAGAGAGGGGTGTCAACTTGTCAACGTCGTCCAATGACTTTAAATTTACTAAAGATGTGGTTAGTAATGCTGATAAATTAAATGGTAGTAACAATAGTAAACCTAGTTTCCCTCCTGCTAGTTCAAGTATTGTTCCTTCGGCACCTATTGCCTCATTTTCTACTGCTAAGTTTGGTAAAGATGACCCAAAGCCGCTATCATTATTATCAAGCGATATTGCTCCTGCTGGTATTATGAAGCGCACTGAATCGTCTGGCAAGTCTGTAAGTTTTGAGGTTTTACCCAGTAATAGTACAACATCCAATACTAGTGTCGCTGATATTTTTCAAACCTCAAATAATAACTTCGCAAGTAACAATAATAAGAGTACACCATTGAATAAAAATACGTTTCCAACCGCTATTAACCCTCCTAAACAAGTTGAGATTAGTAATAGCCAAGGTGCAAACGCTAAAGGTACCAGTAGTATAAGAAACAATGACGAATTCGAGTTTGGTTCTCCTATTTTAATCGATGGGGTAGATAACAATTCTGATTATGCTAGCAGCTCTGACATTAAGTTTATGTTTTCTCCTCCAAAGTCACATCTCAAACAAAAAGCTACCCCTATTAAAACCCCTAATAACAATATTCAGCAACCTCAAAGTATTACTACTAATATAAACGCAGCTCCCCAGGTTCAAGCACAAAATAAAATTGCGACTAAAGATGTACCTAGTACTTCTGCTGCCGTCGATCTTTGGGCATTAGCGGCCAAGAGTGAAAGCGTCAAATGTCAAAATTGTCTAGTTTCAAATGCTAAAGGTGCGACGAAGTGTGCATCTTGTGAAGCGGAAGTGTGCAGTGGGTGCAATTTGTTATCATATGATCCTAATGATAAGAAATGTAAGAATAGCTCATGTAAAGGACATGTTGGAGGCAATGGAAAACAAAAATCTATAACAGAATCATCATCGAGTAGTATGCCTGACTGGGCTACTCAACCTGTTAAAGTTAGCACTGCGCCTACAGGACCATTTACATTTGGTGTTCCAGCATCTACGCCACTTCAAACAGCTGCTCCTGGTCCGTTCACCGTGCCTACCAGTGACGCTAAATTATCTCAAATAGGCTCAAATAATATTGGATTTATCTTCGGTGGTACTGCGTCGACTAAAGAAAAGGAGGGAGGACAAATTTCATCAAATACTAATACTTCTGCGAATTCAGCTAATTCAAGTGCCCAATTTACACCAGCTACTGCAAATTCTGACCCCCCTAAAATTTCAAATCCAACGTTTGGTGTGACTAGCAGTGCGAATAATTCTTCATTTAAGCTACCAGCAACACCATCATTAGGATCCACAGGAAGTGCAATAAGTTCCACACCTTCATCTTTCAATTTTGGAGTGAGCTCCGTAGAATCTACTAAGGTGGTATCATTTCCTGAAAATAATGCGGTCAATTTTCCTTTTAAATTTGGAACAAGTTCAATTGAACCAACAAAAGCTGTTGATAATATCCCGGTCAGTGTTTCTTCAAATTCAAGCGTTGCATCAATGCCTGTCCCATTTACAGTTAAAACTGAACCTATTATTGCACCTATGTCAACGTTAAAACCTGTTAACGCAACCCCTAATATATCAGTAATTGGTCCATTTTCATCGGCAACTGCTAAAAGTATGGAATCTGTAAAAGAAGGTCAAACTAATACAGCTGGGACAGCTCCATTTGTCTTCACAGGAGGACTTACAACAACCCAATCAGTCTCAAATCCAGTGATAAGTACATCAAAGGAAAGAACCAGTAGCCATGGTTCCGAGTCTCCTAACTCGCGGATGGATATGGATGGTGACAGTCCGCATATAGTATCTGCAGCGCTTAATGCCTCATCCACATTTGTTATCCCACAAGCATTACCAACATCTACCACTGCATTATTTTCTGCAGGAGTGAAAAACCCGACCGTCCCTTCATTTCAAGGTATCAACAGCAATAGCAGTGCACCATCAAATATATTTAGTAGTTCCTCTTCTTCAATTACGGCATTTTCCAGCACCACTCCTGCAAATCCTATTTTATTTGGCTCATCTAGCTCACAATCAACTGCTTTAACTTTTGGATCTAGTTTACCAGGTCATGGATCACAAATAGTTCCTGGAATAGCATTTGGGAATCAGACTACATCATCTTTAGGTTCTACGTCAAATCAACAGTTGCTTAATCCGTCAAGTAGTAATAGTAGTATTTCTGGATTTGGTAGTAGCAGTGGGTCAAATATTTTTAGTATTGGTACTGCCCCTAAAGAAGGTGAACGGAAAATTTTGAAAGCAAAAAAGCCTAGTAGATCGTAAAGTCGATTAATTTATTCTATGTTCAATGTATTATTTATTAATTTCAGCATGATATTTCTTATAGCTATTTATTTATACAATTGACTACTAAAACTAGAGTTAGAGTTCGTTTTACCATTATTAGCTTGAATCTTAGAAACTGGAGGAGGTATCGGAAGGTTTGACGACTGACTGTGTGCATTTCTTAAAGCAGCAATCGAAGCATTAACCAATCTTTGTAGAGCGGCAACATCTTTGGATAAACTTAAACCCGCAACACCGCCATTTTGGGGAGATGATTGCAATACTGTAGAGACGGTCTTAGCAACACTTTCTACTAAAATTTTGATCTTTTGCTCCATTATAGTATGCATGGCATCTCTCTCTTTACTCAATGTATCACACTTAACCTGTAATAATATCGCATTGCCATTTGAAGCATCTACTGAGGTATGTTGTGACATCTCTAATTGCTTAATGTGTGCCAAAAGTTTTCCATTTTCGTCTTTTAATTGAATAATTTGATTTTGCTGTTGAATTAGTTCTTTAGTATTTTTTTCGACACCAACTGCAGGGTTAGTATTAGATTCCTCTAAGCGAGTAATTTTTAACCTCTGTGCAGCAACGATCATTTGTAACTCCGCAATAACCTTATCATCGCTGCTGTTGACTTTATCATTTAAGTAAACAATCGGACCGGCGTCATCATCATCATTACCATTGTCTATTTCCGTCGTACCGAGTTGTTTTCTGGTATCATTTTTAGACCAAGAATCTAAGGCTTTTGTCAATTCTTCATTTTTATACGGGGAAGAAGCATTTACTTCCATTGATATTCTTTGAAACTTTATAAGCATTGCTGTTTTTTCATCCAATTTTTCTTCTAACTCTTTTTGATGCCTATCGTATGCATCTAACTCATCTTGCAATGCCATAATTTGTTCATCTCGTTCAACTAAGCGCTGTGTTAATGCTATCATGATATCTCGTTGCTTAAGTAGCAACTGTTTATAACGATCTACTTGTGCCTTTTCTTCTTCAATGGTTTCCCTTTCTCGTTCAATTTCTGCCAATTTACCTTCATATTCTTGTCTTAGCTTATCCTGTTGTTGTTTCATCATAACTTGAATCTCCGGAGCTGATCCAGATAATACTAACTCTTCTTTAGTTCCTTTTGATAAAGCAGTTGAATTTTCACTGTTAACTCCGGGACTTCTATCACCTCTAATCATTTGCCCCATTAGCATAGCAATCCTCTGCTCTAATTTCTTTTTCTCTTCTTTTTCTTGCATAAATTCTAAAGACCTTGCTTCTAAAGCACGAATCGCGGCCATCTTATCCGCTTCGGCACGACGCCGTTGTTCATCTAATTCTAATAACCTTCGTTTATCAACAACATTTTTGCTTCTGGCTTCTAATTCGGCTCTTAATTTTCTCAATTCGCGCTCATATTTTCTCAGTAATGATTTTTGATCTAAATCTTCATTAACTCTAGCTTCATTTCTAATATTTTTTGCGCGATTTGCAAACTTTAAAGTGGATAAAGTTTCAACCATAGATTCCAATGCAGGTGAAATCATTGCCATCATAGTTGTTTTACAGTTACCACCTAAAGAATCTTCTAACATTCTGGTCAACTTACTGTCACGATAAGGTATATGTTGTCGACCTTTCGTATCCGTCAATGCAGAAATTACGTTACCTAGCGCAGATAACGATTTGTTTATTTGTTTACTTTCTTCGAGACGCTGACCTGTTGCCCCCGAGAGACGTACTCTTTCAGATCCAGCCAAATCCACCAAGTTTAATTTGCCTACTTTAAATGATTGTTTTACATGATCTTCCAACTTGACCATTTCTTGTTCTCTTCTGACCCCACGTCCATGCATAAATTTTTGGAATTCTTCAGGTGACATTTCTGCACCATGGTCATCAACATAAACAGTTTCGCTCTGTTCTGCGATTACAATAAAAACAGAATGTGACCGCGACGAGTACTCGTTCATTTTAGTTTCACCTGTAGCTCTCACAGCTCCACCACGCTCCATCAATCCATAAATTTCCGCTGGAGATCGCACAACCCACTCACTAATACCATCAACAAATACACCACGTTTTTTATCTTCTCGTATTACTAAATTGCTTCTTTCTGGTTTTAACAAATCACTTATTTGCTCATTGTAAATTTGTAAGTATGATGCTCGAACTAAAAATCTCATCCTGGGGGATGCATTCTTAGAAATGTGACTAAATATCTGTTCAATTGCACGAGGAATAATACCTCTAGCCTCAACACTACCATGCGAATTAAATCCTTCCATGGTAAAAGTTTTCCCGGTACCTGTTTGGCCATATGCAAATATGGTTGCGTTGTATCCTTGCAGAGAAGATTCAACAACTGTTCTGGCAGTATTGTCATAAACTTTTTTCTGGCCAGCATTTTGATCATATACATAATCAAATGCAAAAGTATGAGTGGAATAAGGCCCTGGATTAGCTAATAAATTACCATCTGCATCTAGTACTGCATTCAAGTTTTCTGATACTGTAATAATCTGCTCTTTATCATCGACAGCAACAATATTTTGAAATGGTATTTCACCAGATAATTCTCTATTATAAAAATATTAGACAATAAGAATGCAAAAATAAATTATTTATAATTACCTGTGCAGAGGAGGTCGAACACGAATAACAACCTTAAAATTAGTTTGTCTCTCAATTCTATTTTTACTCGGGCTACTCTTCGCGGACAATTGACTAGCCATACTTCCTGATATAGAACTCCGGGGAGACTTTGCACTAGTTGTTGTGGACATTTTTATGCCTCTCTGCGCTTTCCAATGTTTCAAAAAGTCAAAATTGTAAATAGTTCCGGAATAGTGCCGGTCATGTGAAAGATAAAGTTTAGTGATGTTGCACTTCTTTCTTTACAAGTAATTTTATTTCTCATAATTTAGTTTATGATTTTGTTGGCAAATCTTTTTGAACTTCTAACAATCTTTCATGTTAGTTTTTCCTGATTCCGGACCTAAGGTACATGCGCATGCCAGGTCAATCGTTAAACTCCGGAAAAGAAAACTGAACCGAACAATATGAAATATTCCTTCTTATTACTAACTCTAGCTGTGCTAGCTGCAGTAGGATCTGCGTATAACTATAATGTAAGCCGAATATTCTCTATAATTTATCCAAATTAATATCGAATAACTTTTCTAGGTAAAAATTACGACACCTTTATCCATGGTGCATAAAAACTCAATGTTAAAGCAAAATGCTGTAAAACTGAATCATTTTGCAAATATTTCTCCTTTGAGAATGAGTACCACAACAGCCTCTTCCAGTACAAATAAATTATGGAACTTTTATGTCAAAGCTACTGATATCTGTACAACTTTGTTTCCTGTTTGGACAGTGCTTTTTGCCGGACTTGCTTTGAAGCGACCCGAATCATTTGCATGGTTTACTACAAAATATTTTACAGCATCCTTAGGTATTCATATAAATTAATTATTTTTATAAATTATTATTACTATTATATATTTATTTTTAGGTGCTCTTATGCTTAGTATGGGTATTACTTTAACTGTTGATGACTTTAAGAGAGTTGGTCAACAACCTGGACCTGTGATTATTGGCTTTTTATTATGCTACATATTAATGCCATTATTAGGCTTAGGTCTTGGAAAAGCCTATAATCTACCACTTGATCTAGTTGCTGGATTAGTTTTAGTTGGTTGTGTTAATGGTGGTCAAGCATCAAACTTATGCACATATATCGCCAAAGGAGATGTTGCATTGTCTGTTTTAATGACAACAGTGACAACAATCGCTGGTATATTTGCAACACCACTGTTATGCAAATTACTTTTAGGTGCAGTAGTTCCAGTTGATGCAGTTGGTATTGCGACCTCATGTTTACAAGTTGTCCTTGCACCAATTGTTGTTGGTATGGCAACAAATAAATTCTTCCCTAAATTTGTCGAAAAGATATTACCCATTACACCAGTTATTGGAGTATTTTCAACTTGCATCTTGGTAGCATCTGCGGTAGGTACGTGCTATTAAATTATACCTAATTTTGACTCTATAAACTCAACTTCTTACATCACAACAGCTCAATGTGCTCCTTCTATCATCAGTGCAGGGATGAACTTACAATTTCCAATAATGTTGTTACATTTGATTGGTGGCTTAGCTGGCTATTGGTATGCACTTATTATATCATCATAAGATTCCTCATAATATTTTTTACTATAATTTGCAGGATTCCTAAAGCATTGAATTTCACGGAAGTCCAATCACGTACCATGGCAATTGAAACAGCAATGAAGTCATCTGCATTTGGATTCTTACTTGCTAAATTGCATTTTACGCAGTATGCTACTCGAGTCCCATCTGCAGTAAGTGTCGTATGGATGGCTCTCGTCGGTGCTATTTTAGCAGTTGTTTGGAGGTTATTTATATTATAATTTTAACTTCTCATTTTATACCTTAGTTACTAATTTACTCAATTTTAGATTTATTCCTGTCGATACTGAAAGTAAGAAGTAAAAGTTATAAATTATAAGTTGCATAACATATAATTGTTATTTTTTCCATAATACAACAAAACTATACATTGATACATTTTTTTTCCCCATTATGTTGGTTTATGGCGGGTTTTACGACGCCTCCTCTGAAATATTCAGGACTTTGAATCGTTGTAATTGTTTTACTGCCTTGCGCTTTTCCGCTTCTAGTATTTCTAACTTTGATTCATAAAGTCTAATAAAGAAATTTATACAAATTCAGGAATGAAAAAATAAAAATTAATAATAAACTAAACACATACCTTTCTCTTCTAGTTGCATAATCACCAGTAACCATGGAACTATTTCTTAGTAATCCAACCAAGATACAAAGAATGATCATTAAAATGTATGGTACATATGGCTGCGAAAATAACCAATACCTTTAGAGTAATAAAGTAAGACTTAGTGCAAAAAATGTAATATAATTGTAACCATATCAGCTTCAAGATGTAGTACTCAAATACATGGTCTCGAAAGGGTCTAAGATTATTCCTGTAGTCAACAAATGCACCACATGCATAATCGCATATTTGTGCCGGATAATCATTTGAATACGACTTGTAATAATCAGACGACTTGTCCAAAGTGCAATCATTATTCGAATCAAGTGTACTACTGGAACAGAGTTGTGGAAAATCGTCCTAACGATAATAATAATAATAATAATAATATAACGATAAGCACTAGAATCTGATACCTGGATGTCACAAGATTTTGGAAATGTAGGTGATGTCAAAAAATACACAGTCGCTGAACACCCCAACAACAACACAGTTATAAGGTAAAAGTATGTAAAAACTGCACCTGCTTTTTGTGCTTTCCACGGTCTCTCGGGTTTTCTATAAAACCACATAAATGCATAATATTGGAAGAGTACATTGAAATATATGATTATAGGCGTTAGCAATGAAACTAAAGGAACAAAAGGTATTGCCAACAATATTTGGCCAACGAACCCATTTAAATCTACGATCAAACCCACAATATCAAATGGTACTTTCCTCAAAGGTTTGTTGAGTACGTAGAAGAGGCATTTCTTCGCATATGGAATCGCAAACAACAACGTATTATTTGTTACAAACCCTGATACGACCAATGAAAATAACTGATCAGCGGCTTCGTCAATACGGCATTCGTAACGTGATGATGAAAATGGTAGTTCCAAACTACTACGTAATGAAGGATATTGAGCCAACAAAAAAGGATCAGCTAGGAGAATATATGATAGTGCTAATGCCACTTGATTCAAAATATTGAATACGTACATACGAAACAGTAATATGTTCACAAAAAAGTCACCGGTATCCCATTGCTCGATTTCAGTTAACAATTGTAAGAGTTCAGGGACTACTTTATTGATAACATTTATGATTATAGGTATAATAAATGCACCTAACGCTGCAGGAACCCGTTTTTTAATATCAGCAGACTTAATTGTAGCTATAAAATAAAAAATAATAAGATTTATATTAAACTTTTTCATAAGAAGTGATACCAAATACAATGACGGCAAAAGATGCTCCTTGCAACGATAAATAAATAATAAATGCAAAAAATCGTCGCATATAGAGCATGAAATATCCTAATTTTGACCTGCGTGATTTCACGCCTTTTGCTTTTGTTTCCTCTAGAAGTTGAACTAATAAATTTCTGATACTACCTCTCAAATTTTTAACTTCATCCAAGCTACTTTGAGTGTTATCCCAGTAGCACAATACTTCTTTCGCATAATGACTCTCACTTTCTTTATCAAGTGCATCTAACTCTTTACCATTTTTATCCTCGGCAATAATTTTGAAGATTACGCTAATAAGCAGTATACCACTTACCACGATTACAAAAATGATGTAAAGAGAAGCTTCACTAGATTTATATGATGAAAATTTCATGAAACTGGGTATAGATATATTACTACTTACTATGGACTTAATATTATGACCATCTAATAACATCTTCTGAATATGCAATATGGCAAAAATTATGGCTGCAATACCAGTTGATACAAATTGTAAAAAGATAAAACGATAAAAAATCAAATATGAAGCAACACTTGACCCAAATTTTGAATCGACATTCTTCAGAAGACTTTTAAACGGGTAAAAATATCGATTAAAATAAAAGAAAATCAACTTTAAATATTGAAAGTCTCCCGAAACTTTGCCAAAAGATATTTGTAAACCGTCATCATCATCAGCAATAGCAGTTCTTAATACGTCTATCCTAGATTGAGCGAGATCATTCAAACCTTTCCTGGCGTTACTACCTGTAGCGCGATTGGCGGTTTGAGTATTTCTTATTTGTTCTTGCAATTCCTCTTCTAATTTATCGCATTTTAATTGAGCATCTACAAGCTGCTTTACTGTGGCATTATTTTTATCCACAGTTTCTTCAAACTTCTGTTTATACAGATTTAATTGTTCCTTTAAACTGTTAAACTGTTGCCTTAAACTATCAGTAGCCTCGGTGGCTCTTGAAACTGGATCATCCAATTCATGGATAAATGAAACTTCATTTTCTTTTTTCGTATTAATACTTCTTCCCATACGAACAGGAGAAGCAGATGCTGATTTTGATTGAATTATAGTAGCACTATTAAGACTACTATTATGAACCAGATTGTTGCTCAAATGATTTGTGTTATCGTTGACTACAATTTTATCAATGTGACCATTAATTTCTTGCAAAATTGAATCCACGTCTAAATCATCCTCAATCTCTGGGTATACTTTATTATTCATGCTGCTTAGTATGCTATGTTTTTTGTACTGTCGTGTTGTGAATCATCCTACTCTACTTTCTTAACTCTTTTTTAACAGTCCGATTTTTTTCTTTTACAGATCAGAAGGACCCATGAAGAATAATTTAAATTCAAAGACAAGAACTAATCATATGTCCGTAAATAGCATCCCTTAAAAGCAGTATATTATCCCTTAAAAGCAGTATATTACACAAACAAATTTATTATATTTTATTTTCTGAATTAACACAAATATACAAGTCACTTCGAGCACTCCTACAAACATGTTCAGTAGAATTATTCAAATTTCTCATCAATACTTTGAAAATGAGGGTTATTGCGAAAGTCTGTATATAATGTAAACATTAAATGTAATGACTCAACTGGATTTTCATACGTAGGAATGTCAAGAATTGCACAAAGAGATTTAGCATACTCAGCTAGTGATAATTCCAAATCAGGTGAAGGTAGTTGTACACTGCCTAATAAATTTTCAAATTCTTCGGGCCAAACATCCATCAGCTGATCAATGTCAGGCATATTTTTACGATAATGAACTTGAGGTGGTGGTTTAGTTCTATGAAGATCATTTATACTTTGAATCCATTTGTCAATCAAGTTGGGATTTTTATTGGCATTTTCGATAGAGCGCACAACGACATCACCATATTGCATTTTTTTACTCATAGCACGAAGTTGTAATTCAAGTACTGTTGGATCTGATTGGTTTGAAGAAGGCTCATCTAAAACCTTTAGCCCTAGTTCATCATCTCTACCATCAGGCCTTGGAACTTTAATACAGGCATCCATTTCACCAATGGATGGAATGTATTCGGGTATAAAACATTTTAATGTAGTGTCTAATTCCATTTCTTGAGGCCTGAAACGTTCGATATATTGAAATAAATCACGGATCTCACCAGTAACATCTAAATGCTGATAATCTTTGGAATTATATGCTCCTTCTATATTATCATAGCTCTCTTCACCATTATCTTCATCATGACCATCTCCTTCCGATGATTCATCATCAGTTTTTGAATTCTGCTGTTGACTTTTATTGAATTGTGTTTGAGTCTTATTATTTGCGGGTCCTTGTACTTTCTGTTGTTGAGTACTTTGAGTATTTGGGGCTATAGAAGGTGCTGCTGGTTTCGAATTATTAGTCTTTGGCACATTATCTAAGTTTGCTTTACTATTTTTCTCATTTTTTCGTTCAGATACAGTATCTACGCTATCATCTGATCCAGAATGTGAAAATTCTAATGCTTCATCAAATGGTCTATTTTGTATTGACTGGGACGAATTTCTATTGTCTATATTTTTACTATCTTTTTCGTCATTAATAGTTTTCTCTTTAGTCACTTTGGCAGCACTCTTGTGTGGACTACCGCCATGATCCATTGATTGACTTATATCGAATGCTTCATCGTATTTATCATTTCTTAGCTTCCTTTCTTTATCGTGCTGCATAATATTAAGAAGAATAAAATATGTGAGATGATATATACTTAAGGTAAAAAATGTATTACCTTGTGATCTCTACCATCAAAACTTTCTGCAACTGATAAATCTTGACTTATTTCGAAAGCTTCATCATAAGGTTTATTGACAAATGTAGTCCCCGCTTTCTTCTTCATATTACGCTCATCTGCACTTTCCTCAAATTCATCCAGGTCATCATCAAATGAATTGTCCGCCATTAGGTATGCTTTCTGTTCCTTGACCTACTGGAAACTTTAAATATTATTTTTATTTCTTTCAATTTTCAAAAGTGAGTGACTTAGGGTTAATCCCCGGTGTTCATTCATCATTGAAATAAAATAAATAATTAGCTATCATCATTACTACACCATACGAAAAGCCTCCAAATTATTATTATTATTGTATCAGTTTTTTTAATTATTATCATCTATACTAATTTTTGATTTTCGATGTGCCTACTTGTACCTAAAACTGTCACTAATAAGTTTATTATTCAACAAATATTGTTTCATATTTATATTAATTTCGATTCATAAAGTTAAAGACCTGGAGAAGGAACCAAAATATTTTTTACCGGAAAATATTTCTAATTTTTGGTATATTCCATATATATATCTGAAAAGAGCTTAATGCGAGAGAATTAATAGAGGCCCAATTGAAAACATTAAGTTTGATAAGTATGAATGCAAATTGGTGTTATTTCATCATAGTTTTATTGAGCTTGAATTATTATGTTTCTCCAGCGAATCCATCATTTAAGCCAACTGCAGCTCCCACCACTACTACTGCGTCACTAGAAGCATTTGAATTCGACTATTCTGGTGGGAAAATATCATTAACATTTAATATAGAGGTTCAAGCGAAAACATTGGAGCCTACGATGATTTCACTGCAATCAACTAAGGTCAGTAATTCGAATACTGCTAAATTTTACATAGATACGATATATAATGACATGGAAGTTCAAGGAAATAGTACTACAATATATTTTTACTTAATATCTGATGATTTTGCACGACTTCAATTTGATTATTTAATTGGAATAACGAGTTCGACAACATATATTACGATGCAACTTGGGGCAATTGAATCTGTACAATTGACTTTAAGTGACGAAATTTCATCATCTAATGCATTCGGAGTTACCACATATATTCCAGACACCGTTGCACCTAATTTGTTATCTTATATTTTAGATATGAATTTAAGATGTATAGTCTTTTACTTCAATAAACCAATTCAATTGGATTCATTTCAATTAAATGGTATTCAAATACAATCGTTAAAGAACATTAAGTATGAAGGTGTTTCGGTACGTTTAGTGAATACTAATATGACTATCAATGATATCGGAGACTATAACCGTTTTATAAATGTGTCATTGGGTCAAGTGAATTTTAACTTACTAACTTCACAATCTGGGATTGCAAGTAATTTTGCGAATACATATTTAAGCACTTGGGCGTCATTTGTTCGTGATATGAGTGGAAATGAGTTTAATTATGTTATTTTAGATGAAACAAATGGTTTAGAACCAACTACAATTGTAGCTGATACAAAACCTCCCGTACTACTTTATTTTAATTGGGATATAACTCCGGGGTGTCTCATTCTTTACTTTTCAGAAGCCGTAAAGGGGTCTTATTTTAACGAATCTGCTGTCGTTTTAACAAATGCTGAAGTTGGGGATCCTACTAACATATTTTTCCGTATTAATGATGCAAGTTATATTACAGATGAGGATACAAATTTTATAAATATTTGCATGAATACGGAGCAGATTAGACAAATTAGAAATGATGATAACATCGCCTCGACTATTGAAAACACTTATTTAATAGTTGAATATGGCGCAGTAATAGATAACTCTGAAGCCGCTAATATTTATGAAGGTTCTGATGCAACATATGAACACGCTATGCAGGTCTTAAAAATTTTACCTGATTCTGTGCCACCAACTGTGGTTAGTTTTTCTTTAAATATGACTTCACAAGTATTAAGTGTAACGTTTTCTGAGCTGATAGATATAACATCGATAACGTTAAGTGCCATGACAATTCAATCAAAAGCATCAACCGATTTTTCTACAGAATCAATAACATTATCATCATATGTTGCTACTATATTAAACTCTGAAAATGACTATATCATAGATATACAGTTACAAGACACTATTTTCCTGGCTAATTCCGAAATATCTATTCTTGGTACATCTTACGATAATACATACTTAGCCATTTCCAGGTCATTCTGTAATGATAAAGGTGGAAACAGAGTTTTAGAGATTTCAACTGCTCGTGCGTTGCAATGCAATTTTTTCTATGCCGATTATATACCACCGTATATTTCTGAGTGGAGTATCAATTTAAATGAAGGAATTATTACGTTAGAATTTTCTAAACTCGTAGATACCGCATCGTTAGTACTGGATGAAATTTTGTTAGCGAGTGATGCACAGTCAATGGCTTCAACAGAATTATTAAAATTAGACACATCCTCTTATATATTTGTTGTAGAGAATACACAAGTACAAATCAAGCTATCTGAATCAACTATTACATCAATCAAGAATAGTGCTGCATTATGTCAGTATATTTCATCTTGTTATTTGTCCACCTCTGAAGTACTTGGTTTTGGTAAGACTATGACAACAATGTCGGGCTCTGATATAAAAATGCCTATTCGTGCAGTTGACTACTTAGCACTGACAAGTTTTGAGACTGACGCTACAGCGCCAAAATTGCTATCATTTAATTTTAATATTAATCTCGGTTCTATCCAATTACTATTTAATGAACCAGTAAACATGCAAATATTTGAATCCAGTGGGATCAGGTTGTTGTCAAAATATGAGGATGGTGATGAGGTAAAGTTGACTGATGAATGTTTTTATGATGACAATAAAGCATCCAGTGTCACTATTTATTTATCTTATTATGACTTTAATATCATCAAAAGTACTTATTCGATATGCCGTGAGGTCGAATCTTGCTACTTACAAATAAGAAATTTTACTGTTACTGATAATTTTGGTAATAATGTTAATAGCAGTGGAACTTTTCGTGCTGAAAACGTGGTTAAAGATAGTACTGGGCCCACAATTTTAGCCTTTTCGTATCAAAATAAACGATTGTCTATTTTCTTTAGCGAGATTATTGACTATGCAAGTATAAATTTGGCTAGTTTTTACGTAATGAGTTCTGCTGGTTCTAAATTAGACCTTTCTAAGGCATCCGTCATTACTGACAGTTATTCCTCAAATATCACGATTGATATGAACCCATTATATACAAGTTTATTAACTCAAGGTATCCTCACTACTCAAGACTCGTCATTATTATTTATGGCAAAAAAGGATTGTGTATATGATTTATTTGACAACGGTAATTTGAAGATGTCATCAGCGCAACCTGTTCGTGCTGGTAATCGTATAATATCGTTCCGTTTTGATGTATCATTATCATTGATAACATTGGAATTAGCGATGCCTCTATCGTATCTAGATGATGATGACTATGTTGTCAAAATAAACGAATTTAGTATAACTGATTATAACTCAGAAAGTCCCTACACACTAACTGGGTATAAATCTATATACTTATCTTATTCCGTATTTTTACATATAGAGCTTACTGAATATGACAAAATACGTATATTAAGTTCGTTTTTAATATCCAAGGAACAATTATTATTAATTGTTAATCAGAACGGCATCACCGATCCCATCACCGAGTTTGGACTTTCAGAAGTTGTTTCCACAATTACTTGTGATCAATTGAAAACAGACCATATACCTCCTACTTTGTTGTCTTTTAATCTGGATTTAAACACTGGTATATTAGACCTATATTTCTCGAAAACGGTATTAGTCAATTCTATTTCTATTGGACAAATGAAGTTAGTTAACTGCCAAGAATGTGCGTCATGGAGCAATAGAACCGAAGTAATACTTAATGATGCAACAATAATAACAAGTGACATTAAAGCCACAGTTGTTTCTATACAATTAAATAATGTAAATGTATATCCTTGTGACAAAGATAGAATTATTTTAAGTAAAATTGTCGGGGTTGGTGAAACATCAGTGTACGCAACATTCAATAAAGGTTTTGTAAAAGACGATGCAAATCCTCCAAATTTTATGGATGAAGTAGATGATAATAATGCAATCAAAGTATCATCATTTTCTAAAGATGAAACTCCCCCAACGCTCTTGAAATGGAGTTTGAATTGGAATAGTTTCAAATTGACCGTTTATTTTGATGAATCTGTTAATGCTACCACAAATATACCATCATTTTATACTTTGGGTGCCGATCCAAATGATCCCGATTCAACCTATTATGACATTATGTACTCTACAGTCAGCATCGACGAATCTATTGGAAATAGTGTTGTAATGAATATTGATTCAAGAGATTTTGATAATATCATGAGATTGTCTCCAAATTTATGTCATAAAATTTCCAATTGTTATCTCTCATTTAAGCAAGGAGTTTTGGTAGATCTATCAGGAAATTTGGCCGACGCCAATTATTACCGTTATGGAGCCCCTGCAATAATAATTCAGGAAGACACTACATCACCGGAAATCATAGATTACAATTTAAATATTGATGAAGCCTACATGGAGGTGTTTTTTGACGAGGTCATAGATTGTGTTTCATTTCTTCCTCAATATTTTACGTTGCAATATGACTTTTTTATTGGTGAGGTCTCCACAGAAAAATTTGAGCTCCCTAGTGCATCTAGTGTTATTTGTGCGGAACAGCAATACCAAAAGTACGCGATGATAATGCTTGACAAATCTTCTATAACTAAATTAAAATCATACGATGTCTTGGTAAAATCAAAAAGTAGTACATATTTAATCATTAACTCAAAGAGTGTGCAGGATGCTTTTGGTAATTATATAAAAAGCATACTCGATGGTTATGCGATACCAGTGACAAATTTTACTAAGGACTCCATCCCACCTAATGTTGCTGCTTTTACGGTATCCGTTCAAGGTGTAATGACTATTATTTTTGATGAACCAATTGATCCGGATAATTTCGTGGTCAGTAATATTATTTTACAAGATAATTATCCTATTTCAAGTGCATCATACATACTTACTGATTCAATTTCCACTGTTCAAAATTACGATGAGTTGAAATTAAAGTATCGTATATCTTTGAGCACCGATTTCAGTCGCATCAAAGCTTCTGGCACTGTCCTAAATTATCAGGATAAGACTTTTCTTCGAGTCACAAGTACGACTACTTCCGATACTAGTAGCAATGTTTTAAATACTATTCCAGAATATGAAGCAATACAAATGGGACCTGGCATTATCCACTGGAGTTTTGATAATAATGATGGAATCGTTTACGTAGAATTTACGGAAGAAGTTAATTCTAACTTTTCGCTTCATGGTGTCTATTTGCAATCATGTAAGAATTATACAGATGCGTGTATTGAGTATGTGCTGTCGACTGCAGACAACGTAACTTCATTCAATGGATCGATGAGCTATTATTACTTAGAACTCAATTCCCATGATCTAAACTCTTTAAAGTATAGTAAAGTTGCTGAAGATTCTGTATTCCTCAGAGTTTCATATGGATTAACGTCAAGTATTTCAGAATCAACGGTCATCCCATACCTTAAAACTGTAGATATACGAGAATATAACGCGTTGGAGGTATATTCATTTACTCCAGATACAACAGCACCCTCTGTTACTGGGTATATTGTAGATTTGAATAATGGCCGAATAAGTATAATTTTTGATGAACCCATTAAAACAGGATCGGACGCTGATATTACTGGCTTAACTTTTATATCATCAGAGGGAGGATATTTGAAGTTAACAGCTTCATCTACAATATCATTGACTAATCTTACTTACATTTTTATTAACATGTCTGCTTCAGATTTAAATCGCGCAAAAATAGTGGTTGAAGAGTCGTTAATCAATAATCTAATTATTGAAGCGGGATGCTTTGCCGATTATAGCAATAATTTTGTACCTGAATATTCAACTGATTCTCCGGTACTAATAAGTGAGTACATAGTGGATACACTACCACCAATTGTCATAAATGCAACATTGGCCTTAGGATCTGGTGTCTTGACTGTTATTTTGGATGAAGTTGTTATCGACAGCAATTTAAATTCTACCTACTTCTCACTATTTAATGATTCTCGCATGGAATTGATGGTTGAATTTAATTTTACTGATCACACATTAATCGAAAGCTTTGTATCACAGAACACCATTCCTTATCTCGTGCTTGATTTATTTTTTTATGACTATGACTATTTTAGATTGGTTCTGAATGGTTATGTGGGAACTTCATCGAGTGATACTTTTCTAGCATACCGACATATTACTGATTTATTTGGAAATTTTATTGATACAGTTGAAGTCACATCTGTTGACGTTGTTGCTGACGATATTAATCCGATATTAACCGCATTTGATTTAACTAGTGATTCTACATCATATTTGCTAACATTACATTTTAGTGAAGTTATAAATATTACTACATTTACATGTGATGATTTTATATTAAGATCCTTGAATTCAGAAGCTGTCGGAGTAAGAAGTATTAATCTCAGTGATGAAAATTGTACTACAATCACGTCGACATCCTCTGCTATAATTTCAGTTACTTTGAGTTCTTCGCTTTTTTCTTCTGTAGGTAATGTTATAGGTAATAGTCAAGAATCAACATGGATCCAGACAGTATCAAAGTCATCAAATAATCCGTCGACTGAAGATTTGTCCGGTAATAAATTAGTCAGTATTGTAGCAAGCAATTCTTTGCGCTCAGGACCTCGACTGAAGCGATATTTAATTGACATGAACGACGGGATAATACGTTTAGTGTTTTCGAATAATATTGCCGTATCAAATGAGACATTTTATGACGTACGCAATATTGGTTTCTATAGCGACATAAGTAGTTCGTATTATTTTTTTTCAAATCATTCTCAAATTAAGCCGATCTTTAACGAAGTGGGACAAAATGACTCAATGGTGGCATTTTATTTATGTGACGACGATCTTTCAGGACTAAAGAAAATAGACGTAGGCGTTACTGGTGATAACCTTAATTTTATAATTGATGGTCCTACTACATTCCAGGATGAGTCCGGCAATTTTGTGGATGAAATAACGAAAGATAAAAAATTCACCCCATATAGACTAATAATTGATTCTCAGCGACCTAATTTGCTCGATGTTACCTACGATGCGGGAATGGAATATTTAACATTATTATTTGACGAACCTATTTCCACGGAAACATTTGTCCCCACTAATTTCCGTATTCAATCCAGGAAAGATTCAATAAAGAATTCCTACAAACTTACCGGGGGTTATATTACAAGTGTATTAAATTCTGTTACCATACAGCTTTCTGCTTTTGATGCAGGAAATATAAAATTACAGCATGGTTTAGCAAAGAATGAATCGACTTCGTACATTTCATGCATATTTAAATCTGCGACTGATATTGCAGGAAACGTCCTTCGTTCTATTAAGTCATCGGATGCATTTTATATCTCCCATTATATATTTGATATTATTCAACCCGAATTAAGATATTTTTCTATTAATTTTGATAACGGAATTCTGTCGTTAACATTCACGGAGCCTGTTTTAGTATCCTCCATTGATTTGCCATCTTTAACATTACAAAATAGGCCAAACAGCAGAGATGGTGCCAACTATACTCTTACTGGTGGCACTATTATATCTACAGATGGCAATGTAATATCATTGCAGCTTCTAGATAGTGATATTTTTAACATTAAATATAAAGTTGGGTTGTGTAGGAGTAAATCATCGACTTATATTACAATTACAAGTAATTTTGTTATTGACACTTCAGGCAATGACGTAGTTCCAATAATTGATGGTCTAGCATTAGCATGTAGTGCTTATGTTGGCGATACATCATCTCCTTACATAACTTCCATCAGTGCTAATATCGACGAACATTATATTGACTTTAATTTTAATGAACTAATAAATATAGCAACGACTGATGCTAGTTATATCACTGTTCAAAGTTTGGGGTCGTCCGTAACTAACAGCTTCACGCTGACATATGGTGTATCCAAAGTTTCCGAGTCGTATAATCATATATATTCGCTGTCTGCACGTATTATTATCGGTACCACCGATCTTAATGCCATGAAGTATAGTTACCCTTTGTTGACAAAGTATCATACATTTATATCAGTACAATCGGCGTTTATTAAAGATTCATTTGGTAACGAGGTTTTGACTGTTAATACCAACTCTGCAATAGAAGTTTTGCCTTTCACTCCTGATATGTCCCGACCAATTTTGGTATCTTACACATTGGATATGAATCTAGAAATCATTATATTGGTATTCGATGAAGCCATGTTAGGCTCAAGTATTTCTCTCGATCAATTGATCATGCAAACTAACGCAACACGACGTGATGGAAATTATACTGCCATGAAAGATGCATCGTATGAAATTGGACGTTACAGTAAAAGTACTACTGTTCAATTTTCGATCACAGATGTTATAATTTATATGAAATATATGAATCTGGGGTTAACTCAACAGTCAAGTTTGTTATGTTGGTCTGATACATTTATAGCCGATACATCAAACCATTTCATATTACCACTCTGGGATGCATCTGTATTTGGTAACTATGAACCTCGCACTCCAGATGTGTATATTCCAGATACTACCGCGCCTTCATTGGTGCGATGGTACATTGATAGAGAAATATACGTAATGCATTTGATTTTTGATGAACCCGTGACACTTGTCAACGTTAGCTCAATCACACTTTTTAAAAGTCTTTTGGATAAGTCCATAGTCACTCCCGGTTACAATTGCATTATCACGGGGCATGAGTATGACTCCCAGGGTGTCAACGTCAATGTGAGGTTAGAAGATTACTGTATAACTTATGGCGTACTAAATGATGGCGAAGTAACTTGCTTGCATACATTCTATAATACTATAAGCGATCAGTCAGATATACACGGTCCATTATATATATCACTGCCTCAAATATCTTTTCAAGACAGGGCATATGTTCCTAATTTAATCAATGAAATTTCTGGAAATCGTCTGCTAGCAGAATCGGGTCCAGATTGCTCTTTGTGTGCATCTGGTTACTTTGTATCTGAAGAATGTACTTCCCACAGTGATAGAATTTGCAGTAAATGTTCCACTTGTATCGATGGATTTTGGACTGAAACAACTTGTGGTGAATATCAGGATACTATATGCGCAAAATGTAGTGAATGCTCTTATGGAACGTATGAATCAAATCCATGTAGCGAAAATTCAGATAAAATATGTTCTTTGTGTTCAGAATGCGGGGATGATGAGTATGTATCATCGGAATGCTTGTTTGGCAATGACGTTATTTGTAATTCGTGTAAAGTTTGTGACATTTCTGACTCAACAATACTTGCTAAATGTATACAAGGTACATACTATTCATGGTATCAAGAAAATTGTTGTGTTGATGAAGCTGGTGAAAAAGTTGCTTGCAACGCTGTTGATTTAGCCAATATTAAACTTGGTACAATCAGTGGTCGACATCACTGGGTATTCCCAATTACTTCTCCAGATATCCCAGCAGGTACTGGTTATGATCTGAGTGATGGTGGCTTCTAATAAAAGATTATTGAAAAATTGTAACAAAGTGTTTAACAAAATTACATTTTAACAGATGTTTACTGAAATCTTCGATTCAATAATATGGTTTATATTAATTCTACTGTACTGACGGATCCCTAATTTCAATATATGATTTAACTTGGAGGACACAAGGAATTGACTTTAATACTTCAGTTTCTACAAGTCTAATTACTTCTTGGATTTCACAAATTTTCGAGTGATTATCATTAAAATAGAGATATAATTCTAGATTGGCGTAAATCGAATTCGAATAATGAACTGATACTCGTTCAAATGAAACCTTATCACAATAATTTTGATTGTTATGGATTATAGATAATATTTTTTTCTCAATAGAAGATTTTGTGGGCAACGTTGACGACAAAAGTGGGCACATTACTGTAGAAGATTGCGTTTTAATAGACAACTCGATAATCTCGGGAAAAGACGTCAATATGATTACTTTTAGACGCTGCATAATTTGCTCGTTTTCCGAAACAGACATATTATTATCCGTGATAATTTCTAAATCAACAAAATACTTGGAGCCAATACCTAAAAGTTATCGAGAAAAAAATTGAAATAAAATATCGAACAATAAGAGAATGATATTGATTACCTCGGGATCGAATTTTACTAATTTTTTGGATTCCTTCAATTCCTTCAATTCCTTTTATTCCAAAAGAAGCAAGACTTTTTTCAATATCTCTATCCATCGTATCAGTTAAATGTTTTATAGAATCTACTAATATTTCAATTCCAGTAAGTGATATAATTCCAGATAGTAAAATTCCAGCGGCAGAATCAACAATAATAAACTTTGGAAATAGAATAGCTATCAAAATGGATACCAAAGACAAAATTGATGAAAATGCATCAGATCTATGATGCCAAGCATTTGCAATTATGACTTGACTATTCATTGCATCACCAACTCGTTTTGTGATTATAAATAACCATTCTTTACATATTACTGAAATTCCAGCTAAAATTAATGCTGGCCAGGATGGTATTATTGATGCCTCAGTATTGTTCATAATAGTGGTATAAAATTTCCCATAAGCCCAAGAACCTATACTAAATCCAGTCGCTATCAAAGCCAATGATACAAACAACGAGCCTATTGATTCAAATTTGCCATGACCAAATTTATGATCGTCATCAGCGGGCAAGCGAGAGATTTGTACCGCCCATAGAGTTATAAAATCTGATACTAAATCCGAAAGTGAATGAGCAGCATCAGCTATCAATACAACACTGTTAAATAAAAGACCACCAATAAACTTTGTTAAAGATAATGCAATATTTAACCAAATCCCAAGCTTTGTGACTCGATCAGCAGCATTTTCATTTCTGAAGAAAATAGAATTGGTTAAAGGTTGATTAACAGAATGCTTTACTACTGATGCCTGAAAAATCTTTAATTTTTGAATAATTTCATTCAAACACTGTTTTGTAGCTTTAAAAATATACAATGAAACAGAAATGGCCACAAAAATACTGAGATCTATTAATCTAGCTTTCTTCCTTACTATCAACGAAGGTAAAAATATTGAAAATGCTGCAAACCAAATCTTATATCGAAAAACCTTTCCAAATGTTGTAAGAAATTTAACATCACTTTGATCCTCGCGCTGCAATTTACTCTCCTTATGATCAATATGCATCATTATTTTATGGGACTTTTTACTAATATAATTTTCCCTATAACAAGTGAAATGCGCGCAGTGAAGCTTGTTGAAACATGCCAACTTCGAAAATAATGATAAAAGAATTAACAATACTATGTAACTACCAATATTCATAATTATTACTTCTTCCTATCCCTACCTATGTACAATATCTATATCTAGGACGCTGCAGAGAGTGATACACAATTTGGTTTATTAATGCAAGAAGCAGAAAAAATTGAGAAAATCTTGGTAAAAAAATTTCAAAAAAAGGTATTAATATAGAGTGATGATCAATGGCGAAGGATATTATCGTTCATTTTATGCACAGCAGCAGAAAAGTGAAGTAGCTAATAAACCATCAAGTAGTCAGGAAATTATTGATGTGTCAAATGGTAATTTTAATATATCAGAATTCTTAGATTTTTTAGATTATGATGTATCATCCAAACTACAAAAGTATTTATACAACGAAAAGATAAAAGTTATTGTGCGAAATAAAGTAACTTCTGCAGCATGTACTTTGCAAGAATGTAAATTAGAAAGTAATTTATTATCCCATTATATTAAGATTTGTACTAAAAAACGATTGTATGAAGCAAAAAGTTTATACCATAAAAAAAAGATTGATATGAATAGAAAATTAAAAATGGCAGAAAATTATTTAATGCATCAAATTTTAAATTATTATTCTATTTTATTAGATGAATTGAGTGAAACAAGATACAAACTTGCTTATGAAAATACAGAAAACATATTATATAGAGCAAGATCTAAATTTTTGCGTGATTTAAAATATTTTAGTTATCATCTTAACATGGAAACTAAAGGTAAAGTTACTATATCACTTCTGGAACATGATTCGGCACAGGCTAAAAGATGTAGAAAAGCAATTAAAGAAAACGTTAATTATGCTCGAATAAATGGTTCAAACTTATTTGGTAATATAAAAGTTCTTCAAGTTTTTAAATTAGATCATGCTTTACTAGCTTCAGCTTTACAAAAGAAAGCAGCAACTGCAGAATCTGGCAATATTAAAGGTTTATTCTGTCTGATACCCAAATCCTCGTTATATACCTTTTGCTCCTATGGACTACATCCACAAAAATACAACTTTAGCGATTTAAGTAATTTGGAAAAAAGTTTCCCCAATTTATTTCATTGTCCATGGTTTTTAAACAATCATGATAGACCAAATCATAATACATTCGGTGTTGCTAAAAACTTATCACTTAATAGTTTGAGTTTTAATAATATAAAATTTAGCAGATTCAGCACTCCACTATGTTATATGAACGCTAATGCATTTCAAAATAAAAATAGTGAAAGTTCATTCATTTCAGAGAATGATCTTGAAGAAGGACTTATTATTGCTTTATGCAGAGTGTTAGTATGTCAATTACGTACTATTTCCAGCGATATCACAGATTTAGAGATACAGCAAGCAATTGATAATAAAAATGACTCAATTTATTCAACTAAGACAGAAGAATATGTATTACTCAATCCACAATGTGTACTTCCAGAGTTTCTAATGCACGTTTCATACGAGGCTAATTTGATTGACAATAGTAAGAAGGTAAATAGAATAAATAAAACAGAATCATCTGATGAAAACATTTCAAGTATAAAGTCGTGGTTACCGTCATCATTAGCAGTTGATAGTGTTCATACAATCAACTGTAATGATACAGCAAACTTGTTTACATTAAATAAGTTTAATAATGCTTTGAAATATAAAATATATAATCAAACACATACAAAAAGTGACGGTCAAAAAAATAATTTAATGTCTAAAGAAAATATAGTTATTGATATCGAAAAAACTATACAAAATTTTCATAAGTCTGTAAAATAATTGAATTCATGTGTCTTAACTAGTTAGTTGGTGTCACAAATTTATAAAGTGATAGCATACTTTCATCGGATGTCCCAGGTCTAAGAATTGTTGTCAATATAATTTCAACATGATTAGTGCCAAAGTCTTTTATAGGGTCAAATGATTGCATTTGAGTTAATAAAATTCCGTAAGAACCAGCTATAACGGAACGGCATAATTTAAAATATAATTCAATTATAATTCCTTCATCCAACATCGAATTTTTAAAGCTACAACAATCTAAAAAGAAAATATCAAAATCTGTAGGGAAATAATCTCTCATTGTACCATAAAATAACTCAACTTTACCTTTTAAATGTGGTAATAATTTAAGCATATTTCTAGCTTTTGATACACCTTCCGGTACAATTTCAATACTTCTCAACATATTAAAATTAAAAGTAGATGCATATAGCGTGGCTTCGCAACAAGAACCCATACAATCTACAAATGAACGTATTTTATAATTTATATGAAAATTATCGCGAAGGAAAGATAATGATAACAATATAGCTTCAAATAATTTTGATTCTTTTTCAGTATTTGGATGTAGTATTGATTTTACTAAATACACAGATTCGACGTTGTCAACTACTTGAGTTACTTCTTCTTCGGTAATATAATTGTAAGGATACATTTACTTTTTAAAAATATAGTTGATTAAAATTTGACCATGATCATTATAGATACTTAATGTTCGACGAAACGTTGTCTTTGATTGAATATTAAAGATTCTGGCAATAAGTGATGATGAAGTGATTTACCATTTGTATTTATTTATAGCATTCAGTTCCAATTCCAGAAAGGACAAGGAGTAAAAAATTCCAATTTTCCAGTAAGGTAGGAGACAGAAAATAGAACAGCACACAACAATTAAAAATGAAAATCCAATTTGCCATCTCCTAAAGTATCTATAAAGTATAGCTGATTATGAAGAGAAAGATTGAAAGTGAAACGACGCCATCAATAAAGGTTCAAAACGTTCCAAAATTTGCAATAGAGTCAATGTTTCACACACTCGTTTCAGATAGCCTAAATTGTATTGAAATCGAAAAGATAGAGTTAAAACATTGGGAACAACTTTTATCCCTTGAAGCATTTAATAATGCTATCAAAACAATAGCAGATAAAAAAAATAAACCAGTTCTAATATCATATGCTGCATATTATCAAAATATATATCCTATAAATATCGAAAGAAACCAGTACATTAGCAAAGAAGATTTGGTACAAGTTTTTAATTACAAGATCACCAGGGGAAAGTTTCGTCCTTTATTAAAGTTAATTATGGCAAATGATGAGAAAACAATAATTGAAGTTTCAAAATCTGCTATAGTTTTGTTGAAACAAGGCAAAATTTTAGAATCAATTACGGCATTAACGAAATTGTCAGGTGTTGGACCAGCGACCAGTTCCATATTGCTTGCTGCTTTAGATGGCAATGTTCCATTTATGGATGATTCGGTTCTTGAATTGATTGTAGGACAAAGAAAATATACTTTAAATGAATTTGAGATCATAAAAAAAGAATTAACAAAGGCATCAATTGTTCTATCGAAATTATTAAATACAAACATTTTACCAGAGGACATTGGAAGAGCTATATTTGTTAAAAATTGTATGTAATTAACTTGTATTAATCAACTTCATTAACACTACTTGCAGGTTTGGTATTGTTGCTTGTTGAAGCTGTGGATGTAATCTTAACAGGATCTTTGTTAGTATCATCATCGACTATTTTCTCGTCGTAAAGATTGCATGACCCTGTTGTTGTATTTTTGGTTATACCTAGTATATATTTCCTAAATATGGTTGACTCAACAAAATTTAATGGCACATTAACTACACTCATTATCATTGAAAAATGAATATTCATCTTATAGCTCATAAACATTGCAAAAACAATATTAAACAATAAAGACTGCCCAGATTCTCGTAATAATCCAATTTCATATTCTTTGTATGTTGTTTTTGTATATTTATCTTCACTAGGTGATTCAGCTGGAGGTCCGAATAGTTGAGGCGCTGGTTTCGGTGGCACAGCAATTTTTAAATCTTTTTTAACATTATTATTCACACAGATGTAAATATAATAGTGTATAGTCAATACTAATATTGTAACTGATACAAGTGCAGCTTGACATGGTCTTACATTACCTGGATTTTCAACAAAATTAAAAAAAGGAACGTTTTTAGTTAAAAACATAACTGCAAGAGGTACCACAATCTTGGAGTACTCAATTTTTGGCATTTGTGGAGGAGTATCGGGTGTCATGTCAATAATTTATTAATTGCAGTATGTATTTTTCCCAAAATTGCTGGAATCCGGATCGCCAAAAAGACGCGGCCCCATGTCCATCATAATTTAACATATTTACTAGTAAAATTAATAAAGTAATCTAGTATATTCGCTGAAATGTAAATTCTCCCGCATAAATAAATTAAAATACTACTAATTTATAAAAATTCTATTTAACTGTGAATTATATAAATTACATAAATTCTTCTAATCGATTCGGATGCTTTGTTGCATTTACCATTTCATTTACATTTACTTGACTAACTATAGATCAAAATGCTAGTTTTTATAATTATACCTTTATTTCGGATTATTACCGGACAGAAAAACTGGGGAATCCTAACAAATTACCATTATCTATTTTGACTGAAAGTCTGCTAATTTAATGTATGTCCCATAAGTGCTAAGAAATTATATTAGAGAGCCCGATGAATATGTTTAAGATATTGCTACAATCATTTTTTATTCTATTTATCGTATGTTCATTAATTACGTTGGTACTTTCAGTCACCAAAACTACACCTTCGTGGAAAGAACTTGTCGCAATTGATGGTGTTAGATTTACGGCCAGGAATGCACATGCTACAACAGTCTTTAAAGGTGACGTATGGCTTACTGGAGGTAGAGTAGATGCTTACCAAATGTATAATTTAT
>JACCDO010096361.1_pt1 | contig 41698 bp, 48 predicted proteins | sample 7446101 | NCBI WGS metagenome assembly JACCDO01 (sample SAMN15323440, study PRJNA562643) | freshwater metagenome | isolation source: river surface water | place: USA:Blue River Watershed | collected 2017-08-16 | reverse complement strand
CTTTCTGTTATAATAAAATACAATTGATATTTGTTTGAATATTTATTTATAATATCCTCTATATTTAGTATATGGCTCTTAAATATACTACATTCTGAAAATGGTTCAAGTTGTTCCTCTTCGGTATCAAAATATCCATGTATGGCTTCATTTGGAATTATAAATCCATATAATAGATTCACTAAAAATGTTGTTCCGCTCCTTTTAAATCCTGTTTGAATTATAATTATATCCTTTGACATATAATTATATATTAAAAAAACTACATATGAAAAGCGAATTCTTAATTATCCGAAGTATTGATAGATAATTGTTGTAAAATCTCTTCTGCACGTAAATCATTGAAATTTGGGAATTTATTAGGATTTCTCTGTGAAGAGCGTGATGGAGCTTGTTGCTCATGATGACGTTGGTCATGATGACGTGGTTCACTGCTTTTAGAGCTTGTTCCATTTAATTCAGACATTTCCTTCTTTAAATAATTAATTTCATTTAATAAACAGGCTACAAGTGTAGTTAGTTTATTATGAGAAATAGCCAATTCATTAATTCTTCTTTTAGATGCCATAACTGCTTTAGGGTCCATTTTTTAATATATTCTTATATAAAAATGGAAATAAACAAACGTAATAAAAAAAATGAAAAAGAATATTACTTAAAATTAATTTATGTAATATAATATTATTAATAAGAGATGATAATTCCGATTCGTTGTTTTACTTGCAACAAAGTAGTTGCCCATTTATGGGAAGAATATTTGAATAAAATTCAATTAAAATATTCAGAGGTAGAAGGAGATATTGAGAAAAAGAGGTTCGTTAATGTTAAAAAAATTGAAGAAAAAACAGTTGAAGGACAGGTTTTGGATGAACTTGGATTAAATAAATATTGTTGTAGAAGAATGCTTTTATCTCATGTTGATTTATGTGAAAAAATTTAATAAGAATATATATCTATATCTCCTCTTCGCTAAATTCATAATATTTTTTGTATAATGATTTATAAAGAGCCGATATATCATCATTTTTAATATTATTTATTACCATTTTTTCTTGACTGAGTGTCTTTTCCATTAATTCATATGTTATTTTATTACCAAATTCATTAAACATACGAATATAAAAATTATTATGCATCTTTAGATTCATGTATTTATTTAAAATTATATTTTCAAATGGATTTGAATACCAGTAATTACGATATGCTTTTATATATAATCTTGTATGAAATTTTGAAATTGGATGTGCATTTGTTATAATAGTTGTTATAAATTTGCCAAATTTAATTCTTGCGACTGTTGTATGAGGTAAAATAAATTCGTTTTCCACTTCAATTTTATTATTCTTATATAACTTGTTCGCAATTGAATTCTCTTCAACTTCATAATTATATTTTACTTTATAATGGTGTTCATGGTCATCTATCTTCTCAACTTTTATATTATTATTATTTCCAAACATATTCATATAGTTAAGATGACATACATCCAAACTATTTAATGAAACATATTTAGCATAATGAAATAAATCTTTTTGTATTGTTATCTCTCTAAATGAATTATTAGATGCTTCAGGTTCAATCCAAATTTCATCCGGATTTATCATCTCTTTTTCTGTTTCATTTTTACAATAAATAGTATTTAGATATACGAATCCATTCTTTTCAACAATTTTATATGAGTTCATTTCAGAAATTGGCATAAAATTCGTATCATAATAAGGGATATCATTAAAAGAATCATTATTACCAATAAAATTATTCCCATAGTAAGCGGGGATGTTATGTCCATCTCTTAATGCATAATAATTATTTTTTTTATCTTTCCATACAGCATAATTTATATCACGTACGGTTATTTTTTTGGCCTGATATGTGTAAAAATCTTTCGATTGGCCAATAACATACCATGTTAGACTACCATTTTTGTTTGGTCCACCAAGTGATGGAAAATAAGAGTATCGATAATATTTATCATCGGCAGTAGTTTCGATGTCAAACTTAGATTCATATTCATAATTAGAATCGAATATGTGGCTTTTTTTAATATGATTTTTGTTTACAAAGAAAGATGTTGTTTGCAAGGGTATTAATAGGATAAGAATTTCTAAGAATAGTTTCATTTTTTATTTAATAGATTATAATTATAAATAATAAAAATCTTTTTATAACAAACCGGTTTAAAAAAGATTTTTAATATATTAATTATTATTAAATAAAAATATAGATAATGGATGGTCAAGATTTTTTAAAGAAAACTGTAAAAAGAATTATTGAAATAGAGGATGAAGAGACTAAGCTAAAAAATATGTTGAATAAAATCAAAGAGGAGAAAGATGTTGTTAATAATAATTTAATTCAATTTATGGAAACAAATAATATTACAGATAAGGATATTGTTATTGGAAGTAAAAAGATAAAATATGCAACATCTAAAAATACCGAATCGATTACTAAAAAACTGATTTATGATAGATTAAAAGTTTTCTTAAAATCGGAAAAGGCTGCAGAGGATGCGGTTGATTATATATACTCTGATAGAGGTAGTACGACAAAGAGTTATATTAAAATTTCAGATGTAAAATAAATTGATTTAAAAAGATGTTCGTGTTATATGATATATATGTTTTAAGAATGATTGACAAATTATTGGAAAATCCGGATTTTAGAGATTGGTATAATGAAAATAAGAGTGATTTAAAAGAGTGTTTTAGGGAATTAATTATAATATCGCGCTCTTATGGTATTGATTTAATTACTGACGAATATTCATATGAAGATTATATATTAATGATGTGGTATGAATCTAAATGACTTAAAGATTATTTAATAAATATAATTTAGTAAATGATATAATGAAGAGTTTTTTAGACGCGTTAAAGGACAACGATAAGGAATTTGAGGTTAAGCGGGAGGAGAAGAGGGTTGAAGATGATGTTGAGGAACCTTATCAGGAATACAATTTTAAAAATATTGAGGATGAATTTGAACATGTACATAATTATGATTTAATATGTATAAAAACGGATTTTATGGAGTATTTACGTTATAATTATTTGCCATTTTTGAATAATTATATGAATAAAACGGAATATACACTTATGAACTTTATAAAATACAATTGTACAAACTTTTATAAATTGGAAGATGATGTTAATAAATATAACGAAGAATTGATTAACGAAGATAAAGATAACGAGGATGATGATTATGGATACGATTATGATATATATGAAAAACCTTAATTTAGTTTAGCTTTTTCTTCTTCTTCTTTCTCTTTTTTTATTCTTATAATTTCTAATAAAATTGACGAATATTGTTCACATCCGTCTTCCATTTGTATTTATATTTAATTAGAAAAAATTACGACTCCATAGAATAAAATCTAAAAAAAATGTGTGAAGGAAGAAATAAAGGAGTCCTGTCATCACAAATAATTTTAAAACACTTAATTCTTTTTTATCATTTATTTTATAAACATTATATAATAAAATGAATATGCAAAGCGGTATTAGTAATAATATGAATTGAGTTGCATATTTCCAGAATGGTTTTTTATTATCGAGGTACTGGAATGAGAATAGGGTCCAAAATTTTGATAAAAATATGATTAACAGACATAGTGTGAATATGATAGTAATCTGTTCTTGTGTAAAATCTGATTTAATAAATACATAGTAGAGAAATAGCATAAAGGCAATTGCACATAAGAGAACGGAAATTAAATAGATGGGACGGTGTTCTTTTTTTATTCTACCCCAAAGTAATTCGAAATTTTTTGTTTTTGATGCCAAATAGTAGGAAAATAATAATAGGGCTGCGAAAATAAATATATATATTAAAAAAACTCTATTAAATTTCATTTATATTATATAGTTATATTTTTTATGGTTTCTAATTGGGATAATTATTCATCGAAGATTATAATTCATTTGAATTATTCATCGTTTCTAAATTTCGTTATTAATTCCGAATAATCTGTTGTAATAATAAGAATAAATCCCGAACTAATAATTATCGCTTTATCATCTGCTGAAATGGCTAAATCTTTTTTTGAAAAATATAATATTATAAATAATCCAACAAATACTCTAAAAATTGTTTGTATTAATACATAGTATTTACCTTTTATTGGTATAATTTTTAAACCCATTAATAAAACCAATGATAAAATAATTATTCGAGTAATATTAAAAAAATAATGATATAATTCCATTTTTATAATATATGATAACATATTTTATGATTCATAAACTCTAAATTCTTTAATCAATTCTGAATAATTATTTATTAAAATTAATATAAAACCGGATAGAATAATAAGAATCTTATCATGTTTTTCTATTCCAAAATTGTGAGTTGAAAAAAATATAATTATAAAGAATCCCAATGCGGTTTTGAATATTGTTTCAATTAAGTGATAATACTTATTATTAACATAAATAACATCAAAATGTATTAAAACAATTAATGATAAAATAATAATTTTTAGCATGTAAAAAAAGTAATGATAACTTTTCATATACTATTACATATTATTTTTTTATGAATATAGGAATCCATTTTTTGGAATATAAAAAATAATTAAATATATTTATTATAAATATATTTAGTATGAATATTTTTACTTATTTTATAGGTTCTATTTATATTGTAAGATCTATTTTTAGATTTTCAAATTATTATTCAAAACATATACAGACTCATTATTTGCCCAATATATCTGATGTTAAATTGGAAAAGATTGATGAATGTTTATACTCTTCTATTCATGGAACATTATCTTCTGTATGTGCTGCTCTTTCATTAACAAATAGTAATATTATTAAGGGAGTATACCAAACTGATAATGAAATGCAGTATCTAACGGCGTCTATCTGTTTATCCTATTTTATTATTGATTTAATACGATGTCTCATAAATCAGAAATATTTGTTTGTTATTCATCATATATCATCCATTAATTTACTAATAATAACACTGCATTCATATTATACAAATCAGAACAAGGGGTTTTATGCAATGTATTTGATTTTCTTATTAGAATCAAATACTATATTATTAAATATTGGATATTTATTAAAAGAATTTAAATTTCATTATTCCATTACTTGTACTTCGTGGATTATTCATCTAATGTTTTTCGTTATTTTTAGATTAATTCTTATACCTATTATTTTGGGAATTTATTATTATAACGAGCCTATAAATATGAAAAATTTAATACAATTACCAAACTTTATATTGATTTTGTCCGGTTCAGTTTATTGGTCGTATCGGCAAATGATTGGAATTAATAAATATTTAAAACAGAATAGTGTTATTTAGCTAATTTTTTAGCGGACTTTTTAGCGGACTTTTTAACGGTCTTTTTAGCGATCTTTTTAGCGGACTTTTTAACGGACTTTTTAACGGTCTTTTTAACGGTCTTTTTAACGGTCTTTTTAGCGGACTTTTTAACGGTCTTTTTAACGGACTTTTTAACGGACTTTTTAACGGTCTTTTTAGCGGACTTTTTAACGGTCTTTTTGCCACCAGAAGTAGCAGTTCCGGAATTATTTGGACCATCAACTTTTTTATTTCCATTTGCCGAAGTATTATTTCCAGAAGGATTTACAGAAGTGTTATTTCCAGAAGGATTTACAACATTTCTAGTTCCAGAAGTATTATTTCCAGAAGTATTTACAACATTTCTAGTTCCAGAAGTATTATTTCCAGAAGGATTTACAACATTTCTAGTTCCAGAAGTGTTATTTCCAGCAGTATTATTTTTAGAAAGTTTTCCAGAAGTATTTACAACATTTCCAGAAGTTTTTCCAGGATTATTTCCATTTCCAACAGGCTCAACATAGAAAGTACTTAAACTACCACCCATTATTATATCATATATACATATTTTATTTTATTTAAAATTTTGTTTAATATTTTAAATAATTTCCTTTTATAATTTAATGAAAAAGAGAGTTTTAGTTATTCGTCCGCGGTGTGGGTTAACAAACCAATTGTCATGCATTGCGAAAGGGATTATATGGGCACATATGTCAAATAGAGATTTATATATTGATAATTTCCAATTAGATTATAGGGACTATGATAATTTTATGAATATAAAACAGATTATAAACATTCAACATCTCCAAAATTTTCTTTATAGCAATGGTATTTTTGTATCTATAGAAAATAATATATTTAAATCAGATATTAAAAAGATAGAAACTTTTACAACAGAAGATATATATTTTATTAAAGATATTATTTCATTAATATTTCACAAAGATAATATTGCTATTATTGCTCTAGATATCGATAATCCTATCTCCTCCGAAATTCCACCTGAATATGAAAAAACTTTATACAATATTATTCAAAATATAGAATTCACAGATGGTCTTAAAAATATTGCAACAAATATTATTCAAAGTCTTAATCTAAATAATTATACATGTATTCATCTTCGCATAGAGAATGATGCACTCGATTATATGAAACAATTTTCTACAATGGATTATTTGGATATTAATAAAATATATGTATCCAAATACATTGAAGAGACTGATTTTTTTGAGCTAAATAGAAATAATATATATATATGCACATCTCTATCTGAAAAAGATATCAATTATCCATACTATCTCGAAATAAAAGAGAAATATGGGCTAAAAGACAAAAATGATATAGAGTATTTTAAAGATTCGACAGAGAATTATCGCGAACTTTTAGCAATTATCGATTATATGATAGCAAAGCGGTCGCATTTTTTCTTAGGGTGTGATTGGTCCGGATTTTCATTATATATTAAGCGTAATCACTTACTGGAAAATAAATACGTAAAAATTATAAATATATTTGAAAGCATAAAAAATCTTTAGCTCTTCTGCATCAAAGATATCAATTTATTCAAACAATCATTAACATCATTTGATCTAAAACAGATATTCTGTATTTCAGCAGGTGATAATACATAATCCTTTAAATGTTTTATCTGAGAATATGAATTAATTGTCTCATCGGATAGATCAAATTTAAATTTCAACATATCCTTAATAATATCAACAGATGCTCTCTTAAACTCGTGGTGAAAATCAATTCTCCCTGGTCTGGTTAGAGCATCATCAATCCTTTCTGGATAATTTGTTGTCAAAATAATCATAACACCGTGTAATTCAATAATTCCATCTAGAATATTCAAAAAACAGGATAAATTTAATTCATCCGTATCTTCTGATAGTTTCTCAATCATGGATAATGTCTTTTTTTCAATAAGAGAATTAATGGAATTATTCAAATCTGCAATGCTCGAATTTTCCAATTTTTCATCATCTTCCATTTTTCTAGACTTCAACACATTATTATTAAATGCATCACAATCCTCAATTACATAACATATCTGTTTCCGTTTAATATCACGTTCATTAATTTCATTTAAATAGAAAATTGCCTCTAATTCTGCGCATGTTTTCACTTTATCCAATTTAATATTGATAATATTTCTATTTGTGTACTTTGCGATGGCTTTAATTGTACTGGTCTTTCCACAACCCGGGGACCCCCAGAAGAGAAGACCAGCTTTAAATGTATAGCCTGACATCTTATATTTCTCCTCACCCGGATTTGTTTTCTCTAATTCGTCATAAATAAATGGTTTAATATAATTTATTAAATCATTCTTTCCATGGAAAAAGATATTAACATTCAGGTCTTTATTATGTTCCATTATATGTTCCACAAAAGTAGGGATATATTTGTCATAGTTGTCATCACTTGATTTAGATGACCCTTTGTAATCATATATATATAAAGAATTATCCGTTTTCATTTTAATAAAATTCTTATATTCTATATCACAATCATTGACAAAATTCTTCAGTATCTGAAGATTCTTTACACACAATTTTTTATCCTTATTATCGGATGGTATCCAAAGCTTAATTTGATAATTCTTATCGGGTTCAGTTTTTTTATCCTTATCTTTGCTCTTTTCATTATCATCATCACTATTTGACGATGAGTTATGAATACATTGACAAAAAATTTTATCACCACTATTTGTTATGATAGCAATCTCTTTATTATTTAAAGGGAATAAACAATATTTTTTTTTTTCCTTATCATTATCATAATCTCTTTCTAAATTAAGAATTTCAGTATATGTATATACTCCTTCCAAATTTTTAGAAGACAAATAATGAATTATAGCTAAACCATCATTACTAAATGAGTAATCCACCGTTTTTGTTCCCCATTTTATCCTTTCAATTTTATGAGAATTGATGAATATCGCAACTTCATCTTTAGTAAAAAATTTATCAATTATGTCGCGCAATTTATCCCGAATATTATGAAATGGTATCATTGGTATAACCATACCAAATAATACACACATAAAAGGTATATATTGAACATAATTATCATTCTTAGAGAATAATGATATTAACATCAGTGCCATTGGATTTGAAAAATCCATTTTCTGGATAGTAAATTTAAACTCATATATAATATTAATAATATTAATAATATTTTTGAAAAATTAAAGGGTCAATTTTTTTTTAAAAATATGTTTATAATATATATAAATAAAATGAGCAAAATGAGCAAAATGACAAGTTCCAGTCTATCATCCAACCCAATATTTCTATTTCTAATGTTTATAGTACTTCTAATTATCTTTTTAGCCATCTTTAGAAGTGTTTCCCCTTTCCTATCCGTCGGCTTTGGTGTTCATGCACATATCGGTGATTTAAAGGGTTCATTTCGCGTTGAAGCATTTGAAAATGAAATGAACGGTCCAGTATTCGTTATATTTCACGCTCCTTGGTGTGGTCATTGCAAGAGAACTATGCCAGAATTTGAGAAATTACAACAATCTTTTAAAGGTCCTGTGAAGCTAGTTGCGATTAATGCAGATTTAGAAGAGAATAAGGAACTCGTCCAATCCCAAAAAGTGCAAGGATTTCCAACAATCAGATACTATCCATCAGGAATGAGTGGTAAATTCGACGAATACAACGGTGAAAGAACTGCAGAGGCATTTGAGCAATATCTTGTACAAGCTGCTCCTACCGGTGTACCGGATATCGCACCTGATAGAGCTGCACCTGTCGGCTCAACAGGAGTTATTTAAGGCTTGATAATAATACATGATTTTTCCATATAAAATAATATTTCATAGATAAATATCTTTTTCTCCTCTTTTTCAATATTTTTTTATAATATTTATAAGAAGATAATATTCCCTGTTTAAATAATTTCGTTTTTGTCTCCGGTTTTACGTCAAAATCTAAACCATTTATATCTTTTCCAACAAAAATTTTGATTGTATTTTTAGGTATCTTTTTAAGCTTTACCTTTACATAATTTAAATGCAAAATAAAAATTAATTTATTCAAATAATCAAGCGTATTATTCATCTCATATACAAAATTAGAAGAATATTTCTTCAAAAATGAATATTCATTATCATCAATCGTTAGAATGCCAATCTTTTTCGTGTTTTTATGATAATAATATGGATACGGGTCTAATAATCCACCGTCAATATAATATTGTTCATTGTATTTTATTGGTGAAAACAATATTGGAATTGTCATACTCATTTGTAAAGAGAGTAATACCGGCATATTCGGTGCTGTTATATAATTATGATATTCTGGAATACCGAGTGAAATATTTGAAACAACGACTGTTAAAATTTTTCCCGTTTTTTTATATAATTCATCAAAAGTAATATCTACTGAATAATTTTTATTTAATATTAATGCCTTTAAAAAATTATTAAATTTTTCACCATTATCGAAACCGTTTGTGTTTATTAGATTCGTAATTCGAATATCTAAAAACATGGAAAAATCGATATTTAAAAAAATACTCTTAAATTCTTCAACAGTATATGAAATATTAAATAATAAAGATAATATTGCACCCACTGATGCACCTGTATAATATGTAAATTTATCAATTGGATGATACTTTGACAATTCATGTAATGCACCGAGTATTAAAAATCCTCTCATGCCTCCTGAATTTAATATTAATTCATATGTCATACTAAATATATTTTTATTTTTTATTTTTATATACTCATAAATTTTTTTTTGGAAAAATATTTTATTATAGAATAGTATATTATAATAATGAATTTTTTAAAATATGATTATTATGGAAATTATGATAATAATAGCAGTGTTAATAAAAATCATTTCAGTGTAAATGAAATTCAAAAAAAACAACGAGAAAAAGAGAAGAATAGAATGAAAATTTATGAAATAATATCAAAAAGATGTTTTGAGAAAATCAAGGCATCATCTTTAAATGAAGAGACATTCTGTTTTTTTCAATTGCCGGAATATTTACCAGGATTACCATTATATAATATGACAGAATGTGTAATGTTTCTTCTTAACGTACTACATAGTAATGGATTTCACGCAAGGTACTGCGACCATTTTTATATTTATATAACATGGGTTTTGCCAAAACCTAATTTTAAATTAATTGAACCACCCAAGGAGAAGAAGACTATTGTTGATGATTTAGATTTAAAATATAAACCTATAGAAAAGTATCAATCATCAAATAATTTTTTATTTAATAATTTGGTTAAAAATAATAAAAAGTAATAATTATTTTATTCAATCATCTTTTTGGCACCAATCTTTTTTCCCATTTTAAATATAGAATCCATAACAAATATAATTAAAATACCAATGATTATTATTACAATTAAATCTATTATATCATTGCTCTTTTTATTGGGAGTTGATGATACCTGCGCGTCTTGTGTACTGTTATTCTCAAATCTTTCAACTACCTCTTTTGATTTTGTTTTAGATTCAATAATCTTCTGATATTTAAGTAATTCATTTTCTAAAAAGATTAATTTATCTTGTAAATATTTTTTTTCTAAAGATTCTTGAAAAGGTGTATATTTTTTATCATTATCATTTTTCTTAACATTTGTATTTATTCGATACATATTATAATCGATTAATTCCATATTATTATTTCTTGGATTTCTCTCTACTAAATTCATATTATTAATAATCTCTTCACGGTCATCCTTTGATTTATCTGTTAACTTATTATATTTATTTGTTGATTCATATTTTGATTCATTCTTTGAATCATCATTCTTTAAATTATTATTCTTTGAATCATTATTCTTTGAATCATTATTAATATTAAATTCTGTCCCCCAAACCTCATCTAAAGATGAATATGATATTCTAGACATAATTATCAAATACTAAATATAATTTAGATAAAAAAATAATAAATAAATTTATTTTTGCGTATTTTTATTCCAAACAATAAATATATATAATATAATGTTAAAAAACATAGTAATTATTTTATTGATAATCATTTTATTATTTTTTATTTCAAATGATGAAAAAGTAAATAATTTTATTAGTAAAAAATATTTTCAGTATCTGTTTATACTGCTAATTGTTTTTTTTATTTATAAAGATATGAATTTATTTGTTATACTAGTATTAATAATAATATTGGTTGCAACAAATTTGAATTTAAATTTAAAAGATAAAATGACAAATATAGCAAAATACTTAGATATAAATATCCAAGAAAATTTTATTGATAAAAATAGTCATGAAAAAAAAGTAGATTTAATGGCAAATACAATGCAAAATACAATACCAAATATAGAAATAGAGGATAGTAATAAAATTGATGAAAAAAATGACTTTGATATAACACCTTATGTTCCACCCGCAAATGATACGGCTCCAAAAAAAGATGATGATTCTGATGATGTCACCCCTTTTAAATTAAAGGTTGAAGAGATTAAAGAATTATATCAAAATATTAAAGAACAAATTAATAATTTGAGTACCTAAAAATTTTTCTACATTAATAGTAATATATGGATAGCTTACTAACAGATTTAGCTACTAATAAATTATTTAATGGATGTATTATGTTAATAACAAATATTGGAGGTAGATATTTGGCTATGGAATTACCTCAAAATGTTGATGTACTCTTTTCAAAATATACTATCATGAGATTTTTAGTAATGTTTTGCATTTTTTTTATGGCAACCCGTGATATTAAAATATCCGTACTATTATTACTCTTTTTCTTTATCATTATAAAATTCTTTTTTAATGAAAATAGCAAATTCTGCTTAGTTAAAGACAATAATATAAAAACAAATAAAATTAGTGTCGCTGAATATAATCAGGCCAAAAAAATTATTGATAATTATAATAAAGAAAATCAAAGTAAATAAAATTATTCACTTCCAAAATAAGCCCCCTTTCCAATTCTAAAATCACTTAATCTTGTGATAATTTCATTATTTTTCTTTTGCATTTCACGGACAACATCCTTAATAGATATCATTCCAACAACATCATTGGAGTGTTCATCAATTACAAGTAAATGACGAACATTTTTGAACATTAATTTGTGCATACATGTATCAATGCTATCATTTTTCTTTGCAATAATAACATTGTCTCCATATGTGCAAATATCTTTCACTTTTACATCACTATTATTCTTATTTAATGATGCAACTTTTGTAATATAATCTTTCTCTGATAAAACGCCAATAACTTTATTACTATTATCAGTAACAGCTAAACAGCCAATATTAAACGCAGTAAAACGATTTACCGCCTCAAGAATATTTTTCTCTTCATGAATTTTGAAATCAATTTTGAAATAACAACTCTTTTCAAATAATGAATAGGCTGATGCCGGTGAAAGATTATTTTTAGTAGTTGAAATAAAACGCCTTGATATATTAGTTAACATTTTTTGGATATATGATTATATAATTTATTTTTTAAGTCGGTTTGATTACGCGTATTATTTTATAAATTATTTTCATATCTAAATAGTAAATGGAAAATATATTTTTTAATAAAGAGAGTAATTTTAAGAATGAAACAATTTCATCTATTCCGGTTGGAAATAATAATATTACAATTAATAAAAATGATGTTGATTTAAAAAAAGATGACATAAATAATATTAAACCAATGCTAACGGGAAATTCAAGCACTATATTTATTCCTGATAATAAAAAGGTGAAGATTAAGCCAGTTCTTAACAAGAAAGTACCATTAGACGCTTTTTCTGGTATTGCAAATCCTAAAAAAAATTTGGGAAGTACCACATCATCTGATGAATCTGGAAGCGAATATGATAGTGATGACAGTTCAGGAGACGAATCATCTGAACAATTATTAAGAAATAATAATAATGCTGGTGGAAACACACAGAGTGATGATGAGAGTGAGGAGGATGATTACAGTTCTATTGGAAGTGAACGAACTGGAAATTTAAAAAGTAATAGTAGTGTTGATGAAGATTCAGACGATGATGATGACTCAGACGACGATGATTCAGAAGTTCAACCAAAGAAATCTTATGAAGATATTCAGAAGGAGAAGCAAAAATTATTATTTGATTTAGAGAGACTTCAAAAGCAGGGCTATGCTCCATCAAAAAGATATAGTATGGCATCTGCCATTGATGAGCTTCAATTTGAGAGGGATAGACTCAAGAAGCAGAGAGATGTTGAAAAATCGATTGGATTTAGTAGAAAAGTTTTAATGGCAGTTGTTAGTGGTATTGAATATTTAAATGGAACATTTGACCCATTTGATATCAAATTGAAGGGATGGTCTGAAAATGTTATGGAGAATGTTAGTGATTACGATGAAGTTTTTGAAGAGCTTCATGAAAAGTACGGTGATAAAGTTAAGATGGCGCCTGAATTAAAATTATTGATGATGATTGCTGGTAGCGGCTTTATGTTCCATTTAACGAATAGTTTATTTAAATCTGCTGCACCTAATTTGAATGATGTTTTGAAGCAAAATCCTGATATTATGAGAAATATTACAGAGGCTGCTGCTCGAAATATGAGCCAAAATATTGGCCAGAAATTTGGGGAGAAAGATGTTATTGGAAATATGATGAGGGATGGTATTCAGATGAAGATGTCAAGACCACAAAATAGAATGAGCGGTCCATCAGGAGTTGATGATTTATTAAATGAATTAAGTTCTGGAGATGATATTCGAGATGATGTTTCTGTAAGTAGTAACGGAAGTTATAGTATTAAAACATCATCTAGAAAAACAAAGAATGGTAGTAAATCGAAGAGAGTTGAATTAACAATTTAGAGGAATTCATATTTTATATCAAAAATATATAAAAAAATTTTATTTATTTATAAATATTATAAATAAATAATATGAATAATATAAATAATAATAATATAAATAAAAAATTTGAAGAGGATGCACGTATATACGAATACACAAGTGCAGCGAATCCAAAAATGTCATTTATACCTGTAATGACTTATTTAGCAGATAGTTATCAATCTGGAGAGACAAGAATTATTTATTTTGATAATAAAGAATCATTAGATACATCTTACAAAGCAACCTCGCCAAATTTATTGGCATCATTTATTAGAATATGTAAAGGGGAGAAGATTGGTGTAAAAAGTATGGGAACTTCAAACGTATTTTACGTTATAAAAGGTTGTGGAAACACGGTCTTTGAAAAAGATACTATTCACTGGAAAACAGGCGACCTATTTGTTGTTCCATACTCAAATTATGATATTGTTCTGGAAGCAGTTGAAGAGGATTCGATATTATATTGGATAAATGATGAACCGCTTCTCTACTATTTGGGAGCAAAACCGCTTCTTCAAAAATTTAGACCAACATACTTTGCAAAAGATAGAATGTTGCTTGAAATAGACGAAATTCGCAATAATAATGACTGGACAATGCTGAACAGATTAGGTATTTTGTTGGGAAATCGGCTAACCGAAGATACCACAAAAACATTGACCCATACAATGTGGTCATTGTTAAATGTTTTACCGGCTAAATCTATACAAAAGCCGCATCGCCACAATTCTGTTGCCCTCGATTTATGCATATCATCGAAATGCTCTGAATTTGAAAGTGTTTATACATTAATGGGGGAAGAGATTGATGAGGAGGGTAATATTGTAAACCCAATTCGATGTGATTGGATTCCTGGAAGTGTCTTTATTACACCACCCGGGTGGTGGCACTCTCATCATAATGATAGTTCTGTAGATGCTTATGTTTTACCTGTGCAAGATGCAGGTCTTTATACTTATCAACGTACGCTCGATATCCGCTTTTTTTCATAATATATTGTATACTTCGAAGTGTCCCATCGGAAATTCATCATCCATATCCGTTTTTTTAATATATAAATCCTTGATTTTATTAATAACCCCTTTATGACTAATTATCAGAATTGTTTTGGATGGATAATTATTTAATAAATAATCGAAAAATGGAATAATTCTTCGCTCTAAATTTTTCTCATCCTCTAAAACTTTAAAATAATCTTTCGTTATGATAGACTTATATCTTCTATTAACAATACTTGTTAATCTTTTATTTTGAATTTCATCTATTGTGTGATACCATTGATGAAATAGGAAATATGGGTTGTGCAAATATTCATATAATGCATATTCCACATTCACGGGAATATTGCGATTTAAAGAAATAAAAAAGGATGTTTCCAATGTTCTGACAAACGGGGATGAAAAGATAAAATCAATTTTATGGTTTATTAGTTTCTTTGGCAATTCCATAGAACTAATAAATCCATCTGTTGTGAGTTCGCTAAAAAATCCTACATCAACGCCGCGCTCTTCATGTCGTAGTAAAATTACTTTCATTATATAAATATATTTATATATTTATATATTTATTATTCTTTATAAAGACTTATTTTTTTAAAGAATTGTTATTTATTTGATAACTGTAATTTATAGACATTCGCTTATCAATTTCATTTAATTCTTTCAAAGTAAATAGAATAATATTATTTTCATCATTCTCTATTTTTATAAATTCTTTTCCATTAATTATAAGTGGTTTTTTCAAAGCATTTCTGAAATCTGTTATTGTATTAATCTCTTTATCGTTCACCTTTGATATAATATCTCCGTTATTTATGTTTTTCAAAATTTGTACCTTTGTATTTGGAAAAATAAAAGTACATATCACTTTGGATTTTCCCGCATTCATATATTTCATATATTTACAATATAATGAATCATTCACATGATTCTCGCAAAAATTCATAAAAATCATACCTCCCAATATTAAATAATCAATCTTTTCAAAAATCGGATACATATCTCTAATAGGATTAACGTAGTCAATCAATTTAACTTTATTTTTAATTAATTTATTATCACGAACGACTTCAATATTTATAAAAGAATTATTCTGATATTTATCCAATATATTATAAATATTTATTTTAGAATCTAGCCATAATAAATCTACCATTCCATAATTATCTATTAAATATTTATCTATTTTTATTAAAATATCACCCTCTTTGAAATTATATTTTTTTAAGATAGAATTATTATAAATTTTAGAAATGATAATACCATTCTTATATTTATTATTTGTTAATAATTTTATTAACTCTTCATTTGTATTACTGTAGTTAATGCCAAATTTGGGCCGTCTTATTATTCTATTATTTTTTGTAAAATCATTTTTAATAACTTTATAATTATCTATTGGTATCGAATAACCGATATTGTCTGCATCACTTGAAACCATTTTTCTACTATTTATTCCAATAACTTTATCTTTGTACATTAATGGGCCACCAGAATTTCCCGGATTTATTGGAGTATCTGTTTGAATTAATCCTTTGTGTTGTCCACTAATAATTCCACTTGTGAATTTAATATTATTCACATTATTACTATTATGGAAATTCATCGGATAACCAACCGCATAAACTTCATCTCTAACTTTTATTTTATTAGAATCTCCTAACCTTAAATAATGTTTTGGTTTGTATTTTATTGTTTTTAGTAATGCTATATCAAATTCCGGGCATATCCCAATAACATCACAAAAATGTTTATCACTACTATTTGATATTTCAATATATAAATTTTTGGCCCCATCTACTACATGTGCACATGTTAAGATGTATCCACTTTTGTCTATAAAAAAACCTGTCCCCCTTCCAACATTAGGCGGCTCTTGTTCATATGGTAATTGCCAATTAATATTTTTATTTTCTGCAATGATTTTTACAACAGCATATTTTATTTTTTCAATATTTATTTTCATTATAACTGTAATATAATATAATAATATATAAATTATATTATTATGTGATAAAATAAAATCTAATTATTTAGTAAAATGCTTTATTTACTATTAATAGTAATAATACTTATTTTAATCATTTTTATTTACGCACAATATAAAAAAGTTCAAATAGAAAGATTCGAGGATAGCTATCTTTATCCTATACATGATTTACAAGGAATTTGCAAAAAAAAATATAATCTTCTCCCATCATTTACACCCGATGCATGTTATAATGATGGTAAATTAAATCCTTATGCAAATTGTATGTGCAAAGATGAGACAGGTGAATGCAAAGTTTGTTATCCTGATAATCCAAAATTCAAAACAGGTGCATCCGTTGTATATAAAGACATATCAACAGCAACTGGATTCTAGATGGTAAGAAATTTTGATATCTCTTTCTTCATTGTTATTGTAACTTTTCTTTTTTTCCTATCATTCCCCTGATTTAATTTTTCAATCTTCAATAAATTTTCCAACTGTTCAATATCCATTTTATATTTATTCATCATATCCGTCAATTCATCCGATATTTTCTCTTCCGTTTGTTCATTATCCTCTTCATCATCATTATTTGTAAAATTATTTAAAAAGGATGTAATTATCTCAACAAAATATATAACTTCATCTAAATCTAAATTTATTTTTGTTAAATCATTTCTTACCGTATTTATCATCTTTTTATTCACAAAAATTTGCGAAATCTTATTTAATAAATTTGTGAATTCTAATTCAACCCTTAAATTAGGATTAATCTCTTTTAACTGTGATGCGTAATAATTTGGCATAACAGTTCCATAAATTGATGCTATATCATATAATTCACTCCAATCCTGAAATTCAAATATATTTGTTTGAATCTTATCATGAATACACAAAGAATATAATATATTTTTATATACATTTAACTTTTTTTTATTGTCATCTTTGCTATTTTTTAAAAATATAATTATGTTATGATATACCATTAGAGGTATTAATAAACAATCAATGTCAAATAATAGTTGATTATATTTTATTGTATTCTTTGTTTGAAAAACAAAATTTGTTGCATCAATTAATTGTAAATCAATGTTTTTTTCATAATTAATTTTTGTATAATCATTGATTGTATTAATCGTTATTAATTTTTTGTTATTTAAAAAAAGGTAAATATCTTCCAAATGTATTATTAATTTACGAATATCATTTGTTGATAGTTCTATAATTTTATCTATCGCGTCTTTTTCAGCATGAATATTATTACTTTGATAAATAGATATAATAAAATCTCTTATATCATCTTCTATATTCTTTTTCAAATAAATAACTTTTGAATATTTTTTTAATTCGTTAATTTTCTTATCATTAATATCATTTGTTGTACATACAATCGGATTATATAATTTTATACAATCTTCATTTAATGTTAATGATACTTTTTTAGATTTTTTTTTATCAACCGTTATCTCTTTCTTGCTCACCTCATATTTTTCACTCATCTTTATAATATTCAAAAATTCTGTAAAACCACCTTTGTCCCCTGTTTTACAAATTGTATCTATCTCATCCATTAAAATTCCAACCGGTTTATTATTATCATTAAACATATCTACAACATTTCTAAATGCCAATGTTTTTTTAATTGCTTCACCCATCTTTTTTTGACTTCGAACATCACTTGAATTATACTCAATAATTTGGTAATTAAATTCTTTTAATAATAATTGTGCCAATTTTGTTTTACCAGAACCAGTATGTCCAATAATTAATAATACTTTTTTTGTATTTTTAACATTATTTCTGTAATCATTGAACCATTTTATACACTCTTCTCTCTCATCTTTGTGGAAAAAAAAATCTTTTAGTTCTTTGGGTTCATATTTATGTATCCACTCCATCTATAATATTATTAAAAAAATCTTTAAATAATATTTATTTTTGAAAAATATTTTTATTACATTATATTACATTGAACTAGAAGATGCATTGCAATAATCATTTACACCTAACCAAACAGCATCATAGTTATTTGATTCACTGATTTTTGGTCCGCAGCATTTTAACCAATCGCAACGACTAACATTTGCAGAACCTGGATCTTTTACAAAGTTCTGTTTATCTGTTTCAGTGTATGATGTTAATCCATCTGGATTGTTTGGCATCCAAGTATATCCTGATGTGATTGGTGAAAAATTAACCTCCTTTTTATCTGGATCAGCATAACATTTAACATTGCTACACTTTTCAGTTGTATTTGAATTATTTACATTAATATTGTATGAATTCCTGCAAATATAATTACCATTTGAATCGACACCGACATTTACCCAGTAATCTGGGCATTTAATACCGGTTTGTTGCATATATTCAGATGGTGGATTTGTATTACTATCAATTTTGGCAGCATTTAATTTTTGTAAATAATTCCATAAATAATATATAAGATATATTACAATAACTATAAACCCTATAAAAGCAAATATATTTACAAGTGTAGAGAAAGCAGACATATATAAATAATGAATATTTTTATTTTTGCTCTTAATATAAAAATAAAAATGAAAATGAAAAATGAAAAATGAAAAATGAAAATGAAAAATGAAAATGAAAATGAAAAATGAAATTAACTCCATATATTTTAAAATGTTGTTGTAACTGACCTTAAACTTCTTGACCCTTTTGACGATAAATTTAATGGCAAATCAATTGGCATTGGCATATATTCAACCTCCTTTAGATAACCCAAATATTGTTCCACCTCTGGTAAAATATGTTCTACACACCAGTCAGAAACTAATCTATTTAAATATTGAAGTTGTTCCTTAATTTTATACTGTAAATTTGGACTATGTTGTAAATATATTGACCTCATAATAATTTCTAACTCTATATCCGACTGTTTATCAATTAAATATTTTTGATTACTTTTATTATATACATCATATCTTATCATATTCTGAATAATATCCATATTTGCTTTTGAAAAAAATAGTTGATTTAACTGAGATGTCTCTTGAATACCATATAAACATTCTACTTGAAAATTCGTTTTTGTATCTGCATTTTCAACCATTTTCATATCCTTAACATTTTTATTTGTTGTTATAACTCTTCCATTTTGAAATTGAGAATTAGTGTTCATAATATTAATATTTAATTAGAAAATATTTTATATCGTTTTATCTTTTACCAGTTATATGAACTGTGTTTCTTTTTGTATCAACCAATGTTTCTTTTAAAATATCTTTTACCTCACTAACAATCATAGTAAAACTAAAATCTCTTGTATTATTAATCAGTTTAAATTCAGAATCGTATAAAGAAATTTTTATTGAATATAAATTATCAATAGGTGTCGTATAATTTAGAGAAAAAATATTATTTAAATTAATATTTGATGCAGTGTTATCAATATTATTCGGAATATTACTTATCTGTATTTTTGAAAAAATATTTGTAAAATCTTTTTTAAATAAATTAGTAAAGTTTCCTAAACTATTATTAAGATTATTATTTCCAAATATACAAATATTTTGGTCTCCTATTCCTGCAATAAAATTATTAAAAATATAATTTTGATTATACTGTTGATTAATTGATCTGTTTCCAATTTGTAATGGATTCTCAACAAAATTATTATTACTTGAACTTGTTGAAAAATCAATCTTTAAATAAATATATCCAGGTGTAGCAAAATAATAATCTTCACCATAATATTGTATATTTAAATTACTTGGATTTGCAATATTTCCATTATAAACAATATTTGATAAATTTGAATTTGTTTCGTTTGTGTTATAATTTAAAACAATCCCATAATTATTCTGTTGAACAAATGCATAACCTTTATTTTTAGCAATAAGTGTTTGATTATATGTTTCTACTGGTATTGGCCATGATAAAATATTAAGAATTGACCGTTTTTTTACATTTTCTGATAATGTTTCATATGGTAAATACTCTTTATTATTTTTATCAAAAATCCATCTGTATAGAAGAGCTCTTCCAACTAAGAATGTTTTATCATAATATTCAATATCATTCTCTTTAAATATATTATAAATATTATTATTAAATACTAATGTTTGTGTGGTGACCGGAATATAAATATTTCCATTAGGATTATAAAAATTTAATACATTCCCACTTGTAATTTTAAATGCAAATCTAATATATTTTATATTATTTATAGTTATTGTATCCCAATATTGATAAGTCGGGATTGGTTTTATTTCATCCTCTGTATAATTATTGGTTAAATAAATATTTAAATCATAAAATTCATTGTAATTAAATATGTCATAATTAATGTTCCCTATATTAATATCAATTCCTGTAAAAACCAATGGAAATCCACAGACTGGTGAATAGTAAGCATTCGTTATATTATTCTCAGATTTTAATAAAACATAAATATATCTTGTATCTATTATTTTTTTAGTATCTGAATAATTATAATAAATATCATTATTTTCGAAATCTGTCGTATATTGACTAAATGTTTGTATAGAGATAACTTTTAATTCTTCCATTCTATTTACAAATTTTACAATATTTGTTGCCGGATTAATATCTATTGAAAATAAATGAGGTGTCCTTATAAATTCAGTATATGAATTATAAGGGGCTTCTACTATATAATCAACCCGACTTTTGGTTGAGTTATTTATAGATAAATCACCGTGATATATTCTACTTGTTTGATACTTAAATCTTTTTATAAATGAATTAATAGAATAATTTCCATTTGTAATATTTTCCTGATAAACAAGTATATTTTCATCACTTAAATTAGAAACTACATTGGGTAATGTTAAATAATTAATCTGTTTTAATTTATCTATTGTTGGAATTATTGTATTATATAAATTATTTTCTAATATATATGTTTTAGTAGGATATTGCCAACATATATTATTATTATATTCATTTATGCTCTGTGTTATATTTGGTATATTAATATCATTTATAACAATTTTTGATACATTCGTAAAAACTTGTGGTAAATCTAACACAAAGTCGTTTGGATATTGTGATATAGTTCTATCTCTTAATAAGCTATCTAAATTTATCTTTGTTTCAATAACTTTCTGATATTGATTAACAGATACATCATTTATAAATGGGTCAAATAAAGGATAATGATTTCTATTTCTATAAATAGGGAACTTTGTATTTAATCTCTTATTTATATTTACTGGGTCATTTTCATAATTGTCAGATATTATATATTCATTCGTTTCATTATTTGGCGTTGATGCAACATAATTTGTATAACGATAGTAATTTTCATCATTTTTTTCATTGTCGATATATCTTTTACCATCATATTTTTCTGTAAATTCGTTTGTATATAATAGATCTTGTGGATTCATATTATTAATTGTCTTTTAATTTTTAAATTGATTTTTTTAATTTCTAAAAAAATAAACAGGAAAAAAGAAGTTAAAAAAGGAGAAAAAGAGAAATAAAAAAGGAGAAAAATATTTACATACTTGAACATTTACTCTTTGTGTAATCATTATTCTTTAATCTATTTTGAACAGCTTTGGCAGTTTGCGGCAACCACTGTGGGCCAGGAATAGGAGCAATTAAATTGTACGGATTTTTATCACTTCCCGAGCATAATGAGTGGCAATTACTCTCGCCTCCGATACATCGACCAGCTTCTGGATTGCACTTTATATCTTGTGGATTTAATTGTGATGTCTCATTCATTGCCAAAATATTATTATCAACCTCATCATTGTCCTCTAAAAGAATATCTTTTGGTGCAAGAGGATTTACATGTAATGTCTTATCAAATTGGACATTTCCCATGTTTGAAAAGCTCTCTATATTGCCATTATATAATGAAATTAAATCTAAATCACTATGTTGAATTTTATTTAATAATGGATTGCTCTTTACAAGAGGATTATGCATCCATAATTTACATAATTTTATTAATCTATCCTTCTCGACTTTATTCAACATCATTTTAGCAATCATGTCTAATAACATTATCGATAGTAATAAAACTGATATTGGAATTAATATTTGTAAAATATATGAATTATTCGACCATTTATAATGTACTGAAATTCCGAATACAATTATACTTATAATTAAAGCAATTGGAAAATTAAAAGTATATAATGGATTCTGATTTAATAAATATGTTTCGACTAATTTCTCACAATTAATATGCATTATATAAATTATAAAGATAAAAAAAATATTCTTAATATAATTAATTAAATTAACCTAAATTTTTATTATAAAGTAAAATTATGAAAATAATTAATACTGCCAATATTGGTGGCCATATATTTAAATATCCCATATTATTGAAATTACTTGTTAAAACATGACCATAATATTGCTTAACATTTGAAGCTGTTTTATTCACTTTTGGAACCAAATAATTAACAACTATCAGAGATAAATATCCAACAACTAACCCTGCAATAACAACTATTAAACTATTCATTTCTGGTGTTTTTTGCAATAAAGCTTTGCAAACTAAAATAACAATTATTAATGTCAAAGCATATTCAAAAGTAAAATTTACATTTGTACCTAAAGCTTGTATAGCCATTCTAATATAAATATATTATAGATTTTTATTTCTTTCATATTTTATTTTTTATCTTTTTATCTTTTATATTTTTATTTTTATCAAAAATAATTATATCTTATGAGTTTTGAATATACTCTCCATTTTTGTAATAATTATAAGTAGGTTTGTATCCAGATGTATTCGTTTTACTAAAAATTTCAACTCTGTGATTCGGATGCTTTATTGATTCTTTTATGGCTTCTTCTTTTGATAAAAAAATAACAACATCTTCCCACTCACTCCCATAAAGAAATATGTAAATAAAATCCATTTTGTTTTTGTATTTGTATATATATATATATCTGTAAGTATTCTTTAATATTATAATATTTGATATTATAATATTTGATATTATAATATTTATGTAAAATATAATTTTTAAAATGTGTTATCAACTAATTAGAGAATACAGTTGAACCGATTCCTCCCATAATTCTAAATACATTATAATTTACAGCCCACATATAACAATTAAATCTATCCTCAATTGGATACGTCTGAAAAATATCGATTCGAAACTCTTGATAATCTAATCTTGAAAAATTTTGAGTACCCGATGGCTGAATTTCTTCCGGTTTCAATGCAAATGATAATATATATATTCCCTCTGTCGGTACACCAATATGATATCTAAATAATTGCAAATTTTGATAAAAGTCCTTATCCTGTATTTCCATTCTATCATTATTATTAAAGATAGGTTGTGCTGCCTGCATTATACTATAAAAATCTCCAAAATAAGTTTGCGCCTGTTCATTTGTTAGCTTGTAAACACTCTGGGCCTTCACTCCATTCACAAAATTTGTAAAATTCTCTTTTATATAATCCGATTCCGGAAAATAATAATGACTGTAGCCAAAATATGGCAAATTATTCTGCCAAAATCTAAAACTTCTTCTCTCTCTTAATCCCGTAAAATTATACCAATCATTTGATAAATATAAATCATCACGTGTTAATACCCAAACAATTTCCTTCACCGGATGATTAAATGTGGGATTCACATAATTTGGCCCCTGTTTCAATCCTTGAAATAAATTGTACTGAACCTGCTCAATTAAATATTCATGAGTAGTCTTTGCAAAAAAATTTCTCTCATCATCGCCTAAAAAAATATAATTTCCTAAAATATATGTATTACTCTTCCAATTATATTGCGTAAAATAAAAGAAAACATTCGTTTGGTCAAATCCTTTCGACAAGAAGAAGTTTCTTATATTTATATTAAAATCACTGTTTTGATAATCTCCAAATAATTGAGTCGGTGATACAGGTGGCTTCCCAATTCGAATCAATTCGTTAAGAGGTCTATATGTACAATCTATATATAACTCATTATATTGAAGAGCAATTAATGGAATTGAATTTCCACTATTTCTGCAATACCAAAACATTAATGGTATATATAGACGACGTGCATTTATAGCAATTGTTTGGTCATTTATATCATCAGATAAGTTTTGACTACTATTATACATAAATGGCTCTCCCCCTACACATTTCAACCATTGTGCTTTTTTACTTCCATTAAATGTTAAATCACTATAGACTTTCATAAACATTCCATTCTGAATATCCAATTGATTACCATCTAAACGTATTGAAATTTCATCTATAATTGTTGTTCCCAACTCTTCTGCCCAAGCAAATGGTATCTGATTATTTGTATAAATTGCAGGTAAATCATATACTACATATGTATCGAAAAATAAATCCGCATTTCGTCCCACTTTACAAGTTGCCTTCGTATTTTGCATTGTCGTTAATGATGGTATAGAATCATAAGGGAGTGATATATATTCAGTTCCAAATGGGGTATGTCTTCTATAAACAGTTTTAAAAAAAGTGAGTGATGGATTACCCGTTAAAAATATATCCTGACCACCCTGAAATAATAATTGTAATAAACCACCAGGCATAATCTCTATTATATTATTTAGAATAATTATTTTTAAGTTAGTTTTAAAAAAAAAATTTATTATAAAAATGAAATAGATGGAATTGGAATATATGGAATTAGAACATATTGAATTAGAATATATGAAAATGGCATGCGATTTGGCATCAGAGAGTGTACAAAAAGGGGGCGGACCATTTGGAGCCGTTATTGTAAACGATGACTATAATATTATCGGTAAAGGGCATAATATGGTAGCAATAAATAATGACCCGACTGCACATGCAGAAGTTATGTGTATTCGCAATGCTTGCCAGAATGCTGGGCGATTTAATTTAGAAGATTGTACAATCTATACCAGTTGCGAACCGTGTCCAATGTGTTTAGGTGCAATTTATTGGTCGCGAATAAAAAAGATATATTATGGAAATACAAGACACGATGCGAAAGAGTGTGGATTTGATGATTCATTTATATACAATGAATTCGGAGTAGATGTTGATAAAAGGGTAATACCTATGGTAAGAATGGGGGAAAATTATGCAAAAGAGAGTTTTGCAAAATGGTGTAATAAAGATGATAAAATTCATTATTAGAATTTATTATTAAAAATATATTTATTTTGTTATTTATTTTTTCGCTGCTTTTTTTACTGTTTTTACAACCTTCACACTTTTCTTTGATTCGTCCATCTTTTCATTATACTCCTTTAAACGCTTTCTATAAACATCCAAGAAATTTTGCAAATCTGCTTTCCATAAATCTTTCTCCGATTTTGTTTCCAAATCATTGTAAAGTGCCAACTTATTCAAATGTTGTCCCTTTAATTCTTCCACCTTCTTTTTTGTAAGTGATTTAATCTTCATGTTCAACAGATATTCATAACTGAAAGACCCATCATCCTCCTCAACATCTTCACTGCCAAATTTCGGATAATCACGACTCTCCAACATTTCAATAATCTCCTCATCCTCCTTATGAAGAATATTAATCTCGCCGCTTATAAACTCCTCAATGAAACGCACCTTTGCACTGATGATATCCAGCTCGCGCTTCATCGTTTTCAACATATATTCCTTTCTTCTTCCATAAAAGGCTAAACGTATGAAATAAAACTCCTTCAATATCTCCTCAGGTGAATCGTACTTCATAATCGTTCCATTACTATTATACAAATGCATATTGCTATAATTTGTATAAGAAGTATCCGTCATCTTCAATGTTGATTCCAACTCATTCTTCTTATATAACTCCAATAAATCCTCCTTCTTAAATGTCAAAGTATAATTAACCGTCTTTTCAGTGGAATTATTGGCAAAATCCATTAAGCACTGTTTTTTGGCCTTCTTTTCCACATTCTTATCATACAATAAACTCTCTAAATGTGTTTTGTATTTATCAATCCATGTACCAATTGGAAGGGCATCCACTTGAACAGTTGTTGCATCAACAATTTTATAAACACCTTTGTTCACATACTGTTCAACACCATAATCATTGATACCCTTAAATTCCACTTTCCCTTTAAATCCACGGAACCACGGTATCATCTTATCCAGAGGTTTATCATCCATCATATTTATCAGATTTTGAGCAATAATCTCTGGGTCATGTGGTGGAACAGATGTACTAAAACCCGTCCCAATACCATTTGTTCCATTCACTAAAATCATTGGTATAATTGGCGCGTACCATACTGGCTCTATCTTCTTACCATCATCTTCGTTATATTCTAATAATGGATTATCAAGAGGGTTGTATATGTGAAATGCTAATTCAGATAAATTTGTGAAAATATATCTTGGAGATGCTGAATCCTTTCCACCCTGAATCAATGAACCGAATTGACCCTTTGGCTCTAATAACTCAATATTATTCGAACCAACAAAATCCTGTGCTAAACCGATAATACCCTCATATAAAGATACTTCACCATGATGATATGCACTATTCTCACTAATATACCCCGCTAATTGCGCAACTTTAACCTCCTTCTTCAAATTTCTTTTGAAACATGAATATAAAATTTTACGCAACGACGGCTTCAATCCATCACACATCGAAGGTATAGAACGCTTGCAATCATAATCCGAAAAATGTATTAACTCCTTATCAATGAACTCATCGTAGAAAACAGTTTTCTGTGTTTGTTCAATAATTAAATCCTTATTATAAGCTTTTAACCACATTTTTCTATCCTCTGCTCGCTTCTTATCAAAGGCAAGCTCAATCTTTTCAAACGGTTGAAAATCCTCTTTTTCTGCACTTTGTTCTGAAGGTGTTTCTGTCAAACAGTACATAATCTTCTTGTTCTCAAAATCGGTAAAGTATCCTTTGGCCTCTTCTGATGTACTTGTTCCCAAACCTTTATAATACTTTATGTCCCACAATTTCAAATTTTCAATTGTGTCCTTCCAAGTATTAAATTCAGTCATTGTATAAAACTCTTTCACATCTTTATTCTTCTTCACTTTTAATATTGGAGTCGCCAATGATATGATAAATCCCGGAATTTCCAATAACTCTGGCCAAAATGTAGCAAATAAATTAATCAATAAGCCCTTGATATGAGAGCCATCAACATCAGCATCGGTAAATATCATGATTCGACCATAACGTAAATCTTTCATTGATTCTTCCAATAACTTCTTCTTTCCGCCAAATTTTAGACCCATAATCTTTACCAGACTATTAATCTCAGCATTTTCAATAACCTTTTTATCCAATATATCTCGAACGTTTAATAATTTTCCTCTCAAAGGGAAAACACCAAAATGGTCTCTACCAACAACTGATAAACCGGCAATGGCTAAAGCTTTGGCCGAATCTCCCTCCGTAAGAATCAGAGTACATTTTAATGATTCATTTGTTCCCGCTTTATTCGCATCATCCAACTTGTCAATTCCACGAATTGCAGTTGTCTTTTTGCCACTCATCTTTTGAAGGGAAAGATTGTCCTTGAAATCATTCAATTTCATCGCCCGTTCAATCAAAGATGTTTTCGTAAGTTTTTCAATAAATTTTTCTGAGGAATCATACTTGCTTCCAAATTTTGTCGCAGGTGTTGTTAAATACTCCTTAATTTGACTGTCAAAAGATGGATTCTCAATAATTGAACGAACAAATACAAAGATGTTATCTTTAATATGCGCCTGCTTTAAATCGAGCTTCTTTCTTTTCACACCCTTCGTTGCAACAAAAGTTTGTATCTTTTTCGTAATATTATTTACAACATTATCAACGTGCTTACCACCTTTCAATGTTGAAACTCCATTCACAAAAGATACTTGTTCAAACTTGGCCTCTGGATTAATTGCAACAACAACCTCCCATCTTTCATTCACCTCTTCATAAACACGCTCAATATCAGAAGATAAATAATAATTAACATACTTTTCCAAAGTTTTACAATCCAATTTTTTATCATTTAAAAATACATTGACATTCTTATTCGTACAGGCTGTTATATCGATAACACGTTTCTTCATTAATTGCAATGTATCACCGTCCAATTTTTCCAGACCAAAACGCTTTAAATCTGGTGAAAATTCAATCTTTGTATAAGGTTTCTCCGATGATTTCGTAATAATGGGCTTCCCCTTTATTTTCATATTATCTTCGAAAACTTGAATATACTTTAATTTTCTCTCTGCATCAACTGTTTCAACTGTAAATCTGGTTGAAAAAATATTGGCCAATTTTGACCCGTATCCATTCTTCCCACCAGTAATCTTCTTTTCATTCTTATCATAATTAGATGATGTTAATAAATGACCAAAAATTAATTCAGGAACCCAAACATTGTGCTCCTTATGTTCAACAATCGGAATACCTTCACCATTATTATAAACCGAAATTACATTCTTTTCAATATCAAAATCAACTTTAATACTGGTAACTTTATTCGTAAATTTTGGGTCATTCTCAATTCTAACATGTTGGTCAATTGCATTTACAATCACTTCATCCGTAATCTTATAAAGACCCGGAACATAAGATATTGTTTTAAAAATCATTTTCTCGTCATTCTCATCTAATACCCATGTATCAATCTCAGTCTTTTCCACAGACCCAATATAGGTATCTGGTAAATCAATAATGTGCTCTAATTGAGTCTTTTTCACAAATGTTTCTTCGACACTTTTCGACATAATACTAATTATAAACTTATTAAATTAATAAGTTTTTATATTTCATTTTTTTTTAATCTTTTAAAAGAATTATTTTCTTGAAAATAAATTTATTAAACCAATTACACCATTAATTGGATATCTCAATAAATTAATGAGCTGCAATAATAAATTTGTAATTGCAGCACCTGTGTTAACAGATGCCTTAAATATTTTTAATATATTTGTAATTTGTTTGGTAATTACAACAAATATCTTACCAATTTTAAGATACAAATCAAAAATTTTATGCGCAATCATCGATAAATCATTAAATGCAGACTGTTGTATAGAGGCCAATACTTTTCTTATACTCTGAATTTGCCCAGTGACAGAACTAAGACCACTCGTAAGTTTATTCGTTACATTTAAATGCTCTGTCATACTAGAATTAAATTGGGATGAAAATTCAGATGATTTACATTCATTTGATGTATCATTCGCATCACCAGGGGCTAATCCGAGCATTTGCAAATATGGCCCAATGGGGCTACATTTTAATTTTCCCCAATTATTTTGAATATGATTTTTATTACTTGTTGATACAACCATATCTATATTTTATATTTTTATTTTATTTTTATATTTCGTTTGTTTTTTTTAAAATATTAAAAAGATATATTTATATAATAAATAATGAGTTTAAATGATATTATTGAAAATGAAGAGACCAAATTAATTTTTTTAAAGGCAATTAAATTAGGAATGAAATATGCTGAGAGTGATAAAGCGAGTTTCTATAAAGAGAAAGTTGATAGCGAAATTAGTATCTTGATGAATAAAGAGACACCCAAAGATATAGTACCTGTAAAAAGTAATAATAATAATAGCATAATTGAAAGATATGAAAATAATATTGTTCAACTGGAAAAAACGAAAAATATTATTGTGAATAATATACAAATGTTAAGTAATAATAATTACGGATATAATCATTCTAAAATTAATTTATTAAAAACAAATTTAGTAACTGTTATGAAAGAGATTGAAAAGAATAAATTATTGATTTCAGATTCATTAAAATCTGAAAATAAGAGTGAAGTAAAAAAGAAGAATATTATTGAAGTGAAAAGAAAAGAGGTTGTTCCAGAACAGAACTTGACAACTGAACTACAAAATACTTTCGAAAAATTAAGCAATTTAATTATTAGTTAAGAATAATGCAAATATGTAAAAAATATATCTAAAATAAATCCAGAAATACAAAATAATAAAAGTATATATTCTGTAATTGTTTTAGGATCTTTTTTGTAAAAATAAATAATTCCTAAAAGGAAAAAAGGTATTGCTAATATATCACCATAATGAGATATATTATTTAAAAAATTATTTTTGTTCATTTTAATCATTTTACTATATTATCGTATATTATTATATAATATATTATTTTCTACCAAAATCATCTTCATATCTTATAATATCATCCTCTCCTAAGTAATTACCTATTTGAGTTTCTGTGAACTCCAATAATTCTGTTCCAATATTTTCTATTCTATGTAGCATTTTTACGGGAATATGAATATGGTCATCTTTATGCATCTCAATGAATTCTTCTCCAAGCTGCATTTTTCCAACACCCTTTACAATAACCCAGTGCTCACTTCTATGATTGTGAGATTGTAGAGAGAGTCTTTTTCCTGGATATACAGATATTTTTTTAACTTTATATCCATGATAATCATTTCCATGTATATTTTCATAGAAGCCCCATGGTCGGAAAACTTTTTTGTGATAAAATGCCTCTTCTCTCTTTGTGCGTTTTAATGTATCCATTATCTTTTTTACATCTTGGGTTCTCGTCTTATCACATATTAATAAAGCGTCTGTTGTATTTACAACAATCAAGTTATTTACACCAACCGTTGCAATAAGATGGTTATCGGATGATTCTATATAACACTTATTGGTATCTATTGTTAAGACATCACCTTTAATTATATTTTGGGAATTATCTTTTTCAAGCTCATCATACAAAGCGGAAAATGAACCGATATCGTTCCAAAATGAATTATAAACAATAGTTCGGGGGGTGGTTGATGTTGACGACGTTGATGATTCTTTGCAAATATTCTCCATAATTGCATAATCGATTGATGTCGCTCTACAATTTTCAAAGTATTCTCTCTTCAATTTTATAAAATTGTTTGATGCAGATATAGTCGCATTATTGAATGTTTCCTCGCAAATTTCAAAAATATCATTTGCATATTTTTTATATAAATCCTTGATAATACTATTTTTAAATAAAAATACACCAGCATTCCAGAAGTAATCACCCGATTTAAAATACTTTTTGGCTAAGTCATAATCAGGCTTTTCAATAAATCTTTCTGTTATACTATCCTCTATTATTTTGATATATCCATAACCGGTCTCCACCCGAGATGGTTTAATACCGAATGTTATTAATGAATTAGTTCTAACATATCGCATACCTTCTAAAAAACATTTCTTAAATTCTTCGTCGTCAAAAATATGGTCGCATGGCAAAATCATTGTTATATCATCTTCTCCTCCAACAAGTGCTGCAATGCAAATTGCAGCAGCAGAATCACGGCCAATCGGTTCTGTTATGATTTTATAGCCGGTAATATTAAGTTCTTTCGCCTGTTCATCCATGATAAATGAGTACTCTTCATTTCCAATAATATATATATTATCCTCTTCACTTATCATTTTATTAACTCGTAATAAAGTATTTTGCAACATTGTATATTCATTTGTTAGCTTCAAAAATTGTTTTGGCATTTTCTCCCTCGATTTTGGCCATAAACGCGAACCTGTTCCACCGCATAGAATACAGAAATTGATTGTCATCTTAAACTATAATAATAAAAAATAAAATAAGGTTCTCAATATTTCCGCAGTTGCACCAGAATGCCGATTTTCAGTATTTGACTTTAAAAAATCTCGAGATGCAATATCTAAATGAATCCAATCCGTTTTAAGGGGGACAAAATTTGATAAAAATGCACCACCCATAATTGTTGATGCCTTCGCTTCTACCGAATAATTTCTATAATCTGCTATCTTCGATTTGGTTAAATCAACATACTCTTTCCACATTGGAAGCTCCCATAATTTTTCATGGTTTTTATCCCCTAATTGAATCATCTGTTGAATCAATTTATTATTATTTCCCATGATAACAGATGCTTTGTCCCCAAAAGTTGTTGATACACCTCCTGTTAAAGTAGCTACATCGATACATAGGCATGGGGAATACTTTGAAGAGTAAGCAAGAGCATCAGCCATAATAAGACGGCCCTCCGCGTCTGTATCTACAACTTCAACAGTGCTCTTATTATATGCTGTTAAAATATCACCGGGGCGAATGGAATTTGCATCAACCATATTTTCAACAATTGGGAGAAGACCAATAAAATGTCCAGGTTTATTAGACTCTGCTAATAATTTTATAACACCGTAAACAATTGCACTCCCTGCCATATCAGTTTTCATATCACTGAAATCCCCATGTTTTACATCTAAGCCACCGCTATCAAACATGACCCCCTTTCCAACTAAGGCAATTGGGTTTTTACCACGACCATATTCGAGTATTATCATTTTTGCCGGATATTTACTTCCAGCGTTCACGCCCAAAATTAAATTACACCCAAGCTTCTTTAGTGAACGTTCATCGAGTACTTTCATTTTTACCGAATTTGGTAAATTTTTTTTGATATATTTTTCATAAGTGATTGAATTTAAATCATTTGCCGGCATATTAATTAAATTTCGAATTTCATTCTGAACTGTTGCTAGATTTATCGATTCAGTTATAATATTTTTGAATCTAGGATTCGAATGATAAAAGTATATGTTTGTCTCCTGTTTAGCTGATTTTTCCGACTGATATGCAGCGAATTCATAATATCCCAAAATAAATCCGACAATTTGTTCCCTTATATCTTTCTCATTATTCGCTAAAAATATAAATATGTTGTTTGATGAATCGTTCGATGAATGAACGTCAGATAGTTTTTTACCACACTTCCCATATGTTTTATAAATATCATTTGTGTGTAAAAATAGTAATTCATAATTATCCGTATATATTGACGCATATCCCTCTTTAAATAATCTTTTATAAAACAGTTTTGGGATATTCGGTATATCAATAGATGAAACTATTTTATTCATACTTTTATCAATATTCTTTTTATCAATATTAATAATATATGTATCTATATTTCTTTTTTTAATGGATTTCGTATAATGAATATTCATTTTCTATATTATAACTAATATAATATTCTATAAAAATATTATATAAAAAATCTAAATAATAAGATATTATGTTAATTGGATGTCATATAAATAATCCAAAATCTATTTTAGATGCATTACATATAACTGTAAAATCTGGTGGAAATATTTTGCAAATTTTTTTAGGAGACAATATCCTTACCACTTTATCAAAGAAGATAAAATTATCAACGGATGAAATAAAAGAGATAAAATCTTATATGAAGACGAATGATATAAAATTAGTCGTTCATTCAATATTGTCCCTTAATTTTTGCAAAGACCCCTTTTATAAAAGAAATGCATGGGGTGTTGAGAATTTAATTTATGACCTAAATTTGTGCGCAAAATTGGGCGGAATCGGTTGTGTCATTCATTTGGGAACATATAAAACAAAAAATCACAAAATGGATATATCTTATGAAGAGTGCACCAAGAATTTTGTGAATTCAATTAAATATGTTCTGGATAATACGACGCGGGGAAAAATAATTATTGAAACTTCGGTGAATAAAGAGGGGGGTCTTGCCGGGACCGTGGAGGGATTGGCGAAATTATTTGCAAAAATTCCGGAACAATATAAAAAGAGAGTCGGAATATGTATTGATACTGCCCACATATTTTTAGGAGGATATGATATAAGAAGGGCAGATATCATCGAAAAATATTTTCGCGATTTTGATTCACTTATTGGAATGAAATATTTGACACTTGTTCATATAAATGATTCCGAAAAAGAGTTGGGGGCAAGAGTTGATAGACACGCTCCTCTAGGAGAGGGCTATATCTTTTCAGATAGACTTGGTGGAAATATGGATTCTTTAAAACTTATCGTGGAAATTCTCAAAAAAAATAATATACCGATGGTTTTGGAAACAAGAAGTCATAATTTTAGCAGAGAGATAAAACTATTACATAAAATGGTAGAGTTAAGAAGGGGAGGCGGTCAAAAAAAAGTTGATTTGCGTAATAAAATTATTACTATATTTGAAACTATTTTAAATTATTACCAAATTGGAGGGGAATCTGGAAAAGAGATTCAATATAAAATTATCAGTTATGAAAATATTATTCGACAGTTAAAAAGGGATAAGACGCCTATATATAAAATAAATGATGTATCAGGTAGACAATACATAGGTGCAAAATCTTTGGAAAAAATAAATACAATTATTCATACCGGGACATATCCACTTTATGAAATTATCAAAGAGGATAAGGAGTTAATGAAAAAAATAAAGAGTTATAATATTTTTCAAAAAATTTTCGGTGTTGGCCCGGAGACTGCCAAGAAATTTATTGAGAGCGGGGTGTATACAATCGATGAATTAAAGAGTGGTCGCGTCAATCTTACTGAACAACAATTAATTGGATTAAAATATTATGATAAGATTGAAACAAAAATTACACGAACTAAAATCAGCCAAATAACAGACTCTTTAAAAGATTCTCTGAAAAATGAAAATATAAATATTGTAAATGCCGGATCATATCGTTTGGGAAAAGAGAGTAGTGGAGATGTTGATTTAATTATAACTCATCCAAATATGACCCCCTTTATAAAAGATAAAATAGTTGGGGAGCTGAAAAAAGCGGGAATTTTAATTGAGATTTTATCGATGGGAAATACCAAATTAATCAGTTTTATAAAAGTGAGGGGTAAGATATATCAGATGGATGTTGCATTTATTAGAGAAGATGAATTACCGTGGTATTTATTATATTTTGGTTCAAGTCGGAATTTTTCGAAGCGGATACGCCTACATGCATCAAAACGTGGCTATAAATTAAGTGAGAAGGGATTATTTAATAAAATCAATGGGAAACGGATTGATTTTTATCCAAGGACAGAAGAGGAGATATTTCATTTTTTGAATATGGAATATGTAAAACCGGAGAATAGAGATTTGTGATTTATTCGAATTAAAGTTTTGCTACTGCACTCTTTTTGTCATTAATTTTTTTGAATTCATTCGAATATTTTGATATCGTATTATAATTTGCAATTAGATTCTCCTTGATTCCTTCAAATCCATCAAAGTAATGTTCCAAAAATTTGTCAAACATTTCATCATAATAACCGAAAGAATTTTTCTTTTTATTATTATTGTTGGGTGGTAAACTATTCACGTAATTCTTGCGCCAAACGAGGAAGCTCTGTTTATACTGTTGATATAACATGATGTTATTATAAATATAATTATTTGTTTTGTCTCTTACTTGAAGAGCCATTTGATAACGTTTTAATCCAATATAATTATAAAAGAATAAGATCGAGTAATAGTCTAATTTAACGGCGCGCAGCAGATATGTGTATAAATCGATACCCTTCTGTTCTGTGGCAATAGGATATAGATTTTCATACATAAGATTATATATCTTCATAATCCGTTCTTTATGTTTATTAATGGAAGAGTTGATATTTAGGGGTGTTTGATAAAATGTGATATTTAAAAATTCGTCTTCATCACCTTCATCTATAAATTTTTTTTCAATATTATTTTTTTTTGAGTCATTATTTTTCTCATTATTTTTAATACCCACCTTCTCATATTTATATGAATTTATAAAATTATTTACACTATTTATATTCTCTTTGTGTTCAATCGGTTTTAGAATCAACGGTTTTTCAATAAACTCTTTGAAAGATAATATTCCAAAATTTTTATCAATATCTATCATTAAATTATCTCTAATTTTGTTATACTGTTTGAATAAATTACTATAAAATACTTTATCGGAAAATTCTTTATCATTATTGTAATAGTTATTCATAAAAAGTTTATAAAAGAATGGTTTAGATTTTAACTCATAAATATTGATAATACCATTATTTATTTGAAACTCTTTCACTGTGCCAACTAATTTTTTAATATTTTTACTTTCAAAAATGGAATTAAAATCATTTTCTGGATTGCTTGATAATTTTTCCTTATTCAAAATATAATTTGCATCTGAAAATACATATTTATTTTTTTTTACAATAATCTTTGATAGCCTCTCTTTATTTGCATCAATCATAGCAATTATCATATTAAATAACTCTTCCAATTGATTTTTCAAAAATTTTTTTATAAAATAATTATTAATAACGGCATCTCCTAAAAAAGTTTCAGGTGGTTTAGGCAATGCATTAAAATATTTTGCAATATTCTCTGAATCAAGTTTAAGTATACCTTTAAAAATATGAAATTCTTTTTTAAGTCTATCTTCTATATTTTTAGTAGAACTCATCTAATGATAGATTATATATTTTTTCCAAATTCTTATTATTATTTTTAAAAAAATAAAATAATTTAAAGATATCTGATATTTATGAAATATATTAGAGAAATGAGTTCTGAAATTTTAAAAGAGGAGTTGGAAAATGAAGACGAAGTATATGATTCTGAAGAGGATGAGGAATTATCAGATGAAGAGGATGACCAATCTAATATTGCAGAGGATGGTAAAAAAAAGAGGGGTAGAAAACCGAAAGTAAAGGAGGGCGATGATGGCGAGGTTGTTGAAAAGGTTCAAAAGAAACGTGGTAGAAAACCTAAAGTAAAGGATGTGAATGAGGAGGAGAAGAAGCCAAAGAAACGTGGAAGAAAACCGAAGGAGAAGATTTATTCTGTAAAGGAATTGCAAAAGTCTTTTTTCGATGAACACAAGAGTGAAACATTGATTATACATTTGCCAATTAAAACATCAGATATAAATGATAACAATAATCCTAAGCCAAGTAATAATGAAAAGAATGATTATTTATTATTTGAGGATAATATTGTTAATACTCCTAAAAATGAATTTAATAATGATGACATGTTGCCAACACAATTAAATTTTCTTGAAATTGAAAATAAAAAAAATAGTACGAATTCAGACTTCTTTTTTGATACTGATAAAAATGATGTATCCGATAAATTAAGTGCACCTATTATCGTGAATAATAATCCTGATAAAATAGTTGATAAATCATCAGAAGTTGTAGACGACGATAGTAAAAATAATCGTGTCATTAAAAAGAATTTGAAAAATATATTGTACGAATTTATTAATGCAAATAATGATAAAGTTTGGCCGGAGACTACAAACATACACTGCTGGTGGTGTTGTCATAAATTTGAAGGGATACCATGTGCATTACCGGAATTTTATAAGAAGGATAAATTTTATGTGAATGGATGTTTTTGTTCATTTAATTGTACTGCATCTTATAATTTTAGCAAAAATGATGATGCAATGTGGGAGCGTTATAGTTTGTTAAATTTGATGTACAAAAAGATGTATAAAAAGAATTTTGTCAAGATTAATTTGGCTCCTCCTCGTGAAACATTAAAAATGTTTGGTGGATATTTATCTATTGAAGAATTTCGCGAGTATAGTATTAAGAATGATAAAACATTTCAGGTAATTAATCCTCCATTAATATCTATTATTCCAAAAATAGAAGAGAATATTAATATAAGTAAAAATGCTAAAAATAATAATCAATCTATAAATGAATCCATTTTGGCAAAAACGCAAAATAGTTTAAAATTAAAAAGAAATAAACCGATAACAAATCCAAATAGCACATTGCAATCATTTATGGATTTAAAAATTATTTAAGGAGATGAGATTTAAGGAGATTAGTTTTAAGAAAAATAATAAATTTATTTTTAGAAATTTATTATTTTATTATTTATTTTAGAATTTATTTTATTATTTATTTTAGAATTAATTTATTTTATTTTTCTTTATATATAATATATAAAATGACTGATGCAGATTCACCTTCCAATATGCAAGATTTTACAACTGATAGTTATAATTTAACTTATAAACCTCAAAGTTGGTGTGTTACTCCAGGTAGTATTTATACCAACAAATTTGCAAACTACAACTATTTCAATAAGAAGTGTGGTGATCCTTACACTTACTATGCTTATTGGTATAGAAGATTCCCAAGTGAAACTAAATATTTAAATTGCTATTACTTACCAAACAAAGATATTTATTTCCAAAATACTTATGGATACTTAAATTCTGGTAAAAATTGTAATACTATTCCATCAAACCATGTAAATGGATACTATGGTGGATTTAAATATTTCGATACTCGTACAAACGCATCCAGTGCAAGAGTTTTCTTAACCCGTAAATAAATAAATAAATACATATAAATAAATACATATAAATAATTATTGATTTTAATATTATTATATAAAGAAATACTTTATATAATACTTATAGATTTATGAAATTAGTATCATGGGACGTAGGAATTTATAACTTATCATACTGTATATTAGAAAAAAATGAGGAGGGTAATATTCAAATATTAGATTGGGATATTGTTAATTTAGTTGATAATGAAGAGATGAAGAAAGATGTTAACTTATTATTTGAAAATATACCACGCAAATTACAAGAAAAACCGCAATTATTGGGAGTTGATTATGTCGTTATTGAAAATCAACCATCGTTGAAAAATCCAAAGATGAAATCTATCCAAATGATATTGTACTCATATTTTTTAATATTGGGTAAAATTGTTGGAACGGAAAATCCTGGGGCAAGTTTTATTCAGAATATTGATTTTTGCTCTGCATCGAATAAATTGAAGATTTACGATGGACCGGAGATTGTATTAGAAGAGAAAAAGAAACGAGGTAAAAAAAATATGGAAGAACAATCTGCTGACACAGTAATTATTGTAGATGCGGATGCTCACACAGAAAAGTCTAAATCGAAAAAGGGGAGTGCAGTAAAATATGCTGATAAAAAACGCTTGGCCATTGAACAGGCAAGATATTATGTTGAAACAAAATTTCCAGTGTACAAGGATTTTTTTGCAAGTCATAAAAAGAAGGATGATTTATCCGATTCTCTTTTACAGGGATTATACTATCTTAAAAAGAAATAATTTATGTTTTTCTGTTTATTTTTGAGTTATAAAATAAATTCCAATGATTGTAATAATCATTCCAAATATTTGTTTTATCGTATATCTTTCACCGAAAATAAATGTACTCGTTAAAAATAATAAAAATAGAGAGGCTAATTTAATAAACAGTGAATTTAATAATGGAGTATTGTGGTTCTTATCAAGTTCGAAGAGTGAAAGTGATGACATAACTGTTATAAAAGCCATAACAAAAAGAGCTCCTATTTGTGTCATAGATAGCTTTTTATAATTATTAAAATTTTCTGCAATAGATGTGTAGTTATTTTCAGAAGTATTTTTAATGGTTTTATATATAAAAACAATAATTACAAAAAAGGATATGAATAATGTATTTAACATTAATACTTCATGGCTTTCCAATGTTTGTAAAAGATGTTTTCTAAAATATGGATTCACTGATTTTAGCAAAGAGAATCCAAAAATATAGTGATACATGATATAAATATAAATATATTATATTTATATTATCCATATTATAATTTATAATTTATATTATTTTTTCTAAACAGCTGCGAATAAACTATCGCCTGCATAATATCCGTCTAAATTTTTTAGTAATTCGGAGCCATTATTATTATTATTTATCATTTGTGGTCTAATATTATGTTCCTCTTCTAAAATGTTATTTATTTGTTGTCTTATCTCTTGTTTTTGTTCGTATCTTCGCTCTTGGTTTTGTTCGCGTCTCTGTTCTCTCTCCTCTTGGTGCACAACAGGGCAAGGAGTTTGATTACATTTTCCCTTTTCAACATAATTATCATTAATATATTTTTTAACTTCGTCGCTGTTTAGAATATCACTCTTCTTTATATAATCATTCATATCGGGATGGTCTGTGATATTATATTCAAATAATTGCTTACACTGCTCTTGTTTAGGTGGTTCCGGGCATATAGGACAGATTGGACATTCAGGACAAATTGGACAATCAGGAGAGGCAGGTATTTCACTCTTTCGAACATATTCTGATAAATCAACCTTATCACATTTTGGAATACTACTTTTTAATATATAATTACTCATATCTGGGCAAGAATTTATCATATTTTTTGTTGCAAATTGACTCATATCTGGACAAGGTGGAACAGAACTTTTTAACACATATTTATCTATATCTTTATTTAAAGTTATATCACACGTCCTGCATATTTGGTTATCGTTTATTGGGCTATAAGGGGGTGGAGGGATACATGATGGTTGTTGTGGTTTAGGAGGGGGTGGTGGTGGAGGACAATTGCAAGGTTTGTCTGGATGCTCTTCACATTGAGGAGGAGGAGTTGGAGTATAAGTCCGTTTATCAGGTGGTAATCCCCAATGATATTTTGGAGAGGCTCCTTCACTTATATCTGTGCTATTGGAATTCTCTTCGAATTTCTCTAAATTAGGTGCAAAATTTTCTACTATATTATTTATTTCTAATATCTTCTTCTTCTCATCTATCACTAATGGTGTTGATTCACTCATATATAATCCTATAATTATAATTACAACTCCAAATAAAATTATCCAAATCATTATATCAGAATTTAAATTCATATATACTAATATATATGAATAAAATATATTATGAATAAAAAAATAATTTATTTTTTATTTATTTTTTATTTATTTTTTATTTATTTTTTATTTATTTTTTATTTATTTTTTATTTATTTTTTATTTATTTTTTATTTATTTTTTATTTATTTTTTATTTATT
>JACCDO010046311.1_pt1 | contig 41735 bp, 42 predicted proteins | sample 7446101 | NCBI WGS metagenome assembly JACCDO01 (sample SAMN15323440, study PRJNA562643) | freshwater metagenome | isolation source: river surface water | place: USA:Blue River Watershed | collected 2017-08-16 | reverse complement strand
GCTTACCTTCCTCCCGACGGTCTTAGAGGGTGGCAAGATCAATCTGCGCGTCACACCGGAGGTGTCAGAGCTGTCACTCGAGGGATCCACAATTAAGTCGGGTAACAGCACAAGCGTACTTCCCACTATCTCTACGAGACGGGCCTCTACAACGGTACAACTGATGGATGGTCAGAGCTTCGCCATCGGCGGCTTGATCAAGAACAATGTGACCGAATCAATCTCCGGACTGCCGTTTCTCAGTGAGCTCCCCGTTTTGGGCGCCCTGTTTCGTAGCAGTGAGTTCATGAATGATCGCAGCGAACTCATGTTCATTGTGACACCCCGACTCGTGAATCCCCTCATGCAGGTTAGTGCCCTGCCAACGGATCGGTTTACACCCCCAAGCCGCGCGGAGTTTCTCTTAAACGGCCAGCTGGAGGGATCGCGACGGGAACCCACCGACGCGCCCAGTTCATACACACCACAAAAGGACACCAAATGAACCATATTCAAACGATCACTCGCACAGGCCGCGTCATTGTTCTTGCATCGGCGATTGGGTTCATGACTGGCTGTGCCCATCAGTACAGCCCAGATGCCCAGTTCGGGCAATCGATTCGAGAGCATCTGGCACTGCAGACGAAGAATCCTGGTGGCGTCGGACATAACCGACTCACCAGCGGATTTGAAGGCGGAGCCGCACGATCATCGGTAGATGCTTATCTCAAAAGCTTTGAAGCGCCAAAGCCCACTCAAGATGCACTCAAACTGGGGGTTGGTGTTGTCCGCGAGGGGAATGGGGGTCGTTGATGCGCCCTTCATATAGCGACCCAAGCCATGACGCCCATGACAACACTCCGTATCGTTGATACCCCCGTCCCAGCCGAGGCGGTGGCCATTGATCCCATCTACACCGAACAGGTTCGACTCAAGGCTGAGATTCATGCCCAACTGCTCAAGGTTATTGATCTCACTGTCTTAGAGAGTCTCCCCCCTGACGATCTTCGCCATGAACTCTCCGTAGTCGTCAAGAAGATTGTTCGAGACCAGAGAATTCCGCTCTCTTCGCCGGAGCTGGGAACGCTCATTGCAAGTATCCAGAATGAAGTAATGGGGCTTGGCCCAATCGAACCCCTGATGGCAGATCCTTCGGTATCAGACATCCTGGTCAACGGCGCCCATGATGTTTATGTCGAGCGACGAGGCATTCTGGAGCGGACGCCCGTTGCGTTTGCAGACGATGATCATGTCTATCGCATTATCGAACGGATTGTTTCTCGTGTTGGGCGGCGGATCGATGAGTCAAGTCCGATGGTAGATGCACGACTTCCGGACGGATCTCGGGTGAATGCGATCATTCCTCCGCTTGCGCTTGATGGCCCGGTGCTCTCTATTCGTCGGTTTAGTGCAAGTCCTTTGGGGGTTCAGGAACTGATTCGACTCGGAACAATCACCGAGGAGATGGCAGTAGTGCTTGAAGCCCTGGTGAAGACCAAGACTAACTTCTTGATCTCAGGCGGTACCGGCAGCGGGAAGACCACGTTACTGAACATGATGTCTGGGTTTGTACCTGCCAACGAGCGAATCGTGACGATTGAGGACGCTGCAGAACTGAGGCTACAGCAGCCGCATGTGGTTAGGCTCGAGACACGGCCCGCGAATGTCGAGGGCCGTGGTGAGGTCTCTCAACGTGCACTTGTTCGCAATAGCCTGAGGATGCGGCCGGATCGAATTGTGATTGGAGAGGTTCGCGGTCCCGAGGTGCTTGACATGCTTCAAGCGATGAACACGGGTCACGAAGGCTCTATGACGACGATTCACGCCAACAGTCCGCGCGATGCGCTGTCTCGCCTAGAGAACATGGTGGGGCTCACAGGACTATCGATCGGACTCAAACCCCTTCGCCAACAGATTGTCTCTGCGCTATCGGTGGTCATCCAGATTGCCCGACTTGCAGACGGTAAGCGAAAGGTCATCAGCCTGCAGGAAATCACCGGCATGGAGGGCGATGTGATTGAAATGCAGGAGATATTCCGATTCCGACAGACCGGGGTGTCACCTAACGGGGCCGTTCAGGGAGGCTTTCAGACGACGGGTATTCGGCCTCGGTTCTGCGATCGTCTCTCGGCAAGAGGCGCGGCGATTCCAGAGCATATCTTCCACGAACACGAGTCGATCGGCCAAGGAGCCGCCAATGGATAGGTTCATCATTCTCAGTCTTCTCTTTGTCGCGGCGTTTATGTTGAGTCTGAGCTGCCTACAACTGATCGGGCGGTGGCGTCAACGAGCCCTCCAACAGATTGATCAGCCCAAGAAACCTGTCGTGCAGCCGATTCGGATGCGCCCCATCCGTCTTCTGCGTGACCGAAGGCTGAGCGAATCAAGGCGCGTCCATGAGGTACTCGCCGAGCTGCCAGCGACCTGGTCACTGCAACGACTGATCACCCAATCCGGTGTTCAGTTCATGACCGATCGCCTGTTGATCATCATGGCTTTGCTGTTCATCAGTGGCCTCCTGTTCGGGGGGCTAGTCTCACTTAACCTGATCGCATCCATCGCGCTCGGATTAGTTTTTGGGGCTTCACCTATCTTTATCTTGGTCGCCTTAAAACGAAAGCGACTAGATCGAATTAACGAGCAGCTCCCGGATCTTTTAGACTCGCTCGCCCGTTCCCTTCAGGCGGGGAATTCATTTTCGACATCTCTAGCCACGGTCAGTCGAGAAGCCCCTGAGCCAATCAGCAGTGAATTTCGACAGATCAGCGAAGAAATTAACTTTGGTAGCAGTCTGAAAGACAGTCTTCAGTCGCTTAGCAAGCGGATTAATAGCACGGACATTAACTACTTCACGTTGGCGGTACTCACGCACACCCAGACAGGGGGAAACTTGTCTGAGCTATTACTGAGCCTTGCCAGTCTCATTCGCGATCGACAGCGTCTGAGAAAGATTGGTCGAGTCTTGTCAGCAGAAGGTCGTCTTTCAGGATGGATTCTCGGTGCGCTGCCCTTTGTGACCGGCGCGCTGATCTTTGCGATCAATCCCACGTTCATCAGTGTGCTCTGGAAAAACCCATCCGGTGTGCTCTTAATGCAGATCACCGCAGTAATGATGGTCATCGGCGTCATTTGGATGATTCGTATCGTTAATTTCCGTATCTAGGACTGTGTCATGAATCTGCCCATGATCATCATTTTTGTTCTGCTATTTTTCCTCTCGGCCACCGCTGCATACCTTGCCTTTCGACTAACAGATCCCTTCACACAAGACGTGATGCAGAAAATCAGTCGTCCGCTTCCAGGTATGCAATCCACCCTGAGCAGCTGGCTCGGCACTCTTGGTCGGAAGACCCAAGTCATACTGGGACTGTGGATGCCACGATCTTTCCGCAAGGAAAACTGGCAGCAGTCGCCGCTCAGAATCAGGTGCGTGCAAGCGGGGTACCGAGACTTCTCATCCGCACTGATTTATGTGGGATCAAAAGTCGTCTTGGCGGTAGGGCTACCGTTGATCGCTATGCTGGGAGTAAGCCTATTCATAAGCCCATTGAGTAATCTGGCGGTAGCAGCGATTCTCTTTGTGATGTTCGGAATCGGATTTTTTATCCCCGACGTCGTGCTTAGGTCCCTGGTCGCAAAACGTCAAAGACAGCTTTTCGAAGCATTCCCTGATGCACTGGACCTAATCCGAATCTGTGTCGAGGCCGGATTAGGACTTGATGCTGCAATCCAACGTATTGGCCAGGAGTTCAAGCGGTCGGCCCCCGCGCTTGCCGATGAATTCACCCTCGTCAGTCTCGAACTACGCGCTGGTGCTGGCCGACCTGAGGCGCTTCGTCGCCTGGCTCAGCGAACAGGGCTCAAGGAGATGAATGCCTTCGTCACCATGCTGATCCAGGCAGATCGCTTTGGTACAGGAATTGCCGAATCTATTAAAACCCATGCCGATCAGCTGCGACTCTCTCGTCGACTCAAGGCAGAAGAAATCGCCGCCACGATTTCAACACGGCTGCTGTTTCCATTGATCTTCTGCATTTTTCCTGCGCTGCTTCTGGTGCTCATGGGACCTGCCGGACTCTCCATTCAACAGCACTTAATTCCTGCGACGAAGACTCAGTAGCCGATCGACCCCGGAATGCCGAAGATGAACCCAATAAAGCGCTATCGATCCAAGATCAACCGACGCAAAAGCAATGGCATCGCGAGCGTTGAGCTTGCCCTCATCCTGCCATTGCTCTTAAGCCTGATTTTTGTCATGGTTGAGGCGAGTGTTGCCTTTTACGATAAGGCAATCCTCACCCATGCAAGCCGCGAGGCGGCGAGACTTGGTGTACTCGGACGTACCCCCGCCATGCCCCTTGGAGACGTAGAAGCCTATGCGGTCAGCATCAGCCGAGATCGACTGTTATCGCTTTCGGGGAAGACGACAAAGCCATTGCCAACCGCACGGGCGACCGCGGGAAATAGCCCAGTCAGTGGCGCGCCCGTGCTGACCGTCACGGTGGACTATCCCTACGAGGGACTGCTCTTAGGCCCCCTGCTTTCGGCGCTATCTCGATCAATCACGCTCACCGCGACAACGGTAATGCACTATGAGTAACGATAAAAAGCCTAAAGGCGCTGTATCGATCATCTTTTCGATTCTGCTTCTCATCCTGTTTGGATTTGCCGCCCTGGCCGTTGACCTGGGCTATATGGCTGTTGCGAAAAGCGAACTTCAGAATGCTGCCGATGCCGGTGCGCGAGCCGGGGCACTGAGGATGTATGTCAATGGGTCAGGCCCAAACTGGGCAAGCGCTCAACAACGCGCCGAAGAACTCGCCGAACTCAATCCTTCAACGGGCAATCCGGTGGTCTTACTGTCACCACCTGAGGTTGGATACTGGAATCTCGATATGCGTGGACAGACGATCCAACCCCCAACGGGATTTACACCGACAGCAAAAGACCTTCCTGCGGTCAAAGTAACCGCAAGCCGAACCGGCGCTGGCGACGGTGGGCCCATCAGCACACTATTTGCGCGCACTTTAGAAATCGACACAGCGCCGGTGAGCGCGACCGCTATCGCCATCGTTGCTGGACCTGGCTATGTTGACCAACGTGCCCTGTTTCCGTTCGTGATGAGCCAGTGCATGTACAACGCCTACTGGGACACAACGAGCACACCGCCGGGGCCAGTCGTGAACAATGGAAGCCCCAAAAAATTCACCCTTGGAAGTCACCTCAGTGATCCTGTTTGCCTTAAGAATACGGGCACGTGGACATCTCTCAAAGAGACGTCAACGAACTCAAACTACATCCGCGACCTGATTGATGAATTTGGTACACCCAATCCTATACTTCCACCCGAGCCAATTGCAATTGGGGATGACATCATCGTCGCTTCAGGCGCGATGGCGTCAAACTACCTCTCAACAATCGCTTGTCTGAGCGGAGAGCAACGATGCCGTACCGTGACAATTGCTGTCGTTGTCAATGCAGAAGCTGGATCGTCGCCAAGGGCGACCGAGGTACTTGCTTTCGCCTGCCTAAAACTACTCAGTGCCAACCAAGGGCAAAAGACCATCTCCGTTGAAATGACCGGTAGCTGCGATCCTCCCGGCTCCGGCGGGATCGGTCCCGACTACGGCTTCAAACCCAGGCCTAGAATCGTGCAGTAGCGGTTATCGGGTTGCCGTCGCGAAACCCCAGGGCTGCGTGTCACAATAAGCCTTTGGCGTTTGACATGAGGTGACCGCGATGAGCATCGACTTTCAAGAAGGGGAATACGCCCTGTCCATGGGCGCCTACCTGCAGGCCTTCGAGATTTTTTTGATGGTCGAAAAGGACCAGCGCGAACCCACCTACCTCAAATGCTGCCAGATGGCGCTTGCTAATCAGCTTGGCCCTAAAGAGATCACGGAGCTTGAAGAGCGTCTAAAGGACGAGATGCGCAAGAACAATGGTCGTGCCACCTATAACTACGGGCTGGTCATGGCCCATCTCGGTCATTCCGCAAAAGCGCAGGAGATCCTCAATCAGGCAGTACTCCTTGATGTCCCCGAAGCCAAGGCGGCACTGACCAAACTGCTATTGACCGGCAGTATTCGTTAAGGGTGCAATGAACCCATCGGATAACGAAGGTAAGATTCGGATCTCAAAGATTCTTGCCGATAAAGGGCTCTGCTCGCGGCGTGAGGCAGACCAGTACATTGAACAAGGGCTTGTGCTCGTGGATGGCGAGGTGGTTCAAGAACTCGGTTCTCGGGCCTTCCCACACCAACGCGTCGAACTTGCTGCGGGCGCCCAGAAACACCAGGCGGCCCGCCTTACGGTCATTCTGAACAAACCGGTTGGCTATATCTCTCACGCTGACGATGAGCGTGAGTACGCCCCGGCAGCAAGCCTGATCACGCAAGTCAACTTGTGGAAAGATCCGCGTGGAAATCCAGGAAAGATCGCGCTTCCCAGACAGATCAATACCCGATCGCTCGCTCCTGCCGGACGGCTAGACATTGATTCCACAGGACTTCTCGTGCTCACGCAAGACGGACGCATCGCGCGTCTATTGATTGGTGAAGATTCGACCATTGAAAAGGAATATCTGGTCCGCGTTGAGGGCAAGCTTGATGACAAAGGGCTGGGCCTTCTCAATCACGGGCTGTCACTCGACGGACAAAAGCTTAAACCGGCGCGTGTCTCTTGGCAGAACGAAGAGCAATTGCGGTTTGTTTTACGAGAGGGCAAAAAGCGTCAGATCCGCCGAATGTGCGAGCTCGTTGGGCTCAAGGTGACCGGTCTCAAACGAATCCGAATCGGAAAGATCCCCTTGGGAGCCCTCCCGACAGGCCAGTGGCGGGCGCTCGCCCCATGGGAAAATTTCTAATAAAGCATAAAATAATCGAATTAGTCGATTAATAGGAGGCCTGGATGGCCGCGCTTCCCTCACTCAGGCAGCTTCGATATCTGGTGACGCTTGCGGACACGCTTAATTTCACGCGTGCTGCAGAGCTCTGTTTTGTCAGTCAGTCGACCTTGAGTGCAGGCTTAAAAGAACTCGAGTCGATTCTAGGGGTTCAGCTAGTGGAACGAGATCGCCAATCCGTGGCGCTCACACATACTGGTTCCATCGTTGTTGAACGTGGTCGAGACTTATTGTCTGCCGCGGAAGATCTTGCCGAGATTGCAGCCAATCACAGCGTGCCGATGGAAGGACCCCTGAGACTCGGAATCATTCCCACTGTTGCCCCCTTTCTACTCCCCAGGCTCATGCCCGAGCTGCGCGAACGTTATCCAAAGCTGCGGCTATCGCTTCGAGAAGATCTCACTGAGCACCTTCTCGATCGATTAAAAAATCGCACACTTGACCTTGCGATCATCGCACTCCCTTATGAGACGGAAGGGATGATTAGTCAAAAATTATTCATCGATGAGTTCTGGCTTGCGGCCCTTCCTGATGACTCGGCCATCGCTGGCAAAAAAGTAAATCTGCTACCCCGAGTGACAGAACGTCTTTTACTGCTTGAAGAGGGCCACTGTCTTCGAGAGCACACACTGCAAGCCTGTCACCGCCAGGAACTTGCGAATACCGAGGGACTTGAGGCCACCAGCCTGCTCACCCTGGTGCAGATGGTCGAATCGGGTCTTGGTGTCGCGCTGCTTCCGGAGATGGCAGTGCGCAGCGGCATTCTGAACCATCTGGAGACAATTGCTCGACCGCTCGAGTCACCCACGCCAAGCAGGACCGTCGCGTTAGTCACACGACCGTCATCACCGCACATTCGCGAATTCGAGATCATTGGAACAATGATCAGTGATCAGCATCGCCAAAGGTCGCAGACCGTGACGAGCTCGCTCACTCGTCGTCGGTCCAGCAAGACCAAATTGCGTTAGGTTTTACTGACTGCCGGAGCCGGTGTGCGATGGCGATGCAGAATCAGCCAAAGCCCGGATCCAATAATAATCGCCATCCCTAAGAGGGACCAGAGATCTGGAAGTTGATCAAAGATCAGCCACCCCAATCCGATCGCCCAGATCATCTGCAGGTAGACAAATGGGGTCAACGTTGCCGGAGAAGCCCGATAAAAAGCCAGAACAAAAAAGAGGTGGCCCATTCCGCCCAGCAGCCCGACACTTGCGAGCCGAAGAATGGTTGGCCAGGATACCGGCGTATCAATGCCAATAATCAGGATCCAGATCGATGAGACCACGAGCCCCACAAGACCACTGTAGAAGAACGTTGTGAATGGATGGTCCTGGGTCAGTTTTCGAGTTAAGAGCTGAAAAATGGCATTTACGATTGCCATCATTCCGATGAGCAGCGCCGCAGAATGAAAGATCTCTGTGCCGGGCCGAACAATTAGCAGGATTCCCGAAAATCCGATACCAGCAACCCACCAGTCCATCTTTGCGACACGTTCCCCAAGAATCGGCGCAGACAGTAGTGCGACCCAGATCGGTGCTGTGAAGGAGATCGCTGACGCTTCCGCTAACGGTAACCAGTGAATACCCGCGAAAAACAGAACGCTCGTCATCAACATCAGGAACGAGCGAAATAGCTGCAAGCGAGGCTTGGTTGAGCGCCAAAACTCAGCGCCCGCAAAGGTCGCCGAAAGCGGAACCGAGATCAGCACCTGACCGAGATAGCGCGCCCAAATCAGCAGCGGTAATCCCACCTCTGACATGAGGATTTTGCCGACCGCATCCAAGGTGGTCAGACATAGACCGCCCGCAATAAAGAGCCCAAGTGCGGCGCGCATCGCCGCTAGATGCTGAGTCATCCCGAGACCACCAACCGCCTAGAAGAAAAAGCCCCGCCGGATCCCCAGCCAGAGGTCATACCGAAGCTGCTGATAACGCCGATGCTCCTCGCGTAATCGCTGAGAGAGGAGACGAATCATTTCGGGCCGATACGCGGCACAGTCCACGGATCTGGATTTGATCTCTTCCTGAGCGGCCAGTCGGAATTCGTCAGAGGCCGATGCAAACGTCTTATCAAATCCCGCTTCTACCGCTAGGCAAAGCTCCAGATCGGCAGACGCCTTCGCCCGGGTCTGGTAAAACTCCGGGCCGACAGTCGCACAGCCTCCCAGCATCAAGAAGGCGACAGTGGCAAACGAAAGTGATCGCATACCGTTATCATCCTATGGCTTATCCAAAAGAACAACAAAGAACACCGCCCGCATTGTGCTAAACCGAGTCGACCTGATTCTGCTGTCCTTGCTGACCCTTTTCTGGGGGGTGAACTGGCCCATCATGAAATATGCGGTGACCAATTTCCCGCCGCTGACATTTCGCATCATTTCAATGCTGATCGGGCTGCTCGCGTTATTTCTGTGGATGCGCCTACGGGGTGAGTCCCTATTTATCCCCAAAGAAGAACGTCGCCGCGTGATCCACTTGGCGATTGGCAATATGCTGATCTGGCATTTGTTTGCGATTTATGCTGTCAAGCTTCTCAGCTCTGGACGCGCTGCAATTATTGGTTACACCATGCCCGTCTGGGCCCTCTTAGCAAGTGTGTTTTTCTTCAAAGGAGAGTTCACTTGGCGGGGTGGCCTCGGTGTGCTGCTGGCACTCTGCGCAACGCTTTTACTTGCTGCAGAAGAATTTTCCGCTTTTCTTGGCCAGCCACTCGGGCTGGGCTTTATGCTGATTGCTGCAATGGGCTGGGGACTTGGCACGGCAATGATGAATCATCTGAAGGTGAGCGCTTCCAATACGGCATTAAGCTTCTGGATGATGTCGTTCACCAGCCTTTTTGTATTAGTCGCCGCGATTTTTCTAGAATCCGCCAACTGGCGCTGGCCGAACTTTGGAGAGTGGGTGGCAATTCTCTTTAATGCTTTTGTGATCTTTGGTTTTTGCCATGTCGTCTGGTTCCGACTCGCCCGTAAGCTTCCCCCGGTGGTGAGCAGCCTATCGATCATGCTAATTCCAGCACTGGGAGTCTTTTCTGGGGTTGTCGGTCTCGGTGAAAAACTTGGCCCCTATGACCTTGGGGCGCTAGTGTTCATTCTGCTCTCTATGGCTGCAGTGTTAATTCCTCAACGACGACCGACGTCGACATAAAGCGCTTCCATCTCCTTACGGAGACGATACGCTGTCAAGGAGGGATCGATCTGCACGTCATCCCAGGTCAGGCTTTGACCTGCCGCGACATCGCGAACAAGCTTAAGCTCATGCGCCAGACCGAGCGGCAGCCCACCCATGCCCAGCGATGTTGACGCCGGCATCAACTTACCGTAGACGGTGTAGCCACCCTCCCCATCCAGAATTTCACCTGCACGCAGTGCACGCTTGGCGGTCGCCACCACATCCGCGTTCAGCCCTATCGCAGCGCCGGTCGATTCTCCGCGCAAGGCAACGGAGGCCACCGAGATACCCACTTCCAGCCCGATGAGATGCCAGCGCTTATAAAGACAGGCATAACGTCCTGATGGATCGGTTCGAACCATGTATTCCTTAAAGCAGTTCCGGATGTACTCCGTGTCCCCTTCAAAGACCACAAAGACACCAAACCGAATGTCATAAGGGATGACACGGCCATCTTTCTCAAGGGATGACACGACTTCGACCTGACCCTTTTGATGAAGAACGCCCCCTTCCGCAATTGGTCGACAGACAAAGGGAATGTCGTCCACCGATGCTGGGGGATAGCTGAGCCCGTCAGGGGGTGCCACCAGTCCAGTTGCATTACAAATTGCAGTGCTTTCAATGGCGGGCTTGGAGCCATCAAGAAACGAATTAAACATCTTCGGGTTCAGTCCGCCAATCTTGGCCTGCTCGGGCGTCAGCCCATAGTGCCCCCAGACGGTCTCTGGGGTGGACTGGGCAAAATGCGGGAGCCATTTGTGGCCACGTCCAGCAGCAACAACAGAGAAACCCGCTGTGCGTGCCCAGTCCACAAGATCGCAGACCAGTGCGGGTTGATCCCCGTAGGCAAGGCTGTAGACAACGCCGCTGTCTTTGGCCCGTTGCGCTAACAGCGGGCCGCAAAAAGCATCCGCCTCCACGGTTACGTTGACCACATGCTTACCGTGTGAAAACGCCAAGAGGCAATGTTCTACAGCGGCAATTGGGTGTCCTGTGCACTCCACGACAATATCAATCCCGGGATGACGAACTAACGCCTGCCAATCGTCACCGACAAAGGTGTTGCCATTTTTCATCGCGGCATCAATTGAGACAGCACTCGACTGATCGGCAGTCCAGCCCACACGCGCAAGATTCGCTTTGGCGTTATCCGGCGACAAGTCCGCGATCGCCACCAGGTGCAGCCCCGGCGTCTTCGGAACCTGAGCGAGATACATCGATCCGAATTTACCTGCACCGATGAGACCGACACGGACGGGGTTTCCCTCGGCCTGACGCTGGCGAAGCTTGGCGTAAAGATTCATGACATGACCTATGACAGTTGGGGTTTTAGGGATTTTCCTCGATTCACCGCTTTGGTGCGCAAAAAGTTATGACTAATATATATAAAAATAAACACAAAAAAGGAGGCAACCATGCGCATACTAGTCGTGGAAGATAACGCAGGGCTACGAAGGATCCTGCGCGCTGCCGTTGAATCATGCGGCTACGAAGTCGACGAAACCACGAATCGTCATGATGGACTCGCGATGCTCCTCGGCGACCCAGACATCGGTATTGTGGTGCTCGATCTTGATCTCGAGCAAGAGACAAGCGAGTTTCCGGAAGGCTTCGCTTTTCTTAAGGCAATCTCAGAATACAACGCGCTCATTAAAGTCATTGCGACAAGCGGGACCGCATTAAATGAGATCACCCAGAGGGCAATCGAACTCAATGCATTCGACTTTTTACCAAAGCCGGTCGATATCAGCCAAATGCGCTATGCACTAGAGCGCGCCCGTCTTTATTACGAAACCCATCGTCAGCTGAGAAATGAGTCCAAGGTCCCAATTCAGGTGGTGGCGGACGCCTCTCGCCAGACTGCCGTCCGCGAAGTGCAGTTCAACGCGACACGTCAACTCTTACAGACCATCCTGACTGAAACCAACCACAACGTCTCTCAGGCGGCGCGACGACTGAACATGACCCGTGAACATCTGTATTACTACCTAAAACGGCACGGCATCCACCGACCCAATTCCTGAGTGCGCTAAACCTTCAGCGCGCAGACTTCTGACAGTGTAAGCCCCCCTGACTCCACAAGACGCGCTCGGGGATTGACCATAAGGACTCACCACACCAAAGGGAGAGTCCGATGAAGATGAAAAGAGGATTGTTAATGGTTGCGGCCACGGCCAGCATTAGCCTCTCAAGCGCGGCGCTGGCGGCAAGTGGAACAGCAAGTTTTGATGTCTCGGTTCAGGTCTTGGCCAGCTGCTCTATTAGTGCGAGCAACATGAGCTTTGCGAGTATCACCACTGGCACGACGACTAACACTGATGCTACATCCACACTTACGGTGAACTGCTCTAGCGGGACGCCATTCACGATTGCACTGGGGAACGGGGCAAACTTCACGACGGCAAGGAGAATGGCGTGGGGCGGAAGTTACATCACTTACGCACTATTCCAGGACAGTGCTCGATCCTTGGAGTGGGTTGGTGCGACGACAAAATCAGGTACTGGTACAGGTGCGGATCAAAGCTTCACGATATACGGCCGTATTCCCTCGGGACAGAATGTCTCAAATACCGGATCCTACGGCGACACCATCATCGCAACCATCACTTACTGAGGTGAGCGATGCGACTACCGATCTTTTTACTCATGTTGATGACCGGAATGCAGGCTCAGGCGGCGCTCAATATTACGCCGCCACAACTTGCACCGGATCAAGATGGCATTGTCGCAACAGAAGTACGATCCAGTCTGAGCACACCAACCCGATGGTCGGTACGCGTCACTCCATGGGATCCGCTCGCGCCATCACCAGAGCGTGGAGCGGCGCTTCCAATTGCCAGCAAGGATAGCGGTCCACCGTCGGCAGCATACCCACCACTGGGGGTGGATGTTTCACCCAGGTTCTTCTCGCTCGCCGGCTCCGGACGCCAGATGATTCGTGCCAAAGTATTTGATCGCTCTCAGTATTACCGACTTGTCATCGAGCAGATTCCGCTGGAGTCCCCCACAGACCCCGGTGTCAATTTTCGATTCCGCTTTAGCCTTCCAATCTATCGATCTCCGACAGATCCTTTAATTCCGCCAGGACTTTCGATCCCATAGGTTCGCCATGCTGGAATTAGCCTGGCTACTAGCCGCCATTGAGCTCAATGGCGCAGTGATCTCTAGGGCAGACCGCTATGCGCTGACGGAAGCAAGCTGTGTGATCGACAGCAAACCCCTTGTCAACGCCCTATCCAAGGAGGGCCAGACGCGACACCAGCAAGGATCGATGCTGGTATTCGAACGAGGCCAGTGCGAATTCGATCCCGCAGAGACGCTTATCCGGCTTCGGCTCCCGCTGGACTCACTCGCAAGCCGACGAATTCAGTTTGGATCAAACCCCTCGTTGATGAGCATCGCCCTACTACACGATCGCTCAAGACTACAGACTCACCCAGACTATCAGTCGCAGCCAGCAGCAGAGAATATTCCCGCCGCTGCATTCGACCTGTTTCTGGGTTCTGGGCTCCATGGCGCTGGCGTTACATTCAGTCGTGGCCCAAGCCTCTTGCGCTGGGATACCCAACGCACGCTCGATGGGCAACGCTTTTCACGGGCTACCGCCGATCACTTGTTCGCGGACGGCGCATCTGTCCAAATGGGCGATATTCGGACCACAGTCGGGGTAGAACAGCAGTTCGCCGAGCTTCGCGGCCTGATGCTGACCAACCGAGCGCTGATTCTGCGGGGGGAGGGAAAAGCGGAAGCCACACTGCGTGTTCCTACTCCCGCAAGAATCCAGTTCTATGACCGTCAGGGTACCGCCATCTACGCCAGCGAGATTCTGACGCCAGGAAATTATCAGATCCAAGGGTATGGGGCGAGCACGATCCCGGGGTTTATCGAGGCCAGATTGATCGACATTAACGGACAGACACAGCGTATTTTCATTCCCTGGTCTGCTGACCGTCGACTGTTACCCGCGCGTACGCCCGAATGGGAGATCGCCTTCGGTCATCCACGCGATCTCACAGGCCGTCTCAGTACTACTGATGTGATCGCCGCCCGGCTGCATTACGGGCTATCTCATCAGCAGACGATCGGCCTGCGTGTCGATCGTATTTCAGACCAGACAAGAGTCATGTCAGAACTAAGCACTCGGGCACTACTCGGAGTGATTGGAACCGTTGCTGCAGGGAAAGCCTGCGCCGAGAAAAGATGTACAGATCTTTGGCTAATAGAAACTCGTGCCGCCTTAGGCCGACGAAGCCAGTTGATCGCAAGCCACGGACAGCTGATCACAGCAACCCTGCCGCCGGCGCTACCCCCAACAGTATCGTCATTGCGACCGCTACAGCAGCAAGTTACGAGCCAACTGAGTGTCTCTGGTGCCTTGAACGCAAGAACCAGTGCGGCGCTCACGCTATCCATGATCCAGGCGGCAGCTCAGTCACGCCAAATGACCCAGCAGTTATCGATCAATTTTCGGATTGCACCGAGGGCTCATTTACAGGCACAACTGCGTTCAGACGCGCTCCCCGGTTCTCCATCACGCTGGTTTGGTGCGCTTGGGATCTCATTTGACCTGCCGGGTCGCCAGAATGTCGTCAACACCACTATCGGAATACGTGGCCAGCCCACTCCCAATGAGTCTCGACACGTCGTCACCACAGAGATGACTGCAGGCCGTCCAGATCCGTCGAAGCCAACCTTAAGTCTCAGTCAAGTTCAAGACAGGCAAGAAAGAACGCAGGCATTCTTTCGTTACCCCAGTCATTACGGCGACTTTTCGATTCGGGCCGACAGCCTGACGCAGACAACCGCTTGGTCCGCATCAACTCGGCTGTGGGTTACGCCAAAAGGGCTAGGCTTTGGCCGCGCAGGCGAAGACAACCTTGTGATTCAAGACCTTGGAATACCCGCTGTCAAAATCCACCAGGCTGGACGGGGAATGCAGGTCACCGATGAGAAAGGCATTGCCATGTTCCGCCAAGTACCCCCATGGACGGAGGCACGATTTACTCTGGACCCCAAGACAATTCCCTTTGGCGTGAACCTTGCGAGTAGTCAGATCCGAATTCCGATGGCAAGTCACCGGGCCTACTTCGTCAGTTCACGTGCGATGGTCACGGAAGCCCAGGTCTGGCGTATCTCAAACCCGGACATGATCGGACTCGACAACTATCGAATCGCGCTTGACCGCCATCAGCGTCGGATCTTTATCACGCCCGATGGCTACGTTGACCTTCACTCCTCTGATGGGCTTCCCATCTTGATTCAATCCGCAACGGGACACTGGGTTCAGTGCGATCTCCCCTCGGAAAAACGCCATGACCCCCATGCCATTTCCCAAACTAGATCAGAGCGACTGCTTCAGTGTCAGGAGAGCACTAGCCGCGACCCACAAACGGCATCTTCGTTGCCATCACAGTCATAAACTGAACATTCGCTGCAAGCGGTAATCCAGCCATATAGGCCACCGCGTCGGCCACATCCGCAACATCCATTCTTGGTTCGGCCATGCGGGATCCATTTGCCTGCAGGGCGCCAGCGCCAAAACCGGTGGTCATCTCTGAAGCGGCGTTTCCGATATCAATTTGTCCGCAGGCAATATCAAAGGCACGCCCATCCAGCGAGAGTGACTTGGTGAGACCTGTGATCGCATGTTTTGTTGCGGTATAGCCTACCGACTGAGGTCTTGGTGCATGCGCAGAAATAGAGCCGTTATTGATAATCCGCCCACCCTGCGGAGTCTGTCGACGCATCTGTGCAAAGGCTGCGCGCGCACAGAGAAACGCCCCGGTCAGATTGATCTCAACTGATTCACGCCAGCTGTCTACTGAGAGCTCATCAATCAATTGTCCCGGCGGGAAAATGCCCGCATTGTTAAATAACAAATCCAGCCGCGACCATTTTCCAACGATCGCCGAGAAACAGGCATCGACATCACCTTCCCGAGAGACATCGGTCTGGACAATTAAGGCATTCGACTCAAAACCAGAAGCCGTCTCTGCGAGTGTCGACTCCCGTCGACCTGCGAGCGCAACGGCCCAGCCGTCCTTCAGTAGTCTGCGAGCCACCGCCCGTCCGATCCCACTTCCTGCCCCCGTCACAAGCGCAACGCCTTTTGTTGTCATGACCATCATCCTTCTCAAGTAAGATCGTTGCTTTCAGTCTCTGGTTAGAAAGCAGCCGTCGTGAACCCTGTCAGTATTCTTTATCTGCACGGCTTTCGAAGCTCACCGCAGTCCTCGAAAGCTGTGATGATCGCAGAAGATCTTGCCAGATCGAAGATCCATAGCCTGTGTCCCGCTCTCGATATCGCCCCGAGGGTCGCCATTGCTCAGGCCGAGGCCGCCATTGCTGAGGGGCTTGCCCAAGGGCACCGGATCGGCCTCATTGGAAGCTCGCTCGGAGGGTTTTACGCGAGCTACTTAATGGAGACACACCCCGAGCGGCATCAGTTTAGAGCAGCACTCCTAAATCCCGCCCCGTGGCCCGCGCGAGACCTTGCACCATATGTTGGCGATCTTCCGGCATGGCACACCAATGAGGTCTTACGCTTTCGAGCGGAATATATTGATGACTTAAAAGCGCTCGAGGTCGGGATCACTCAGGCCGAACGCTATCTGCTGGTCGCCGCTAAAGGCGATGAACTCCTCGACTGGCAAGAGATGGTGGCACGCTATCCCGGTGCTACGCATCGCATCATCGAAGGCTCAGATCATGGCCTCTCGGACTTTGATCATCACTGGCCAAAGGTCAAACAATTCCTGACAGCCTAGATTAAGACCTGCGACGGTCAGGGGAGTCGCCATGACCCGCATCACGATGGCCACGCTCGAAATCAACACGCCACAGTAAGACAAGCCCGATAAGAAAGAAAGCGCCGGTGGTGAGCATCGCCAGTCGATGCTCGTCACCGCTTAGCCAGGTCACAAGACCATAGGTCAGCGGGCCCAGAATGGCTGCAAGATTGACGCCCACCCCCCAGATCCCGAAGATCTCCCCCTCTCGGCCAGATGGCGCAAGATAGGCAATCGCAGCGCGCGCACCGCTTTGCGACGCACCCATTGCAAGGCCAGCAAAATTTGCGGCGATCCAAAAAATCATTGGCGTTGTCGCGATCCAGGCAAGCCCCACCATCACCAACCAGAAGACAAGCGCCAGAGTGAGTCCGCGCCGGTGCCCGAGCCAATCCTGACAATACCCGAACAACCAAGCCCCGACTGCTGCAGTGATATTGACGACCAGGATCAGCGTGATGGTCTCGGTCATCGAGAAGTTCATGACCTGCTGCGCATAAACTGCCGCCAACGTAATCACGGTCTGGACGCCGGCGTGATAAATCACGACACAGACGAGAAACCGGCGTAGATCATGTTGATGTCGTGATCGCGCCCAGGTCTCCGACAAACGCCCCCAGCTTGCGGACAGCCAATCACGCAAAGACCAGTGATCGGAGTCAGGGTGCGGTAACGCGCGCTCACGCAAGACGATGAGAGACGGCAGTGCCACGAACGCAAATAGCAATGCCGTCGTAATCGTGGTTCCCCCAACCACCCATTGGGCGGAGAGCGAGGCCCCCTGCGCGTAGGCGACCCAAACCAGGGAGAGCCCAAGGCTTACGAGCCCGCCGAGGTAGCCCCAGGCCCAGCCGTAGCCGGAGACCTTGCCAAAGTTTTCTTTCGGGGCGAGTTCGGGAAGAAATGCGGCGACGAGATCCTGATTCGTTGCGTAACAAAGATTCGAGATCACCAACAGCACCGCCGCCCAGGCCCACAAGCCCTGGTCCACGGTCGTCAAAAGGGCTGTTGCAATCACACATCCCCAGGTGCTGATCACGAGTAGTCTGCGTTTCTTTGCACGAAGATCCGCATAGGCACCGATGACGGGCGCTGACAACATGACCAGGAGATAACTCGCAGACAGAACCAACGTCCAGACCAGAGTGCCTGCGGAATGGCCCGCCATGACATGAGACACAAAATAGGCGTTGAAAACGGCCGTCAGCACGACCGTGGTATACCCGGAATTCGCAAAATCCAGGCTTGCCCAGGCAAATGCCTCGCGTGACGAGACGCCCGGTTTCAGCAGTCGCGGTGGGGTCGTTAAAGACATAGGACCGAATGATGAGGCAAAATTGCGCTTCGGTCCTCCAGTTATACCCCTGGCACGGCCGCTTATATGACCAAACCCGCTAAAAAAGTCTTTGTTCGCACCTTTGGGTGCCAAATGAATGAATACGACTCGGACAAGATGGTAGACATCTTGAACGCGTCTCACGGCATGGAGCCTACCGACTCCCCCGAGGATGCCGATGTCATTCTCTTCAATACCTGCTCAGTGCGAGAGAAGGCCCAAGAAAAGGTCTTCTCCGATCTTGGCCGTGCCCGCGAACTCAAAAAAATCAAACCGGATCTGATTATCGGAGTCGGTGGCTGCGTTGCATCGCAAGAAGGGCATGGCATCGTTCAACGCGCGCCGTATGTCGATGTTGTCTTCGGTCCCCAGACGCTGCATCGGCTTCCGGATCTCATTGAGGCACGTCAGGCAACACGGAAGCCCCAGGTCGACATTCGGTTTCCGGAAATTGAGAAGTTCGACCACCTGCCTCCTGCCCGTGTAGAAGGGCCGACTGCCTTCGTCTCAATCATGGAAGGCTGTAGTAAATACTGCAGTTTCTGTGTCGTGCCCTACACACGCGGCACAGAGGTCTCTCGGCCACTCGAAGATGTTCTGACCGAAATTACCGAACTCGCTACCAAGGGCGTACGTGAGGTGACGCTGCTTGGCCAGAACGTGAACGCCTATCTTGGCCCCATTGATAAAGCGGCACCAGATCAGGCAACTGCAGATTTCGCAACGCTCCTGGAACTTGTTAGCCAGATTGAGGGAATTGAACGAATTCGGTTTACCACCTCACATCCCAGAGAATTCAGCCAACGACTGATCGATACTTACGGTCTGCTACCCAAACTCGTCAACCATGTGCACCTGCCGGTGCAGTCAGGTTCCGACCGGATCCTGACGGCGATGAAACGCGGCTATACCGCGCTTGAATACAAATCAATTATTCGACGGCTCAGAGCAGTCCGGCCCGACATCTCATTGTCGACCGACATCATCATAGGATTTCCCGGAGAGTCTGAGGCAGACTTTGAGGCGACGATGCGGCTGGTCCGAGACATTGGTTTCGATAACTCGTTTAGCTTTATCTACAGCCCAAGACCTGGAACGCCAGCAGCCGATCTGAAAGACGACACGCCGCGGGAACTGAAGCTCTCGCGCCTACAGATACTTCAGGCAGAGATTGAGGCGAATGCGCTACGAATCAGCGAGTCCATGCTGGGATCTACCCAACGTATTCTCGTCGAAGGCCCTTCACGAAAGAACCCGGAAGAACTTGCAGGGCGTACCGAGAATAATCGTGTTGTTAATCTTGTGGGGCATCCACGACTGATTGGTCAGATGATTAACGTGCGAATCAGCCATGTCTATCCGCACTCTCTGCGCGGCGAGGTGCTCTAGCGTGACCCGCAAACTTTCGCAGCGGGCAGTAACAGTGACGCTAGATCTTCAATGGGGGGCTGACCTAGACCAGGATGATTGGCCCCTGTCCCGCCCCAGGATCCGTCGACTGATTCAGGCAAGCCTGCCGTCTGCCTGCCGTTCAGCCGAGATCACTATTCGTATCGTTGGTCGCAAAGAAGGTAAATCACTCAACACCACTTATCGCGGCAAGTCTTATGCGACGAATATTCTGACGTTTCCTTACGACGCCCCGCCGCAGCTTCGCGCGGATCTGGTGCTCTGCCTTCCAGTGATCCTCGCGGAGGCAAAACAACAGAAGAAAGCCCCGGACCACCACTGTGCCCACCTATTGGTGCACGGGGTACTCCATGCCTGCGGACTCGACCATGAAGAATCCAGTGCCGCAGAGGCAATGGAAGCCCTAGAAACGGCCATTTTGCGGCGTTTTCGCATCGATAACCCATATGTAGCAACCTGAAATCACACTGGTTATGGCACCATAGGGGTCCCTTTAACTCGCCACCACGCGCATGAGCGACCCCAGCCCCGGACCCGGGACAGCAGGACTAAAAACACAATTCGAACGCTTAATCGCCCGCATCTTCCGCCGGGCCGATGACAAAGAAGATCTAATCGAACAACTGCGAGAGGCGCAGGAACACTCGGTCATCGATGCTGACGCAGTCTCGATGATGGAGGGTGTGATGCAGGTTGCCGACCTGCAGGTTCGAGACCTGATGATTCCCAGATCTCAAATGGATGTCATCGATATCGATGACCCTCTCGAAAAAATTCTTGAGACGGTGATTAAGACAGCGCATTCACGCTTCCCCGTCATTGAGGGCAAACGAGACAACGTCATTGGCGTGCTGATCGCAAAGGATCTCTTAAGACTACTGGCAGAACACGATGACGATCTTCGTGGGCTGCTAAGACCCGCCGTCTTTGTGCCAGAGTCGAAACGGTTAAATGTGATGCTGCGTGATTTCCGTATCAATCGAAATCACATCGCGATCGTCGTGGATGAATATGGCGGCGTGGCCGGCATGATCACCATCGAGGATGTGCTCGAGCAGATCGTGGGCGACATTGAGGACGAGCACGATATCGAGGAAGACGATGACAACATTGTTGCGATGCCCCGACAGCCGGGACGCTTCCGAGTCCGCGCGTTGACGCCGATTGATCAGTTTAATGAGGCCTTTAAAACCGAGATTGCCGATGACCAAGTCGACACGATCGGAGGATACGTTACGGATCAGTTCGGCCGCGTCCCACGACGAGGCGAGATCATCGAAAGCGATGGACATCGTTTTGAAGTGCAACGGGCCGATGCCCGACAAGTCCACGTCTTGATCGTTGAACGCGTTGGTGAGTCGGCGACTTAACCCTGCCAGACTGACCCGACTCGCGGGTCTGATTGCACCGATTGCTTATACGATCGGGCTTCACTGGATTTACATCAGCCTGCATGACTACGGGCAGATGCCAGCCTGGCTCGCTGCAATTGCCACCGTCCTTTTAGCGACCTATGTCGCCGCCTACGCCGTTGGGGCCGTCGCCCTCTCGGGATGGTTAAGCCCGACGCTTCGCCACTGGAGCACACCGTGGATCGTGGCGGCGTCCTTCACACTGATGGAGTGGCTCCGTGGCCATCTGTTTACGGGATTCCCGTGGATTGCCTTTGGCTATCTTGCAGTGGACACGCCACTGGCAGGATTTGCACCGCTACTTGGTGTCTACGGCGTTGGATTTGCCGTAGTGCTCTGCCTACTCTTGGCGTTGCAGGCCATCGTGCTAAAGCGATGGGCGCCTCTCGCGGGGCTCATCATCGTCTTGGGAATTGGACTCTGGAATACAACCATTCAATGGACGTCTCCCGCCGGGCGGCCATTACGGGTCGCATTGGTACAAGGCGCAATCCCACAGTCAATGAAATTCGATCCAGCGAGGGAGTCCGAAGCACTGCTAACGCATCTGCGCCTGGCCAGTGTTGCGGCAACGCCAGAGGGCGCACAGCTCATTGTCTTTCCCGAGACGGCGCTGGTAAGGCCCTGGTCGATGCAGCCTCCAGAGACGCAGGCCGCTTTTTTGTCTCTCGCCCAACGCGCTGGCGGCACCGTCATGCTTGGGCTACCGATGCGCGACCCTGATGGTTATCGAAACAGTCTGATCGCCATCCGCGAAGACAATGCGCCCGGGGAATTCTATGGTCGCTACGACAAACACCATCTCGTTCCCTTTGGCGAGTTCATTCCTTGGGGGTTTCGATGGTTCGTTGACATGATGCAGATGCCGCTCGGAGATTTCCGACGCGGCAGCCCGATCCAGACACCAATCGCTGTAAGGGACCAACGCATCGGTGTGAACATCTGCTTTGAGGACCTGTTTGGCGAAGAACTCATCAGGCCAATCACCCCCGGAATCCCAGCAGAGCGCCACCCAACAATGCTGCTCAATATCAGTAACCTCGCCTGGTTCGGCGACACAATTGCGCTCTCGCAGCACCTCTCGATTGCGCGACTACGGGCAATGGAGACTGGTCGGCCGATGCTCCGAGCCACAAACACGGGTGTGACGGGCGCCATCGACCATCACGGAGATCCTGTCGACCTCCTTCCAACGGGGTCGCCGGGGCTATTGCTGACTCAGGTTCAGGGAATGCAGGGAAGTACGCCCTTTATTCGCTGGGGTAACTGGCCCGTCATGATGGTGACGCTCATCATTTTGGTCGCTGCCATCGTTGCCAAGCGTCGACGATCTGCCCCGCGCAAAGCCTCGCCGCCAAGCCAGAATTGACCGACACCGGCTAGAATGCCGGACATGCAAAGCTTTCAAAAAATCATCCTCGCGCTCCAGCAATACTGGGACGCACAAGGCTGTGCCCTGCTGCAACCCATCGACCTGGAAGTCGGCGCAGGCACCTCTCACACCGCCACTTTCCTTCGCGCGCTAGGTCCCGAACCCTGGCGTGCGGCGTATGTCCAGCCCTCTCGTCGCCCGAAAGACGGTCGATACGGAGAAAATCCCAATCGGCTACAGCACTACTATCAGTTTCAGGTGGTATTGAAGCCCTCTCCCGAGGATATTCTCGATCGCTATCTTGGCTCTCTGAAGGCGCTTGGCATTGACCCTGAGACCAATGACATTCGGTTTGTCGAAGATGACTGGGAAAACCCAACCCTTGGCGCCTGGGGACTTGGCTGGGAAGTCTGGTTAAACGGAATGGAAGTCACTCAGTTCACCTACTTCCAACAGGTCGGCGGGATCGACTGCAGTCCGATTACAGGGGAGATTACATACGGTATTGAGCGACTCGCAATGTACCTTCAAGGGGTGGAGAACGTCTACGATCTGAATTGGACGAGCTGGCAAGAAGGCAGCGCGGAACATCGATTGAGCTACGGGGATGTTTATCACCAAAACGAAGTGGAGCAGTCGACTTACAATTTCGAGCAGAGCAACGTGCCGGTCTTGTTTAGCCGATTCGGCGAACACGAGGCCGACGCGAAACGCCTTCTTGAAGTGGGTCTCGCGCTCCCTGCCTATGAGCAGATCCTCAAAGCAGCCCACACCTTTAACCTACTCGATGCCCGTGGCGCGATCTCAGTGACCGAGCGCGCTCAGTACATCGGTCGAATCCGAAATCTGTCTCGGGCCGTTGCACAGGCCTACGTGGAGTCTCGTGAGCGACTCGGTTTCCCGATGTGCCAGAAAAAATAAACACGAGCCTGCGATGACCGATTCTTTTCTTATTGAACTCCTCACAGAAGAGCTCCCCCCAAAGGCACTGAAGCGTCTCGGTGAGGCCTTTGCTGAGTCCGTTGCAGACCGATTGACAAAGGACGGGCTCACAACGCCTGCAACACAAGTCAGCGGATTTGCAAGCCCACGACGTCTCGCCGTTCACATCACAGATGTCCTAGATCGCGCGCCAGACTTTCCAAAAAAAGAAAAGTTGCTGCCCATTACCATCGCGCTTGATGCGAATGGACAGCCAACGCCACCACTCATCAAAAAGCTGAATAGTCTCGGGGTGACGCTCGGCCAAGATCTTGCGCTCTCCGATCTCGAACGGGTCGATGACGGCAAGCAGGTGCAACTCGTTTATCAGTTCGTCGCCAAAGGACGCACCCTTGCCGAGAGTGCCCAGACAGCGCTCGAGGAGGCCATTGCCCGCCTACCGATTCCCAAGGTCATGAGTTATCAGCGAGCCAATGGTGAAACCGTCAAATTTGTTCGCCCTGCCCATGGACTGGTGGCACTCCATGGGGATCGACTGATCGAGGTCTCTGCGTTGGGTCTGACCTCTGGCCGTTCCACGCTGGGACATCGATTCCATGTCAAAGCACCGATCACGATTAGTCATGCAGATCAATACGCGTCTGAACTAGAAACCAAAGGCAAGGTGATTGCGAGCTTCAAGGCAAGACGCCAGAAGATTGTTGCGGCGCTAACGACACAGGCTGCGCCTGACCTTCCCGTGATGCCCGATAGCCTTCTCGATGAAGTCACCAGCCTCGTGGAGTGGCCAGTCGTCCTGCAGGCATCGTTTGAATCGACCTTTCTATCGGTGCCCCAGGAGTGCCTGATCCTGACGATGCAACAGAATCAGAAATACTTCGCACTGACGGATGCCAAAGGTGCACTGATCAATCGATTCTTGCTCGTCAGCAACATCGAATCGAAAGACCCCACTGTCGTCACCTCGGGTAATGCCCGTGTGCTGCGTGCGCGACTCTCCGATGCGAAATTCTTTTTTGATCAAGACCGCAAAAAGACACTGGCATCGCGGCTCGATGGCCTGAGTGCTGTCGTGTATCACAACAAGATCGGTCACCAGCGACAGCGTGTGGACCGACTGGCAACCCTTGCGACCCAGTGGGCCGCATCCGTCGGTGCTGACCCCGCGCTCGCACAACGCGCCGCTCACCTTGCAAAAGCGGATCTTCTGACGGATATGGTCGGTGAGTTTCCAGAACTGCAAGGCATTATCGGAACCTATTACGCGCGTCATGACCAAGAGCCCGAGGCGGTAGCCCTGGCGATCGAAGGCCATTACCACCCTCGTTTTTCTGGCGACAGCCTCCCCTCTAATCCAGAGGGAACCGCGCTTGCCCTCGCGGACAAAATGGAGACGCTGGTCGGCATCTGGGGAATTGGCCTTGCGCCCACGGGCGACAAAGATCCCTTCGCCCTGCGTCGACATGCGCTCGGGGTGATTCGTATGCTAATCGAGCAGCGTCTCCCGCTTGGGCTGCATGATCTAGTGCACCAGACAGCCGCAAGTTTTAAAGAGGTCCCAGCCGTAAATCCCGATCTCGACGCCGTTCTTGCTTTCATGTTGGACCGACTGCGCGCCTGGCTGAAGGAAAAGGGCTATTTGTCGGAAGAAATTGAGTCGGTACTCGCACAGCTTCCGACACCGCTTTACCAGGTGCTTCCTCGTCTCGATGCGGTTCGTCAATTCATGGGCGAGCCGGAGGCAGCAGCCCTCTGTGCAGCCAATAAGCGCATTGGAAACATCCTGAAGAAGTCAGAAGGTGCGACCGCCACGCTCAATGCAAAAGCATTGGTGGAACCTGCCGAGAAGGCACTCGCTGAAACATTGGCATCGATTGCGCCTAAGGCAGAGCAGGCCTTTATCGCGCAGGACTACACCGGTGCGCTCAAGCAACTGGCCGCGCTTCGTGTGCCAGTGGATGCGTTCTTTGAATCGGTGATGGTCAACGCAGAAGACCCAGCACTTCGTGCCAATCGTCTGGCCCTGCTTGCCTCGTTATCGCGCGCCATGAACCAGGTTGCGGATATTTCTCGACTCGCCGCCTAAGATGAGTCACGCAGCGGCTCCATTAATTATTCTGGATCGAGATGGGGTCATCAACGAAGACCGCGATGATTACGTCAAGTCCCCCGAAGAATGGGTCGCTGTTCCGGGCAGCTTAGAGGCCATCGCACGCCTGACCCATGCAGGATGGTCGGTGGTGGTCGCCACCAATCAATCTGGGATCGAGCGCGGACTCTTCGATATCAACACCCTGCATGCGATTCATAACAAAATGACCAATGCCGTCGCTGAAGCCGGTGGGCGTATCGATGGGATCTTCTTCTGTCCTCACGCTCCCGATACAGGCTGCCGGTGCCGAAAACCCGCTACAGGTTTATATGAGGACATTGCGAACCGATTTGGTCGACCGCTTACCGATGTCCCTGTTGTCGGAGACTCTCTCCGAGACCTACAGGCAGGACATGTCATGGGCGGATCACTATGGCTGGTCCGCACAGGAAAGGGAGAGCGGACGCTAGCGGCCGCAGCAAACGACCCCACGAAAGCGTTGCCACCGGGGTCGCAGATCACTGACAACCTGGCAGCGGCGGTCGCGCAGCTGCTGGCGACGGACTAGTCCGCGTTTCGAACACGATGACGCCCTGACATGCTCACGCTCCGCGCAGTCGTCTTTCTGGTTTTCCAAGTCGTCTCACTCTGTGTCTGGGCGACACTCGTGGTGCTGATTGGGCCATTTCTGCCCTACCACCCACGCTATCGGTTTGCGATGACCTGGTGTCGGATGATGATGTGGGCTTCCCGGACGATCCTTGGCATTCGTGCCAATGTCATCGGTCTGGAGAATCTTCCGGACGGCCCCGCAATTATCTTGTCTAAGCACGAATCCGCCTGGGAGACCATGTTCTATCCGGCCTTCTTTCAACGTGACCTCTGTTTCGTGTTTAAGCGAGAGCTGTTGTGGATTCCGTTTTTTGGCTGGGGCATCACCCTGCTACGGATGGTCGCGATCAACCGTCGCCAGGGAGGCGAAGCCTTTCAGCAGGTGCTGGATCAAGGACAGGATGTACTTCATCGACAGGGCCGATGGATGGTCTTTTTTCCAGAGGGCACCCGAGTTCTCCCCGGAACCCATCGCCGCTATAAAACCGGCGGGGCACGCCTGGCGATCGCCACCAACACCCCCGTCATTCCGATCGCGATGCACTCAGGAGATCTCTGGCCAAGGAAGTCTTTTTTAAAAAAACCAGGGGTGATTACCGTTTCTATAGGGCCAACCCTCTTGCCGGATGGCGAAGATGCGACTACCCTCACGGCAAAAGTAGAATCTTGGATAGAACAAGAAATGAAACGAATCAGTCCAAGCCGCCCAGGGAAAGCGCATCGATGACCTTGTTGGAGCAGTTTCTTCTGCCATTTGGAATCGGGGAGTCCCCGACTCCACCAACCGTCTCTCCAAAAAGTAATCCAACCCCCACAAAGAAACACCGAACCGTTGCCCTGCAGGGGCATACGGTTCCGTGGTCTCTCAAGCGAACCCGGCGCAAAACCGTTGGGATGTCTATCGGCAAGGGCATAATTCAGGTGAATGCGCCCAAATGGGTGCCCGTGAGTGACATTGAGTTCATCCTTCGAGAAAAGTCGAACTGGCTCTTAGCGCGACTTGCGGAATGGCATCAAAGCGAACAACAGCGTCTACTCCCAGAGGAGCAGTGGGCGCATGGTGCCGCCATTCAGTATCTGGGCAAACCCATGAAACTGCTGCTGACCCCGACGCTTCGACAGTCGCAGTACGACGATTTCCGGCGAGAGCTTCAACTCGCTCTGCCGCATGACGCGCGACTCGAGCAGATTCGGGACACGGTGCATGCCTGGCTTCAGTCTCAGGCCAAACGCCTGTTCAGCGAACGCCTCAAGGTTTTAAGCGAACGGTCTGGACGATCCTTCACGCGATTTAGTCTCAGCAATGCCCGAGGACGCTGGGGAAGCTGTACCGAAGATGGTCACATACGCCTGAACTGGCGCCTGATTCACTTCGGCCAGGAAGTGATAGATTACGTGATTGCCCATGAGCTTGCCCATACCTACACCATGGACCATAGTGCGAGTTTTTGGAGCGAGGTCGCAGAAATCCTACCAAACTTTGAAGAAGGGAAGGCCGTACTCAAAAAGACACGGCTCGATACGCTACCAACGTTTTAATCAGAGAGCTGATTCGCGAGATCAATAAACTGATCAACGCGCAGATCCTCGGCACGATCCGTGGGCGCAATCCCAAGCCCTTCCCAGTTCACACGATCCCCATAAACTGCAAGCGTGTTCCGGAGCATCTTACGGCGTTGGGAAAACGCCGCTGTGACCAACGCTGAAAAGACAACCCAGTCTTTCACTCGAAATTGCGCACGCGGCAGCGGCACCATCCGAACCACGGCCGAGTCCACCTTCGGTGCAGGCTGAAAGGCCCCGGGAGGGACCAGCAGGCAGCGGACCATTTGATATCTCGCCTGGAGCATGACCGACAGACGTCCGTAGATCTTTGACCCGCAGGGCGCAACCATACGATCAACGACTTCCTTTTGCAGCATGACATGTTGATCGTCGATGCACTCAGCAAAGTCCAGAAGATGAAACAGGATTGGGCTAGAGATGTTGTAGGGAAGATTCCCAACGATCCGCAGGGATCCCCCCAGCTGTGCTGCCAGGGCGCCAAAGTCGACCTTGAGCACATCATCCTCAATCAAGGTCAGCTGTTCCGCGGAGAATCGCTCGCGGAGACGGGCAGCGAGATCTCGGTCAATTTCAATCGCATGAACCCGTCCTGCACGCGCCATCAAGGGTCCGGTGATCGCCGCCTGGCCCGGGCCAATTTCGACAAGTCGCTGCCCCGGTTTGGGATCAATTGCCGAGATGATCCGTGAGATCACCCCAGGGTCATGCAGAAAGTTCTGTCCGAATCGTTTGCGAGCAATATGCCCTTGATCAGAAGTCGTCGCGCTTGATCTCGACATAGGCATTCGCTCGGATCTCGCGTGTCCAATCGGCAACCGCCTCGGCCAGCTTCTGATCACGCACGAGGTTACGCGCCAGCATCCGAAGACGCTGCTCTCCCATCGGTTCTCGCTTACGCTCCATGAGCTGAATCAAGTGAACACCAAACACGGAACGTACAGGCCCGCTCACTTGCCCCGGTTGCAAGGCCACCATAGCCCGCTCGAATTCGGGAACGAGGTCTCCTGGATATGTCCAGTCCAGCTCTCCGCCGCGCGTCGCAGAACCCTTATCGTCAGAGAGTTCCCGCGCTAGCTGACCAAAATCAGCCCCTGACTCCAGCCGACGCCGGATATCCATAATCCGACGGCGTGCCGTTTCCTCGGTGATGTTGTTATCAATCCGCACCAGAATATGACGGGCGCGATGCACGGGCACCTCGGGCGTCTTGACGATCACCCGCTGCTCCTCAAACAACAATAGATGCAGGCCATTGGGACTTCGAATGACGGCACTTACCTGACCGGGCTTTAACTGACGGAGTGCATCTAAGAACAGGGTAGGCACCAACTCTGTGGGACGCCAGCCAAGACTTCCCCCTTGCTCCCGTTCAGGGGCCTCGGAAAATTCCTTTGCCACGTCAGCAAAGGCGCGACCGCTCCGAAGCGCGGCCTGCGCCTGACTGATCTTGGCACGCGCAGCATCGACTTCCTGCTTCGATGCAGACTCTGTCAAGCGAATCAGAATCTGCGACACCTTGTACTCTTCGGTTCGACGAACCGCATCCCCTTGGGCCGCGAGAAAGGTATCTACCTCACTCTCGGTGATCTGAAGGCGGCTATCAACATCACGCTCCCGGAGTCGGGTCAGAATGATCTCGTCACGGATGTCCTGGCGAAAACTATCAAACGAGGTTCCTTCCGATTCCAGCTGATTTCGAAGCCCTGATAACGAGAGTCCATTCTGGTCCGCGATCCGCGCAAGGCTTCTGTCCACGGTCAGATCGTCGACTCGTACGCCAGTCTCCTGCGCACGCTGCAACAAGACACGGTCATTGATCATTCGATCCAAGACCTGCTCTCGCATGACCTTCGGATCTGGCGGCGTCGCGCCCTCTCGTCGCATATTCTCTCGAAACTGGCGCTCACGACGATTGAGTTCGCTCTCAGTAATGATGTCTTGGTTCACGATCGCGATCACACGATCGACGAGTCGCGCCGGTGCCGAAGATTTAGGCTCGGCGGAGACGACCAAGGGCGACGCTGTTGTCAGCGCAAGCATTGAAACCGTCAGAATCAAACGAAAAGGCTGCATGAAAGGGGATGGGTTCCTAAAGAATTACTGGAAGTTATCAAATTTTGATGGCAAAGGCGTGATCTGGTTAATTAATTGATAGTTCGGGATCGTCCGAAGCACGCCAAGCGGATTCGTCCCGACCCGGGCCAGCCCATTTAACTCGATCTGGAAGAAAAATGCCGTGTTCTTCTCAGAGGCGCTCGTCGCATACTGCTGTGCCACGATTCGAGCCACCCAACAGCCCCCGTCATACTCAAAGCCCGCCAACGCTTCCACGGTTCCTGGATTCTGATTGACGGCACCCCCACCCAGATTCTTCAGCGCATGCTGGTAGCGGCCAACGGCATACCAGTGATTGGAAACGGGCCACTGAAAACCCATATCGACCGAATTAGAGGCGCCCCGGACATAACGATACGCCAGACTCAACATACTCGCTGGACGCGGATTAAATCGATTGATCAGCGACAGGTTCTTCCAATCGGACGTCGCCAGGGTGTACTGCACCTGAGATTCAACCGTCCAGTCCTTACGCGGCTGCGCGGAGATCTGGGCCAGGAGATCCGACTTTCGATCTGTTCGAAGCGAGGCCCCAGGAAGCACGACCCGCTGATCCGCGAAATAAAAACGCTGGCCCACCGAGGCCCGAAGCCGCTCGATACCGCTCTCGTCTTCGATCAGGCGTGTCGTGACCCCTGCCGTAATCTGATTCAGATCTGCAATACGGTCATGGCCATTAAAGGCCGTATCCGAAAACATCTGCGCAAAGTTCAGGCTGGGGGAGCCGGTATCAAAGACGGGATAAGCAGACTGGTCTTTATAAGGCGTATAGATATAAGAAATTCTTGGCTCAAGCGTCTGGACAACCGATAACCCACCCAGTTGGGCGGGACGTTCGAGTACCGAGCTGACGGAGGTGCTGAAGGTAGGGAGCACCCGCGTGTAGGCAGGTGTTGCACCAACATTGTTTTTGTAGATGCTATCGGTAAACACAGACTCTGTCTGAAGATACTTCTCGAGGGTTCGGTCAAGACGCCCCTCTCGTCGCTGTGAATAGTGAGTCGCATGCACCGATAGCCGAGGCTCCACCGTTACCCCTTGCGTCAAGGTCCGCAACGACACCGCTGCAGTACCGACATAACGTTCTCCCTCTGCCAACGTAGGGTGTTGAAACGAGACAGCCTCTGCGGCAGCAGACCAATCTACCGGCAGTCGATCCGTTGATGCGGTCGAACGATGCTGGCGTGAGACCGTGACCTTGGGCGCAAAACTATACGGTGCAAGTAACGGCGATGTACGGTCCTGGAGCAACTGATACTCCTGCACCTGGGCCTGCAACTGCCACTGCTGCACCACTGATGTTAACGAGGCGGTTGCGGGTAGTAGCCGCTGCGATGACGCCAACAGAGAGTTCCCCAGGTCGGAGAAGTAGTTGTCATCGGATGTCCGCTGAACGTTAAGACCGAGGGTCGCCAGGTCACCAAATCGATGGGTCATCGTCGCAGCGCCAAACCGTCGATCTTCCCCAGTCACGCGATCGCTGGGAAGCACCTCATAGACGAGCGTTCCCAGACTCGTCGGTCGCAAGAACCGAAACTCTCCTCCAAGCTGCATACCGCGCTTCGTAATCAGCCGTGGCGTAATCGTCATGTCATGTTCTGGCGCGATATTCCAGTAAAACGGGACCGCGACATCGAGCCCCAGTTTCGACGAGGTCGCATAGGACGGTGGGAGTACCCCCGTCTTGCGACGGTCGCTAATGGAAAACGTAGCATCCCCAAACGGAATGATGGGAACACCTCCCCAATACAAGGTGGATGACTTGGTTGCGCCTACCTCACGGATCTGGTCAACGAGCAGCTCATCGGATCGCAACTCCCATGCGGGTCGATCACGCGGACAGGTCGTAAAGGTGGCCTTCATTAACCGTGTTTCCAGCGGCTGAATAAACTCCGCGCGGGCTGCAGTGCCCCGCCCTCCAGTCGACGTCAGCTGAAAACTCACGTCATCAAAAAATCCTTGTGTGGTGCCAAGCTTTAACCGAAGCCGTGGCCCCTCAAAGAATTCGCCCTCGCGATATAGCTTGACTGACCCCTGCGCAAAGAGCTCGTCCTTCACAAGATCATGACGAATGGCGTCGCCTTTAATAAACATTCCCAGTTTGCGAAACTCGGCATCTCCACGCGCTTCAATAACGTCTTCAGTCTGACCGGAGATGGAACGGCCAAAGACATAGGCAGGGGTCTGCGTGGTCGACGATGGTTCGAGGTTCAGGACGGGATCAAACTTCAGTCCAAGGGATCGATTGAGATCAGCGGCTGCACTGACCATCTCACACTGGCCAATCAGCGGCGCCGCCATCGATGGAAATGCTGCCGTGAGCCCGATCATGGGCACAAGGAGGAGCGCCACAGCGCTGCCCGTCCGCGGGGTGACGATCCCAGAAAAATGCATGCTCTATTATAGGGATCGGCCGCCGTGAAAACCCCGATTTCGCCATCATGTCCCAGTCCTCAGAACCCCCTGTTACCGACCCTCGCAAGACCCTTGCCAGACAATGGCTCGCGGACCAATCGCAGGCGCTCAGCGCCCTGCAATGGACGCTTGCACCGGAGAGCCTTCGGCCCGCATCGAGTGACGCGTCTTTTCGGCGTTACTTTCGCTGTGACGGCCAGTTCCGTGGCCAAGACCAGTCGCTCATTCTGATGGACGCCCCACCAGACAAGGAGTCGATGACTCCTTTTGTCGCTGTGGCCGATCTGATGGCACAGGCAGGTCTATCGGTCCCTCGGATCATCCTGGCAGAACCTTCCCTGGGATTTCTGCTGTGCACCGATCTTGGGCAGACGACTTATCTTGCCGCCCTGGAATCAGCAAATCAGGATCTGGGGGTGAGTGACCCCCTCTACCAATCCGCCTGGCGATCCCTGATACAGCTTCAACAGTTTCAGCCAACAGCACCGCTGCCGGCCTATGACGCGGCAAGACTCAGCCAGGAAATGCGCCTTTTTGATGAGTGGTATCTGGGACGTCACCGCAACACAAGTCTTTCGACATCGGAACAAGAAACGCTGTTGGATATCTACCAACGAATCGTCCACCAGTGCCTGTCAGAGCCAACAGTGATTGTTCATCGCGATTACCACAGCCGAAATCTGATGGTGCTCGAGCGCGATAGCCCAGGCATTCTGGACTTTCAAGATGCAGTGATCGGTCCGATGAGCTATGACCTAGTGTCGTTACTTCGCGATGCTTACGTTGAATGGCCGGAAGAAGTTCAGATTGACTGGGCGGTTCGCTACTGGGAAGACGCCCGTCGCGCAGGACTTCCGATCGCTTCAGATTTTTCGGATTTCTGGCGTGCCTTTGAATGGATGGGATTGCAACGTCACCTGAAGGTGCTGGGGATCTTCGCGCGGCTCTCCTATCGAGACGGGAAAGATGGCTACCTAAAAGACATTCCTTTGGTGATGCGTTACGCCGTCAATGTCGCCCGTCGCTATCAGGGACTCGGTCCGCTGGCAAAACTACTGGAGCGAGTCGGCTGATGGCGCCCGGTGGTCACGACATGCACGCCATGATTCTCGCTGCAGGTCGAGGAGAACGCATGCGCCCGCTCACCGACAGAACACCGAAGCCACTGCTGGTCGTTCGTGGAAAGCCGCTCATTCAATGGCACCTAGAATCACTGGCACGCGCAGGCTTTCAACAGGTCGTCATCAATCTCGCGCACCTGGGCGATCAGATTAAACAACTTGTCGGCGATGGCCAGCGCTGGGGACTCACTGTGCGGTACTCGGAAGAGCCTGATGGCGCCCTGGAAACCGCCGGTGGGATCGCCACTGCGAGGCCCTGGGAGGCTGCCGACGGAAGGTCGTCGTCCCTGCCCTTTCTCGTCATTAACGCCGATATCTTTACCGACTGGGCCATGTTTCAGGCCCCAAGGATCGCCGCGACCCTCGCAGAACAGTCATCGCCTCAGGCCCAGTGTCATCTGGTGCTGGTGGATAACCCGAGCCACCATCCGGACGGGGACTTCAGCCTATCCGCGACCCTGCCGACTGAACCCCAGCGAGTCTTGGCAAAGACCGAGGGGCAGAGCCTGACATTTTCCGGAATCGGCGTCTATGATCGCCATATGTTTGACGACATCCCGAAAGGCACCAGGATGCCCCTGGCTCCATTGCTGCATGCGGCAATCGACCAGGGACGCTGCCTGGGGTCCCACCATACCGGCCTTTGGTCGGATGTCGGCACCCCCGAACGACTTGCCAACCTTAACCAATTGAGAGAACGATGAACGCTCCCGATCCAGTCTCACTCGACAATTTCATTTCAGCGCTACCGGATACCATGCGCCCCACCGAGGTGCTGCGGCCGATCCACGGCGATCAGCACAAAAAACGGCGTCAGTGCCTGGCCGCCTGGATTGCGGCTCAAGGCGGTGGTCTGGTCGTGCTGTCATCCGGTGGCGAGATCTCTCGTAACCGCGACAACACCTATCCGTTCCGCAGCCACAGTGATTTTCTCTACATGACGGGATTCCCAGAGCCAGAGGCCTGGTGGCTCATGCGTGTCGATGCCGATGGAAAGACTCAAGACATTCTGGTCTGCCGTCCTCGTGATGCCGAGCGCGAAATTTGGGATGGCGTTCGTGTAGGCCCTGAGCGCGCCGCCGCGCGATTTGATTTTGATGAGGCCATTGCGCTGGACCAGCTCGACCAGACGGTCGTGAAACTTGCCGCCAACCTTCCTGCGCTTTACGCCCACGTTGGCGAACATGCAGAACTCGACGAAAAAATTCGTCAGTGGCTCAATGCGCTGCGCGCCCAAGGGCGTGCAGGGATCAATGCCCCCGATCGACTCGTTGATATAGGCCAGGCGATTGCCCGTCAACGGTTGATTAAAGACAAGCACGAAATCGACACCATGCGCCGTGCCGCAGACATCTCTGCACGGGCACACTGCCGCGCCATGCGCTTCTCCAAGCCTGGCGTCACCGAGTACGAAATTGAAGCAGAACTGCTCCACGAGTTCCGAAAGGCGGGCTCGCAGTCCGTCGCCTACGGCTCCATCGTGGCAGGAGGGCCTCACACCTGCATTCTTCACTATCGCGCCGGGGATCGCGTGGTGCAAGACCAAGAGCTGATCTTGATTGATGCAGGCTGCGAGCTCGACAACTATGCCTCAGACATCACGCGAACCTATCCGGTGAGCGGGCGATTCACTAGTCAGCAGCGCGCTGCCTATGACATCGTGCTTGCAGCGCAAGAGGCCGCGATCGCTGCCGCGACTGTCGGCGCGGCATTTACCGCGCCACATCAGGCAGCAGTCCGTGTGCTGACACAGGGCATGATGGATCTTGGCCTCATTGCAAAGCAGTCGCTTGATGCGGCCATTGAGCAAGGCGATTACAAGCGGTTCTATATGCACCGGACCGGGCACTGGCTCGGGCTCGATGTACACGACGTCGGTGACTACACCACACCGCTCGGCGAAGGCATGATTCTGACCATTGAGCCCGGCCTGTACATTCGCCCAGCGGACGATATTGATCCAGGTTTTTGGAACATCGGGATTCGGATTGAAGATGACCTGCTCGTTCGCGCCAAGGGCGGTGAGCTGCTGACCCGGGGAGTTCCCGTGAAAGCCTCTGAGATCGAGGACCTCATGCATGGCTGATCCCCATGTCCGAATCCAAGGGGCAGGGCCCGTTGGCATTTTGGCATCACTGTTTCTCTTAAGAAATGGTTGGTCCCCTGAGTCGATTGAGCTTGTGGATCCGGCGATCAATAGCCCTATCCCCGTTCATCGCGACGACCCACGAATTCTTGCGCTGTCTCACGGCACCCTGATTCGGTTACAGCAACTGGGTGTCGATGCCCAGGTGACGCGTATCAAACATATTCACGTCTCGGCCGCCGATCATTTCGGTAGCATGGAAATTAAGACTGATCGCGTTGGGGTGACAGACCTTGGCGGGCTCGCGAGTTACAGCAGTCTACTGACAACACTACGTGAGCACTGCCAACGCGCTGGGCTCACGATTCAGCCCCAGGCGGAACCTCAACGTGATCCTGCGATCCGCGTTGTGGCAGAGGGAGGTCTTTTCCATCCTGACCATCGGTCAACAAATGACGGCATGAGTGTGGTTCGAGACTATGGACAGCAGGCCGTCATCGGCTGGGTCACCACCGAACAAAAGCCCTCCGATACTGCCTGGGAGCGGTTTACCGATGATGGTGCCGTCGCGCTACTCCCGATAAATGATCGATATGCGTTGATCTGGTGCTGTGCTGAGTCCCGCGCCAATGCGTTGCAGTCGTCGATAAGCCAGGAACGCTGTGAGCGCCTACAAGAGGTGCTTGGACAACGACTCACCGGCATTACTGGCGTCGACATTACGGGGGTCTATCCGCTTGGGCTGAAGTGGCGCGAGACACTCGCAGAGGGCAACACAGTCTGGATCGGTAATGCAGCCCAGGCGCTTCATCCGATCGCAGGGCAGGGCATGAATCTTGGTTTTCGAGACGCAGAAACCCTTGCGAACTGTTTAGTCCAACGCGGCAGCGCTATCGAGTCGCGGCTGCAGGACTACGCCCATCGCAGGCGTACCGATCGCTGGTCCGTCAGGCTTGCGACCGACACACTTGCGCGTCAGGCATGGGTCCGTCGTGCCATCGGCGGTGTCAGCGTTATCCCTGGCGCGAAGAAGCTGCTGGGTCAGGTCCTGATGTACGGTGGTTAGATCGTGAATCGTTCGGGTGCGTTCCCGGTGTTCACGACACCCCTTCGAATTGGCGAACACACGCTTCCCAACCGCGTCTTTGTCGCCCCCATGGCAGGCGTCACGGATCGGCCTTATCGACAGCTCTGCAAAAAACTTGGGGCGGGATACGCCGTCAGCGAAATGGCCGCCTCGAATGCACTGCTATGGGCCACCGACAAGACAACGCGACGCATTAACCATGACGGAGAGATTGCCCCAAAAGCAGTCCAGATCGCCGGGGCAGATCCCGCCATGATGGCCGAGGCCGCTCGCTTTAATGTCGCGCGCGGTGCACAGATTATTGACATCAATATGGGCTGTCCGGCCAAAAAAGTCTGTAACGTCGCCGCAGGTTCGGCGCTGATGCAGCAGCCCAAGCAGGTCCAGATGATTCTGAAAGCAGTGATCGATGCTGTCTCCGCAGACGGGATTCCCGTGACGCTAAAAATGCGAACCGGCTGGAACCGTGCCAATCGAAACGCGCCAGAGATTGCCCGGATGGCGGAAGACCTGGGAATTGCGATGCTGACCATTCATGGCCGCACGCGCGAAGATAAATACCAAGGGGATGCGGAATACGAGACGATTGCCCAGGTCAAGCAGCGTCTGCGTATTCCTGTGGTGGCCAATGGAGACATCGATAGCCCCGAAAAAGCAAAGCGAGTCATTGAGATGACCGGCGCTGATGCCGTCATGATTGGACGCGCCGCCCAAGGCCGGCCATGGATCTTTCGACAGATTGCGCATTATCTGGAGACGGGAGAGAAACTGCCGGATCCAACAGAACAAGAGATCGCGACATGGCTTCGCGGTCATCTGCTGGATCACTATCAGTTTTATGGCGAAGTCACCGGCGTCAGAACCGCCCGAAAGCATATTGGCTGGTATCTCAAAGGCCTGCCAGGCGTGAGAGTGTTTCGCGACTTTTTGAACCAACTCGAGTCCACGGACGCCCAGCTACGCGCCATTGATGATTTCTTTGCAGGCCATCATGCCCTCAGAACCCACTAGCCCCCAGCCAGTATCCTCGCCAAAAGTCGAGGACACCATCCGACAGGCACTTGACCAGTATTTCCAGGTCCTTGGCGATCAACGTCCCCATGCCTTGTATGACATGGTCATTTCCGCAGCCGAGCGGCCGTTGCTGGCCTATGTCATGGCGCGATACAAAGGGAACCTTAGCCATGCTGCGCAGGCGCTCGGTATTACACGATTTACGCTGCGCGCCAAACTCCGCGCCCACGGACTGATCGAGCCCCCCAAGGAACGCTCGACCCCTTAATTCGCTAGCATCTCGTTATTGTTGGTTTTTTCCTGGAGCTGAAATGTCCTCTGTCGCCCCTGTTGCCTCCTCCCCCAGACCGCATCGACTGCCGATTCGGCGCGCGCTGATCAGCGTCTCAAACAAGGAGGGGATTGTCGAGTTTGCGACAGCGCTTGCACAACGCGGGGTAACGCTGTTGTCGACCGGGGGCACTGCAGCCCTGCTCAGTAAGGCAGGGCTATCGGTCAGTCCTGTGGAATCAGTGACCCAGTTTCCCGAAATGCTCGATGGCCGCGTGAAGACGCTGCATCCTGCCGTGCATGGCGGGCTTTTGGCGAGACGTGATTCCGCTGACCACATGACCGCACTCGCCGAAGCCGGCTTTACACCGATCGACTTGCTCGTTGTAAACCTCTACCCTTTCCGTGAAACGCTCGCAAGACCCGGCGCAAGCTATGAAGATGTCATCGAGAACATCGATATCGGTGGCCCGGCCATGCTCCGTGCTGGCGCAAAGAATCATGATGGTGTCGCGGTTGTTGTGGATCCAACCGATTACGCCACGCTTCTTGCTGAGATGGATGCGTACGATAAAACGCTCGGCTGGCCTACGCGACAGCGACTCGCAAAAAAAGTCTTCGCCCATACGGCGGCCTATGATGGCGCGATCAGCAACTTCTTAAATAGCCTGGACCCGGTCGACTGTTCGGAAAATGCCACCGGCTGCATGCCCCCAGCGCCAACAACGGCATCGGCATACCCAGAGGTCCTGTCGATTCAGGTCAACAAAGTACAGGGGATGCGGTACGGTGAAAATCCGCATCAGAGTGCCGCGTTTTATCAAGATGCTGATGCCCTTGAGGGGACCTTGGCACGCTACCAACAGATCCAAGGCAAAGAACTCTCGTTTAATAACATTGCCGACTCCGATGCCGCCTGGTCCTGTGTACGGAGTTTTGCAGAGCCGGCATGTGTCATCGTGAAACACGCCAACCCCTGTGGGGTCGCGACGGCACCCGGGCCACTTCAGGCCTATCAGAAGGCATTTCAGACCGACCCCACGTCTGCCTTCGGCGGTATCTTGGCGTTTAACACTGAGGTCTGTGGCGCGACGGCCGAAGCGGTCAGCAAGCAATTTGCTGAAGTCATCATCGCGCCATCATTTTCTGCGGAAGCAAAAACCATCTTTAGTGCGAAGGCAAATCTCCGACTGCTTCAGGTACCGCTGGGTACCGATGCGGCAATCGCGTCGGGACGTGATCTCAAGCGAGTGAGTGGCGGTCTACTCGTGCAGACGCCGGATCGAAACGTGCTGCACCTCTCGGACTTAAAGGTCGTGACCGCGCAACAGCCAACGCCCGCCCAGCTCAACGATCTGCTCTTTGCTTGGAAGGTCTGTACCTGGGTCAAGAGCAATGCGATTGTGTTCTGTGCAAACGGGATGACCCTGGGGGTTGGCGCAGGACAGATGAGCCGGATCGATTCAGCACGCATTGCAGCGATCAAGGCGCAGCATGCGGGCCTTGATCTGAAAGGATCTGCGGTCGCTTCTGATGCCTTCTTTCCATTTCGAGACGGGCTCGATGCCGTCGCCGATGCTGGGGCAACCTGTGTGATCCAACCCGGGGGCTCTGTTCGCGATGATGAGGTGATCGCCGCCGCCAATGAACGCGGGATCGCGATGGTCTTCACCGGGATGCGGCACTTCCGTCACTAACGCCCCATGAGAATCCTTGGCATCGATCCTGGACTTCGTCGAACTGGGTTTGGTCTAATTGATGTCGAGGGCCAACGTGTTCGTTATGTCGGTAGTGGCTTGATTCGACCGGCGATTGACGGGTCCGAACCAGAGCGGCTTGCCGAGTTGTTTGCTGGAGTGGATGCCTTGATCGCGCAATACAGTCCGGATCAGGCGGTCATTGAACGTGTCTTTGTCAATGTAAATCCCAAGTCAACCCTGTCACTTGGCCAGGCACGAGGGGTTGCCATTGCGGCCTTAGCCCAACATGCCCTGCCGATTGGGGAGATCACCCCACTGCGGATCAAACAAACTGTCGTTGGCTCAGGGCGTGCGACAAAGGAACAGGTCCAAAAAATGGTCCAGCGTCACCTGGGTCTCGCCAAGGCGCCGGGGTCCGATGCTGCTGATGCCCTGGCGTGTGCGCTCGCCTGGTGGCAGACCCTTGCCACCCAACGCGCCATCGCGCGAGCGAAAACTAGCCCACAATAGAGGCCATCATGATCGGACGAATCGCTGGCGTCCTAGCCGCAAAGAACCCACCGCAGATTCTTGTCGATGTGCACGGCGTCGGCTACGAAATCGATGTTCCGATGAGCAGTTTTTACGATCTTCCCGAGCTTGGAAAGCCGGTCGTGATTCTGACCCACTTTGTTGTTCGAGAAGATGCGCAGCTGCTCTACGGGTTTCTCACAGAATCCGAACGCGCTGCTTTTCGCGCGCTGATCAAAGTCACCGGTATCGGACCACGCATTGCACTCGCAGTGCTGTCAGGCCTGTCGGTCGCCGATCTGCAACGGGCTATTTCACTGCAGGAGGTCGGTCTGCTGACGCGAGTACCCGGAATCGGCAAAAAAACGGCCGAGCGGCTCATTCTTGAGCTCAAAGACAAACTGGGTACGCCTATCGGCACCGTCGCCGATCGCCCCCATCAAGGGGGTATCGATATCATCAATGCGCTGCTCGCATTGGGCTACTCGGAGCGTGAAGCCCTCGCGGCAACCAAAGGCTTGGACCCAGGGCTGCCCGTTTCAGATGGCATTAAGCAGGCACTAAAACAGTTAGCCAAGTAAACTTCGGGGCATGATCGAACACGATGACCTTTCGGCCCCCGACGAAGACCGCCTTGTCTCTGGTCAGGCGAAAACGCCTGCTGAAGAGGTCATCGAGCGGGCGCTTAGACCACAGCGGTTAGCCGACTACATCGGTCAGCCCAAAGTTCGGGACCAGCTCGCGCTGTTCATCGAGGCCACGCGGCAACGCCAGGAAGCGCTAGACCATGTGCTGCTATTTGGTCCTCCGGGTCTGGGCAAAACAACCTTGGCCCACATCCTGGCACGTGAGCTGGGGGTCAACCTAAGACAGACCTCCGGTCCTGTGCTGGAACGGCCCGGTGATCTCGCTGCGATTCTAACCAATCTTGAGCGCAACGATGTACTGTTTATCGACGAGATTCACCGACTGAGCCCAGTCGTGGAGGAGATTCTCTACCCGGCGCTTGAGGACTATCAGATCGACATCATGATTGGTGAAGGGGCGGCAGCCCGTTCGATCAAGCTAGATATCCAGCCCTTTACACTCGTCGGTGCCACCACAAGAGCGGGAATGCTGACAAATCCACTTCGGGATCGATTTGGGATTGTGTCGCGGCTCGAGTTTTACTCAGCGGACGACCTCACCACCATTGTGAAGCGCTCCGCCTCGTTGTTATCAGCGACCATCGACGAGCCTGGCGCGCGCGAGATCGCCCGCCGGTCACGCGGTACCCCCCGGGTGGCGAACCGCTTACTGCGCCGCGTTCGAGATTTCGCCCAGGTAAAGTTTAGTGGGGCGATTACGCAGACAGTCGCTGATCAGGCACTCTCGTTACTTGAAGTGGACCGCGAAGGCTTTGATCTGATGGACCGCAAGCTGCTTGAGGCCGTCATTGAAAAATTTGGCGGCGGCCCAGTGGGAATCGATAATCTTGCCGCTGCCATCGGTGAAGCCAAAGACACGATTGAAGATGTCCTAGAGCCGTATCTAATTCAGCAGGGATTTCTTCAGCGAACGCCCCGCGGCAGAATTGCAACTGCGTCTGCTTACCAACACTTTGGAAAAATTGCCCCCACCGATGGGGGCAATAACCGACTCTTTTAACCCCAAGGACTTTTCAGACCCATGAATGCCACTGCAAATTTATCTGTGCTGACGCTCGTCATGGAGGCAAGCCTGCCTGTGCAGCTCGTGATGCTGATCCTAGTTGTCATCTCACTGCTCTCATGGACCGTCATCTTCAAGAAGTGGCAGTCAATCGGCCGTGCCAAAAAAGAAACTGAAGCCTTCG